>Ga0209682_10000254_pt1 | contig 18380 bp, 19 predicted proteins | sample DOMMetBare2Fresh_2_FD_187471 | JGI IMG/M metagenome (GOLD analysis project Ga0209682, IMG submission 187471) | Wetland sediment microbial communities from St. Louis River estuary, USA, under dissolved organic matter induced mercury methylation -... | ecosystem: Environmental > Aquatic >... | reverse complement strand
CTGGTGGGCGGGCAGACGCGCATGCCCTCGGTGCAGGAGCGGCTCACCCGCTTCTTCGGCAAGGCGCCCTCCAAGGGCGTCCACCCCGACGAGGCGGTGGCCATCGGCGCGGCGCTCTACGGCCGCTCGCTCCAGGACAACAGCGATCTCAAGCTCCAGCTCCTCGACGTCATCCCCATGGCCATCGGCCTCGAGCAGGCCGGCGGGGCCATGCACGTGGTCTTCCCGCGCAACGCCGGCATCCCCAACGCCCGCGCCATCCGGGCCACCAACTCGGTCGATCAGCAGACCGAGCTGGTCATGCGCATCTTCCAGGGCGACCAGCCCCGCACCGCCGACGACGAGCTGCTGGGCGAGTTCACCTTCAGCGGGGTGCGGCCGGCCGCGCCCGGCCAGACCAAGCTCGAGATCCTCTTCGAGGTCAACGTGGAGGGGATCCTGACCATGAGCGCCCGCGACCTCGAGACCAACCGGCAGATGAAGACCACCGTCAAGGTCGGCGGCTGATCCCCTGAACGTGCGCGGCGGACCGGCCGGGTGGCCGATCCGCCGCGGTGAAGCCCTGACTCCCCGGCTCAGTCGCGGCGGCGGCCCGGGTCGCCGCCGCGGCCCGACTCGCTGCGCGGGGGCGCCGGCCGGGCGCTCGACTCGGCGCGCGGCTGGGGCGCCGGGGCCTGCCGCTCCAGCCTGGGGAGCGCCGCCGGCGGGGCGGAGCGCTCCACCCGCGGGCGCTCCATCATCTGCCGGGGTTCGCCCTGGGGCCGGACCTGCAGCTGCGGCCGCACCTCGGCGCGGGGCCTCGGGGCGATCATCGCCCCGCCCTGCTCGGCCCGGCCTGGCGCCGCCGGGCGGCGGTCGAGCCCGGAGGTCCCGGGGTTGAAGCGCTCGCGGCCGGCGGGGGCCGGCGGCAGGGCGCGGCGGTCGCCGTCCCAGCCCCGCGCCGGGAGCTGGCGGGGGCGCGCCTCGGGCCGGTAGACCCGGATCTCGCCGGAGCGGACCGAGTCACGGCCGGGGGTGTGGCTGGTCACGATCCGCGCCGGGCGGAGCGGCCGGCCGGAGCGCTCCTCGATGAGCCGAGGGGCCGGGCCGCCCCAGGCCGGACCGCGGTGGCGCCCGGGCTCGAAGCGGCCGCCGGGGCGCGGGGGGGCCGGGCGGGTCGAGTCGTACCAGCGGCGGGCGTAGCCGTGCGGGTAGGCCATCCCCCAGACCGGGCCGCCGCAGAAGCGGGCCGAGGGGACGAAGGTCCACCAGAAGTCGACGAAGGCGAAGTCGGTGACGTAGAGCGAGAGCCCGGGGGCCAGCGGCGACCAGCCGACGGCGTCGTCGCCGTAGCGCCAGCTCACCCAGGCGGGCGCCCACTGGTAGCCGGGGACCCAGAACCAGCCGAGCCCGCGGTCGAAGCTCCAGCGGCCGTAGTGGTAGGTGGCCCAGCCGAAGGGCTCGTCGGAGACCCAGAGCCAGCCCTCGGTGGTCCACTCCCAGCGGCCGTAGTAGTAGGGCCGCCAGCCGGCCGGCACCCGCGGCCGCCAGACCGAGCCGTAGCTGCCGACCTGCTGCCAGTCGCCGTAGGAGGCGAGCGGCGCCTGGAAGGTCTGGAGGCTGACGTCGGAGGGGGCGTCCTCCTCGACGGCCACGTCGTAGGGCGCCTCGTACTGCGGCTCGGCGGCGGGCGCCTCGGCCGGGTCGCTGCTCTCGAGGAGCTCCCCCTGGTAGTAGGGCCCTTCTGCGAGAGCGGCGGCCGGCGCCAGGAGCGCGGCCAGGGCGAGAGCGACGGTGCGATGGCGGGACATGTTCGACCTCCTGCAGGCGGCCCCAGCGCACCTGCGCAGGTGAGCCGCCTCCACAGGAGGTCATAGCAAGCGTGATGCCGAAACGAACCCGAGTGAGGACGGCGGGTTGGCGCGTCCCGGCCGGTGCCCGCCCAGCACGGTGTGACTGCCAGGGCCGCGCGAGAGGCGCGGCAGGAGCGGGGAGCGCGCCGCGGAGGGACGCGGCCGGCTCACGACGGTCCGCTCAGGCGAGCTTCTTCTCCTTCTCGAAGGAGAGGAGCGGCGGCTCCCGGTTCAGGATGACGCCGTCGGTGATCTTGCACTCCTTGACGCCCTCCCGGTACGGCACGTCGTACATGATGTCGAGCATGGCCGCCTCCAGGATGGCCCGGAGGCCGCGGGCGCCCGACTTGCGGCGCATCGCCTCGCGGGCGGTGGCCCGGAGCGCCTCGCGGGTGAAGGAGAGCTTCACCTTCTCCAGGTCGAAGAGCTTCTGGTACTGCTTCACCAGCGCGTTCTTGGGCTGGGTGAGGATGGTGACCAGGTCCTCCTCGTTCAGGTCGGTCAGCGTGGCGATGACCGGCAGGCGCCCCACGAACTCCGGGATCAGGCCGAAGCGGGTCAGGTCGTGCGGCTCCACCTTGGCGAGGATCTCACCCAGGCTGACCTCCTCCTTCTGCTCGATCTTGGCGCCGAACCCCAGCCCCTTCACGCCGATGCGGCGGCGGATGACCTGCTCCAGGCCGCAGAAGGCCCCGCCCACGATGAAGAGGATGTTGGAGGTGTCGACCTGGATGTACTCCTGCTGGTTGTACTTCTTGCCGCCCCGCGGGGTGACGTTGGCGCGGGTCCCCTCGACGATCTTGAGGAGCGCCTGCTGCACCCCCTCGCCGCCCACGTCGCGGGTCGGGCTCGGGGTGTCGCCCTTGCGGGCGATCTTGTCGATCTCGTCGATGTAGACGATGCCGCGGCCGGCCTTCTCCACGTCGTAGTCGGCGTTGTGGAGCAGGTTCTGGATGATGTTCTCGACGTCCTCGCCGACGTAGCCGGCCTCGGTGAGCGAGGTGGCGTCGGCGATGGTGAAGGGGACGTTGAGGAAGCGGGCCAGCGACTGGGCCAGGAGCGTCTTGCCGGAGCCGGTCGGACCGATCAGCAGGATGTTCGACTTCTGGAGCTCGACCTCGTCGGAGGCCGGGCGGGCCTGGCCGGGGCGCGGCGGGCGGGGCGCCTTGCGGGAGTAGACGCGCTTGTAGTGGTTGTAGACGGCGACCGCCAGCACCTTCTTGGCGCGGTCCTGGCCGATGACGTAGTCGTCGAGGAAGGTCTTGATCTCGGCCGGGGTCGGCAGCGCCACCGCCGGGCGGCCCTCCTCGCGGTCGGCCTCCTCGGCGATGATGTCGTTGCAGAGCCGGATGCACTCGTCGCAGATGTAGACCGTCGGGCCCGCGATCAGCTTGCGGACCTCGCGCTGCCCCTTCCCGCAGAACGAGCAGGACAGGTTTCCGTGGTGGTGCTCTTTGCGGCTCACTCGTGTTCCCTCGTCCGGCGGATGCTAGCAGAATCGGCCCGTCAGCGGAAAAGCCCGGCCTCGGGTGAAGCGTAACCGGGGGACAGCCGCCGCGCCCGCCGGAGTGGCGGGTCCCGGGCACCCCGCCGCGGCCCGGCTCAGCCGTCCCCGCCCAGCGCCTCGAGCGCCTCGGCCAGGGCCTCGGCCTTGGCCCGCAGCGCGGCCGGGACCGCCCCCTCGGACGCGCAGGCGTCGGCCAGCCGGCGGGCCTGCCCGGCCAGCCGCTCGAGCCGCTCCTCCCTGGGGACCCGGGGCGGGGCCGGCGGCGGCCCGTACTTCTCGGTGAGCGCCCGGTCGAGCGCCCGCGGCGTGGGCGGCCGCTCCATGACCTCGTCGCGCAGCTCGCGCCAGCCGTCGGCGGTGAGCCGCCCGGCCGCCTCGGCGCGGGAGAGGACCTCGATGACCTCGAAGGGCGGCGCCTCGCCGTCGCCGCGCCCCTCGGCGAGCCGCGGCTCGTGGCGCTCCAGGAAGCCGTAGCTGGCGGTCAGCTTCTCGGCGGTCGCCCTCTTGATGAAGAGCTCGCTCGAGCAGTAGCGGTCGAAGCTCGGGTAGCCCCACTCGCGCCAGTGCTCCTGGCGCTTCACCTGGGAGAGCAGCCGGGCGAACTCGACCCAGGCCGCCTTGAACCGCTTGGCCCCCTCCAGCACCTTGCGGCGCATCGAGCCGGCCGGGAGGGCCTCGGCGCGCGCCGCCAGCTTGTCGGCCGGCTCGCTCACGGCGCCCCCACCCGGAAGGTGAGCGAGACGGTGGGGCGCTGGCCCGGGAAGGCGTCGAAGGCCCAGGCCGAGAGCTCCTTCTCGAAGCAGTCGCGGAGCGGCCCCTGGCGCAGCCGGGGATCGGTCACCGCCACCCGGACCACCCGCCCCTCGTTGCCCACCGTGAACTCGAGCGGCACCTCGCCCTGGTAGCCCGGGTCGCGGGCGGCGTGCTCCTGGAGGCAGTGGGCCAGGGTGCGCTGCCGGGCCGCCACCACCGCCTGGATGCGCCCGGAGTCGAAGCGGGACTCGACGAGGTCGCCCCCCTCCACCGCGCCGGCCGGCCTGGCGCCGGGGGCCGCCGGGGCGGCGGGCCGTGGCGGGCCGTGGCGCGCCGACCGCTCGGTGGGGGTCATGGCCACCTCGATCTCGTCCTGGACCGCCGGCCTGGCCACCGCCACCCGGGCCGGGGTCAAGAGCGTGATGCCGGCGCCGAAGTCGTCGAGGAGCGGGCTCCGGTCGTCCCGGCCGCGGGAGAGCAGCGCCGCCAGCCCGGCCGCGCCGAGCACCACCAGCACCCCCGCCCCGGCCAGCCCGACCCAGCGGTTGCGGGCCCGCCGGGCCTTCAGGAGCCGGTTGCCGGTCACCTCCTGCTCGACCCGCTGGGCCGCCTCGGCCTTGCGGACGTGGAGCAGGAACGGGCCGACCTCCTCCAGCCGCCGCCAGGTCCCGTCGCCGCTCGAGACGCGGGTCTCGGCGCTCACCTCGCCCGCGTAGAGCAGGCCCGCCAGCCGCCGCCCCTCGACCGGGCCGTAGACCTGCCCGGCCTGCTCGAAGAGCCAGTCGGTGCCGTCGAGGGCGGGATCGTCGATGTCGGTGGCGACCGGGGTGCTGGGGGGCATCGGGGAGGCCCGGTGCGGCGCCGCTCGCGCCGCCGTCCCAGGCGTGGTGAAGTTACCACGACGTGGAACGACGCCGCTACGCACTCCGGCTCCTGTACGACGGCCGCGCCTTCCGGGGCTTCCAGCGCCAGCCGGGGCTGCCGACCGTGCAGGAGGCGCTCGAGGAGGCGCTCGCCCCGGTGCTGGGCGGCCGCCCGGCGCTCCAGGTGGCCGGCCGGACCGACGCCGGCGTGAGCGCGCTCGCCCAGGTGGTCACCTTCGCGGCGCGGCACGGGCTCGAGCCGGCCCAGCTGCGCCGCCGGGTCAACGCGGCCGCGCCGGAGGGGCTGATCTGCACCGGGGCCGCGCGGGTCGGGCCGGAGTTCCACGCCCGCGCCTCGGCGGTGAGCCGGCGCTACGTCTACCTGGTGGGCGCGCCGCCGCCGCCGGAGCTGGCGCCCTGGTGCTGGACGCTGCCTGACGAGCGGGCCTTCCCCGGGCTCGGCCTGCGGCCGCTCGACGCCGGCGCGATGCGCGAGGCGCTGGCCCACGCCGTCGGCACGCACGACTTCGCCGGCTTCGCCCGGCCCGGCGAGCAGGTCGGGACGGTGCGGACGGTGACGAGGGCCGACGTCGTCGAGGCCGACGGCGTGCCGCTCTTCGCGCTGGTGCTGGAGGGGCGCGGGTTCCTGCGCGCCATGGTGCGGAACCTGGCCGGCACCGCGGTGGCGGCCGGCGCCGGGGTGCTGCCGCCCGGCCGGCTCCGGGAGCTCCTCGAGAAGCCGGAGCGATATCGGGGGGTCAGGGCGCCCGGCTGGGGGCTCACGCTCGTCAGCGTGAGCTACCCAGGCAATGGACCCGACTGGGTCTAGGCGCCTGCTGCCAGCCCCTAGTGGGGGCTAGGCGCGCTGTCGCCGTGCGGCAGGTGGCCGTACTTGGCGAGCAGGTCGGCCACCGCCTCGCGGAGGTAGTCGGACTGGCGAACCCGAGTCTTCTTGGCCAGGTTGCGGAGCTCGGCGGCAAAGGCGGGCGGCAGCCGGACGAGCATGGGCTCCAGACGGGTCTGGTTGTCGAGGGCGTTGGGGTCCTGCTGGATGGTCGTCGTCATGTGGGCTCCTGGATACAAATGATTACGTTTGCACACATGCTACCACCCGATATTCTGCCCGCAAGAAAAGTGACGTCAGCCCCACCAGAGAGGCTTGCATTCTCCATCTGAAAGGAAGTGTACGCCCTGGGGCGCGCGCGATTCGAGCGGCTACTCGAAGCGCAGCTGCACGCCGAGCGAGAGCCCGGCGGTGGCGATGCGGGCCTGGCCGAAGCCGGTGGCGAACTGCACCGAGGCCTGCAGCCCCCAGGCGCGTGATGGGTCGTAGGCCAGCCCGAGCCCGACCAGCGGCCCGGCGGCGAGCCGGCTGGCCAGCTCGCTCCAGAGCCCGACGTCGAAGAAGGTCTTGAGCTGCTCGGTGCCGAAGTAGCCGCGGTAGCGCGCGTCGAGCCCGACGAGGTCGTGGCGGCGATCCGGGTCGCGCCAGCTCGCCAGCCGGGCGCCGGCGCCGAGCACCAGCTCGCCGCCCTCCCCGCTCACGTCGCGGCTCCAGGCGAGCCGGAGGCGCGGCGCGGTGTCGCTGGTGGTGGTGCGGCCGCCGGTGGTCACCGACTCGTACCAGCCCTCCAGCGCCACGGCCACGCCCTGCTGGTCGCGGTGGTCGAAGCGCGGCTCCAGCGCAGCCGCCCGCGGCGCGCCGGCGGCGAGCGCGAGGAGGCTGGCGCCGAGGAGCGCCCTGGCCGCGCGAAGCCCCATGTCGCGACCTGGGCGCCTACCGGCGGGCGGTGCGGGCCGCGGACTTCTTGGGCGCCTGGCGCGCCTGGGGGGCCGCCTTGGTGGGCTTCGCCGCCTTGGCTCCGCCTGCTGCCTTGGCGCCGCCGCCGGCCTTGCTGGCCTTGGCCCCGCCCGCCGGCTTCGCCGCCTTGCCCGGCTTGGCCTTCCGCTTCGGCCGGAGCCCGCCGGTGAGCCGGCCGAACTCGGCGGGACCGATGTACTTGCCGTCCACCAGCGCCTGCAGGACGCGGTTGAGCGAGTCGTCCACCGACTCCTGATCGGTGCGGACCACCAGCTCCGGGTGGGCCGGCGGCTCGTAGGGCAGGTCCACGCCGGCCACGCCGCGCAGCTCGCTCGCCAGGGCCCGCTTGTAGATGGCCTCCTTGCCGTCGCGCTGCAGCAGCGTCTCCATGGGCGCGTCGACGAAGATCTCCACGAAGCGCCGCACCTCGCGGCGCAGCGCCTCGCGCGCGTCGCGGTAGGGCGAGAGCGTGGCGCAGATCGCCACGCCGCCGGCGCGCGCCACCGACCGCGCCACGAAGCCGAAGCGCTTCACCACCGCGGCGTGATCGTCCTTCGAGGCGCCGAGCCCCTCGATGAGGAACTTGGCCTCGCCGGTCTCGTCGAGCAGCTGCACCGGCGTGCCGACGTGGGCGAGCCGCTGCGCGATCTGCGTGGCCAGCGTCGTCTTGCCGGCCCGCCGCATGCCGGTCAGCCAGATGACGAATCCCGGGGTCTGTTGCAGTTCCATTCCGACCTCTCCAGGCCAGCCACGGCGGGCCTGTCTCGCGCGGCGGGTGAACGGCCAGCATAGCGGACTAGCCCCGTATTGCCAATGAAATCCGATACCTCCGGGATCGCCCTGCCGCCCGGGCCCCTCAGCCCTCCCTGCCGCCCGTCGGCCAGAGGTCCAGCCCCTCGAAGCGGCCGGTCCGGAAGCGGTGGGCCCGGACGCGGACGGCCCGTCCCTTCTCCAGCGCCACCACCACCTGCGCCACCCCGGGGAGGACCGGCTCCCCGCCCGCCAGCGCCACCTCGAGATCGCTGGCCGACAGCGCGGCGCCGCCGGACAGGTGGGAGTGGTAGACAGCCAGGAGCGCCCCGCCCCCGGCGTCGAGCCTCCGGAACGCCAGGAGCAGGGCCTCCGGGGGGACCAGGAAGGCGCGGGAGGGGTCCGGAGCGACGTTGGGGAGGGGCCAGGCCTCGGCTGCACCGCCGCCCGGCGCCACCACCAGGCCGCAGACCTCCCGGTCCGGATCGGCCTCGGCCAGCCCGGCGAGGTGGCCGGCCACGGCCAGGAGCATCGCCTCTGAAGCTGGCATCGCCGCTGAAGCCACGATCGCCTCCAAGCCCAGCACCGCCTCGCCCGGAGACCCCTCCGGATCAGCCCGGCCCGGCTCCGGCGCCATCCGGGTCGGACGCCGGCGGCGGCGGGCTGCAGGCGCAGCCGGAGAGCCGGGCGGTGGCCCGCATCGAGGGGACGCCGCGGATGAGCTCGAAGCGACGCCCGGCCTGCAGCGACGGGTCGGCGATGAGCATGAGCAGCTCGTGCGCGGCCAGCGCGGCCAGGCCCGTGGCGGCCGGCGCGGGCGGGCGACCGGCCCCGGCCGCGCCCCGGGAGCAGGCGTAGCAGGGGGCGCCCACCGGGATGGTGGCGACCAGGCCACCCTCCGCGTCGGCCTCGACCACCACGTGGGGCACGCCGGTCCGGCGCGCCACCTCGGCGGTGGCCAGCGACTGGGCCGACGAGGTGGCCACGATCAGCACCGCCGTGGGGACGCCCCCGATGGGATAGGGGCTGATCTCGATAAGGGATGAGAACGGGCGGAGCGCCTCCACCGCCGCCTCGCCGCGGAGCTGGCCGACCGCCTTGGGACCGAGCAGCCAGCCGCCGGCGTCCGCCGGCGCCGCCGCCTCGGGGTCGTCGATCCAGAGGGTTCCGACCCCGGCCTGGGCCAGGTAGAGGAGCGCAGCGCCGGCCACGGCGTCGGCGCCGATGACCCGCACCCGGGAGGCCAGCAGCCGCTCCTGCCCGGCCGCGCCGAAGCCGGGCACCAGGAGCTGGCGGGCCCAGCGGGCGATCCCCTCCTCGCCGAGCCGCGGCGCCCCGCCGGCCAGCGCCGGCACCAGCGCGAGCCGGTCGCCGTCGGCCACCGGGGCGTCCAGGCCGCCGGCGGCGCGCACGTCGAGGTCGTTCAGGAAGAGGCCGAGGTGGCGGCGCGGCTCGCCCCGGTCGTCGGTGAGGGCGCCGCGCAGCCCGGGGTGGCTCGCCACCAGGTCGGCCAGCACCTGGCGCACCGTGGCGCCCTGGGCCGCCACCTCGCGCTGCCGGCCGGCCAGCTCGCGCAGCGGCGACGGGATGAGGACGGTGACGGGCATCTGGCTCCTCCTGGGGTTCACGGCAGCGCCAGCCTCGCCTCGGCCATCCCCTTGCGGAGCACCAGGCGCCACCCGGAGGGCGCGCCGCCGTCGAGCGGCGAGAGCGAGACCACCTGGTGCCCCTCCTCGGCGGCGGTGCGGGGGACGCTGTCGACCGGCTCGCCGGCCGACAGCCAGACCTCCAGCTCCTCGCCGGCCGCCAGCCGCTCCAGCGCGATGCAGGTCTTCACCCAGGTCATGGGGCAGGCGTGGGCCCGCAGGTCGAGGCGGCGGGGCGAGGTCACCCGGGGCTCCCCGCCGGGCCGGCCGGCGCCGTGCCCGCGGCCGGCGTCGCCACGGCGGCCGGAGGCGCGGCCTCACAGGCCGGCGCGGCGGCGTCGGAGAGCTCGAGCGAGCCGGCGCAGGCGGCGCACCCCGGCCGGCGGCGCACCAGCACCAGGCGGGAGCGGCCGGAGCGGCCGTCGAAGATGAGCATGCGCCCGGCGTAGGCGCCGCGCTCGCCGGCCGCCAGCCGAAGCGCCTCGGCCCCCATGAGCGCGCCGGCGAAGCCGGACATGGCGCCGACGATGCCGGCCTCGGCGCAGGAGGGGACCTGTCCGGGCGGTGGCGGCCCCTCGAAGAGGCAGCGCAGGCAGCCGGTCTGGCCCGGCACCACGGTGAGGAGCTGGGCGGTGGAGCGCAGCACGCCGCCGTGGACCAGGATCTTGCCGCAGCGGGTGGCGGCGTCGCTGGCCAGGAACTTGGTGGCGAAGTTGTCGGAGCCGTCCACCACGATGTCGACACCGCGGATCAGCGCCTCGGCGCCGGCCGCGTCGAAGCGCTGGTCGAGCGGCTCGAGCTCGAGGTCCGGGTGGAGGGCCCGCAGCCGCTCGGCCGCCGCGGCCACCTTGCGCCGTCCCAGGTCGGCCTCGGTGAAGAGCGGCTGCCGGTTCAGGTTGGAGGTCTCGACGGCGTCGCAGTCCACCAGCACCAGGCGCCCCACCCCGCCCGCGGCCAGGGTCAGGAGGGCCGGGCCGCCGAGGCCGCCGACGCCGATGACGAGCACGCTCTTCGAGGTGGGGGGCATGGGCCTTCCGCGTATAGCCCGCGACCGGGATCCCGGCAAGCCAACCGGGCGGCGCGGCTCCTCTGGAAGACTAGAAGGAGACGGCGCGCCCGGCCTGGGCCCGGCGCCACTGGGAGGTGAGCGGCTCCAGCGCGTCGAGCGCCTCGGCGGCCCGCGCCACCGGGAGCCCGGCCAGCCGCACCGCCGTCTCGCAGGCCACCAGCCTGAGGCCGAGCTCGCGGCGGGCCTCGCCGAGCGTCTCGGAGAGCGGCGGCACCCGGGCCTCCGCGGCGGTCGCCGGCGCCCCCTCGTCGAACCGCCCCTCCACCAGCGCCGCCAGCGGCTCGAAGGCCAGGGCCAGGGTCACCTCGTCGCCCAGGGCGGCGGCGGTGACGGCCAGGGTGACGGCCTGGTAGCGGGCCGGCCAGCCGGCCCCGGAGAGGAAGACCACCAGCGGGCCGGTCACGGCGTGCGCCCCAGCAGGCGCGCCAGGAAGCCGGTCTTGCCGCTGGCCTCGTCCTCCTCGGCGGCCCCGGCGCCGGGCGGCGGCGCACCGGCCTGGGGCGCCTCGGGGGCCGGCACCGCCCCGGGGGGCGCGTCGCGGGTGCGGAGCTCGGCGGTGGCCACCGCCCCGGTGGCCAGCACCCGCGAGGTGACGGAGAGGATCCCCTCCACGCCCAGCGCCACCTCCACGGCCACCCGCACCGCCCCGCGCGGCGCCGGCGGCAGGCCGGTGACGCGCACCCGGCCCAGCAGCGTGCAGCTGGAGGTCCAGGCCGAGTCGCCCTGGTAGAGCCGGAGCTCGAGCTCCGACTGGCCGTCGTGGGTGGTGGTGAGCTCGAAGCCACGCCGCGCCGGCAGGCGGAGGTGGCGGGCCATCAGGGTCAGCGTCTTGCCGCCCGGCAGCCCGACCCCCACGGCCGAGGAGAGCGTGTCGAGCAGCACCGGGGCGTCGATGCGCCCGGCCGCGTCGGCCAGCAGGGCGGCGCCGATGGCCACCGCCTCCTCGGGGTGGACGCCGCGGGAGGGATCGCGCCCGAACAGCTCGCGGGCCCGGCTCCAGACCAGCGGCATGCGGCTCTGGCCGCCCACCAGCAGCACCTCCTGCACGTCGGTGGGGCCGAGCCGGCGCGCCTCCAGCACCTCGCGGCAGACGTGGAGCGTGCGGGCCACCAGGTGGCCGGTGAGCTCCTCGAGCCGTCCCCGGCCGAGCTCGAGCTCGAGGTCGAGCGGGGCGCCCTCGTCCGACGCCCCCAGCCCGGGCAGGCGCACCGTGGCCCGCTCCCGCTCCGAGAGGGCGATCTTGAGCTCCTCGGCGGCGGCGTGGAGCCGCTGCCAGACCGCCCGGTCGAGCGGCAGGCCGGTGCCGTGGCGCTCGGTGAAGGACCAGGCCAGGAGGTCCACCAGCTGGGCGTCGAAGTCGGCGCCGCCCAGGAAGAGGTCGCCGCCGGTGGAGAGGATCTCGTAGACGTCGCCGGACACCTGCACCACCGCCGCGTCGAAGGTGCCGCCGCCGAGGTCGTAGACCAGCATCCGGCCCTCGAGCTCGCGGCCGTAGCCGAAGGCCAGCGCAGCGGCGATGGGCTCGTTGACCAGCCGCTCCACCTCCAGGCCGGCCAGGGCCGCCGCGGCGCGCACCGCCTCGCGCTGCAGGTCGTTGTAGCTGGCCGGCACGGCGATGACGGCCCGGTCCACCGTCTCGCCGAGCGCCAGGGTGGCGGTCTCGCGCAGCTCGGTGAGCACCAGCGCCGCCACCTGCTCCAGCGTGAACTCTCGGCCGGCGAAGCGCACCGAGGCGGCGCCGCCGCGCCCCTCCACGATGGAGTAGTGGAAGCGGTCGCGGCAGGCCTGCACCGCCGGGCTGCCGAAGGCCCGCCCCACCAGGCGCTTGAAGCCGTAGACGGTGTGCTCCGGGTTGACGAGCTGCTGGGCCTTGGCCGGGTGGCCCACCAGCAGGCAGCCCTGCTCGTCGAAGGCCACCACCGTGGGCATGGTCCGGTGACCCAGGCGCGACGAGAGGACCTGGGCCCGGCCGTTGCGGGCCACCGCCACGCAGGCGTGGGTGGTGCCGAGGTCGATGCCCACCACGCGGCTGGAGCGGGGCCGGACGATGCCCGGCCCCTCGGCGTAGGCCGGGATGCCGGCCACCGGCGCCACCCGGGCCACCGCCACCGCCCCCGGCTTGATGCCCTCGGTCCCGCGCGCCTCGAGTGCGGCCGGGGCCGACACCACCCCACCCCGCGCCGCCACCCAGGCGTCGATGGCGGCCCGGTCGGCCTCGGCGAGCCGGGTGAAGCGGATCCCCATGCCCGGGGCGCGGGCCGGCTCGCCGGGCGCCGAGGGCGGGGTGGTCCAGACCACCTCGCCCTGGCCCTGGATGGTCCGCTCGCCGCCGGCCAGCGAGAGCTCCAGGCCCAGGGGCGTCCCGACCGGCTGGCACTCCAGGGAGCGGACGAAGACGCCGCGGCTGGAGACGTTGAGCGTGGAGCGCTCCACCGGCACGCCCTGGCCGGAGGCCAGGCGCACCCGGAGCTCGCAGTCGACGCGTGGTGCCCGGTCTGGCCGCTCCGCCATGGCGCGATTCTATCGGTTCGGCCCGGCGCCGCCATGGCCGCACCGAGCTTGCGGCCGCTCCGGGCCTCTGCTACATACCGACCCCGCAGTTGGCCCAGGTGGTGGAACTGGTAGACACACCATCTTGAGGGGGTGGCGCCGTAAGGCGTGCGAGTTCGAATCTCGCCCTGGGCACACGCAGCACCGCGCGGCCGACCTCGGGCCGCGCACGAAGGCGGAGACGACGAAAGGGACCTGGCTCGCGCCGGGTCCCTTTTCTCTTCCAGGGCGCTCCCGGACGGGAGCGCCTCACGCGGCCTGGGCTACTTCTGCGGCGCCGGGGCGGGCGCCGGAGCGGCCGGGGCGCTGCCAGCCGGGGCGGCCGGGGCCGCGGGCGCCTGCGCCTCGTGCTGGTCCATGACCGACCGGGTGTGGGTCGAGCTGTAGGCCAGGCTGAGCGAGGTCAGCATGAAGATGGCCGCGCTCACGCTGGTCACCTTGCCGAGGAAGGTCTGGGCGCCGCGCCCGCCGAAGACGGTCTGGGAGCCGGCCCCGCCGCCCAGGCTCCCCATGCCGCCGCCCTTGCCGGCCTGGAGGAGGATCACGAGGATCAGGAAGACGCAGACGAAGACGTGGATGACGGTGATGAGGGTGATCAACGGAGTGCACCTTTCACGATGGCGAGGAAGTCGGGGGCCTTGAGGGCCGCCCCCCCGACGAGGGCGCCGTCCACGTCGGGCTGGTTCAGGAGCTCTGCGGCGTTGTCGGGCTTGACCGAGCCGCCGTACTGGATGCGGATGACGTCCGCCACGGCGCCGCCCAGCTCGCGGAGGATGGCGCGGATGGCCGCGTGGACCTCCTGCGCCTGCGCGGTGGTGGCGGTCTTGCCGGTGCCGATGGCCCAGACCGGCTCGTAGGCCACGGTGATGGCGGCCAGCGGCTCGGCGCCCAGCCCGGCCAGCGCGGCGCGGACCTGCCGGCCCACCACCTCCATGGTCCGGTTGGACTCGCGCTCGGCCAGGGTCTCGCCGACGCAGACGATGGGCCGGATGCCGGCCGAGAGGAGCGCGCCGACCTTCTTGCGCACCCCCTCGTCGGTCTCGCCGAAGAGCTGGCGCCGCTCGCTGTGGCCCACGATGCCGTGCTTCACGCCGACGTCGGCCAGCATGGCGGCCGAGATCTCGCCGGTGAAGGCCCCCTGGGGCTCCCAGTGGACGTTCTGGGCGGCCAGCTCGAGCGGCGAGCCGGCCACGGCCAGCCCGACCGCCTGGAGCGCGGTGAAGGTGGGGGCCACCGCCACCTGGACGCGGCGGTCGCCGGCCAGGCCGTCGGCCAGGGCCTTCACCAGGGCGGTGGCCTCGGCCACCGTCTTGTGCATCTTCCAGTTGCCGCAGACGAACTTCTGGCGAGCCATGGTGGTCACTCCTCGCAGGCCTTGACGCCGGGGAGCTCCCGCCCCTCGATGAACTCCAGGGAGGCGCCGCCGCCGGTGGAGACGTGCTTCATCTTGTCCACCAGCCCGGCCTCCTCGACCGCGGCGGCGCTGTCGCCGCCGCCCACCACGGTGACCGCCTGGCTCTCGGCCATCGCCTTGGCGATGCCGAAGGTCCCCTCGGCCCAGGGCTTCTGCTCGAAGAGCCCCATGGGGCCGTTCCAGAAGACGGTGCCGGCGGAGAGGACGCGCTGCTTGTAGATGTCGAGGGTCTTGGGGCCGATGTCGAGCCCCATGAGCCCCTCCGGGATGGCCCGGTCTGCCACCACCACGCGCTGCGCCGTCTCCTTCGGCTCGGCGCCGCAGACGTGGTCCACCGGCAGCAGGAAGTCGATCCTCCGGGCCTTGGCCTTGTCGAGGATCTGGCGGGCCAGCTCGAGCTTGTCGGCCTCCACCAGGCTCTTGCCGACCGGCACCTCCTGCGCCCTCAGGAAGGTGTAGGCCATGGCGCCGCCGATGCAGATGCAGTCGGCCTTGGCGATGAGGTTGTCGAGCACCTTGATCTTGTCGGAGACCTTGGCGCCGCCCACCAGGGCCACGAAGGGGCGCCTGGGGGTGAGCAGGGCCCCGCCGAGGTACTCGACCTCCTTCTTGATGAGGAAGCCGGCCGCCTTCTCCTTGACGAAGCGGGCCATGCCGGCCGTCGAGGCGTGGGCCCGGTGGGCCGTGCCGAAGGCGTCGTTGATCCAGACGTCGCACAGCGCGGCCAGCTCGCGGCAGAAGGCGTCGTCGTTCTTCTCCTCCTCGGGGTGGAAGCGGAGGTTCTCCAGGAGGATGACCTGGCCGTCGCGCATGTCGTGGACGGCCTTCTTGACGCCGTCGCCGACGCAGTCGTCGGCCAGCACCACGTCCTGCCCGAGCAGCGCCTGGAGCCGCACCGCGGCCGGCTCCAGGGTGAACTTCTGCCGATCCTCCGGCTTGCCCTTGGGGCGCCCGAGGTGGGAGGCGAGGATCACCTTGGCCTTGGCGGCCAGGGCGTAGCGGATGGTCGGCAGCGCGGCGCGGATGCGCGCGTCGTCGGTCACCTGCCCCTGGTCGTCGAGCGGGACGTTGAAGTCCACGCGGATGAAGACCCGCTTGCCGGCGAGCTGCAGGCTGTCGATGGTCTTGAGCGCCATGGCGTCCTCCCTCCCCTCTGGGCAGACGGCTACAGCAGGTACTTGGCCACGTCGATCATGCGGTTGGAGAAGCCCCACTCGTTGTCGTACCAGGCGAAGACCTTGACGAAGGTCCCGTCGCCGATGACGGCCGTGGTGGTGGCGTCGAAGATCGAGGAGTGCGGGTTGCCGTTGTAGTCGATGGAGACGGTCGGCTCCTCGGAGTAGAGGAGCACGCCCTTGAGCGGGCCGGCGGCGGCCGCCTTGAACGCGGCGTTGATGGCCTCGACGGTGGCCGGCTTCTCGAGCTGGACGGTCAGGTCCACCAGCGAGACGTTGGGCGTCGGGACGCGGACGGCGCAGCCGTTGAGCTTGCCCTTGAGCGCCGGGAGGACCTCGGCCACGGCCTTGGCGGCGCCGGTGCTCGACGGGATCATCGACAGGGCGGCGGCGCGGGCCCGGCGCAGGTCCTTGTGCGGCAGGTCGAGCAGGTTCTGGTCGTTGGTGTAGCTGTGGATGGTGGTCATCAGGCCCTGCTTGATGCCGAAGGTCTCCAGCAGGACCTTGGCCACCGGCGACAGGCAGTTGGTGGTGCAGGAGGCGTTGCTGATGATCTTGTGCTTCGCCTTGTCGATGGTGGTGTGGTTGATGCCGAAGGCCACCGTGATGTCCGGGTTGGTGGCCGGGGCGGAGATGAGCACCCGCGGCGCGCCGGCGGCCAGGTGGGTCTCGGCCTTCTCGCGGGCCGTGAACAGGCCGGTGCACTCCATGACCAGGTCGACCTTGTTGGCCGCGTGCGGCAGCTCCGCCGGGTTCTTGATGGCGGTGACCTGGATCTCCTTGCCGTTCACCACGATGCCGGTGGCGGTGTGCTTCACCTCGGCGTCGAGGACGCCGTGGACGGAGTCGTACTTGAGGAGGTGGGCGAGGGTCTTGGTGTCGGTGAGGTCGTTGATCGAGACGAACTCGAGCTCACTGTCCTTCCGCTCGATGGCCGCACGAAGCACGCAGCGCCCGATCCGCCCGAACCCATTGATTGCTACCCGCGCCATGGTGGCTCTCCTCTACCCCGTCCGGGGTCTGTTTGGGGGGCTCAAACTACTTGCAGGAGAGGGGGGTGTCAACGACACCATCGTCGCAGGCTCACTCACGAAAAAAGGACGGCGCCGGGGTGGCGCCGTCCTCTTCTCGGTGCTGCGCGCTTCGCTGGAAAGGGCCGCTGGAGTTGGCCTCTACAGGGCGGCCCGCCAGCCCTCGCCATCCTGGGCGAGGGGGAGCGGCATGACGTCCTCATGGCCGGACCGGAGGTCCGCGGTCACCAGGCCGATGAGCTCGGTGGAGAGGCTCAGGATCTGGTTGGGCGTGTACCCGCTGCCGCGGAGCTCCTTGAAGAGCGACTTGGCGAGGATCTGAGTGCCCTTGACGTCGAGGGTGCCTGGGACCATTTCGGTTCTCCTTGGTGCTGCGCCGATGCGGTGGCCCAGCGAAGAGCAAGCCGGGGGCCAATCCGGACCGGATTTGATATCGCCTTGAGTTTCGAGCGGTTGACCCGGATCGGTCCGTCCCTGGGGGGTGTCCGCGGTGCGTAGCCGCGTTCGCAGCCGGACCCGGAGTGGCGTCCGGTGCGTAGCGCCTTTCGCGGCGCCGTGAGAGAAGGGCCAGGCCATGCGTTACCGCGTCCAGAACCTCCCCCTCTGGCTCGACGAGGCCGACGCGGCCTTGACGCGCCGCGCCGCGGAGAAGCTCGGGGTGTCGCCGGCGGCGCTGGTGGATCTCGCGGTGGTGCGCCGCTCGCTCGACGCGCGGAAGAAGGGGCACCTCCGCTGGCTGGTCAGCGTGGAGGTCGGGCTCGAGGGGGCGCTGCCGGCCCTGCCGTCCGACGTGACGTCGGCGCCGCTCCCTGCCCCGGCGCCGGCGCGGGTGCGCCCGCCACCGCGGCCGCCCATCATCCTGGGGGCCGGGCCGGCCGGGCTCTTCTGCGCCTGGGCCCTCCTGGAGCGCGGCGTCCCCTCGCTGGTGGTGGACCGGGGGCGGGAGGTCGGCCCGCGCCGCCGCGACGTGGCCGCCCTCATGCGCGACGGCTCCCTCGACCCGGAGTCGAACATGAACTTCGGCGAGGGGGGCGCCGGCGCCTACACCGACGGCAAGCTGGGGACCCGCATCCACCACCCGGCGGTCCGCACCGTGGTGGAGCTCTTCGCCCGCTTCGGCGGGGCGCAGCGGCTGCTCGCCGAGGGGAAGCCGCACGTCGGCTCCGACGTGCTGCCGAGCGCCATCTCGGCGCTGGTGGAGTCGCTCACCGCCGGCGGGTGCCGGTTCCTCTGGGGCGCCCGGGCGGTGGACCTCGAGCTCCAGGACGGCCGCTTCGCCGGCCTCAGGCTGGCCGACGGGAGCACCCTCGAGTCCGACCGGCTGGTGCTCGCGCCTGGCAACAGCGCCCGCGAGGTCTACCAGCTCTTCGCGGCGCGGGGCTGGCCCATCGAGGCCAAGCCCTTCGCGGTCGGCTTCCGGGTGGAGCACCCGCAGCCGCTCATCGACAGGATCCAGTACGGCCTGGCCCAGCGCCCGGCCACCCTCCCCCCGGCCGACTACAAGCTGGCCGACAACCCCTCCCTGGGCGGCGCGCCGCGCGGCGTCTTCTCCTTCTGCATGTGCCCGGGCGGCGTGGTGGTGCCGACCCCGACCGAGCCCGGGCTCCAGTGCACCAACGGGATGTCCAACAGCCACCGCTCCTCGCCCTTCGCCAACGCCGGGCTGGTGGCGGCCGTCTCGCCGGAGGACTACGCCGCCGAGGGCTTCACCGGGCCGCTGGCGGGGCTCGAGTGGCAGCGCAAGTGGGAGCGGGCCGCCTACGAGCTGGGGGGCGGCGGCTACCGGGCCCCGGCCCAGCGGCTGGCGGCCTGGGTAGGCGGGCGGCCCGGGGCGGCGCCCGGCCGCTCGAGCTACCGGCCCGGCCTGACCCACGCCGACCTCTCCCGCCTCTACCCGCCCCAGGTCCAGGCGGCGCTGCGGCTCGGGCTGGGGACCTTCGGCCGGCGCATGCGCGGCTACCTGACCGACGACGCCCTGCTCATCGGCGT
>Ga0209682_10000253_pt1 | contig 18391 bp, 20 predicted proteins | sample DOMMetBare2Fresh_2_FD_187471 | JGI IMG/M metagenome (GOLD analysis project Ga0209682, IMG submission 187471) | Wetland sediment microbial communities from St. Louis River estuary, USA, under dissolved organic matter induced mercury methylation -... | ecosystem: Environmental > Aquatic >... | reverse complement strand
GGACGGGTGAGCGCGGCGAGCCGGCCGGCCAGGGTCTCGCGCGCGGACCGCTCCTGCCGCAGCTCCTCTTCGAGCCGGCTCCGCTCGGCGGCGAGCCGCGCCGTCTCCGCAGGGTCCTCTCCGGTCCGCGGAACGGGATGCTCCACCGGCGGCTCGGCAGGCTTCCGGGCCATTTCCAGCTCGCGTGTCAAACGGGCGCGGTCGAGAAGGAGCCAGCCGGGCAGGGCCAGCAGGATGAGCAGCAGGCAGGCCAGGAGCCCGAGCTGCCCGGCGCGGCTCCGCCGGGCGAGCCAGCCGAGAAGGCCGAGCTGGACGGCCTGGCGGGCCACCGCTTCCGCCGCGGCTTCAGACGCTCCATGGGCGGCGATCGTGCGGATACCGTCGCGGAGGTCGTCCGCCGCGGCCACCCGCTCGCGGCATTCCCGGCACTCCAGGAGGTGCAGCTCGAATTCCTCTTCGTCGTCCGGCGGCAGGCGGCCCGTCGCGTACAGCTCGGCGATGCCCTCGGCGTCGATCTGCTCGTGGTCCATGCTCATTCACCTGCGCTTCCCCGGGTGGCCCGCTCGTAGAGGTCCCGATAGCGGCGGCGCGCCCGGAACAGGACCAGGTTGAGCTCGGGGCCGCTCAACCCCATGGCGGATTGAATGTGCTCGCGATCCTCTTCGGCGATGTAGAAGCGGAAGAGGACCTGGCGGTCGCGCTCGGAGCGCAGCTCCTGGAGGACGCGGCGGACCAGGGCGGTCTTCTCCTCGTGCAGGAGCCGGCCGAGCGGGCCCGCCTCGGGGACGGAAAGGCCGGCGGCCGGCTCCAGGTGCTCCTGGTCCAGGGGCTCTTCCCGGCTCTCCTGCCGGGCATCGCGCCGATAGTGGGCGATGCTCAGGTTCCTGGCCAGGGAGCGCAGGAAAGCGAGAAGCTTGTCGGGATCGCGCACCTCGCCCCGGCGGATCTTCTCCAGCGCGAGCCGGAAGGTCTCCTGGTACAGGTCCTCGGCGGTGATGCGGTCGCGTGTCCATCGGCGCAGCAGGAAGGCGAGACCTTCTCCGAAACGGGCGACCAGCTCCTCTTCGGCGCCGGTATCACCGCTGCGGATCCGCTCGACGAGGTCGCCCGGCGAAAGCTCGGCCCCGCTCACGGTCTCCTCCCCTTCCCAGTCCTCCCGGAAAGGTAGTGCTGCCGAGCGAGGGGAAATTGCATCGCCCCCCGCCCGTCACTTCCGGTGTTCGAGGAAGATCCGCACCACGCGGTGGATGAGGGCGGCGTCGCCGGCCGCGTCCGGGCCGAAGGCGATCCCCACGGCGTCGTTCTCCTGCCAGGTGATCACCCCGATCACCCGCAGGACCGGCGGCTCCCCCGGGACGGCGACGCTGAAGCGGACCGGCTGGCCGATCTGCCAGGTGGACGGCACGCCGGAGAGACCGATCCCGCCCAGGGAGAGATTCTCCAGGGTGACGTCGAGGGAGGAGCCGTCGTCGAGGACGATGCGGGCCGGGGCGTCGAGATGGATCCGCACGTCCCGCTGCCCGGCGAGCCCCAGGAGCGCCGACACGTTCATGCCGTGCCGGCGGATCACCTCCGCCCGGAACTTGAGCTCCAGCATGGGATTGTCGGCGAGCAGCGCGATCAGGTCTTCCTTCTGGACCCGCAGGAGGACGGTGGGCAGGACGGTGCGCGCCGAGGCGATCCGCCGCGCCTTGTCGTTGAGCAGCCCCATCTCGCCGAAGAATCCGCCGCGCTCCAACCGGGCCAGGACCTGGAGCGGCTTCCCCTTCTCCTCGCGAAAGACGGTGACCAGCCCGTCGTGGACGAGATAGAAGGCGTCGACCGGGTCGCCCTCCCGGAACACGACCGTCCGGCTGGGCACCGACTCTTCCCGGCTGATCTCCGCGAGACGCTGGAGCTGCGTGTCGTCCAGGTCCCGGAACAGGCTGATACTCCGCAAGAAGTCTCTCAGCAAAACGCCTCCATTTAGGATCTGTTTGCAAAAGACCTCCGTATTGTGTGGCCTCTCGGTCCCGCGGGCAAGCCCGGCGTCAGGAAATCGTCGCGATCCCGGCGTCCGGCAGCAAATTCGGTTCACCTGTGCCATACTCGTTTTGGCGTTCCCCAGGCCCCCCTCCCCGCGGAAGGGGGCCTTCCCCCGGCCTCAGCCCGCTTTCCGGCAGCCCGCGGGCACCTTCACCCCGCCGCTGCGCCGCCTGGGCAGCGGCTTGATGCCGTACCGCGCCAGCTTCTCCGAGCACGGGCCGAGCTTCGACCGGATCAAGCTGCGGAGCGCGACGGTGCGCTCGTACCCCACCGCCACGGTCTCTTTCAACTGCACCGTCAATTCTCGCGCCGAGGCCAGCAGCGCCTCCCGGCGGCCGATGAGGCTGAGGGCCTGCGCATGGTGCTCCTCGAGCTCCACCATCAGCGGCTCCTCTTCCAGATGCAGGTCCAGCGCCGGCTCTCCTTCCCGCGAGGCGGCCAGCAGCGCCGCGAAATCCCGCAGCCGCCCCGCTTGCGAATGTCTCGTCATGATAGACTCCTTTCGTCGTTCTGGTTCTTTGTTCTCTCGATACCTGTCCAAAGGGAGGGAGGCGCGCCACCCGGCACGCCTCCCCCTGGGATCAAGGGACCATCAAGGGATCAGACGGCAGACGGTTCGGACGGGGAGACCGCGGCACCGGGCTTGGTTCCCGAGGCCTCTCCGCCCGCCTTCTTTCTCAGCGCCGACGCCCGCGGAGCCCGCTTGCGCAGCGGTGCCACCTTGAAGTGGACCAGCAACTCGTTGCGGGGCCCCACCTTCCCCCGCGCCAGCGAGCGGAACGTGATCGCCGCCTCCTGGCCGCGCTGCACCGCGGCCTTGAACTGCTGCGTCACCGCTTGGCGCTGCGCGGTCAGCTCCTGCTGCCGCGCCTTGAGCGGTTTGATCACCCCCAGAGCCAGCTTCAGCTCCTGGTGCTCCGCATCGAGCCCCACCAGCAGGGCCGCGTTGCGGTCGGCCGCCTCGTCCAGACCTTCGAGATCACGAATGATCGAGTCCTGCGAACCTTTGCGTGGCATGACGTTCTCCTTCCTTTACCCGGCCACCGGGCCGGAAGCCGTACCGTGGACGTTGATGACCGCGTCGAGCCCGGACAGCTCGATGGTCAACGGCTGCCGCGGATTGCCCGCCAGCTCGACACGGACGCGCGCCCCTTCCACTCCACCCGCGCCCCCCGCGGCGATCTCCTCCTGGACCCGCTCCGACTTGAGCGCGATCCGGTACGGCTCCTCCGCGGCCACGAGATCCGACGGCACCCGCTCCGACTTCAGCTCCTGCTCGTTCTGCTGCGTGTTCATCCTGCTTCTCCTTTCGGAAGCTCCGGCGCCTGCATGGCACCGGAAGATCAAACCCGTTTCATCAGCCCGGCAGGACCGGCTTTGCGGCTGCCTTGCTGCTCTTCTGAGTGTTTCTACGGGGGGATCGAAAGGAGTGTCTATGCTTTTATCGCCGTTTTCATGACATGTACGACGTGACACTTGTCATGATGGCCGTGAAGGTGTTCATCATGCTGCTGACGATGATCACGGTGCCCGTGACGCTGCGCACCATGCCCGCCGCCGCCATCCTGGCGGCTCCGCTCGTGGGGCGAGCGGCTCAGCCGGGAGGCGCGGCGGCGAGGGCCGCCAGAAACGCGACGTCGCGCTCCTTCAGACCGAGCCGCCGCAGGCCGGCCCTGCCGCGGCGGCGGAGGTCCTCGATCGTCATCACCCTCTTGCGGGACAGTTGCCAGGCGAGCACTCGCGGCACTCGGTGACCGGTCCAATAGTCCAAGGCCGACGGCAGAGGGTGGCCGAGCAGCTTCTCGCACAATGGCACGGACCCGTCGGGCAGGCCTTTCAAGGACAGAAGCTCCTCGCGCGTCAACGCCGCGAGCTCTTCGAGGGTCCGGATGCCGCCACCGTCCAACGCGTTGGCGAGCCGGTGAGCGCAGCCCAGCTCCCGCCAGTGCTCGAAGCTCGACACCACGCCGGCCCAGCGCCGCAGGAGGTCGATCTCTTTCTTCGTGAAGCCCCGTGCCTTGAGCGCCGCGGGAGCGAAATCACCGAGCTCCTCCGGTTTCGCGATGCGGAGGCTCGACAGCCGCCGGGCCATCCCGTCGGGCAGCCCCCGCCGGAGCCAGGCGGCCCGATACGAAGGCAGGGAGCGGGCCAGCAGCGCCTCGCAGCGGGCCAGGTTGACGTCACCGAGCCCGGAGTGGGCCAGGAACTCCTCACGGGTGACGCCGGCCAGGTCGTCGAGAGAGTGGTAGCCGGCTCGTACCATGGCCACAGGATTGGGGACGCCCAGCCGCCGCCACAGGGCGGCACCGGCCTCTCCGTCCCCCTCCTTCATGTCTCCTCCTTCTTCTCCACCGCGTGGAGGTCCGCCAACAGCGTTTCGCGGTGCTCGCGCAGCGCGCTCTCGATCTCCCTCCGCACCCGGGCGGACAAGACCGCGTAGTCCTCGACGGCAGATGGGAAAAAGGCCCGCCCGGGAGGAGGAATGGTTTCCCGGGCGGGCGGACGTGGAACAAAACGCATGACGATGCCTCCTCAGAGATCAGGCGAATGGAAACGGGTCCCTCAGGCGGACCCCGAACATCCCGCATTGCCGGCGAAACTCCGCCGCGGCGCGGCCGGCTCCGATGCCTTGGCGCACGTCGTTCCACAGGGCTTCGAGCGCCGCCACGGCGAAGGCTCCTCCTTCTTCATCAGGAAAGTCCCCGACGGCGGCGACCAACCGGCAGACCGCCCTCTCCCCCCGGCCCAACGCGGTGAGCACCCCGGCCAGCTCCAGAGCCGCCAGCAAGAGCCCCGGCAGGTCGCCGACCTCATACTGCCGGCGGCACACCGCTTCGAGCAGCTCTTCGGCGGGGCGGAGCTCCCCCAGCCAGGCCCGGGCCACGCCTTCCAGCCGCCGCGCCTCGAGGCTCTCCCTCTCCTCCGGCACCAGGGCATACAGCTCCAGGGTCTGCTCGAAGACCTGCCGTCCGTGCCGGTGCTCGCCGACTTGCGCGAGGAGCCGGGCGAAGGTCAGGCCGGCGGCCACGCTCAGCCGCGGATGCCGCTCTGGCACGGCCAGCTCCCGGCCCCGCAGGAGCGCCAGCCGTGCGCGGTCAGGATCGTCGTTCTCCGCGGCGGCCAGCCCGGCCAGCAGCCGGCAGGTGCCTTCGTCCTGCAAGGCACCGGCGTCGAAGAACAGCCGGGCGGCCTCATGAAAGTGGCCGACGGCCTCGGCGGGCCGCACCTGGTCCCACCGCACCAGGCCCCAGGCGGCCTGGAAGTACGGCCGTTCCCGCGACTCGGCGGCCAGATGGTGGACCGCGCACCCGAGGGCGTCTTCCGCTCCTTCGAGATTGCGGAGGAGGCGCCGCGCGTTGGCCTGGAGCCGCCAGGCGCGGGCCTGGGCGTCGCTCGCCAGCCGGCGTTTGTCGCGCAGCGCCTCGGCCAGCCGCTCAGCCCAACCCGCCAGCAGCTCGGCGCTTGCCGGATCGGCCAGTTGCGCCGCCGCGCTCTCTTCGAGCATCAGCTCGAGCAGGTCCGGGGAGTGAAACCGCAGGGCGTGCCGGTCGGCCGGCGCCGCCGCCAGAAACTCCTCCCGCAACGCCTCGGCGGCCCGCCGCCGCTCCGCCAGAGCAGCCGGCCGCGGGCCGAACGACTCCGCGGGCGCCGTCAACAGCATCGCTCCACTCATTGCTCCTCCGTCTGGCCGAGCTCCACGGCCTTGGTGGGCCAGGGCACCCGAAAAGGAAGGGGCCGGAGGCCGGCCGGGTGGAAGAGCCGGAAGACGTTCCGTACGGTACGGCCGGCGAGCTCCGCCATGCCCCAGGCAGACAGGGAGCCGGCCAGGTGCCGGATCATGCTGAACGCCTTGCGTGTCGCCGCCAACTCGTCTGCCGAGGGCGCCACACTGCGAAGATCCTCCTCGACGGCGGCCAGGTCCAGGCGCTCGCGGCCCTGCGTGCGGCACACCCGGAGATCCAGGAGGAGGAGGATCACGTCGCCCATCGGCCACAGGCGCAGGGCGGGCTCGCGCAGCCCGGCCAGCACCGCCTCGGCCTCGCGGCGGCCCCCCGGGCGGCGGGCCTCCGCCCGGGCCGCGAGCCAGCGCAGATGCAGGCTTTCCGCCTCCTCCGTGACCTCCAGGGCGAGCTTGCGGCCCCGGATCCGTGCGCCGAGGGCCGCCTTTCCGTCCCCGGCCTCTCCCCGGGCCGCGAGACAGAAGGCGGCGGCCAGGGCCGCCCGGGCGCCCAGCCAGGGCCGGTCTTCCGCGGTGGCGGGGCCGGTGGTCTCGTACAGCTCCAGGGCCTCGTCGTCATCCCCCAGCTCGGCATGCAGCAGCACCCGCAGCCGCCGCGTGGCCAGCGCCTCCGCGGCACGCCCGCTGTCGCGGAACAGGCGCTCGGCCCGCTCCAGCAGGGCCACCGCTTCGGCGCTCCACGCCCGTTCCCAGTGCACGAGAGCGAGCGCACGCAGGTACTCCCCGCCCCGCCCCGGCGGCAGGAGGTTCGACGCCGACATCACCCGGCAGGCCAGCTCGCTGTGGCGCCGCAGGCGCAGCACGTTCCCGGCCAGGGCGCGCGACCGGTCGGCAGGGAGCACGCAGGCCAGGCCGGCGGCCGGCAGCAGGGCACCGTGGAGGCTCTCCGCGCCGGCGAGCCGGGCACCGCGCCCACCGGCGACTTCTTGCAAGGCCGCGGCGCGGCCGGCATTGGAAGCGCCGATCCCCATACTGTGGTACCTCTCCTCGCCGAAGAGCGCCACGCCGCAGCACTCCTCCGTCACCAGACGCACCAGCTCGTCCGCGATCTTTGCGGCGTCCATCTCCATGGTTTCCGTGCTCATCAGGCACCCCCCGCCCGGACCAGGTGCAGCCGGGTGCCGGTGCCGATCACCGCCCGCGCCCAGACCGGCGCGGTCAACGTCGGCCGCAGCTCGGGAAGAGCCTTGGCGAGGCCGGCCAGGACGGCCCGTTCCTGCAAGCTGGTGATCAATTGAATCTCCTGAGCGGAGGCGATGCCCTCCGGGGTTCCCGGCGGCCGCAGGGTGGCGACCCTGGAAAGGAAGGTCTCCACCTCCCCCTGAGGCCGGCCGGCGCGGCTGATGATCTTGAACCGCCGCGTCGCCTGGTACTTCTCCAGCTCCACCGGCACCAGCAGGTAGCGCACCGGCGCTCCCTGGGCGATCACACCGGAGACGTGCGGCAGGTACCAGGCCAGGTGGCAGGCGGGGGTTTTCGCTTCGCTCGGGTTCGTGCTCATCGGCCGGCAGCGTAAATCTGCCCTGCGCGAGTGAAAAGACCCCCCTTCGAAAGTGTCCGGACTTGCCCACTCCGGTCCCGGCACGGTTCTGGTGCGCGCAGGGCAACGGCCGGGCCGGCGGCCCGAAGTGTCGGGAAATGCCCAGGCAAGGAGTGGGTTTGATCGCTCCTTCCGCAAGATTGATTCGACAGCCCACTTCGTTGTCACGGAAGAGGGGGTCTGCGATACTTCTATGGGTGTAAGCTTCCGCTGCAACCGGACCCCGGAGGAGAGAGACGATGCCGCTCGTACATCGACCCGCCATCGGCAGCTTGCTGTTGACGGCCCTGCGCCGCGGCCGGGGCCTGGAGCAGGACGACCTGGCCCTCATGGCGAACCGGCCGAAAGCGCAGATCACCGCCTGGGAGAACGGCGAGGAGCCGAGCTGGCCGACGCTGGTGGAGCTGTGCGTCGATCGCCTGAAGTACGACCTCGCCGAGCTGGAGGCGCTCTATGACAGCCTCGCCCGCATCGACGGCTTGAATGCCCGCGACGGCGCCCGCCCCGCCATCCCCCCCTCTCCCATTCCGATCACCGACGGCGAGCTGCGGGAGATCCGCCGGGTCACCGGCCCGCTCGGCCGGGCGACCATGGACGCGCACGCCGACTTCGCCGCCCGGGAGATCCGCGCCCGCAAGGTGCGCCAGGCGCGGAAGGAGGCGGACGCCCTCTGCACGGCCTACTTCGCCCAGCCCCCGGCGCGCCGCAACCCCTTCGGCCTCGGTGCCGTGGGCGGCGCCCTGCTCTGGGCGGTCGCGGAGAATCTCGCCGAGCGCAGTGCAAAGGCGGCGGCCCATTCCTATAAGGAAGCCCTGGTGATTGCCCGGCTCGCCTGCCAGGCGGCCCGGCTGGCACCCGGCGACGAGGCGTGGCGGATGCGCCTCCTCGGCTTCTGCCTGGCCTTCCTGGCCAACGCCTGGCGGGTGGCGGGCAAGATCAAGAGGGCCGAGCGGATCTTCCGCTGCGCCCTGGACCTCTGGAACCGGGGCGAAGCCGGCGACCCGGACCGCATCCTCCCCGCGTGGCGGCTGTTCGACCTGGAGGCGTCCCTGCGGCGGGACGCGCGCGACTTCCCGGCGGCGCTGGCGCTCCACGAGCGCGCCAAGGAGGCGGCGCCGGAGGCCGCCTGGGGCCACATCCTGCTCAATCGCGCCTTCACGCTGGACGCGATGTTCGACCCGGAGCCGGCGCTCGCGGTGCTGCAGGAGGCAGGGCCGCGGCTCGGCGCGGGAACCGACCCCCGGCTGCGCGGCGTCGCGCTCTCCCTGGAGTGCAGCAACCTCTGCCGGCTGGCGCGGTACTCGGAGGCGGAGAGGGCGCTGCACGCCGCCGTCCGCGTGGCGACGGAGCTCGGCAACGAGCTGGACCTGGTGCGGCTGCGCGGACTGCGCGGCCGCGTGGAGGCCGGCCTGGGCCGGACGGCGGCGGCCCTCGAATCCTTCCAGGTCGCACGCCGGCACTTCGACCGGGAGCGGATGGCGTACGACTACGCGCTGGGCAGCCTGGAAGAGGCCGAGCTGCGCCTCCGGCTGGGCCAGTTCGACCGGGTCCAACGGATGGTCACCCGCGACATGGGATGGGTCTTCACCTCGGAAGGCATTCACGTGGAAGCCCGGGCGGCCCTGTTGCTGTTCCGCGAAGCCGTGGAGGGCGACGCGGCGACGGCCGAGCTGGCCCGGCGCATCCACCACTACCTGGAGCGCGCGGCGCACGACCCGGCCCTGCGCTTTGACGCATGACCGCCGGAGCGGGGCACGTCAGCGCCCGCCCCGGCGGCTGGGGTGGCTACCCGTTGGGGTCCAGGACGAAGCCCTCGTCGACGGTCACCGGATCGTCGGCCGGCGTGCCGCCCGCGGCGCTAGGGGTCCCGCCGTTCGGGTCCAGGACGAACCCCACGGTGGGGAGACCCAGGGTTTCCCAGAGGCCGCCCAGCCAGGCGGCGAACGCGGTGACCGGGTCGCGCGGGGCCGCCGCGGCCGAGCCGGGAACGAGAAGAAGGGCGGCGAGGGCCAGCGCGGCGAACAACGGGCGGAAACGGTGAGTGGAGTGCATGACGAGCTCCTTTTCCAATGAAGCGGCGGCGCCCGGCCCGTCCCCCATGGACGGCCGCGCGCCTGCCACATAGGGACACCAGCATGAACGAAACCCGGTCTGACCTGGGCAAGAATGGACAGTTGGACCTCGCGGACCCCGCCGTGGCCCGCATGCTGCTCGCCTGGATCGGTGGCCTCGGCGACTGCGTGCGCCACGAAGCGCTCGCCCGCCGGGCGGCCCTCAGCGCCCGCACCCTGGCGCGCTTCGCCGCCGGGGAGGCCGGCCGGGGCGGACCCAAGACACTGGCGAGCCTCCTCGCCGTGGTGCGGCTTTTCCTCTGGGTGGCCGGCGGCGTGATGCTGCCGGTGCTGCGGGCGGTGGCCGCTTGCCGGCGGCACCGGAGAGCCGGGGAGGACATCCCGGCGGCCCGCGGCGCGCTGGAGCTGGCGGGCCGGGTGGCTTGGCTGGAGCTGGTCGCCCGGCAGGGTGCCGGGGAGCCCGGAGAGAGCACGGCCTGGACAGGCCTGCACCCGGACGACGCGAGGGTGCTCATCGCCTGCCTGCAAGCCCTGGGGGACTGGACGCGCCGGGAGCTCGCGTGCCGGGCCGGCATCAGCCACGAGTCCCTCCGTCTCTACGAAATCGGGGAGCGGCCGTTGCAAGGGCCGGCCGTCCGGAGCCTGGCAATGGGCGCCGGGGTGCCGCTCTGGCTCGTCGAGGGTCTCCTGCTGCCGGCCCTCCGCGCGGTGCGCCGGCTGGCCGCCCACCCCCGCGGCAACGAGCTGGCCGCCGCATGGGCGGCCGGTTCCCTGGCGCCGGTCCCCGCCCGCCGGCCCGATGAGGCCAGGATTCCCGCCGGCTGGCCGGTGCCGGCGCCGGCCGACCGGGAGGCGGCGGACGAGCTCTGGCGGCGGCTCCGAATCCTCAGCCCCGCCGGCCGCGTCCGGCTGGTGAAAGCCCAAGCGGCGGCCCTCTCTTGGGCAACAGTAGAACGCCTTTGTACGGCCAGCCGGAAGGCGGCAACGAGCTCGGCGAGGGAGGCGTTGCGGCTCGCGCTGCTGGCCTTGCAGGCGGCGCGGCTCGTGAACACGGAGCCCCTGCTCGCCCTCCAGCTCGAAGGGTTCGCCCTGGTGCATGTCGCCAACGCCTGGCGCGTCCGCGGCCGGTTGCGGCAGGCGGACGAGGTGTATGCCCGGGGCCTCCTCTACTGGAAAGCGGGCGAGGGCACCCGGTTTCCCGTCCTCCCCGGCTGGCGCCTGCTCGACCTCGGGGGCTCGCTCCGGCGCGACCAGCAGCGGTTCGACGAGGCGATCGACTTTCTCGACCGCGCCTTGGAGGCCGCGCCACGGGAGGTGTGGGGCCGAATACTACTGAACAAGGCGACCGTGCTCGATCTGCAGGGGAAGCCGGCGGAGGCGGTCGCGGTGCTCGACGAGGCGGCCAAGTTCGACGTCACCGCCGATCCGGCGCTGGCCTTCCGGTGGCGTTCGACGCGGGCTTCCGCGCTTTACCACCTGGGCCGGTACCGGGAGGCGGAAGACCTGATGCCGGAGACGATCGCGCTCGCCGCGGTCCATGGCCAGGAGCTGGACCATCTGCGGCTCGAAGGTCTGCGCGGCCAGATCGCCGCCGCCCTCGGCCGCCGGGAGGAGGCACTGGCGGCGTTCAACACCACGCGCGAAGAGTTCCGCCGGCGGAAAATGGCCTTCGACTTCGCCCTCGCCAGCCTGGAAGCCGCCGGGCTGCTGCTCCAGGAGAAGCGGTACGACGAGGTCCAGGCGCTCGCGCTCGAAATGGAATGGATTTTCACGCAGGAGGGAGTTCCCGAGGAAACGGCAAGAGCGCTCGATCTGTTCCGGAAGGCCGCCGAAGGCCGCACCGCCACGGTGGAGCTGGCGGGGCGGGTGGTGCGGTTTTTGTACAAGGCGCAGCACAACCCGGAGCTGGCGTTTGCGGCGTGAGGAATAGACCAGGGAGGACGCGATGAAGAACGACGACGAAAAGCCGCGAGACTCCGCCCGTGTGGCGCATGTCGAACGGACCGCCGGTTGGAGGGAGAGGGGGGCCTTTACCGAGGTCTTCCTTGCCCAGATCTCCAAACCCGAGGATTCCCAGGCCGCCCGGCGCTTCGGGCGGTTGCTCGATAGCGCCATCCTGGAGTGCGACCGTGGCGATCCGGCTTCGGAGCACTACTTGTCACTAGAGCTCCGAGCCGTCCTCGCCGACCTTCGGCGGCTCGAGTACGAGTTGGCCGGCATCGGCAGACTGCCTGAAGATTGTGAGATCGAGGCCCCCCGGGATCTCGCCCTCTGCCGTCTGGCGGCAAAGAAGGCCTTCGCGGTGGCCCGCATCGCCGACGCGATCGAGAAGGCGATCGGGCCCGCACCGCGGCGCGGCAATGGGCGCACGAACGCGCGGCGGCGATGAGGGCGAGTAGCGCGGCCAACAAATGCCCCGGCGCGCCGATTCAGCCTCGCGAGGAGAGCCTTCTCGGGCGCCGGCACGCCGTGCTCGGCTACGCCCTCTACCAGACCGGCTCGTTCCAGGTGGTGCCGGCGAGGAGGGTGGTGAAGTCGATGGTCTTCGGCGCGTCAGGGCCTTGTGTCCAGCGGAAGGCGCCTCCGTACTGCACTTTGCCGTTGTTGTAATACTCATGGCCACCGTGGGCAGGCGGGATCAGGAACCACTCAAGCCCACGTTGGTTCAAGTTGGTGCAGCCAGCCTGCCCCTCGGAGGCGCAGAGGCCGTAGGTCTTCGCCACCGCCGTCGTCAACCGGCCCGCCTCGTCCCACGACACGTTCAGCTCCACCGCCATCCGGCCCCGCTCTTCGAGAAGCTGGTAGATCGGGTAGTAGTTCATCCGGTAGACATGCGGATCTTCCCCCCGGAAGATGGCCACTTCCGTGTCCGGCTGGAGAAACTCGTTGAGGTCGTTGGCCCTGGCGACCCGCTGCAGAATCGAGAAGATGTGGCGATCAAAGTCGGTGAGCTTGTTGTGGCAAGGAGTCAGCAACCCGTCGACGACCAACCCGCGGCCGGGCTTCGTGCTGTTGGCCAGGAAGCCGTTGTAGCCGCTCCCAAGGGGTGGCTCCACGAAGTTGTTGATGACGAGAGGGTCACCACCCCCAAGAGTCGGGTCGAGCTTCAACACGATGTCATACCAGGGCCCTGGCTCGACCAGGCTGGAGCTGCTCTGCTCCCGGTTGAGACTCACCTGGGAGAGCTCGGACCGTTCCGGGTTTAGGAGCAACGTCCGGATGCTCGGGTTGATGTTGAAGGCGAGGTAGTGTTCATAGTAGTCGGCGGGAGGATCCTGGCCGATATCCAACCGAAAGGACTGGCGGGTCGCCACCAAGCCGTCGTAGAAACCGTTTGCGTTGCTATAGGAGACGAGGAGCGCCGTCGGGAGCTCGGGCGGATGGTACTCCCCTCCCTTGGCACCGCTCATCCGCTTCAGCAGCCGCTCGAGCTGAAGCTCGTTGCAGGCGACATCCTCGGGGGTCAGCGGGTTGGTCAGCTCCCGGCCCGCGGTGGCTACCGCGGAACCGAGGAGTAACAGGCACAGCACCAAGCTTCTCAAGCTGTTCTCAACACTCATGGAGACCCTCCGGCGCACCCAACAGCCCCCCGGCGCCGAGTCGATCTCTTGAGAGACCGTCTCGGGCGCCGGGTGCCGTGTTCTTCAATGCTATCTACCAGACAGGCTCGTTCCAGGTCGTGCCGGCGAGGAGTGTGGTGAAGTCGACGGTCAACGGTGCGTCAGGTCCTTCGAGTATACGATATGCGCCACCACTCTGGATCTTACCAATATCATAATATTCATGGCCCCCATGGACGGGCGGGATCAAGAACCAGTGGAGCTCTCGTTGATTCAAATTGGTGCAACCGGCCTGCCCCTCGGTCGGGCAGCGGCCGTAGGTTCTGGTCATCGCTGTTGTCAGCCGGCCTGTCTCGTCCCATGCAACGTTCAGCTCCACTGCCATCCGGCCTCGCTCTTCGAGCAGTTGGTAGATCGGGTAATAGTTCATGCGGTAGACGTGCGGATCTTCCCCCCGGAAGATGGCGATCTCCGTGTCCGGCTGGAGGAATTCGTTGAGGTCGAAGGACCTGGCGACCCGCGTCGCCCACCGGCACGCGGGAGGCCACGAAGGTCTCGTACTCGACGGAGTCCGGCCCGAGCTGGGCCTTGACGTTGGCCGGCAGCGCCCGAGCCTCGGCCGCGTCGCCATGCGGAACCTTGTCGATGACGACCAGCTCGCGGCCGGCGAGGGGCGAGCGCCAACCCTGGGCGGCGGCCGCAAGGGGGACGACGGACAGGAACAGGAACACGAGAAGGCGCCGAGTTGCGCGGGAGTGGACGTTGGGCATGGGGGGGGGTCTCCTGGGGTGAAAGTGCTTCTTCACTTGAGGAGGTGCGCAGTCAGGCGAAAAGCGAGCCGCTTCTCCGAGCGATGAGCCGCCCGCGGGCGGATCCTGATCAAGAAGGCGACCGTGGGAAAGCGGCCCGCCCTGGAAAGGAAACCTGCCAACCAGGGCGGACCGAGGGGCGACAAGACGGCAGCGTGAGGCGCCACCACAGGGGGGCACGGAGCGGGTGAGCCGCTCGGTCTCACAGAGTACAGCATTTGAGTGCCAGCCGGCGTGACTCTCACCGCAGTACGCGCAAAGGGTCGGCCGTCGCAACGCGCCGAGCCGGCAGATAGGCAGCGCAACAGAGCGTCAGTCCCAGCAGAACAATGGCAAGGCCAAAGGTGGTGGCGTCGAGGGCACTGATGCCGAAGAGGAATCGCTGGAGAAGGCGAGCCGACACCATGGCGCCAGCCACACCGATCAGAAGGCCTGCCAGTCCGGGAAGAGCACTCTGCCGTAGGACCCATCGGCGGACGTCGCGGCGCGTGGCACCGAGAGCCAGCCGGATGCACACGTCCCGGGACCGATCGATCCCCACCTGATAGGTCAGAGCAAAGACGCCGATGGCCGCGAGAAGAAACGCCAAGGCCGCGAAGGCGCCGACAACGAGCATCAGGAATCTCTCGTGTGCGGTCGATTCGTAAACCACCTCTCCGAGCGGCCGGAGCTCTGCGACGGGGAGGTCTGGGTCCAGGCTGGCGACAGCGCGGCGGATCGCGGCCGCCAGGCGCGCAGGCTCACCTTCGGCCCGCAAAGCCAAAGACATCGACCATTGCGGTTCGACGGAATAGAGCTCGAGCAGGGCTGGCCGGGGTTCGGCGGCGGGGCTTTCCAGTTTCTCGTCGGCAACGACACCGATGATCGTGCGCCATCCCGAGGGCTCTCCGTCTTCTTGCTCAAACGAGATCCTCCGGCCCACGGGGCTCTCCCCTGAAAAGAACTGGCGCGCCAGTGAATCGTTGACGACGGCCACAGGCTGCGCGGCTCGTGCGTCCTGCTGATCGAAGAACCGGCCTTCTCGCAGCTTGACGCCGAACGTTTCGAGATGGCGCGCGCTCACGGTCCGATGGCTGAATTCCATCGGCGTTCGGGAGGACGGGCGGCCTTCGATCGTCAAGGCGCCAGACCAGCGGAGCCCGGTGAGCGGAAGACCGTCAACCACCGCGGCGGACCGGACCCCGGGCAAGTGCTCGACATGTTCCAGGAGCTGGTCATAAAAGGCACTCACCTTGGCGGGCTCGGCATACCGAATCGGGGGAAGCGCCAAGCTGGCGACCAGCACATCCTTCGGTTGAAAGCCGAGATCGACTTGGCTCAAGCTCAAGAAACTCTTGCAAAGCAACCCCGCCGAAATCAACAGAAGGGTGGCGAAGGCCATCTCGGCGCCAATGAGGAGCTTCCCTGCGAGGTGGCTGCGCGGCCCCGTCAGCCCGCCCCGGCCCATGGTCAACGTGAGCGGCCTGGCTTGCCGCCGGCTCCCCTGAAGGGCAGGGACCAGGCCAATTGCCGGCGCGGCCACCAGCACAGCGAGAAGGCCGAACAGGAGAGACATGGCACCGGCCCCAAGCTCGACGAGCGGCAGGTCGGGTGGTGCAAGCACACGGCCGACTCGCAGCGCCGCCCAACCCAGGAGCAGCCCCGCACCCCCCCCGAGAACCGAAAGGACGAGACCTTCCAAAAGAAGCAGGCGGGCGAGTTGGCCTCGGGATGCGCCCACGGCAGATCGCAGGGCCAGCTCGCCCTCCCGGGCAGCCGTCCGCGCGAGTTGGAGGTTGGCGACATTCGCGCAGGCGATGAGGAGCACCATGGCCGAAGCAACCAGGAGCAGGGAGAGAGGCCCTTTCCGGGCGCCGACGAACCACTCGTGGAGGGAGGTAACACCGGCGACGGTGGCCATGCCACCGGAGGGTGCGGCAGCCTCCAGCCGAGCAGCGGTGGCACGCATGAAGGCCGTCGCCTCGGCAGCCGAAACATCGGCCTTCAAGCGCCCCAAAGGCCTCAGATAATGAGCAATCCTGAAGATTGGCGCCCCGCGGTCACCGGGCCGCCACCGCAGGGGCACCCAGAGGTCCACGCGTGGGAGCGGTGGGCCAAAGCGCTCGGGCATGACGCCGACAACCGTATAGGCGATGTCATCGAGCACGACGGCCCGGCCGACGAGAGCCGGGTCAGCGCCGAGGTCGCGCCACAAGTGCTCGGACAGGACGACCGCGGCCGGAGGGCCCGGCCACGATTCCTGTTCCGTGAGCGGCCGGCCGAGCTTTGGCGGCACCCCCAACACGGAGAAGAAATTGCCATAGACGGAGAGTGCATCAACCATGCGGGGCTCGCCCTGTCCGGTCAGGGCCAGAGACCGCAGCCCTTCCGAGTAGGCCGTCACATCGCTGAAGGCCGAGCCCGAAGACCGCCAGGCAAGAAAGTTGGCAGGGCTCGCCGGCAGGAGACTCTCGCCATACTCGGGGCTCTTCTCCCAGAGAAGCACCAGCTCATCGGGCGTGGGAAACGGCAGTGGCCGCCACCAGGAGGCATAGGCCGTGCCGAGAGCCGCGATGTTGGCACCCAGCCCCAGAGCGAGCGTCAGAAGGGAGCCGAGCAGAAAACCCGGCCGCCTCACCAGTGAGCGCCAAACCAGACCGACTTCGCGGAAATAATCTCTCATGGAAATGCAAGTCTCTCAAGGCGGAGCCTACAGGAGAGCGCGGATATCTTCAACTCTCTTCGCCCCTTGACTTCGGGGCTCGCGGAAGGCAATGCTTGGAGCGAGCATAAGTGACACGCTTAAAAGGAGTCTTCAATGAAGAGAAAGCTCGGAACCCGTTTGGTCCTGACGAGGGAAACCCTTCGGAGCCTGGATGATTCGGCGCTCAAGCTCGCAGTGGGTGAGGCGAGCCTTATCTGTTCGACCGCAAGCCAACCGAAATGCTCTGGTTGCGAGGGCTGCGAGCACACCGGCAATCCCGGCGGTTGATCGCTTCCTCCGACCCTGCCGAGCGCTGTAATCCTGCCACTCGATCAGTCTGGCCGCCCGCGGGCGGCCTATCATATGATCACTCACGATGTGACTAGCTTCCGCATGTGGCAACCGCTCCTCCAAGGACGAGAGGCGGAGGCCGCGTTGAGCTTGGCGGCCGCCATTGCAAAGGCCCTGGTAAGAGAAACCTCATCGGTGAATGAGGCGCCCGCACACAACGGCCTTTCCCCATTTCTCGGCTACGGGCAGGCGGGCCTTGCCGTTCTTTTCGCCTATTGCGAAAAATGCTTCCCCGGGCAGAGCTTCGACGACTGGGCATGCCAGGCGCTCGAGCGCGCGATCCTGGGAGTCTCAGAGGGCGCCGCGCCGGAAGGCCTCTATGCCGGGTTTTCGGGTGTCGCCTGGGTCATCGAACATCTCAGAGCGGATCTCTTTGATGTGGAGGATTCAGATCCTAGTGAGGCCGCTCTCTCGGGGCTTCGCGAGCTCCTGGCCCAATCGCCGTGGCGGCGCCACTACGATCTGGTCAGCGGTCTGACCGGCCTGGGCGTCTTCGCACTCGAACGCCTTCCTCACCTTGGGGGAAGTGAATGTCTCGCGCAGGTGATCCGGCAGCTTTCCGCCACGGCGAAGGAGGAATATTCTGGGCTGACGTGGCCGACGCCACCCGAAACCCTGGGGCCTGCTGCGCGGCAGCGGGCCGGCCAAGGCGACTACAATCTGGGCTTGGCGCATGGGGTACCCGGCGTGATCTCTTTCCTCGGCCATTCTCTGAGAGCCGGCGTTCGGGAGGCACTGCCATTGCTCGATGGCGCGGTACGGTGGACCCTGGCCCAGCGGCTTCCTCCCGGAGCGAGATCTCTTTTTCCGTACCGAACGAGCCCGGGGATCGAGGCCGAACCGACACGCCTTGCCTGGTGCTACGGCGACCTGGGAGTTGCTGTCGCCTTGCTGATCGCTGCCAGAGCCGCCAATCAACCAGCCTGGGAGGCGCACGCGCTCAAGATCGCTCGGTTTTCCGCCGCTCGGACTCCTGAGTCGGCCCAGGTCGCCGACGCCGGTCTTTGTCATGGTGCCGCGGGCTTGGCGCACCTCTTCAATCGGCTTTATCAGGCGACCGCCGACCCTGACCTCGGGTTGGCGGCCCACCTGTGGTTTCAGCACACGCTCGCTATGGTTCAGCCCGGCAAGGGCATCGGTGGATATCGGTTTCTGATACCACAAGCTCAAGGAGAGCCCGAGTGGGGTGACGAGCCAGGCTTTTTGACCGGCGCTGCCGGCGTCGCCCTGAGTCTCCTGGCGGGCGCCACCGCAGTCGAGCCTGCATGGGATCGCCTGCTACTTGTCGACATTCCTCCGCAGCCAGCAACCTGGCCGATGAAAGCTGAAGCCAGCCCGTGAGCCCTGAAGCGACTTGGCGGCCGATCCTTCAGGGCAGGCGCGCCGAGCAGGCGCTGCGAACGCTGGCGCGGCTCGGTTCAGATTTGGAGATGATCGCCCTGAAACCGGCTGCCGGCCCACGCGAAATGGGTTTCTGCTCGCTTGGAAACGGCTTGGCAGGTATAGCGCTTTTCTTCGCCTATCTGGACAAGGCGTTACCCGACCGGGGGTACGATGAGAAGGCCGTCGAGATTTTGGAGCGTGCACTCACCGAGGTCAACGACGACCCCGC
>Ga0209682_10000252_pt1 | contig 18436 bp, 12 predicted proteins | sample DOMMetBare2Fresh_2_FD_187471 | JGI IMG/M metagenome (GOLD analysis project Ga0209682, IMG submission 187471) | Wetland sediment microbial communities from St. Louis River estuary, USA, under dissolved organic matter induced mercury methylation -... | ecosystem: Environmental > Aquatic >... | reverse complement strand
GCAACTGCGCGCGGCGGCCTGGCCCATCGTCGAAGGACCGGTGATGCGCACGGGTGCGACGCAGAAGATCCGCTCCGTCTACGTGCGCGACCCGGACTTCAACCTGATCGAGATTTCCGAGCTGGTGTGAAACCGGCCAAGACCGCGCCTGCTCGTGCACCGCGCGAGCCGCCATCCAAGACCGAATCCTGGAGACTCACATGCAACGACGAACCCTGCTCGCCACGATAGGCGCCGCGGCGCTGACCGCCCACCCCATGCTGCGTGCCCAGGGTGCCTACCCGCAGAAGCCCATCACGCTGGTCGTGCCGAGCGCGCCGGGGGGCACCACCGACTTCACCGCACGGCTCATCGCCGACAGCCTGTCGCGCGCGCTCGGGCAGCCGGTGATCGTGGACAACAAGGCGGGCGGCGCCGGCAACATCGGCAACCAGTTCGTTGCCAAGGCCAAGCCCGACGGCTACACACTGCTGGTGGCGTACAGCGGCTACCAGGTCGGCAACCCGCATCTGTTCGCGAAAGCGGGCTGGGACCCGATCAAGGACTTCACCCCCGTGGCGATGCTGACGCGGGCGCCTCAGCTCATCGTCACGAAGGCCGACCTGCAGGCGAACACGCTGGCCGAACTGGTGGCCTATGCCAAGGCCAACCCGGGCAAGTTGAACTATGCATCCTCGGGCAACGGATCGATCCAGCACATTGCGGGCGAACTGTTCAAGCAGCTGACCGGCACCTTCATCACCCACATACCCTACCGCGGCGCCGGCCCGGCCGTGCAGGACCTGATGGGCGGGCAGGTCGATCTGTTCATCACGACACCGGCGTCGGTGGTGCAGCAAGTGAAGGCTGGCAAGCTGAAGGCGCTGGCCGTGACCAGCGCATCGCGCCTGGCGGCACTGCCCCAGGTGCCCACTGCGGTGGAGGCGGGCCTCAAAGGCTTCACGCTCGATTCGTGGTTCGCGCTCTACGGCCCCGCCGGGCTGCCGGCCGAGGTGGTGCAGACCCTCAGCACCGAGGTCGGCAAGATCCTGGCGATGCCCGAGACACGGCGCCGGTCCGAAGAGTCGGGCACCACGGTCGAGCAGATGAGCCCGGCGCAACTGGCCGAGTTCACCCGCAAGGAGCTGGACTACTGGGGCAAGGTCATCAAGTCGTCGAAGATCACCGCCGAGTAAGTCGTGAGGATCGTCTTTCTCGACCGCGACACCCTCTCGCCACAAACCCGTCTGCGCGCGCCGGGCTTCGATCACGAACTGGTTTGCCATGGCCGCACGTCGGCCGCAGAGGTCGCGAATCGCATCGCTGATGCAGACATCGTGCTGGTGAACAAGGTGCGCCTTGACGCGCACGCGATCGCCGCAGCATCGAGGCTGAAGTTCATCGCAGTAGCCGCAACGGGCACCGACAACGTCGACCTCGCCGCATGCCGGGAGCGCGGCATCGTCGTGAGCAACATCCGCAACTACGCGGTGCACACAGTGCCGGAGCACACGTTCGCGCTGATCTTTGCGCTGCGCCGAAGCATCTGCGCCTACCGTGATGCCGTGCGCGCGGGGCGCTGGCAGGAGTCCGGCCAATTCTGTTTCTTCGACTTCCCGATCCGCGACCTGGCGGGCTCGACTCTGGGCGTGATCGGCGATGGCGTGCTGGGCCAGGCCGTGGCTGCCATCGGGAGAGCCTTGGGCATGCGCGTCTTCATGTCGGCCTTCAAGGGCCGAGCCGACATGGGCATGCTCTACACGCCGTTCGATCGCGTGCTGGCGGAGTCGGACGTGATCACGCTGCATTGCCCGCTGCTGCCGCAGACGCGCCACATGATCGGGGCTGCGGAATTCGCAGCGATGGCCCGTGCGCCACTGCTGGTGAACACCGCACGCGGCGGGCTCGTGGACGAATCTGCCGTGGGCCCGGCATTGGTATCCGGACAGATCTCGGGCGCCGCCTTCGACGTCGTCGCAGGCGAGCCGCCAGCGCCCGGCCACCCGTTCATGGCGCTGCTGAATCGCCCCGACTTCATCCTGACACCCCATGTGGCCTGGGCCAGCGACGAAGCCGTTCAGGCGCTGGCAGACCAACTGGTCGACAACGTCGAGGCATTTGTGCGTGGTGTTCCGCGGCACATCGTAAGTGTGTGACAGCCTTGCAGCGGCGTCGCTACGTTGCGCCGCAAGTCGTGTCGGTCGTCGGCCGCACGCTTGAATTCAAGCTGGGCAAATCGGCGGGGTACATGGCTGCCGAACAACTGACCGCTTTTCAAGGTGGCGAACTTCGGCTTGGGGTCGATGGCCGGTCCCCGTTGAACTGATCACCTTGCCCTGAACCTGCCCGTCACGGCGCGTCCAAACGCCGAGCTTGTCGAGGATGCTCGACACCAGAGTGCGCACCATGCTCTCGCTCTGCCGCAACTGCCGTTCGATGGCGCCGTGGCCACGCGGCCTGCTCGTCCGTCGGCGTCGCCGACATCGACGCGCGGGTCTTCTGCAGAAACGGCACCAGCGCGTCGCGCCAGACCCGGTAGCCCGCCGCGTTGGGGTGCAGGCCGTCGGTGAAGTAGTTGTCGATCTGGCGGCCCGTGGGATCGACGAAGGCCGGGTACAGGTCGAGGTAGGACGTGAAGCCGGCGAAGGGCGGCCTGTCTGCCAGCGCGGCCAGGCGCTGGTTCACCGGCCGCACCACGTCGCGATTCTTGGCTTCATCCTGCGTCGGCAGCAAGGACTGCAGGACGATCCGCGCCTGCGGTTGCCGATCGTGCATCGCGATGAGCGCGGACCGCACGCCTTCGAACAGGCTGTCGGCCACCGGCTCCTCGGCGGCCCAGGTGTTGTTGATGCCCAGCATCACGATCAGGAAATCCGGCTTCAGGCCCGGCGCATCGAGTTGGCCCAGGCCGCCTGCCGGTCGCGGCAGCAGGCGGTACAGCACGTGTTCGATGCGGTCGCCGGAGATGCCCAGGTTCAGCGCCCGGTTCTCCGGTACCGCACCCGCGAAAGATTCGTTCCACACGCGCAGCCCGTACTTCTGCCCTTTGACCCAGGGGTTGTCGTCGAGCAGCCAGAAGTCGGTGATGGAGTCGCCGATGAACACCAGCCTCACGGCCGCCAGGCTCTGGCTGTCCTTGAGCGCGTCCTCGATCGCGGCCTGTCGGCGCTGCCAGTGCTCGACTCGCGGCGCAGCGCGGGTCGACGCGAAATCGCCCGCGCCGTTGGCGACGCCTAACGCGCCGACCGCCATGACGGCGAGCATGAGCCTGGCAAGAAGACTTCGGACGCTGCGCATGGTGCTCATCCCTCCTGCGGAACGGGTGTCGGTGGGTCAAACAGCTCGGCCACGGTGCACCAGCTCGCCTGGGGGTCTGCGCCCAGGCGCGCGAGGGTGTCTTCGAACGCCGCCCACATGGCTTCGGTCGTCATCTCGTAGGAATGGCCCCAGAAGTGGAAGACGCCCTGACTGCGTGCCTGCTCGTGACGCTGCCAGAAATCGGGCGCCAGGAAGTGGCAACTCGGGTGCAGCGTCATCGGGTCGGCCGGCGGGAAGCTGCGTTCGATCGGGTCCGTGGTCCGCCCGTACACGTGGCCAGCCTCGCGCACGGCGGCCACCACGGCGTCGTTGTAGGTGCCGAACGGGTACACAAAGCCGACGACGGACTGGCCGAAGAACTGCTGCAGGCGCTCACGGCCCCGTGAGATTTCGTCGCGCGCGGCCCCTGGGGGCAACTGGTCAAGGTGCGGGTGGGTCAGGCTGTGGTTGGCGATCGTGAAGCCGTCATACACGGCCTTCATCTCGTTCCAGCCCAGGCGCCAGACTTCGCTGCCCCGGTAGACCCAGCTCAGCCTGCGCTCGGCCTCGTGCAGGCCGGCGTTGAGGTTGAACGTGGCCTGGGCGCCGTGCCGGCGCAGCACGTCCACCAGGCGCGCATCCGTCGTCACGCCGTCGTCCCAGCACTGCACCAGCTTCATGGTGCGCGCTGCCCACGCCGCACGGGCCGCGCGCTGCGGCGCTGCGCGAGGCCACCGCTTGCGCCGTGGCGGATCGGGTGGATCGAGCGGATCGGGTGGGTGCGGTATTGGCTCATCGTGGCCTGGCCAGTCGGGTTTCGGCGAGCGTACTCGAGGTGCGCGCTTCAACTCGATGCCCCCTTGGGCGGCGGGCGCAGGCTCGGGCAGCCGCCTGGTCGGGCCGGGCATGATGCACGATCGTGTCCTCACCCGCTCCTTGATTGCCATCGTGGCCGCGTTGACCGAGAAAGCACCGAGAGGCATGTCCATCTTGCTGGCAGTTCTGGCCGTCGTCCTGCTGTCCCTGGCGGCGGTCTATCTGCGCCAGGACCGGATGCTCTACTTCCCGGCGCCGGTGACGTTGGCCGACGTGGCCGGCGCCGGGCTGCGGGCCTGGCCGACGGCACAGGACTTCCGCGGCCTGGTGGCCGAGCCGGCGGGCCCCGTGCGCGGCACAGCGATCGTCTTCCATGGCAACGCCGGCCATGTCGGCGACCGCGCGTTCTACGCGCGGGCACTGACGCCGCTGGGCTGGCGCGTGATCCTCGCCGAATACCCGGGCTACGGGCCGCGCGCCGGTACGCTCGGCGAGGCGAGTTTCGTGGCCGATGCCGAGCAGACCCTGGTGCTCGTGCACCGCCAATACGGCGGGCCGTTGCTGCTGGTGGGCGAATCGCTCGGCGCGGCGGTGGCCGCCGCCGCCGCTGCGCAGCAGCCCGCGCTCAGCGCCGGGCTGCTGCTGATCACGCCGTGGGACCGGCTGGCGAATGTCGGCGCACACCACTACCCGTGGCTGCCGGTGAGGTGGATGCTGCGCGACGGCTACGACACGCAGGCCCGGCTGGCGCATTTCGACCGCCCGGTGGTGGTGGTCGTCGCGGCCGATGACAGCATCGTGCCGGCCCGCCTGGGCACGGCACTGCACGCCGCGCGGGCCGGGCCGAAACGCCTGCTGGTGATCGACCACGCCGATCACAACGACTGGCCCGCACGCGTCGACGCGGGTTGGTGGCGCGCGACAACCGCATTCGCGCTCGGCGTCGAGTGGCCGCGGGCCGACTCTCAATAGCTCGGCGTCGTCGCCTTCGGCGGGATCGGCACGCCCAGCAGGTGGAAGGCGCCGCGCCCGCTCGCCGCCGTCAGCAGCCCCAGCACGCGGCCCGGCTCGGTGCCGACCATGTCCCACCCGAAGCGCCAGGTCCAGTTGCTGCCGCCCAGCGTGCCGGGGGTGTTCATGCGGTGCTCGCTCGGCAGGCCCAGCACGTCCTGCAGCGGGAAGACCGCGATATTGGCGACCGAATTGAGCGCGCCGCGGATCATGGCCCAGTGCACGTCGTGCTGGCCGCAGGCCAGATACGTGCCGGCGTAGCGGCGCTCGCTCTCGCGCGCGTGGTCCCACCAGCCGCGCGCGGTGTCGTTGTCGTGCGTGCCGGTGTAGACGACGACATTGCGCTCGTACATGTGGGGCAGGAACTCGTGCTCGCCGTCGCCGCCGAAGGCGAACTGCAGGATCTTCATCCCGGGGTAGCCCAGGCTGTCGCGCAGCGCGGTGACGTCGGGCGTGATGAAGCCCAGGTCTTCGGCCACGATCGGTAACTCGCCCAACGCCTTGGCGATCGCGTCGAACAGTGGCTTGCCCGGGCCCTTGAGCCAGCGGCCCTGTTGGGCGGTCGGGCTGCTCGAGGGGATCTCGTAATAGCCGGCAAAGCCGCGGAAGTGGTCGATGCGGAAGGCATCGGCCTGGTGCAGCATGCGCTTGACGCGTGCGGCCCACCACGTGAAGCCTTCGTCGGCCATCTTGTCCCAGCGGTATAGCGGGTTGCCCCAGCGCTGGCCGAGCGGGCCCAGGTCGTCGGGTGGCACGCCGGCCACGACGGTGGGCTGGAACTGTTCGTCCAGCGTGTACAGGTCCGGCCGCGCCCAGCAGTCGGCGCTGTGGTGCGCGATGAAGATCGGCAGGTCGCCCATGATGTGGATGCCGCGCTCGTTGGCATATTTCTTCAGCGCCGCGCACTGCGTGTCGAAGCACCACTGCACGAACTGCCAGAAGCCGATCTCGGCGGCGTGCGTCTTGCGCGCGGCCGTCAACGCCTTCTTGTCGCGCCGGGCCAGCGGCGCGGCCCAGTCCCACCAGGCCTTGCCGCCATGCGCGGTCTCCAGCGCCATGAAGAGGCTGTAGTCGTCGAGCCAATAGGCTTCGGCCTTGCACCAGGCGGCCAGGGCCTTGCGGTCGGCGTCGGTGGCCTTGGCCTCGAAGCCGGCCGCGGCCGCGCGCAGCTGTGTCAGGCGCCAGGGCACGACATGGCCGAAGTCCACGCGACGGGCATCGAAACCCCCGGCGGGCAGCCCGGGCGGCGCGAGCCAGCCGCGCTGCACCAGCGGCTCGAGCGCCACCATCAGCGGGCTGCCGGCGAAGGCACTCACGCTCTGGTAAGGCGAATCGCCGGGGCCGATCGGCGTGGTCGGCAACAGCTGCCAGACCGTCTGGCCGCAGCTCTGCAGCCAGTCGACGAATCGGTAGGCCTCGGGCCCGAAGTCGCCGATGCCGTGGGGGCCGGGCAGCGAGGTGATGTGCAGCAGCACACCGGAGCAGCGTTCGTGCAGATTCATGTTCAGTGGCACCCGGCCGCCCGCAGCCGCCGAGTGCCCCCGCGAGGGGCCGCGGGCGGATGCGAGCTTGGGGGTCGTTTCATTCAGTGGGGTTCGTGGGCGGCGCGCAGCACCACGAGGGCATGCGCCGGTGCTGGCAGGGATTGTTCGATCGTGCGCCCCGAGTCCAGCACGCCTGCGCTGTCGAGCGCCACCGCCCAGCGGCCGGGCGGCAGCGCGAAGGCGCGGTCCGCGCCCTCGGGGTTGAAGGCGATGAGCAACTGGCGGTGGCGCGCCGCAGGATCGCGCGGCGCGGCTTCGATGCGGCAGGCGAAGGCATGCTGGCTGGTGTCGTGCCAGTCGGCATGGTGCATCTCGCGCCCGGCCGGGGTGGTCCAGACCAGGCTCGGCTCGCCGCGTGGCACCGGCGGCGCATGGAACCAGTCGTCGTGGTGCAGCGCGGGCTCGGCACGGCGCAGCGCGAGGACTTCGCCGACGAATCGGTTCAGCGCGTCGTCGGCCTGCGCCCAGTCGATCCAGCCGGTCGGGTTGTCCTGGGTCCAGGCGTTGTTGTTGCCTTGCTGGCTGTGGCCGATCTCGTCGCCGGCATTGAGCATCGGCGTGCCTTGCGCCAGGCACAGCGTGGCGAGCATCGCGCGCCGCACGCGGGTGCGCAGCGCGTCGATCGCGGCATCGCGCGCCGGCCCCTCGGCGCCAAGGTTGGCGCAGATCTCGTCGTTGCGTCCGTCGCGGTTGTTCTCGCCGTTGGCGTGGTTGTGCTTGCGGCTGTAGGCGCTGAGGTCGGCGAGCGTGAAGCCGTCGTGCGCGGCGATGAAATTGACGCTTGCGCTTGGCCGGCGCCGGCCGTGGTGAAACAGGTCGCTCGATGCGGTGAAGCGGCGCGCGAACTCGCCGCGGGCCACCTCGCGCGCCAGTCCGGGCAGCCAGTAGCGCCGCACCGTGTCGCGGAACTTGTCGTTCCATTCGACCCAGCGGCCGGGGAAGCGGCCGACCTGGTAGCCACCGGCGCCGGCGTCCCAGGCCTCGGCGATCAGGCGCGCGCGCGCCAGCACCGGGTCCTGCTGCAGCGCGGTGAAGAAGGCGGCATGAGGGTCGAAGCCATGGCGCAGGCGCCCGAGCACGGGTGCAAGGTCGAAACGGAAGCCGTCGACCCCCATTTCCTTGACCCAGTAGCGAAGCGAATCCAGCACGAACTGCGTCACGCGCGGGTGCGCCACGTGCAGCGTGTTGCCGCAGCCCGTCATGTCCTCGCAGTGGCTGCGATCGTCCGCCACCAGCCGGTACCAGCTCCTGGCATCGAGGCCGCGAAAGCTCAGTGTCGGGCCGAACTCGTTGCCTTCGGGCGTGTGGTTGTAAACGACGTCGAGCACGACCTCGAGGCCATGGTCGTGCAGCGTGGCGACCATGCGGCGGAACTCGTCGCTGACTGCGGTCGGGTCGTCCCGGTCACGTGCATAGCGTGGGTCGGGCGCGAAGAAGCCGAGCGTGTTGTAGCCCCAGTGGTTGACCAGGCCCTTGTCGTGCAGGAAGGCCTCGTCGAGGTGGTACTGGACCGGCAGCAGCTCCAGCGTCGTCACGCCCAGCGCCTTGAAATGGGCGATTGCCGCCGGGTGCGCGAGCGCGCCGTAGGTGCCGCGCAATTCGGGCGGGATGCCCGGGTGCGTCATCGAGAAGTTCTTGACGTGAACCTCGTAGATCACCACGTCCTGGGCGCGGTGGCGCGGCATGTTGTGCCAGCCGGCGGCCGGCTGCGGCGGCGGCGCGACCCGCGCCTTCAGGGCATGCTGCGCGTTGTCGCGGCCGTCGAAGCCGCGCGGCCCCTCGGCATGGCCGAACTCGTAGCCGTAATGCTGCGGCAGCCACCTGAAGCGGCCGACGATCTCGCGTGCCCAGGGGTCGAGCAGCAGCTTGTGAGCGTTGAAGCGGTGCCCCAGCTCGGGCTCGTAGGGGCCGTGGGCGCGCAGACCGTAGACCTGGCCCGGGCCGATGCCCGGCAGGAAGCCATGCCAGATGCCGTCGTGCGGGCCGTGCAGCGGGTAGCGAAGTTCGGGCGCCCCCTCGCCGTCGAACAGGCACAGCTCGATGCACGTCGCATGCTCGGAGAACACGGCGAAGTTGACGCCGCCATCGCGCGCCAGCGAGCCGAGCGGCGCCGGCAGGCCTTCCTGCAGGGTCGGCGGCGGCGTCGTCAGCATGGGACCAGGAAGATCGTCGCCAGCGGCGGCACCGTCAGCACGACCGACTGGGTGCGGCCATGCGACGGCGCACCCTGCACGACCAGCGGGCCGGCGCCGTTGCCGACGTTGCTGCCGCCGTAGAAGACCGAGTCGGTATTCAGAATCTCGCGCCACGCCCCCGCGCCCTCGGGCACGCCGAGGCGGAAACCCTCGCGCGGCACCGGTGTCATGTTGCTGATCACCAGCACCCGGCCGCCCTGCTCGTCCTTGCGGATCCAGGAGAAGACCGAGGTCTCGGCGTCCTGGGCATCGATCCATTCGAAGCCGTGGCCATCGCAGTCGAGCTGGTGCAGCGCGCTGTGCTCGCGATAGAGCTTGTTGAGGTCGCGCACCAGTCGCTGCACGCCGACATGCGGCTCGTGCTGCAGCAGCCACCAGGGCAGTTCACCCTCGTGGTTCCACTCCGAACCCTGGGCGAATTCCTGGCCCATGAAGAGCAGCTTCTTGCCCGGGTGGCCCCACATGAAGCCGAAGTAGGCGCGCAGGTTGGCAAAGCGTTGCCAGTCGTCGCCGGGCATGCGGCCGAGCAGGCTGCCCTTGCCGTGCACGACTTCGTCGTGGCTGATCGGCAGCACGAAGTTCTCGCTGAAGGCGTAGATCAGGCCGAAGGTCATCTTGTCGTGGTGCCAGCGCCGGTGCACCGGGTCCTCGGCCATGTAGCGCAGCGTGTCGTTCATCCAGCCCATGTTCCACTTGTAGTGGAAGCCCAGGCCGCCGGCATAGGTCGGCGCGCTGACGCCGGGGAAGGCGGTCGATTCCTCCGCCATCGTGATCGCGCCGGGGCATTCGATGCCGACCACCTCGTTGGTGCGCTTGAGCAGCGCGATCGCCTCCAGGTTCTCGCGCCCGCCGTGCACGTTGGGGATCCACTGGCCCTCGTCGCGCGAATAGTCACGGTAGAGCATCGACGCGACGGCGTCGACGCGCAGGCCGTCGACGCCCTGGCGCTCGATCCAGTAGAGCGCGCTGCCGACGAGGAAGTTGCGCACCTCGTGGCGGCCGAAGTTGTAGATCAGGGTGTTCCAGTCCTTGTGGAAGCCCTCCTTCGGATCGGCATACTCGAACAGCGCCGTGCCGTCGAACTGCGCCAGGCCATGGGCATCGCTCGGGAAGTGCGCCGGCACCCAGTCGAGCAGCACGCCCAGGCCCTGCGCGCGGCAGGCCTGCATGAAGCGCTCGAAGCCCTCGGGCGGGCCGAAGCGCGAGGTCGGCGCATACAGGCCCAGCGTCTGGTAGCCCCAGGAGCCGTCGAACGGGTGCTCGGTGATCGGCATCAGCTCGATGTGCGTGAAGCCGAGGTCGGCCACGTAGGCCGGCAGCGCAGCGGCGAGATCGTCCCAGCTGTGGAACGAGCCGTCCGGGTGGCGCCGCCAGGAGCCGAGGTGGACCTCGTAGATCGAGATCGGCGAGCGGCGCGCGTTGGCCTGCGCCCGGCCGGCGGGCAGCGGCTTCTTCGGCGCCAGCGGGGCGGCGATGCGGCTCGCGTTGTCGGGCCGCATCTGCGAAGCGCGTGCATAGGGGTCGCATTTCAGCGCCAGCACGTGGCCGTCGCGGGTGCGGATCTCGAATTTGTAGCTGTCGCCGTTGGCCACGCCGGGGATGAAGAGCTCCCAGATGCCGGAGGAGCCGCGCGAGCGCATCGGGTGGCGTCGGCCGTCCCAGCCGTTGAAGCTGCCGACCACGCTGACACGCGACGCATTCGGTGCCCACACGGCGAAGCGCACGCCGGCGATGGCGTAGATGCCGTCTCCCAGCGTCAGCGGGTGCGCACCCATCACCTCGAAGGGCCGCAGGTGACTGCCCTCGCCATGGAAGTAGAGATCCTGCTCGCCGATCAGCGGGCCGTAGCGGTAGGGGTCGCCCTGGATGCCTTCGTGGCCGTCGGCCCAGCTGACCTTGAGCCGGTAGTCGAAGGGGTTCCGGCGCCGCGACAGCAGGGCCTCGAAGAAGCCGCTGCCCTCGAGGCCGTCGCGCTCCACCAGCTCGGCCACGCGGCGGCCGGTCTTGGTGTCGTGCAGCACCACTGCGGTCGCGCCGGGCAGCAGGGCGTTCACCCACAGGTCGCCGTCGGCATCGGCATGCATGCCGAGCACCGCGAAGGGGTCCGGGTGGCGTGCTTCGAGCAGCGCCTTCAGGTCGTTTTCTTGCAGCATGAATGAGAGTGTGCCTCTATCGCGGCGCGGATCCCCAGACCTGCGTCACGTACTCGCGGATTGTCCGGTCGACGCTGAACGTCCCCATGCCGGCGATGTTGCGCAGCGCGCGTTCGGCCCAGGCCGCGGGGTCGCCATAGAGCGCGTCGACCTCGAGCTGCGTCTGCACGTAGCTGCCGAAGTCGGCCAGGAGCAGGTAGGGGTCGCGCGTCAGCAGCGCATGGACCAGGCCCTGGTAGCGATCCGGCTCGTGGTGCGAGAAGCCGCCGCCCGCCAGCGCGTCGAGCACGGCGCGCAGCTGCAGGTTCTCCTCGGCGTGCAGGCGCGGGTCGTAGCCCAGCGCCTTGACCTGTGCCACCTGCTCGGTGCGCAGGCCGAAGACGAACATCTGCTCCTCGCCCATGGCCTGCGCCATCTCGATGTTGGCACCGTCCCAGGTGCCGATGGTGCAGGCGCCGTTGAGCGCGAACTTCATGTTGCCGGTGCCCGAAGCCTCGGTGCCGGCGGTCGAGATCTGCTCCGACAGGTCGGCCGCCGGGATGATGGTCTGCGCCAGGCTCACGCCATAGTTGGGCAGGAAGACCAACTTGAGCCTGTTGCCGACGCGCGGGTCGCTGTTGACCACCCGCGCGACGTCGTGGATCAGCTGGATCACCTGCTTGGCCGCGGCATAGGCCGAGGCGGCCTTGCCGGCGAAGATGACGGTGCGCGGCTGCCAGGGCGCGGTCGGTTTCGCGACGATGGCCTGGTAGCGCGCGATCACGTGCAGCACGTTGAGCAGCTGGCGCTTGTACTCGTGGATGCGCTTGATCTGCACGTCGAACAGGCTCGCCGGGTCGACCGCGAGGCCCAGTTCGCGCCGGATGTGATCGGCCAGCCGCTCCTTGTTGGCGTGCTTGGTCTTGAGGAACTCCTGGCCGATGCGCTTGCCGCCGGCCTTCCGGGCCAGTGCCTTCAACCCGGTCAGGTCGGTGCGCCACGCGTCGCCGATGTGGCGGTCCAGCAGCGCCGACAGCGCGGGATTGGCCTGCATCAGCCAGCGCCGCGGCGTCACGCCGTTGGTGATGTTGATGAAGCGATCGGGCCACAGCTCGGCATAGTCGCGGAACAGCGTCTGCACCATCAGCGCGGAGTGCAGCGCCGAAACGCCGTTGACCTTGTGCGATGCGATCACCGCCAGCGTGGCCATGCGCACGCGGCGTTCGCCGGACTCGTCGATCAGCGACATGCGCGCCACCCGCGCCGCGTCACCCGGAAAGCGCTCGCGCACCAGCTGCAGGAGGCGTGCGTTGATCTCGTAGACGATTTCCAGGTGGCGCGGCAGCAGGCGTTCGAACAGGCCGAGCGACCAGCATTCCAGCGCCTCGGGCATCAGCGTGTGGTTGGTGTAGCTGACGGCCTGCTGCACGACCTTCCACGCAGCGTCCCACTCCAGCGCATGCTCGTCGAGCAGCAGCCGCATCAGTTCCGCCGGCGCGAGCGCCGGGTGGGTGTCGTTCAGGTGCACCGCGTTGTGGCGGCCGAACGAGCGCACGTCGTCGTGCTCGCGCAGGTGGCGCGCCAGCATGTCCTGCAGCGAGGCGCTGACGAGGAAGTACTCCTGGCGCAGCCGCAGTTCGCGTCCGGCGGGCGTGCTGTCGTCGGGGTAGAGCACCCAGTTCAGCGCCTCCGCGGTGTGCAGGTGCTGGGCCGAGGCGGCATGCTCGCCGCGGCTGAAGGCGGCGAAGTCGATCGGCCGCGAGGCCTGGGCATTCCACTGGCGCAGCGTCGAGACATGCGCCGTGCCGTGGCCGGGGACGATGAAGTCGTAGGCCTGGGCGATCAGCGTCTCGGCGGGCTCCCAGCGTCGCGCCCCGGCCGATGACAGCACCATGCCGCCGAATCCGACCCGGTAGCGCAACTCGGGACGCATCAGCTCCCAGCGGCTGCCGTGGCGCAGCCACTCGTCGGGCAGCTCGACCTGGCGGCCGTCCTGGATGACCTGGGCGAACATGCCGTGCTCGTAGCGCAGGCCGTAGCCGAAGGACGGCAGCCCCAGGGTGGCGAAGGCGTCGAGGAAGCAGGCCGCCAGGCGCCCGAGGCCACCGTTGCCGAGCGCCGCGTCGGGCTCGTGCTCGACCAGCTGCTGCAGCGACGGCGCCTGCTCGCCCAGCAGCGTGGGCAGCCGGTCGTCCAGCTTCAAGGCCGACAGCGCGTTGTGCATCGCGCGGCCCATCAGGAATTCCATCGACAGGTAGTGCACCCGGCGCACACCCTGGCGCCTGGCGTCGGCCGCCTGGGTGGCGGCCCAGCGCTCGGCCAGCAGCGTGCGCGCGGCGGCCGAGGCCGCCGCCGACGCGGCAGCGGCCGAAGCGGCATCGCTGCGTTGCGACAGCTCACGCTTCCAGGTGGTGCGGAACTCGTCCTCGGCGGGCGTCAGGCGGCCGCCGGCAGTGAGTGTCTTGAACATGGGGTAATCCCTCCTTCGGGCTGGAAGTATCGCGATTGACGTCCGTGTTGTGTAGTTCTACTACATCGGGAATGCCCGAACCATTTGCTAAGTGCTTGTTTTTATTGGATTTGATCCTGTCGAGCCGACCTCGATTGACGTTGTCACAGGGGGATTCGCCTTGTATATTCTCTACATCAACGGTGTCGACAACTGCGCTGTCGACCCAGATCCAAGCAAGAACCGAGACAAGGCCCGCCGCGACAGCGGCGGGTGCGAAAGGCGAAAGGGCACCCCGTGGCAAACGTCGTCCTCAAGAACGTTCAGAAGGCCTATGGCGAGATCCAGGTCCTGCGCGACATCAACCTCGAGGTGCGCGACGGTGAGTTCATGGTCTTCGTCGGTCCCTCGGGCTGCGGCAAGAGCACGCTGCTGCGCTCGATCGCCGGGCTGGAGGACATCACCGGCGGCGAACTCTCGATCGGCGGACGCGTGGTCAACGACGTGCCGCCGGCCGAGCGGGGCATTGCGATGGTGTTCCAGAGCTACGCGCTGTACCCGCACATGGACCTGTACGAGAACATGGCCTTCGGCTTGAAGCTCGCCAAGATGCCCAAGGCCGAGATCGACGCCGCCGTGCACAACGCGGCCAGGATCCTGAACATCGAGCACCTGCTCAAACGCAAGCCCAAGGACCTGTCCGGCGGCCAGCGCCAGCGCGTGGCCATCGGCCGCGCGATCGTGCGCAAGCCCGAGGTGTTTCTTTTCGACGAGCCACTGAGCAACCTCGACGCCGCACTGCGGGTGAAGATGCGCTACGAGTTCGCCAAGCTGCACGAGGATCTGAAAACCACGATGATCTACGTGACGCACGATCAGGTCGAGGCCATGACGCTGGCCGACCGCATCGTCGTGCTGAGCGTGGGCAAGATCGAGCAGGTCGGCACACCGCTGGAGCTGTACGAGCACCCGTGCAACCTGTTCGTGGCCGGCTTCATCGGCAGCCCGAAGATGAATTTCATCGAGGGCACGGTGGTCGATGCGAGCGCCACGCACGCCAACGTCAAGCTCGCGGACGGAGCGCAAGGCACCGTGATCCGCTGCGACGTCGAGGCGGCCGCGGCCAGGCCCGGCGACAAGGTCACGCTGGGCATCCGGCCCGAGCACTTCACGATCGGCGGCGCCCAGAACCTGCTCGAGACGAAGGTCACCTTCGTCGAGTCGCTCGGCAGCATCACCCATGCGTACTGCGAGTTCCCGGGGGTCGAGGAAGCGCTGACGACCGAGCTCGACGGCCGCGTGCGCGTGAAGAACGGCGAGAAGCTCGTGTTGTCGGTTCCGAGCGAGGCCTGCTATCTGTTCGATGCCGGCGGCCTGGCCTTCAAGCGCCGCGTCAGCGCCGACCGCTCGCTGGCCGCGTGAGATGACCCCCCCCGAAGCGATCTTCGGTCGCCTCCCCCCGGGGGGCGCCACTGGCGGACCGGCGGAGCCGGATCCGCGGTGGCCGCCTGGCTGGCTGTCGGGCGCGCGGACGGAGCGCTGACATGGGGCTGCGTTCGCTCGCGGCGGTACTCGCTGCCGCGGTAATGCTGTCCGTTCCTGCCGCCGCGCAGGACAAGCTGCGCCTGCTCGTCTGGATCAACGGCGACAAGGGCTACAACGGGCTGCAGAAGGTCGGCAACCGTTTCACCGAGGCCTCGGGCGTCGAGGTCGTGGTGCAGCACCCCGAGGGCGCGCCGGACAAGTTCCAGGCCGCCGCCGCGGCCGGCAAGGGCCCGGACATCATGTGCTGGGCGCACGACCGCGTGGGCGAATGGGCCAAGTCCGGCCTCGTCGTGCCGGTGCGGCCCGCCAGGCGAATCCGCGACGAGATCGAGGACAGCGCGTGGGGTGCCTTCACCTACCGCGGGCAGGTCTGGGGCTACCCGCTGGCGATCGAGGCCATCGGACTGATCTACAACAAGGCGCTGGTGCCGACACCGCCGGCCAGCTTCGAAGAGCTGATCGAGCTCGACGGGAAGCTCGCTGCCCAGGGCAGGAGGGCCATCCTCTGGGCCTACAACAACTCGTTCTTCAGCTGGCCGCTGCTGGCCGGGCCGGGCGGCTTCATCTTCGGGCGTGATGCGCAGGGCAACCTCGACCCGAAGCAGGTGGGCGTCAACCAGCCCGGCGCGCTCCAGGGCGCGCAGATGCTGGACCGCCTCGTCAAGGACGGCCACATGCCCAAGGGCGCGCGCTATGCCGAGATGGAAGGCGCGTTCGCGCGCGGCCAGGTCGCGATGATGATCAACGGCCCCTGGGCCTGGGACAACGCGCGCAAGGTCGGCATCGACTTCGGCGTCGCGCCGATTCCCGGCATCGGGGGCAAGCCGAGCAAGCCCTTCGTCGGCGTACTCGGCTGCATGATCACGGCGCCGAGCCGGATCAAGGACATCGCGCGCGAGTTCATCGAGAACCACTTGCTCACGGTCGAGAGCCTGAAGACCATCTCGGCCGACGTGCCGCTGGGAACGCCGGCCAACAAGGCCTACTACCGCGAGCTCAGCGCCGACCCCAACATCGTCGCGACGATGGCGAATGCCAAGGCCGGCGAGCCGATCCCGAACATCCCCGAGATGGGCCGATTCTTCCCGGCGATGGACGCCGCCTTCGAGGCCATCACCAACGGCCGCCAGAGCCCGAAGGACGCGCTCGACGGCGCGGCGGCACGGATGCTGACGCGATGAGCGCTGCACGGCCGATCCGAAAGCGCTCGCTCCCCCTCGGGGGGACGGGCCGAAGGCCCAAGGGGGCACCATGAGCGCGGCGAAGACCTCGAAGCTGCAGTGGGTCGTCACCGGTCTCGCCGCGCTCGCACTGCTGTGGCTGGTCTTCAGCCTGTGGGCGGCCGGGCAGGCGCTGGCGGCGGTCGGCGTGCTCGCGCTCGGCGGCACGGCGCTCTACGTCTACGGCACGGCGCAGTCGGTGGCCTGGAAGTACCTGTTCCCCGGCGTCGCGGGCATGCTGGTCTTCGTCGCCTTCCCACTGCTGTACACGGTGCAGATCGGCTTCACCAACTACTCCTCGAGCAACCTGCTCGAAGAGGCGCGCTCGCGGGCCTACCTGCTGGACCAGACGCTGGTCGACGAGGCGCACGCGCGGCCCTTCACGCTGCACGCCGAAGGTGCGGCGTATCGCCTGAAGCTGATGCCGGAAGACGGTGCGGCGGGCGAGCCGCTGGTCTCGGGGCCCTTGAACCTGAAGGCCGGCGCACCGGCGGCGCCCGTCGCGCTGCAGCCCGTCGGCGGCACGACGCTGGCCGGGGCGGTCTCGCTGCGCGAACTGATCACGCTGCGCGGCGCTCTCGCCCCGATGCAGCTGCAGTTGCCGGCCGAGCAGGGCGGCGCGCGCATCCGCTACGCCGGCCTGCGAGTTCGGCCCGGTCGAGCCGCTGTGGAAGGACAACGGCGACGGTTCGCTCACGCAGCTGTCGTCCGCGCAGGTCTTCAAGCCCAACCGCGTGACCGGCTTCTTCGAGAACGCGCAGGGCGAGCGCATGCAGCCCGGCTTCAAGGTCAACATCGGCTTTGCCAACTACGCGCGCATGCTGCTGGATGCCGACTTCCGCGGGCCCTTCGTCAGCATCTTCATCTGGACCGTGGTGTTCGCCGGCCTGACCGTGCTGTTCTCGACCGCACTCGGCATGGCGCTGGCCGTGGTCCTGGAGTGGGACGGCCTGAAACACCGCACGCTGTACCGCACGCTGCTGTTCCTGCCCTATGCGGTGCCGGGCTTCATCAGCATCCTGGTCTTCAAGGGCCTGTTCAACCAGAACTTCGGCGAGATCAACGGCATCCTGCACTCGCTCATCGGCATCCGTCCCGCGTGGTTCGCCGACCCGCTGCTGGCCAAGGTGATGATCCTGATCGTCAACACCTGGCTCGGGTACCCGTACATCATGATCCTGTGCGCGGGCATGATCAAGGCGATCCCGAGCGACCTCTACGAGGCCTCGGCGCTGGCGGGCGCGAAGCCGCTGACCAACTTCTTCAAGATCACCGCGCCGCTGATCGTCAAGCCGCTGACGCCGCTGCTGATCAGCTCGTTCGCGTTCAACTTCAACAACTTCGTCCTGATCTCGTTGCTCACCGATGGGCGGCCCGACTTCCTGAATACCAAGCTGCCGGCCGGCACGACCGACATCCTGGTCAGCTACACCTACCGCATCGCCTTCACCGACAGCGGCCAGAACTTCGGCCTCGCCGCCGCGATCTCGACGCTGATCTTCGTGATGGTGGCGATCATGGCGCTCGTTCAGTTGCGGGTGACGCAGGGCGCGGGAGGTTCCAAGTCATGAGTTCGCGATGCCAAGCCGGAAGCCGGCGGCCGGCTCCGCTTGTCCAATTCCCATGCGCTACGCCGGCCAAGGGCCCCCAGCCCGCCCGCCAGCGCGCGCAAAGCTGAAGGAGCCCACAAGCATGGCCATCGTCACCGGAAAGAGCCAACGCTGGCGTGTGATCGCGGCGCACGCGAGCCTCATCGTCCTGCTCGTCTTCACGCTGTTTCCGCTGCTCGCGGTGGTGAGCATCTCGCTGCGCCCGGGCAACTTCGCCACCGGTTCGCTGATCCCGAGCACCATCACTTTCGAGCACTGGCAGCTCGCGCTCGGCATCCCCTACACCCAAGCCGACGGCACGGTGGTGCAACCGCCGTTCCCGGTGCTGCTGTGGCTGTGGAACTCGATCAAGATCGCCACGATCTCGGCGTTCCTGATCGTCGCGATCTCCACCACCGCGGCCTATGCGTTCGCGCGCATGAAGTTCGCGCACAAGGGCACCATCCTCAACAGCATGATGCTGCTGCAGATGTTCCCGGTGGCGGTGGCGCTGGTGGCGATCTACGCGATCTTCGAGGGCATCGGGCAGAGCCTTCCATGGCTGGGAATCGAGACCCATGCCGGCCTGATCGTGGCCTACCTCGGCGGCGTGGCGATGCACATCTGGACCATCAAGGGCTACTACGAGACCATCCCCG
>Ga0209682_10000251_pt1 | contig 18438 bp, 13 predicted proteins | sample DOMMetBare2Fresh_2_FD_187471 | JGI IMG/M metagenome (GOLD analysis project Ga0209682, IMG submission 187471) | Wetland sediment microbial communities from St. Louis River estuary, USA, under dissolved organic matter induced mercury methylation -... | ecosystem: Environmental > Aquatic >... | reverse complement strand
CCGACCACCTGCGCAAGCACCTCGCGAGCACGCTGCGTGGCGGCCCGCCGGCTGACGTCTTGCCCTTGTTCGCGCGCTTGTCGCCTGCCGAGCAGGACCGCGTCTTCCAGCCCGGCAATGGCCGGCGCATCGTGCTCGCGACCAACGTCGCCGAGACCTCGCTCACGGTGCCCGGCATCCGCTATGTCATCGACGCCGGTCTGGCCCGCGTCAAGCGCTACAGCTACCGCAACAAGGTCGAGCAGCTGCTGGTCGAACCGATCAGCCAGGCCGCGGCCAACCAGCGCGCCGGCCGCTGCGGTCGCGTGGCCGACGGCATCTGCATCCGCCTGTACGACGAGAAGGATTTCACCGGCCGCCCGCGCTTCACCGACCCCGAGATTCTGCGCTCGTCGCTCGCCGGCGTGATCCTGCGCATGAAGGCGCTGCGGCTGGGGCAGGTGGAGGACTTCCCGTTCCTCGAAGCGCCGCCCCGCAAGGCGATCGCCGACGGCTATGCGCTGCTCGGCGAGCTGAACGCGGTGGACGACGACAACGAACTGACGCCCATCGGCAAGGAACTGTCGCGCCTGCCGCTGGACCCGCGCGTGGGCCGGATGATCCTGGAGGCGCGCGACCGCCAGGCGCTGGAGGAGGTGATCGTCATCGCCTCCGCGCTGAGCGTGCAGGACGCACGCGACCGCCCGCTCGAAGCGCAGCAGCAGGCCGACGAGAAGCACAAGAAGTTCGACGACGAGAAGTCGGAGTTCATGGGCTACCTCAAGCTGTGGAAGTGGATCGAGGAAGGGCGCGGCGTGCACGGTCACGCCCATGCCGCCACGCAGAAGGTCGACAGCCACAAGCTCAGCAACCGCCAGCAGGAGCAGCGCCTGCGCGAGAGCTTCGTCAACCCGCGCAAGGTGCGCGAGTGGCGCGACATCCACACGCAACTGCACACGGTGGTGGCCGAGCACGGCTGGCGGCTGAACGGCGCACCCGCGACCTACGAGCAGATCCACCTGTCGATGCTCGCCGGCTTGCTGGGCAACGTGGGTTGCAAGAGCGACGACGAGGACTGGTACCTCGGCGCTCGCGGCATCAAGTTCTGGCGCCACCCGGGCGCGCACCTGAGCAAGAAGCCGGGGCGCTGGCTCGTCGCGGCCGAGTTGGTCGAGACCACGCGCCTGTTCGGTCGCGGCCTGGCCGGCATCGAGCCGATCTGGATCCCCGTCGTGGCCGGCCACCTGTTGAAGAAGCAGCTGCTCGAGCCGCACTGGGAGAAGAAGGCGGCCGAAGTCGTGGCGCTGGAGCGCGCCACGCTCTATGGCATCGTGGTCTACAACAACAAGCGCGTGAACTACGGACTGGTCGATCCGGTGGCGGCGCGCGAGATCTTCATCCGCGAGGCGCTGGTCCAGGGCGAGTGGGAGACCAAGCTGCCTTTCCTGGCGGCGAACCAGAAGCTGATTCGCCAGGTCGAGGAGCTGGAGCACAAGTCGCGCCGGCAGGACGTGCTGGTCGATGACGAGCTGATCTACGCCTTCTACGACCAGCAGCTGCCGCAGGGCCTGTGCTCGGGCTTCGACTTGGAGCGTTGGTACCGCGACGAGATCAAGCGCCAGCCGAAGCTCTTGCAGCTGACGCGCGACGAGCTGATGCGCCACGAGGCCGCGGGCATCACCACCGCGGCCTTCCCGAAGACGATCCGCCTGGGCGGCATCGACTGCGCGGCGACCTACCTGCACGAGCCCGGCGATCCCAAGGACGGCCTGACCGTCACGGTGCCGATCTATGCGCTCAACCAGGTCAGCGAGGACCGCTGCGACTGGCTGGTGCCAGGGATGCTCAAGGACAAGGTGCTGGCTCTGGTGAAAAGCCTGCACCAGCGCCCGCGCTCACGCCTGGTGCCGCTGCCGGACTACGCGGCCGAGTTCTGCGAGCTGACGCCCTTTGCGCAAGGCCCCCTGATGGACGCGCTGCTGAAGGCGGTGCGTGACCGCACCCAGCTGGCCGTACAGCGCAACGACTTCAAGCTCGAGACGCTGGCCCCGCACCTGTTCATGAACTTCCGCATCGTCGACGAGCATGGCCGCCAGCTCGCGATGGGCCGCCATCTGCCGACGCTGAAGGCGGAGTGGGGCGGGCAGGCCCGCACGGCGTTCCAGGCGCTGGCGGCGTTGAAAGTGGCGACGGCGCCCGCGGCGGCCGCAACGCCCGAACCCGCGCCATCAGGGCGTGGCGTGGTGGCGCGCATCGAGCGCGCCCCCGAGACACGGACGGCGGCCGCCGAGTCGCAGACCTACACCACCTGGGCCTTTGGCGAACTGCCCGAGCTGATGGAAGTGCGCAAGGGCAGCCAGACGCTGATCGGCTTTCCGGCGCTGATCGACAAGGGTGCGCAGGTCGAGATCGAGGTCTTCGACGAGCCCGACGTGGCCGCCGCCAGGCACCGTGCCGGCCTGCGCCGGCTGGTCGCGCTGCAGATCAAGGAGCCGCTGAAGTACCTGGAGAAGAACATCCCGGATCTGCTGAAGATGGCCGCTCTCTACATGCCGCTGGGCACGCTGGAGGAGCTGCGCGAGCAGATCATCGACGTCGCGCTGGACCGCGCGTTCCTGGGCGACCCGCTGCCGACCGACGAGGCCTCGTTCAAGGCCCGCGTGGAAGAGGGCCGCGGACGCCTCACGCTGATTGCGCACGAAGTGGCGCGACTGGCGGGAACCGTGCTGGCCGAGTACGCCGCTGCGATGCGTAAGCTCAAGGACAGCCGGCCGCCCAAGGAGGTCGCGGACGACGTCGCCGCGCAATTGCAGCGTCTTTGCGGCAAGCGTTTCATCGCGACCACGCCCTGGGCGCCGCTGCAGCACTGCGCGCGCTACCTCAAGGCGGTCACGCTGCGCCTGGACAAGGTGCGCGCCGACCCGGCGCGCGACGCCACGCGGCTGGCCGAGCTGCGCCCGCTCGAGCAGCGGTACCTGCGTCGCCTGGCCGAGATGAAGGGCGCGCACGATGCGCGGCTCGACGAGTACCGCTGGCTGCTGGAAGAGTTGCGCGTGAGCCTCTTTGCCCAGGAGCTGCGCACGCCGCAGCCGGTGAGCGCCAAGCGCCTGGACAAGGCCTGGGCGCAGATCGTTTCGTGACTGACGACGCAGCCCGCGCTTGATCTGGATCGACTGAAGTCGACGCCCGGCGCGCCAAGCCCTCGTCCCGGGTTTACCCTTGCAGCTTCGCCAGCTCCGGGTACCGACCTTGGACAAGCACTACCTCACCCCACTGTTTTCCCCTGAGTCCATCGTCGTCTTCGCCGGCGATCCGGCGCTGCCGGCCGACGACCCTTCACGAACCTCGTTCGCCCGCGCCCTGATGGCCGAACTCGCGACGAGCGCCTACCAGGGACATGTCGCGTTGCTCGACATCGGCATGACTGGCACGCTGGCGGACCTGGCTGCGTCGCGGGTCGACCTCGCGATCATCGCCCTGCCGCCCAGCCAGATCGCGGCGGCTCTCGAGATCGCCGGCCGCATCCGCTCGCGCGCCGCGGTCGTGCTCTCAAGCGGCCTGCCGACGGCGCAATGCGCCGAACTGCATACGATCGCCCGCCGCCACGGCATGCAGCTGCTAGGCCCCAACAGCCTGGGTTTCCAACGCCCGGGCCTCAAGCTCAACGCCTCGGCCGCCGGGCCGATGAGCGGGCCCGGCCCGCTTGCGCTGGTCTCGCAATCGGGCGCGCTGACCACCAGCATCCTCGACTGGGCGCGTGGCAACGGCGTGCAGTTTTCCACCGTGGTCTCGCTCGGACCCAACTCGATGGTCGATCTGCCGCAGGTGCTGGACTACCTGGCCAACGACGGCTCCACGCACAGCATCCTGATCTACATGGAGGGCATCACCCATGCCCGCCGCTTCATGAGCGCGCTGCGCGCGGCAGCGAGTGCCAAGCCGGTGGTGGTGATGAAGGCCGGCCGCAAGCCCGCAGGCAGCCGCGCCGCGCTCACGCACTCGGCCGCCATCGTTGGTAGCGACGATGTCTTCGAGGCCGCACTGCGCCGCGCCGGCGCGGTGCGGGTGCGCCAGTTCACGCAGCTGTTCTCGGCCGCCAAATGCTTGAGCTCGCGCTACCGGCCAGTGGGCAAGCGGCTGGCGCTCGTCACCAACGGCGGCGGCCCCGGCGTGCTGGCGGCCGACTGGCTCAGCGAGATTGGCCTCGAGGTGGCTACGCTGTCGCCCGAGATTCGGGAGGAGCTGGTTGCCAAGCTCGACCCCCACGCGACGGTCGAGGCGCTGATGGACCTGGGCGAGGACGCCACGCCCGAGGCCTACCGTGCCGCGATGCTGGCCTGCGGCAAGGACGCCGGCGTCGACGGCGTGCTGGTCGTCTACTCGCCCAAACCCGGTGGCGACCCCGACGCCGTCGCGGCGGCCGTGGCTGGCGCCTACCGCGAGACGGGCAAACCCGTGCTGGCCAGCTGGATGGGCGACGAGAGGGTGCACACCTCGCGCGAGGCGCTGGCGACTGCCGGCGTGCCGAGCTTCCGCACGCCCGAGGCGGCGGTCGAGGCCTTCGGCAATATCGCCAGCTTCTACCAGAACCAGCAGCTGCTGCAGCAGACGCCACCGCCGCGCTCGACGATCGCATTGCCCGATGTCGAAGGCGCGCGGCTGCTGATCGAGTCCGTGCTCACGGAGCGCCGCAAGGTGCTGACCGAGATGGAATCGAAGGCGCTGCTTGCGGCCTTCCACATCCCGGTCACGCGCACGATGCTCGCTCGCAATGCGAACGAGGCGATGCTGATCTCGAGCCAGATCGGCTACCCGGTCGTGCTCAAGATCGACTCGCCCGACATCAGCCACAAGAGCGACGTGCAGGGCGTGGTGCTCAACGTGATGAGCGCCAGCCAGGTGCGCGACGCCTTCAACGACATGCTCGCGCGCGTCGGTCGCGTGTTGCCCCAGGCCCGCGTCAACGGGGTGACGATCCAGCCGATGTCGATCAAGCGGCGGGGTCGCGAAGTCTTCGTCGGCATGACCACCGACGAGGCCTTCGGCCCGGTGGTTACCTTCGGCGCCGGCGGCACCATGGTCGAGCTGATCGCCGACCGCGCGATGGAACTGCCGCCATTGAACCAGTTCCTGGCGCGGCGGTTGATCGAGCGCGCGCGCGTGGCCGAGATGCTGGGTGCCTGGCGCGGCCACGAGGCGGCCGACCTCGGGGCGATCGAGCAGATCCTGCTGCGGGTGTCGGAAATGGTGTGCGAGCTGCCTCAGCTGCGCGAGATGGACATCAACCCCATCATCGTCGACGACGACGGCGCGATCGCGGTCGACGCGCGCATCGTGATCGACCATGCGCCGCCGGCCGCGCGTGACTACAACCACCTCGCGATCCTGCCGTACCCCTCGGCGCACGAGCGAGAGTGGCCGATGAAGGGCGGCGGTCTCTATACGATCCGCCCGATCCAGCCCGACGATGCCGACATGCTGCAGGCTTTCGTGCGCGGGTTGTCGCAGGAGAGTCGCTACTTCCGCTTTGCCAGCACCTTGCAGGAGCTGCCGCCGCGCATGCTGGCGCGCTACACGCTGATCGATTACGACCGCGAGATGGCGCTGGTGGCCGTGGTCAAGGACCGCCAGCCCAACCCCGAGCCGGAGGCCGACGGCGCCTTCATCGAGACCGAGCGCATCATCGGCGTGTCGCGCTACATCACCAACCCCGACCAGACGACCTGCGAGTTCTCGCTCGTCGTCGGCGACGAATATGCCGGGCAGGGCCTGGGCTCGCGGCTGATGCTGTCCATCGCCGACTTCGCGCGCAGCAAGGGCCTGGCGCAGATCGAGGGCCTGGTGCTCGCCAACAACCCGAACATGCTGCGCCTGATGCGCGGCCTGGGCTACGAGGAGCGCAAGTTCCCCGAGGACCCCGACTTCAAGCTGGTCGTCAAGGCTTTGTAGCGCCCGCGGTCGGCTCGGGTGGCCGGCGTGCGAGCAGGTCGGCCACCAGTGCTTCGTAGCCCGCCGCCACGCGCAGCAGGTCGGCGTCGCCGTGCGGGCGGCCGATCAGCTGCAGTCCCATCGGCAGCTTGCCCGCCTCGTCGAAGCCCGCCGGCACGCTGATGGCCGGCAGTCCGGCGAAGGTGGCGTAGAGCGTGCACTCCATCCAGCGGTGGTAGGTGTCCATCGCGCGGCCGTTGATGGTCTTGGGCCAGTGCCGCGCCAGGTCGAACGGCCAGACCTGCGACACCGGCAGCGCCAGCACGTCGAACTGCTGGAACTTGGCCAGCAGATGCTGCAGGAAGGCGCCGCGTCGCACGCTGGCGGCCATGAAGTCGGCAAAGCTCAGGCCTTGCGCGGCGTCGTACTCCCACAGCGCCTCGGGCTTGATGCGGGCGCGCGCGCCGGGCTGACCCAGCACCGCGGCCACGGCCGGTGCGACGAGGGCGCGGCGCCAGACCAGCCAGGCCTTCCACAGCGCGTCCAGGTCCACGTCCAGCGTCGCCTGCTCGACGATCGCGCCACCGTCGATCATGGCGCCCAGCGCCTGCTCGCACACCGGCAGGATGCCGGGCTCCACCGCCAGGTGCCCGCCGAGATCGCGCAGCCAGCCGATGCGCACACCCGCCAGCGAGGCCTCGGGGCCGGGCACGAAACTGCGCGCGCCATCCGACAGCGAGAGCGGGGCACGTGGGTCGTGGCCGGCCTGGATCGACAGCAGCCGCGCGAGGTCGCGCACGGTCCGGGCCATCGGGCCGTCGATGCTGAGCTGGCTCACGTACAGCTCGGGCTTGGGGAAGGCCGGCACGCGGCCCTGGCTCGGGCGCAGGCCGAAGACGTGGTTCCAGCCGGCAGGGTTGCGCAGCGAGCCCATGAAGTCCGAGCCATCGGCCACCGGCAGCAACCGCAGCGCGAGCGCGACCGCTGCGCCGCCGCTGGAGCCGCCTGCGCTGGCGTGCGGATGCCAGGCGTTGCCGGTGGCGCCGAACAGCGTGTTGTAGGTGTGCGAGCCCAGGCCGAATTCCGGCATGTTGGTCTTGCCGATCACGATGCAACCGGCCGCCTTCATGCGCGCGACATGGATGCTGTCCTGAGACGGCATCGCATCCTTCAGCAGCGGCGAGCCAAAGGTCGTCGGGAAGCCGACCGCATGCGCCGTGTCCTTGATGGCCTGCGGCATGCCATGCATCCAGCCGCGCGAATGGCCGCGCGCCAGTTCGGCGTCGCGTTCGTCGGCCTGACGCAGCAGTTCGTCCTCGGCCGCGAGGTTGACGATGGCATTGAAGCGCGGGTTGAGGCGGCGAATGCGTGCCAGCGTGGCCTGCATCACCTCGCGGCAGGAGATCTCGCGGGCATGGATGGCCTTCGACAGCGCGTCGGCATCGAGCGCGGTCGGGTCGGGAGCGTCACTCATGGTCGTTGCGTCTTGGGGTCGGGGAGTGACATTGTCCTGCGCACCATGGGGCCATTCCCCTGCGCAGGAACCCCGATTGGACCGCGTCTGATTTTGGGATACCTTCGTTTCGAAAGCATCCGCAAGGAGACGACGTGACGCATGGAAGGTGGTTGACGGGCTGCGTACTGGCACTCTGGGGAGCGCTTGCGGCGGCCCAGGGCTTCCCGAGCAAGCCGATCCGCATGGTCGTGACCTTTCCGCCCGGCGGTGCGCCCGACATCCTGGCCCGTCTGTTTGCCGACAAGGCGCAATTCGGCCAGCCGGTGATGGTCGACAACAAGGCGGGCGCCGGCGGCAATATCGGCGCGGCCGAAGTCGCCAAGTCGACGCCCGACGGCTACACGCTGGTGATGGGCACGGTGGGCACGCATTCGATCAACGGTGCGCTGTACAGCAAGATGCCCTACGACATGGTGCGCGACTTCGCGCCTGTGGGCCACGTGGCCTCGGCGCCGAACCTGCTCGTCGTCACCAACGACCTGCCGGTCAGGACGGTGCCCGAGCTGATCGCCTACATGAAGGCGAACCCGAACAAGCTGAGCTTCGGCTCGCCGGGCATCGGCACCTCGGTGCATGTCTCGGGTGAACTCTTCAAGTCGATGACCGGCACGACGATGGAGCACGTGCCGTACAAGGGCCGCCAGTTCGCGATCCCCGACCTGGTCGGCGGCCAGATCCAGGTCATGTTCGACAACATGCCCAGCGCCTTGCCGATGGCCAAGGAAGGCAAGATCCGCGCACTTGCACAGACAACGCTCAAGCGATCATCGGCCGCGCCGGATGTGCCGACCGTGGCCGAGTCCGTGCCTGGTTTCGAGGCCACGACCTGGTTCGCGATCTTCGCCCCGGCAGGCACGCCCAAGGACGTCGTGGCGAAGATCAACGCCGAGATGCAGCGGGTCTACAAGCTGCCCGACGTGGCCGACAGGATGAAGACGCTGGGCCTGGAGACGTGGATCTCCACGCCCGAGGAACTCGCCCGCTACCAGGCCGCCGAGATCACCAAGTGGGCCAAGGTCGTCAAGGATTCCGGCGCGCGCGCCGATTGAGGAAATGAACATGAGCACCACCCGTCGAGCATTCATCGTGGCCGGCACCGCGGCCGCCAGCAGCATCGCGCTGCCGCGCCTGGCCTATGCGCAGGCGTTCCCGTCCAAGCCGATCCGCTACATCTGCCCCTGGCCGGCGGGCGGTTCGACCGACGCCGTGATCCGCGCCATCGCCGAGAGCGCGGCCAAGACGCTCGGCCAGCAGGTGATCGTCGACAACAAGCCGGGCGCCGGCGGCATGCTCGGCGCCAACGAGCTGGTCAGCGCCAAACCCGACGGCTACACGCTGAGCCAGCTGCCGCACGGAGTCTTCCGCATTCCGCACATGCAGAAGACCACCTTCGACACGCTCAAGGACTTCACCTGGATCGCCTGCCTGACCGGCTACACCTTCGGGCTCGTCGTGCCGACCGACTCGCCGATCAAGAGCATCAAGGACCTGGTCGACTACGCCAAGGCGAACCCGGGCAAGTTCACCTACGGTTCCACCGGCATCGGCACCAGCCCGCACCTGGCGGTGGAGGAGTTCGCGCAGCGCGCCGGCATCCAGTTGAACCACATCCCGTTCAAGGGCAACGCCGACAACATGCAGGCCGTGCTCGGCGGCCACACGATGGCGGCGAGCGATGCGACCGGCTGGGGGCCCCATGTCGATGCGGGCAAGCTGCGCCTGCTTGCCACCTACGGCAGCAAGCGCACCAAGCGCTGGCCCAACGTGCCGACGCTGGACGAGCTGGGCTACAAGACGGTATCCGACTCGCCGTTCGGCGTCTGCGGCCCCAAGGGCATGGATGCCGGGCTGACCAAGGCACTGCACGACGCGTTCCGCAGGACCCTCGACGACCCGGCGGTGCTGGCGACCTTCGACAAGTACGACCAGACGGTGATCTACATGAACACCGAGACCTATACCAAGTGGGCGCGCGAGACCTACACGGCCGAGCGCGCGACGATCGAGCGGCTGGGGATGTTGGGCAAGGGTTGAGCGGCGCCACCACCGGCAGGCCGGTGCATCGCCCCCCGGCGGGACGAAGAGGCACCGGCGCTCGGTGCCGGCCATCTGAACCGACCCGATGGGCTGCAAATGCTGCCTCGATTGCGTCTGATCAATGCACGCGATCGGCCAACGTGCATCATGGAGACCTCGACGTGCATCAGGCCCAAAACCTGAACGCGAAGAGGCAGATGGGGTTCCCCTGCAAAGGGGGTGTCTGTGGTGTCCCTGACACCATGGCAGATGAGGACGTCCTCAGACTGGTCGGGCCCGAAAGGGCATGACCGGGGTCCTCACCAAGCCCGCCGCTCCGCAAGGACCGGCGGGCTTTCACTTGAGCGGTCGCGCTTCAAGAAGCGGCCTTGCGCAGGCAGCGCTGGTAGCGTTCGTCGACCCGGCGCGCGAACCATTCGGTCGTGAGCTGTCGTGTGATCTTGGGGCTGTGCAGCACGATGTGCGGCAGCACCGCGCGCGCGAGCCGCTTGCCGGCACGCTGCTCGGCCAGGGCGAAGACCTTGTTGTAGAGCGCGTCGCGTTCGAAACCCGGCCCCTCGCCACGCTCCAGCTCACGCCGGATCTCGCGTGCATCCAGACCCAGCGAGCCCGCGAGGGAACGCACGGCGGCTTCGGTCTGGCCGGGCGGGCTGTTGCCCCCGGTGCCGGGAAGGACCAGGTCACCGTCCAGATCGAGCGTGCGGCCGCTGGCCACACCGACGGCCTGCTGGAACGCCGCATTGCGGCTCGCGTAATGGCCGGCGTTGAAATCGGCGAAGCGGTAGATCATCTCGTTGCCGTAGGGGGCCGCGTAGTCGAGCAGGTGGGCGGTGCCGAAATACAGCCCTCCACGGCGAGTGAAGATCTCGTTACGCAGCGATTCGCGCACCGGGAACGGGTAGGGCTTGGCTCGCGCATGGGCCTGGGCGTAGGCGATGCTCACCTGCATCGGCCCGCCGGTACGCACCGGGTTGTAGCCGGCGAGCAGGCGCTTGCCGAGCGGAACCTGGTCGATGAACTGTTCGTAGATCACGCTCAGCTCGCGCTCGGTCTTGACGGCGTCGATCCGGTCGTCCCAGCTTCGGCCGTCGGGCGAGTTCAATTGCAGCGCCAGCCGCACGGCCAGGGCCGGCACGCCGGCGTCGTCGGCACGCTTGAAGATCTCGTCGCGCGAGATCTTGGCAAGGTTGGGCACGGCAGGGTCGGCGCGGAAGGTCGACTCCTGTTCGGTCACCGCGAGCACGGCGCACACGTTGGCATCGCTGGGCTCGATCTTCAAGGCGGCGAGGACGAGTTGCAGGTCCGAGGCCCACGCCGCGCGGTTGGCCAGGGTCGCGGGCATCAGCGCCGCAATCTCGGCCTCGATCGCCTCGGTCGAGCGTGGCGGCGGCCGCTGCAGGGTGTCGCCGGCGCAGCCCGCCAGCACGGCCACGGCCGAGGCCAGCATGCCGCTGCGCCAGGCCCTCACCAGGCTGCTCCGAAGGATTGGCGCAGCTCGTCGATCGCGGCGGCCGACAGCGGCTCGACCTTGCGCCCGCAGGCCAACCAGAGGCGCGCGGTCTCTTCAAGTTCCTCGAGCACCGCGCTGGCCTCGCCGGGCGTGCGGTGCCAGACCGCAGGCCCCAGGCGGTCAAGCATCACGGCCCGGATCGGTGCGCCGCGTGCCGCCGCCGCCGCGATGAGAGTCGCCACGAGGTCGGCCACCTTCGGGTCGCCCGGTCGGTGGTAAGGCACCAGCGGCACATGGCCGACCTTCATCACGAAGTAGGGCGTGATCGGCGGCACGATGTCGTCGGCACTCCACACGCCCTTGAGGGTGAGCGCGACCAGCTGCGTGCTGTGGGTGTGGATCACGCAGCCGGCCTCGGGCGCGGCCTCGTAGATGCGCCGGTGAAGTGCGAGTGTCTTGCTGGCGCGGTCGCCTCGGCGCTGCACGCCGTCGTGGCCGACGAAGGCCAGACGATTCGGGTCCAGTTGGCCGAGGCAGGCGTCGGTCGGGGTGACCAGGAAGTCATCGTCCAGCCGCATGCTGATATTGCCGGCCGTGGCATGTACGTAGCCGCGCTCGAACAGCGAACGGCCAACGCGGCAGATCTCGCGCGCGGCGTCATCCACGCCCAGACCCATGGCCGCCCTTTCACAACACCGCGAACGCGCGGCGGAAAAAGTCTACCCTGCCGAAGTTGCCGGACTTCAGGGCCAGGTGCAGCCCGGGCTCGGCGGCGTGGCACCAGGGTACGCCGGGGTCGATCTGCGGGCCGATGCGCAATTGCCGAATGCCCAGCGCCTGCACGCACGCGCCCGACGTCTCGCCGCCTGCGACAACCAGGCGCCGCACGCCCAGGCGCACCAGCCCGACGGCGATCCGCGCCAGGGTCTGCTCGATCAGCGCGCCGGCACGTTCGGCGCCGAGTCGCTCCTGCACCGCGCGCACGGCATCAGGTGCCGTCGTGGCATAAACCAGGACCGGGTCGCGGCCGAGGCGCGGCTGCGCCCAGGCACAGGCCTCGGCAGAGACATCCCGGCCCGCGGCCACCTGCAGCGCGTCGACGGCAAAGGCCGCGCCGCCGGCTGCGATGAAGTCTGCCACCTGCGCATTGCTGGCGGCAGAACAGCTGCCGGAGACCACGGCCGCGGCGCCACCAGCCGCCGGCAGGGCCGCAGCCTCGGCGCGCGGCGAGCGGCCCCAGCGTGCCGGCAGCCCTATCGCCAGGCCGGAGCCGGCGACGACCAGCGGCCACGGCGTGCAGGCCTGGGCGAGGTGGTGCAGTGCGCTGTCGTCGACGGCGTCGACGATGGCCAGCCGCTGCCCCCCGGCGGCGAGCTGGCGTGCGCGCTCGGCGATGGCGGCCGCGCCCAGCGCGACCACGGCGTGGTCGATCAGGCCGACCCGCTGATGCGCCAGTTGCGCTTGCAGCACCCGCACGAGGTTGGCGTCGGTCATCGGGGTCAGCGGGTGCTGGCGCATCGGGCTGTCGGACAGCAGCAGGTCGCCGACGAACAGATGTCCCTTGTAGACCGTGCGTGCGTTCTCGGGGAACGCGGGGGTCACCGGGACGAATTCGGCACCGGTCAGCACCATCAGCGCCTCGGTGACCGGGCCGATGTTGCCGCGCGGCGTGGAGTCGAAGGTCGAGCAGACCTTGAAGTACAACTGCTGCGCATCCTGCGCCAGCAGCCAGCGGCCGGCAGCCACCGACTGTCCTACCGCTTCGTCGACAGGCGCCGTCCGCGACTTCAACGCCACCACGACGGCGTCGACGTCCTCGATCGTCGCCTCGGGCATGCCGATCGTCTGCACCACCCGCATGCCGGCCTTGACGAGGTTGTTGGCGAGGTCGGTGGCGCCGGTGAAATCATCGGCAATGCAGCCGAGTTGGAGGCTCATGGCGTGTCCTGGGGCTGGTGGTCAAAGTCGCCGGTCACGATCGATGACGGGCCGATTGTCGACTCGGCCGGCTACATGGGCCCGGGTCGGGCGGCAATCAGGCGTTGGACCAATGGGTGGGCCACCTTCTTCTCGGTCCCGATGAGAAAGAAATGCTCCATCACGCCGTCGCAATCGCCGATGGGTTCCACGCGATAGCGCTCGACGAGTTGCTCGTGCATGAGTCGGGCCGCCGGGAAGACACCCATGCCGTCAGCGCCAAAGGTCTTGAGCAGGGCACTGTCCTCGAATTCGCCGACGACGACCGGCCGGACGGCATGACGGTCGAACCATTGGTCCAGCGGCGCGCGCACTGCAGCGTGCGGCGTGGGCAGGAGCACCGGGACATCGGCCAGCGAGGCCGGAAAGGCCCGGCGCGCCGCCTTCGCCATCGCCTTGGGGGCATACCAGGCCACGGCCGACGAGCCGAGTGCATGGCTGTACAGGCGCAGGTTCGGGTTGGGCGGTGCCGCGCGGTCGGCCAGGACGGCGTCGAGCCGGTGCAATGCCAGGTCGGCAAGCAGATCTTCGAATTCGTCGACATGGACGAGGAGCTGCAATTGCGGCTCGTGCAAGACCGGCTGCATGAGTTGCCGCACCACGAGTTTGGGCAGGCTGTCGGCGATGCCCATCCTGAGCCGCACCCCTGGCGAAGTGGCGGCCTCCCGGACCAGCGCGGGCAGGGTCTCGCCCAGCGCGAAGATCTGATCGGCCTGTGCCATGGCGGCACGGCCGGCCTGCGTGAGCTGAAGACCACGGCCCGCGGGTTTCAGCAGTGCGTGGCCGAGGCATCGCTCGAGTTCGCGCACCTGCGAGCTCACGGTCTGCACCGCCATGCCGAGTCGTTCCGCGGCGCGTGCGACGCCGCCTTCCTTGCCGACGACCCAGAAGTAGTACAGGTGGCGGTAACTGAAGTTGAGGCTCATTGTCAGCTTTTTCGGAACCTTTGTTTCCGTATTGTCTGCTTTGACGGAAGTGCATGTCGGCCTACCTTCTGCCCCGTTGCTCATTGCGACTGGAGATGCCCGATGCAAGTCCTTTTCGAATCCCGAGATCCCGCAGGCGCGCCGCTGCGTGATCTGGCCGAGCGGCGCGTGCGTTTCGTGATGCGCCGCCTGACCTGGCTGGTGCCACGGGTGCGTGTGCAGCTGTCCGACACCAACGGCCCGCGGGGCGGCATCGACAAGCGTTGCCAGGTGGACCTGAAGACCCATGCCGGCAGCCAGCTCGTCGTCACGTCGATCGACCGCGACTGGCGCAGCGCGCTCGATCGCGCGCTGGCTCGCGCAGCCCGTGCGCTGCTGCGCCTGTGGCGCCGAACGCAGGTTCGCCGCGCGTCTTCGGCGCCGCACGCGATGCCCGTGCGCTCGCTTCCCTCAGCCCAAGATTGACCTCGGAGACGACTGCCATGGATCACTTCCAACCACGTTCGGCGACAACCGCTCTGGTCGCGATGCCGGCAGCGGCGACCGCCCTTGCCGACTCGACCGCGCGTGTCCTGCGCAATACCTATGCGCTGCTGTCCATGACGCTGCTGTTCAGCGCGGCGATGGCCGCAGCGAGCGCGGCCTGGCAATGGCCGGCGCCCGGCGTGCTGCTGACCCTGGCGGGCTATTTCGGCCTGCTGTTTGCCATCCACAAGCTGCGTCACAGCGGCTGGGCGATCGGCGCGGTCTTCGCGCTGACCGGCTTCATGGGTTACTCGCTCGGGCCGGTACTCGGCAAGGTCATGACCCTGCCCGGCGGTGGCCAGACGATCGCGCTGGCACTGGGTGCCACGGGCACGATCTTCCTGGCCCTGTCGGCCTGGGTGCTGAGCACACGGCGCGACTTCAGCGCCATGGGCGGCTTCCTCCTCGCCGGCATGGTCGTGGCGGTGATCGCCGGCCTGGCCGCGATCTTCCTCGAGTTGCCGGCCCTGGGCCTGGCCGTGTCGGCGATCGTGGCCCTGCTGTCGGCCGGGATGATCCTGTTCGAGACCAGCCGCATCGTCAACGGCGGCGAGACCAACTACGTGCTCGCTACGGTCGGGCTCTACGTGAGCCTCTTCAATCTGTTCACGAGCCTGCTGTCGCTTGCCGGCATCGGCGGCTCCGACGACTGACGGCCGCCATCACGACGTTCCTGACACCCGAAAGGTCACCTCATGCGCCACTATCCCCGCAACAGCCCGCAGGCCGCCGCGCGCATCCTCGCGCTGCTTGCGATCGCCGATGGTCATGTCTCGCGGCCCGAGATCCAGGCCCTGGATCGCCTGCGCGTGCCGGAGCAGTTGGGACTCGACGGTCCGGGCTGGCACGACGTACTCACGGTGCTCTGCCAGGACCTGTTGCTGACCATGGACCTGACCTGGGCCGATGTCTGCCAGATCGACGAGCGCACGCTACGGCAGATCTTCGACGACGTCGACGATCCGGTACTGCGGTGGCGCATCTTGCAGATCGGCACTGCGCTGGTCGAAGCGGATGGTGACGTGACCGAGAGCGAGGGTCGCTTGCTGGCGACGGCGGTCGACCATTGGGGCCTGCAGCACGACTTCATCGATCTTGCCCCGGCCTGAATTCGGCGGCGGTGTCGGCATGGCATGGCGGCTGCGCCGAGCGGCCGCCTCGATCAAGACCGACCCCGTCATCCTTCAAGCCGTGCTGCACCTGCACGGTGCAGGCGGGGTCGGCGCCATGCTGTTGCTGCTGGCAGCGCCTTGCCTCATGCCGATTTCTGGCGTCGGCGCGCTGCTCGGGCTCGGCCTCGCCGCACTTGCGTGGGCGAAGTGGCGCGGCCGAGTGCCTGTGGAGCTGCCATCACGCGTCAGCGGGTTGGCACTGCGGCGGACTTGGGCGCGGCGTGTATTGGCGCTGTCAGCTCGCCTGTGCGCCGCCGTCTCAGGTGTGGCCGGCTGGCGCTGGCCCGGCGTGGCAGAAGCGGCCATGGGGCGCGCGGCCTTGCTGTTCCCGGTCGGCCTGGTGCTCGCCTCGTGGCACATGGGTGCCGATGCCGCACGTCTCTTCAGGATCGGATAGATCACCGATGCAATCCCTTCGCGACCCCGCGATCCTGTTCTTCGTCTTCGGCCTGCTTGCCGGCGCGCTGCGGTCCAATCTCGAGATTCCGGCACCGATCTCGCGCTTCCTCTCGCTGTACCTGCTGATGGCGCTCGGGCTGAAGGGCGGGTTCGCGCTTGCGGCCTCGGGGCTCACGCACGAGGTGGCGGCCAGTCTAGGCGTGGCGGTGCTGCTCGCGATCGTGGTGCCGGCGCTCGGCTATGGCGTGCTGCGCCGGTTCGTCGGCGGCTTCGATGCGGCGGCCCTCGCCGCCACCTATGGCTCGGTCAGCGCCGTGACCTTCATCACCGCCGTGCAGGCGCTGGACAACCGCGGAGTTGCCTACGGCGGCCACATGGCGGCGGCCATGGCCCTGATGGAGTCGCCGGCCATCCTGATGGCCGTGGTGCTGGCCAATGCCGTACGCCAGCGTGATGCGGTGGCCGCAGGCATGCCCGGGTCCGTGTCCGGGCCAGGCACGCTGCGTCACTTGCTGCACGAGTCGTTGACCGACGGCGCTCAACTCCTGCTGATCGGCGCCATGATCGTCGGGCTGCTGACTGGCGAACGCGGCGAACGCGCGATGCAGCCGTTTGCCGTCGACCTGTTCAAGGGCATGTTGGCGTTCTTCCTCCTCGACATGGGCCTGCTCGCTGCGCGCAATGCCACGGGTCTGCGGGGCCTGTCGCCCTGGTTGCTGGTCTATGCCTTGGCAGGCCCGCTCGCGCACGCCGCGCTGGCGCTCGGCCTGTCGCTGACCCTTGGCCTGGCAGCGGGGAATGCCGCGCTGCTGATGGTGCTGGCGGCGAGCGCCTCGTACATCGCGGTGCCGGCCGTGATCCGCCATGCGATCCCCGAAGCCAACCCATCCCTGTACTTCGTGATGTCGCTCGGGCTCACTTTCCCCTTCAACATCCTGCTGGGCATCCCGCTGTACATCGCGGTCGCCCAGCGGGCCATTGGGTGACACCTTCGGCCACGCGTTCGACCGTCAAGGAATCGAAGGACCGACGTCGGCCCGAAGCAGCCGCTGGCCGCTTCGGGCCGAACGGCCCCATGCACCGCTCCGCCGCGCCCCCTCCGCGAGGGGGCTCCAGCATGGACGACGAGTCGGCCGGCCGGCCGACGCTCCCGCGGACCAGGCTGCGCTGTCAATGCATGTGGCGCCGCGAACGAAGCGCCGGCCGCAAGGCCGGCCTCATGCTCATGCTGGTGCCCCCTCGCGGAGGGGGGCTGGGGGAGCGGTGGGAACAGGCCCTGGCCCGATGCGGCCAACGGCCGCTTCGGGCCGCCTGCCGACGGACACCGCCAAACCGATCCGTCGCGAACCCGAGTCAGGCAGGGACCGATGGCAGACCTGACAACGCCATCGCCAGTTCAGCCTCGTCGTACGACTGGTCGCTCAACTTGCCGGCGAAGTAGCTTTGATACGCCGACATGTCGAAGTGGCCATGGCCGCAGAGGTTGAACAGAATCACCTCCGACCGGCCCTCGGCCTTGCAGCGCAGCGCCTCGACGATCGCACCCTTGACCGCATGGTTGGCCTCGGGCGCGGGCACGATGCCTTCGGCGCGCGCGAACAGCACGCCGGCCTCGAAGCAGGCGTTCTGGTGATAGGCGGTGGCCTCGATGAGGTCCAGGTTCAGCAGGTGCGACACGAGAGGCGCCATGCCGTGGTAACGCAGCCCGCCGGCATGGAAGCCCGGCGGCGTGAAGGTGCTGCCCAGCGTGTGCATCTTGGTCAGCGGCGTCAGGTGCGCCGTATCGCCGAAGTCGTAGGCGAACTTGCCGCGGGTCAGGCTCGGGCATGCCGCCGGCTCGACCGCGACGATGCGGCGCTTCTTGCCCCCGCGCAGTTGCTGGCCGATGAACGGGAACGAGATGCCGGCGAAGTTGCTGCCGCCGCCGGTGCAGCCGACGATCACGTCGGGGTCGTCGCCGGCCATCTCGAGCTGCGCCATGGCCTCCTGGCCGACGATGGTCTGGTGCAGCAGCACGTGGTTGAGCACCGAGCCGAGCGCGTACTTGGTGTCGTCGTGCGTGGCTGCGATTTCCACCGCCTCGCTGATCGCGATGCCGAGCGAGCCGGGGTGATCCGGGTTCTTGGCCAGGATGGCGCGCCCGGAGTTCGTCAGATTGCTCGGGCTGGCGATGCAGGTCGCACCGTAGGTCTCCATCAGCGCGCGGCGGTAGGGTTTCTGGTCGTACGACACCCGCACCTGGAAGACCTGAACCTGGATGTCGAACAGCGACCCGGCGAACGCCAGCGACGAGCCCCACTGGCCGGCGCCAGTCTCGGTGGTCAGCTTCTTCACGCCGGCCTGGGCGTTGTACCAGGCCTGCGGGATCGCCGTGTTCGGCTTGTGCGAGCCGGCGGGCGAGACGCCCTCGTACTTGTAGTAGATCTTCGCCGGCGTGCCGAGCGCCTTTTCGAGCCGGTGGGCTCGAAACAGCGGCGACGGCCGCCACAGGCGGAAGACCTCGCGCACCGGCTCGGGGATCGGCACCTC
>Ga0209682_10000248_pt1 | contig 18500 bp, 7 predicted proteins | sample DOMMetBare2Fresh_2_FD_187471 | JGI IMG/M metagenome (GOLD analysis project Ga0209682, IMG submission 187471) | Wetland sediment microbial communities from St. Louis River estuary, USA, under dissolved organic matter induced mercury methylation -... | ecosystem: Environmental > Aquatic >... | reverse complement strand
GCGCCTGAGGCTGTGGAGGTGCGGCCGGACGATCTCGCCTACGTGGCGTTCACCTCCGGCTCGACGGGCGTGCCCAAGGGTGTGCTCGGCCGCCACGGGTCGCTCTCGCACTTCATCCCCTGGTTGCGTCAGCGCTTCGATCTGGCGGCCGCGGACCGCTTCAGCCTGCTGTCGGGCCTGGCGCACGATCCGCTGCACCGCGACCTCTTCACGCCGCTCCAGATCGGCGCCGGGATTCTCATCCCCGATCCGGAGACGATGGACGAGCCGGGCCGGCTCGCGGCCTGGATGCGTCAGGTGGGGGTGACCGTCGCGCATCTCACCCCGGCCCTCGGGCAGGTGCTGACCACCGAGGCGCGCGTCGAGGTCCCGTCGCTGCGCTATGCGTTCCTCGTCGGTGACGTCCTCACCCGCCGCGACGTGGCGCGGCTGCGCTCCCTGGCCCCGAACATCACCTGCGTCAACTACTACGGCTCCACCGAGACGCAGCGCGCCGTCGGCTACCACGTGGCAACGGACACCGAGCCCCGTGAGGTGCTGCCGCTCGGCCGCGGCATTCCGGACGTCCAGCTCCTGGTGCGGAACCCGGCCGGCGCCCTCACCGGCATCGGCGAGCTCGGCGAAGTCTCGGTGCGCAGCCCGCACATCGCCCTCGGCTACCTGGGCGATCCGGAGCTGACCGGAGAGCGCTTCGTGGCCGGCCTCTACCGCACCGGCGACCTCGGCCGCTATCTGCCGAATGGCGAGGCCGTCTTCGCCGGCCGGGCCGATACGCAGGTGAAGATCCGCGGCTTCCGGATCGAGCTGGGGGAGATCGAATCGGTGCTCGGCGGCTTCCCGGGCGTCCGCGAGGCGGTCGTCATTTCGCGCCAGGCCCGCAAGGACCATGGCGAGGAGAGCTTCCTGGCCGCCTACGTGGTGCCGGCCACCGGGGCCACCCTGGAGGTGCCGGAGCTGCGCGCCTTCCTGCGCGAGCGGCTGCCGGACTCCATGGTGCCGGCCACCTTCACACTCCTCGGCGAGCTGCCATTGACGCCCAACCGCAAGGTGGACCGGAAGGCGCTGCCGGCTCCGGAATGGCAGAGCCCGGAAGACACCTGCGTAGCGCCACGGACGCCGGTCGAGGAGGTCCTGGCCGGCATCTGGTCCGAGCTGCTCGGCCGCGAACGGGTCGGGGCGACCGACCACTTCTTCGATCTGGGCGGGCACTCCCTGCTGGCCACCCGGGTGATGTCGCGGCTGCGCAGCGCCTTCGGCGTCGAGATGCCGCTGCGCGATCTCTTCACGGCCCCGCGGCTGGCGGACCTCGCCGCCCGCGTCGAAACGGCTTTGCGCGCCGGAGACGACCGGCTGAAGCCTCCCCTGGTGCCAGTCCCGCGCACGGGTCCTCTGCCCCTGTCGTTCGCCCAGCAGCGTCTCTGGTTCATCGATCAGCTCGAGCCGGGCAGCCCGCTCTACAACCTGCCGGTGGCGCTACGGGTCGAGGGGCCGCTGGACGCCGCGGTGCTGGCGCGGAGCCTCGGTGAGGTCGTGCGCCGCCACGAGGCGCTGCGGACGGTCTTCGCGGTGTCTGGAGACGGGGAGGGCGCGCCGGTGCAGGTGATCCGGCCGGCCGCACCGTTTGCGCTGCCCGTGGTGGACCTCTCGGGGCTGCCGGGCCTGTCGGATCGGACGGATCGGTCCGATCGGTCCGATCCGTCCGATTTCAAGGCCCGCCACACCCTTGCCCTCGTCCGGGAAGAAACCCTCCGCCCGTTCGATCTCGCACGCGACCCGCTGCTGCGCGGCGTGCTGCTGCGCCTCGCCGCGCAGGACCACGTGGCGGTGCTGACCATGCATCACATCGCGAGCGACGGCTGGTCGCTGGGCATCCTGGTGCGCGAGGTCACGGCCCTTTATGCGGCGTCGCCGTTGCCGGAGCTGCCGGTGCAGTACGCGGATTTCGCGGCATGGCAACGCTCCTGGTTGCAGGGCGCGGTTCTGGAGGGAGAGATCGCCTTCTGGCGGCAGCAGCTCGCCGGCCTGCCGCCGCGGCTGGAGCTGCCCACCGACCGGCCGCGTCCCGCGGTGCAGAGCTTCCGGGGCGCCTCCCGGTCCGTGCAGATGCCGGCCGGGCTCACCCGGCAGATCCAGGCTCTCGCCCGGCGCGAGGGAGCGACGCTGTTCATGGTGCTCCTGGCCGGCTGCCAGGCCCTGCTGGCCCGGTATGGCGGGCAGGACGACCTCGCCGTGGGCACGCCCGTCGCCGGCCGCAACCGGGTGGAGACCGAGGGATTGATCGGGTTTTTCGTCAACACCCTGGTCTTGCGCGGCGATCTGGCGGGACAACCCTCGTTCCGCGAGCTGCTCGGCCGGGTGCGCGAGACGGCGCTGGCCGCCTACGTGCACCAGGACGTGCCGTTCGAACGGCTGGTCGAGGACCTCGCGCCGGAGAGGAGTCTCGCGCACACCCCCTTGTTCCAGGTGATGTTCGCGCTGCAGAACTTCCCCTACGAGCGGATCGATCTGGCGGGCCTGTCGGTCACCTCCGCCTTGCCGGAGAAGGCGACGGCGAAGTTCGAGCTGGCCCTGACCTTCACGGAAGCCGGCGGTGAGCTGAACGCCCAGCTCGATTTCGCGGCGGATCTCTTCGATCCCTCCACCGTCCTCCGCCTGGCCGGGCATCTGGAGGCGCTCCTCGCGGGGGGGATGGCCGATCCGGGCCGGCGTTTCCGGGACCTCCCGTTGCTGTCCGGCGGCGAGCGCCACCAGCTCCGGGCCGAGTGGAGCGACACGTCCGTTCCCGCCGCGCCCGGGGTGGTCGAGCAGTTCGAGGCGCAGGCGCGCCGTTCTCCGGAGGCCGTAGCCGTGTCTCTCGCCGGGGACGAGGGGGCGAGCCTCACCTATCGCGCGCTCGACCGGCGGGCGGACCGCCTGGCCCGGCGCCTGCGCGCGCTGGGAGCCGGGCCGGGCGTGCCGGTGGGGCTGTGCGTCGAACGCACCCCGGACCTGGTGATGGCGGTGCTGGCCATCCTCAAGTCCGGCGGCGCCTGGCTCTCCCTCGATCCCGCGCATCCCCGGGCGCGCCTCGCCTTCCTGCTGGAGGATGCGGCGGTCCCGCTGCTGGTCGCCCGGCAACACCTTCTGCCGCTCCTGCCGCCGTACGGGGGGAAGACCGTCCTGCTGGACGAGGAGGAGACCTGGGGAGACGGGGAGGAAGGAGCGCATCCCGGCCTCCCCGCTCCGGACAGCCTCGCCTATCTGATCTACACCTCGGGCACGACGGGCCGGCCCAAGGCGGTGCTGGTCGAGCACCGCATGCTCGCGTCCACCCTGGCCGCCACGCAGGCCCTGTTCCGCTTCGGAGCGGACGACCGCATGCCCTGCCTGGCACTGTCGACGTTCGACATCTTCCTGTTCGAGCTGCTGTCGCCGCTGCTCCGGGGCGGTACGGCCGTGCTCTTCCCGCTGCGGCCGGCGCTGGACGTGGAGAACCTGGCCGACCGCCTGGAGGAGCTGACCTGTCTCCACGCCGTTCCGGCGTTGATGCGGCAGGTCGTCGACGCGGTCCGCCGCCGGGAGGAGAGAGACTTCCGCAAGCTGCGCGCGCTGTTCACCGGCGGCGACGCCGTGCCGGCCGAGCTGCTGGAGGACCTGCGGGAGACCTTCCCGGCCGCCCGCATCTGGGTGCTCTACGGGCCGACCGAAGGGACCATCCTGTGCGCCGCGCACCCGGTGCCGCCGCCGCCCGAGCCGGCCTTGCCGCTGCTCGGCCGGCCCCTCGCGGGTGCCGTGCTCGACGTCCGCGGTGCGGACGGGGAGCGGCTGCCCATCGGTGTGCCGGGCGAGCTGTGGATCGGCGGCACGGGCGTCACCCGGGGCTATCTCGGCCGCGGCGAGCTGACCGCGGAGAAGTACGTGCTCCGCGGCGGCGCACGGTTCTACCGCAGCGGTGACCGGGTGCGGCGCCGGGCCGACGGCACCCTCGAATTCCTCGGCCGTCTCGACGACCAGGTCAAGGTGCGCGGGTTCCGCATCGAGCTGGGAGAGGTGGAGAGCTCCCTCGGCCGCCACCCGGAGGTGGGCGACGCGGTGGCCGTGGTCCAGGAGGAGGCTGCGGACAAGCGCCTGGTGGCCTACGTGGTGCGCCGCCGGACCGCGGAGAGCGCCGGCGCGGAGCACGTCACCGCCTGGCAGACCCTCTATGAAGAGACCTATGGCCGCGCTCCGGAGGAGGACGGGAACGCCACCTTCAACCTCGTCGGGTGGAACAGCAGCTACACCGGCGAGCCGATCCCGGCCGAGGAGATGCGCGAGTGGGTGGATCACACCGTGGAGCGCGTGCTCGCCCTCGCGGGCCGCCGGATTCTGGAGGTCGGCTGCGGCACCGGCCTGCTGCTGTTCCGGGTGGCTCCTCAGGCCGATCTCTACCGGGGCACCGATTTCTCACGCGCCGCCCTGGAGGGAATCGGCCGGGAGATCGAACGGATGGGAGGGCTCCCGGGAGTCTCCCTCGCCTGGCGGCAGGCCGACGACTGGAGCGGCGTGGCGCCGGGAGATTTCGACACGGTGGTGCTCAATTCCGTGGCGCAGTACTTCCCCGGGATCGACTACTTCACCCGGGTGGTGGAGGCGGCGGTCGCGAGCGTGGCTCCCGGCGGCCGGGTCTTCCTCGGCGATCTGCGCAGCCTGCCGCTCCTCACATCGCTCCACGCCTCGGTCGAGCTCGACCGCTCGGCGGCGGATCTCCCGGCCGCGGAGCTGAAGCGGCGCATCCTGCGGCGCCTGGCGGCCGAGGAGGAGCTGTTGATCGATCCCGGCTTCTTCTTCGCCCTGGCGCGGCGCCTGCCGGAGATCCGGCGGGTCGAGATCCTGGTGAAGCGCGGGCGCCACCACAACGAGCTGAGCCGCTTCCGCTACGACGCCGTGCTCCATGTCGGTGCGCTTTCTCAGGAGCTGGACGACGGGCTCGACTGGCTCGACTGGCAGGAGGAGAGATTGTCGCTCCCCGCTCTGGCCGGGCGGCTCGGCACAGAGCACCCGGAGTCGCTGGCCTTGACGGCGATCCCCAACCGGCGGCTCGCGGCCGAGGCCGCGGCGATGCCGCTCCTGGCGGGGCTCGACCCGGACGCCGGGACGGTGGGCGAGCTGCGGCAGGTGATCGCGGACCGCCTGGGTGCGGCGGGCGCGATCGATCCCGAGGAGCTGTGGCAGCTCGGCGAGCGGCTCGGCTATGCGGCCGGCCTGACCTGGGATCCCGAGGACCCCCACCGGTTTGCCGCGGTGCTGCGCCGGCGCGGCTCCGGCGCCTCCTCGCCGGTCCCCTCGCCGCCGGTTCGCCGCGCGGGCCTGCCGGCGGACGCCTATGCCAACGATCCCCTGCGCCAGAAGGTGGCGCGGCGCCTCGTCCCGGAGCTGCGCCGCTTCCTGCAGGGCGAGCTGCCGGAGTACATGGTCCCCTCGGCCATCGTGCTCCTGGACCGCCTGCCGCTGACCGCCCATGGCAAGGTGGACCGCGCCGCGCTCCCCGCGCCGGAAGCGCTCCGCCCCGAGCCGGCGGGCGCCGCCGTGGCGCCGCGCACGCCGGTCGAAGAGGCCCTCGCCGCCATCTGGGGCGATCTGCTGGGCCTCGAACGGGGGGCCGGCGCCACCGACCACTTCTTCGACCTGGGGGGCCACTCCCTGCTGGCGACACAGGTGATGTCCCGCCTGCGCACCGCCTTCGGGATCGAGCTGCCGGTGCGCGTCCTCTTCGAGGCGCCGCGGCTGGCCGACCTCGCCGCCCGGGTCGAGGCCGTCCGGAACACCGGGACGGCGGTGCCCGCACCGCCCCTCCTCCGGGTGCCGCGGGAGACGCCTCTGCCCCTCTCCTTCTCCCAGCAGCGGCTCTGGTTCCTGGATCAGCTCGAGCCGGGCAGCGCGCTGTACAACATCCCGTCCGTGCTGCGGATCGACGGCCCGCTGGCCCCTCCGCTGCTCGCCCTCTGCCTCGGCGAGATCGTGCGCCGTCACGAGGCGCTGCGGACGGTCTTCGCCGTCGAGGAGAGCGCACCGGTGCAGGTGATCTTGCCGGCGGAGCCCTTCCTGCTGCCGGTCGTCGACCTCTCCGGCCTGCCGGGCCCGTCCGATCCGTCCGATCGGTCGGATCTGTCCGATCGGTCCGATCCCAAAGCCCGGCAGGCCTCCGTCCTGGCGGGCGAAGAGGCCGCCCGCCCGTTCGATCTCGCGCGCGGCCCCCTGCTGCGTGGCCTGCTGCTGCGCCTGGCGGAGCAGGACCATGTGGTCGCGCTGACCATCCATCACATCGCGAGCGACGGCTGGTCGATGGGCATCCTGGTGCGCGAGATCACGGCCCTCTATGCCGCGTTCTCCGCGGGCCGGCCCTCCCCGCTGCCGGAGCTGCCGGTGCAGTACGCGGATTTCGCGGTGTGGCAGCGGTCCTGGTTGCAGGGCGAGACGCTCGCGGCCCAGCTCGCCTGGTGGCGCGAGAGGCTCGCCGGCGCGCCGCCGTTCCTCGCGCTGCCTGCCGACCGGCCGCGCCCGGCGGTGCAGCGTTTCCGCGGCCGGTCGCAGCTCCAGCAGGTGCCGCTCCCCGGCCTCGCGGACCTGGCGAGGGAGGCCGCGGCCACGCCGTTCATGATTCTGCTCGCCGCCTTCTCGGCCCTGCTCGCGCGGTCCAGCGGCCAGCTCGACCTCGTGGCCGGCTCGCCCATCGCCGGCCGTACCCGCGCCGAGACCGAGCCGCTGATCGGCCTGTTCCTGAACACCCTGGCGCTGCGCGCCGACCTCTCCGGCGAGCCCTCCTTCCGCGAGCTGGTGGAGCGGATGCGGGAGGTCACCCTGGGCGCCTATGCCCACCAGGATCTCCCCTTCGAGAAGCTGGTGGAAGAGCTGTCTCCGGAGCGCGACCTCAGCCATACCCCGATCTTTCAGGTCCTCTTCGTGCTCCAGAACGCCCCGACCGAGGCACTGGAGCTGCCCGGCCTGCGCTTCCGCCCGGTGGGGGTCGCCTCCGCCACCGCCAAGTTCGACCTGGTGCTCAACGCCACCGAGGCCGGCGGGGAGCTCTCCTGCCGGTGGAGATACAACAGCGATCTCTTCGACGCCACGCGCATCGCCCGCCTGTGCGACCACTTCGCGGCCCTGCTCGCTGCGGCGCTGGCCGATCCTGAAACGACGCTCTCCGCCCTGCCTCTCCTCGGCGCGGCCGAGCGCCACCAGACCCTCTGCGAGTGGAACGACACGCAGACCGGCGACCCCGCGGCCGCCTGCTTCCACGAGCTGTTCATCGCGCAGGCGGAGAGGACGCCCGGGGCGGTGGCCGCCCTGTGTGGCGACGAGCGCCTGACCTACCGCGAGCTGCTGCGCCGCTCCCGCCGCTGGGCGGAGGCGCTGGTGGGCCGCGGCGTGGGCGTCGAATCGGTGGTGCCGATCCTCGCCCCGCGCGGCCTGCCGTTCCTGACCGCGGTGCTCGCGGTCCTCCAGGCCGGCGGCGCTTATCTCCCGCTCGACCCCCAGCAACCGGCGGCGCGTGCGTTGGGAGTGCTGCGCCAGAGCGGTGCGCGTCTGCTCCTCTCGGGCGGCGGCCTGGGGCCGCAGTTGCTCGCGGCGGAGCCCGGGCCTCCCTTCCTGGACGTGCTAGAGCTGGAGGATCTGGACCGGCTGGACGGCGAGGCGGCGCCGCTGCCGGCGCGGGCCGGGCTCGATCATCTCGCCTATGTCATCTACACCTCCGGCTCGACCGGGCTGCCCAAGGGCGCGATGGTCCCGCACCGGGGCCTCTCGAACCACACGCTGATCACCGTGGACGTGTTCGGCCTCACGAGCGCGGACACGGTGGCGCAGAACGCCGCCCAGAGCTCCGACATCTCGGTCTGGCAGATGCTCTCGGCCCTGGCGGTCGGAGGCCGCGTCGCCATCTACCCGGATGCGGTGGCCCATGATCCGGCCGCCCTGCTCGCCGCGGTGGCGCGCGACGGCGTGACGGTCCTGGAGCTGGTCCCGTCTCTGCTCGCGGCGATGCTGGAGATCCTCGAGGAGGAGGGTGAGAGCGGGCCGGGCCTGTCGCACCTGCGCTGGCTGATCCCCACCGGCGAAGCCTTGCCGCCGGAGGTCTGCCGGCGCTGGCTCGCCCGCCATCCCGGAGTGCCGCTGCTCAATGCCTACGGCCCCACCGAGTGCTCCGACGACGTCAGCTTCAGCCTGGTGCGGGAGGCGCCCGCCGCGGCGTCCTGGCGCCCGGACATCGGCCGCCCGGTGGCCAACATGCAGCTCTACGTCCTGGACCGGGACCTCCTCCCGCAACCCCTGGGCGTGCCGGGCGAGCTGTGCATCGGGGGCGAAGGCGTGGGGCGCGGCTACTTCGGCGAGCCGGCGCGCACCGCCCTGGCGTTCGTGCCGGACCCGGTGTCCGGCGCCGCCGCGGGCGCGCGGCTCTACCGGACCGGCGACCTCGCGCGCTGGCGGCCGGAGGGCGTGCTCGAATTCCTCGGCCGGATCGATCATCAGGTCAAGGTGCGGGGCTTCCGCATCGAGCTCGGGGAGATCGAGGTCGCCCTCGCCGCGCACCCGGCCGTGCAGGAGGCCGTGGTCGACCTGCGCGGCGCGGGGACCGGGTTGCGTCTCATCGCCTGGGTGATGGGCACCGATGCGGCGGACCCGGATCTCATCGCCGGCCTGCGGAGCCACCTCCAGACCCGCCTGCCGGGCTACATGATCCCGGCGGCCTTCGTGCCCGTCGCGGACCTCCCGCGGCTCTCGAACGGCAAGGTCAACCGGCGGGCGCTGCCCGATCCGGAGACGGCGCCGGCCGCCGGAGCGGAGGCCGCCGCGCCGCGGACGCCCCTCGAAGAATATCTGGCCGGCCTCTGGCGCCAGGCGCTCGCGGTCGAGAGCGTGGGCATCCACGACTCCTTCTTCGACCTCGGCGGCAACTCGATCACCGGTGCGATCCTGATCAACCGGCTGCAACGGGAGATGGGCGGAGTCGTCCACGTCGTCGTCCTCTTCGACGCGCCCACGGTCGCGAAGATGGCGGCCTACCTGGCGCGCGAAGAGCGGGAGACCGTCGTCCGCCTCTGGGGCGAAGCGTCGCTCGGCGAAGAGGCGGCCCGCGCGCCGCGCGCCATGGCCGGCCGCGTCGATCTGGCCCGGCTCGCCGCGTTCCGCGCCGTGATCCCTCCCCTGCCGCCGTACCCGGACCTGGCGGCGGAGAAGAACCCGCCCGCGATCTTCATCCTCTCTCCGCCGCGCGCGGGCTCGACGCTCCTGCGCGTCATGCTCGGCGGCCATCCGCGGCTGTTCGCGCCGCCGGAGCTGGAGCTGCTCTCGTTCAACACCATGGCCGAGCGGGAGGCCGCCTTCCCGGGCCGCGACAGCTTCTGGCTGGAAGGTGCGATCCGCGCCGTCATGGAGCTCTGCCGGTGCGGCGTCGACGACGCCCGGCAGATCATCAATGCCGCCGTCGCGGAGGGCTGGACGGCGCAGCGCTTCTACCGCCGGCTCCAGGAGTGGCTGGACGGCCGGACCCTGGTCGACAAGACGACGACCTACGCTCTCGACCCGGCCATCCTGCGGCGCGCCGAAGAGGCGTTCGACAAACCTTTCTATATCCATCTCGTCCGCCACCCCTACGCCGCGATCCGCTCATTCGAGGAGGTCAAGCTCGACGAGCTGTTCTTCCGCCATCCCCACACGTTCGAACGGGCGGAGCTGGCCGAGCTGATCTGGGTGGCGAGCCACGAGAACATCCTGGAGCACCTCGCCGGCGTGCCGGCGGAGCGCCAGCACCGCGTCCTCTTCGAAGACCTCGTGCGGCATCCCGAAGCCGAGCTGCGGAAGCTCTGCGACGCCCTCGGGATCGAGCTCGACCCCGCCATGATCAATCCCTACCAGGAGGGCCGGGCGCGGATGACCGACGGCATCCATGCCGAGGGAAAGATGCTCGGGGACGTGAAGTTCCTCGACTACAAGACCGTCGAGGCCGGGGTCGCCGAGCGCTCCCGGGAGGCGCAGGAGGACTCCCTCGGCGAGCCGGCCTGGGAGATGGCCGTCCGCCTCGGCTACGGCCGGCCCACGCCCCCGCCACCCCCGCCGCCCGCGCTCATCCCGCGCGTCGTCGGCCAGGGGGAGCCGCGGCCGCTCTCCTTCGCCCAGCAGCGCCTCTGGTTCATCGACCAGCTCGAACCGGGAAGCCCGCTGTACAACATGCCGGTGGCACTGCGGGTCGAAGGGCCGCTCGACCCCCGCGTGCTGGCGGCGGCTCTCGGCGAGATCACGCGCCGCCACGAGGCGCTGCGCACGGTCTTCGCCGCGCCGGAGGGCTCGCCGGTGCAGGTGGTCCGGCCGGCGGCACCGTTCGCGCTGCCTGTCGTGGACCTCTCGGGCCTGCCGGGGGTATCCGATTCGTCGGATCGGACGGATCGGTCCGATCTGTCCGATCGGTCTGATCGCAAAGCCCGGGAGGCCGTCGCACTGGCGAAAGCGGAGGCCGGCCGGCCGTTCGACCTCGCGCGTGACCCGTTGCTGCGCGGCTTGCTGCTGCGCCTCGGTGCCGGCGATCACGTTTCCGTGCTGACCGTGCACCACATCGCGAGCGACGGCTGGTCGATGGGCCTCCTGGTGCGCGAGGTGGCGGCCCTCTACGCGGCATTCTCCGCCGGCCGGCCGTCGCCGTTGCCGGAGCTTCCGGTGCAATACGGGGATTTCGCGGTCTGGCAACGCTCCTGGTTGCAGGGCGGGATCCTGGAGGGCGAGATCGCCTTCTGGCGGCGCCAGCTCGCCGGGCTGCCGCCGCTCCTGGAGCTGCCCACCGACCGGCCACGCCCCGCCGTGCAGAGCTTCCGGGGCGCCATCCGGCCGTTCTGGCTGCCGGCCGGGCTCACCCGGGATCTGGAGGGCCTCGCACGGCGCGACGGCGCGACGCTCTTCATGACCTTGCTGGCCGCTTTCCAGGCTCTTCTCGCGCGCACCGGCCGGCAAGATGACCTCGCGGTGGGCTCCCCCATCGCCGGACGCAACCGGGCGGAGATCGAAGGCCTGATCGGGTTCTTCGTCAACACGCTGGTCCTGCGGGGCGATCTGCATGGAGGCGGCCTCACCTTCCGCGAGCTGCTCGGCCGGGTGCGGGAGACGGTGCTGGCGGCCTTCCTGCACCAGGACGTGCCGTTCGAAAAGCTCGTCGAGGAGCTCGCTCCGGAGAGGAGCCTCGCCCACTCGCCTCTGTTCCAGGTGATGTTCGTCCTCCAGAACGTTCCCTCCGAGGGCCTGGAGATCCGGGATCTGCACCTGCGGCGCGTGAGCGTCACAGGAACGCTGGCGAAATTCGATCTCACGCTGACCCTCTCGGAGCGCGGCGGCGAGCTGGCGGGCAGTCTCGAATACGCCACCGACCTGTTCGACGCCGCCACCATCGAGCGGCTGGCCGCGCGCTTCGAACGCCTGCTCGTGGCGGCGGCCGGCGCGCCGGATGCGCCCTTCCGGGAGCTGGCGCTCCTGAGCCCGGAGGAGCGCGGGCAGATCCTCGTCGAATGGAACGACACGGCGTTGGGCTCGGAGCCCCCGGGCTGCCCGTACGAGCTGTTCGCGGCCCAGGTCCGGCGGACGCCGGAGGCCGTCGCCCTGGTCCTGGGGACCGAGGAGCTGACCTATGCCGCGCTCGACGCCCGGGCGAGCCGCCTCGCCCGGCGCTTGCGCGGCCTCGGCGTCGGCCCGGACGTCCTGGTCGGCCTGCTGGCCGAACGCTCCGTGGACATGATCGCCGGCGTGCTGGGCATCCTCCAGGCCGGGGGCGTCTACGTACCGCTCGATCCGCGCTACCCCGCGCAACGCCTGGCCTTCCTGCTGGAGGACACCCGCGCCCCGGTGGTGCTCACCCAGGAGCCGCTGCGCGACCGCCTGCCGGCCGGGAGCGCCCAGGTCCTCCTGCTCGGCGGCGACGAGGACGGCACATCGCCGGCCGGCGCCCAGCCGGTGGCGGAGAGCCTCGCCTATGTGATCTACACCTCGGGCTCCACCGGCCGGCCCAAGGGCGTCGCCCTCTCCCAGGGAGCCCTGCGCAACCTGATCGACTGGCATCTCGCGACGCTCCTCGGCGGCGCGCGGACCTTGCAATTCGCCCCGCTCTCCTTCGACGCCAGCTTCCACGAGATGTTCGCCTGCTGGGGCTCCGGCGGCACCCTGGTGGTGGTGCCGGAGGAGCTGCGCCGCGACCTGGCGGGGCTGGCCGGGCTGCTCGTCGAGCAGCGGATCGAGAAGGCGATCCTGCCCGTGGTCGTCCTGCAACAGCTCGCGGAGATCTTCGCCGGCCGCGAGGATCTGCCGCCGCTCCAGGAGATCACCACGACCGGCGAGCGGTTGCAGACGAACCGGGCCATGGCGGCGCTGCTGCGGCGCCTGCCGGGTTGCGCCTTCCACAACCATTACGGCCCGTCCGAAACGCACGTGGCGACCGCCTTCACCCTGAGCCCCGACCCGGACGACTGGACGGTCTATCCATCGGTCGGCCGGCCGATCGGCAACAGCACGGCCTTCGTCCTGGAGCCCGGCCTGGAGCCGGCCCCGATCGGCGTGCCCGGGGATCTCTACATCGGCGGCGCCTGCCTGGCGCGCGGTTATCTGGGACGGCCCGATCTCACCGCGGAGAGGTTCGTCCCGCACCCGTTCGGGAGCGAGCCGGGCGCCCGCCTCTACCGCACCGGCGACAAGGTGCGGACCCTGGCGCACGGAGAGCTGGAGTTCATCGGCCGTTTCGACGATCAGGTGAAGATCCGCGGCTTCCGGATCGAGCCCGGCGAGATCGAGGCGTTGTTGATGGCCGCGCCCGGAGTCCGTGAGGCGGTCGTGATGGTGCGCGAAGACCGGCCCGGCGATCGGCGGCTGGTCGCCTATGTCACCGGCGATGCCGGCCCGTCTCTTCGAGAGCAACTGCGGGAGAAGCTGCCGGACTACCTGGTGCCGGCCGCCTTCGTGGTGCTCCCCGCTCTGCCGCTCACCCCGAACGGCAAGGTGGACCGGAAGGCCCTGCCGGCCCCCGAATGGCAGGGCGCCGAGGACAGCCACGTGGCGCCGCGAACGCCGGTCGAAGAGCTCCTCGCCGGCCTCTGGGCCGAGCTGCTCGGCGTCGAGCGGATCGGGAGGACCAGCAACTTCTTCGATCTGGGCGGCCACTCGATGCTGGCGGTCCGGGTGATGGCGCGCATCGAGCACGTCTTCGGGGTCAAGGTGCCGATCTCGGCCCTGTTCGAGGCGCCGACGGTGGAGCATCTGGCGGGGCTGATCGAAAGGCGCAAGGTGCAGCGCATTGCGCCGCTGGTGCGCCTGCACCCGGGAGGCGCGGGGAGGCCGCTGTTCCTGGCGCCGCCGGTGGGAGGCAACGTCTTCTCCTACGTGCCGCTGGCGAAGAGACTCGGGGCGAAGCGTCCCGTCTACGGCTTGCAGGCGCTCGACGAAGGCATCGGACCTGCGCCCTCCATGGAGGATCTGGCCGCGCAATATCTGGCGACGGTGCGCGAGGTCCAGGCCGAGGGACCCTGGCTCCTGGGAGCCTGGTCGGCCGGCGCCGTCACGGCCTACGAGATGGCGCGGCAGATCGAGAGCGCGGGCGGTACCGCGCTGGTGGTGATGTTCGATCCACCGCCACCCCCGGATGGGCACATCCGGGCCGTCGGCGACACCGAGCTCCTGCTCGCCTTCTCGCGCATGGCGCGTCCTTCCGTGGAGCAGAAAGCGTTGCTTCGCGACCTGGTGGAAGGGCTGGACGTGGAGGCCGGGCTCGACCGTCTGCTCGAGCTGGCGCGGGCCGAAGGGGTGCTGCCACCGGAGGTCGGGAAGCCCTGGCTGCGGGAGCGTTTCCACCTCTACTGCCGCACCATGACCACCGTGGAGAGCTACCTCCCGCGCCCCTGCGGCGCGCGGCTGCTGCTGTTCCGGGTTGACTCCATGATGGCCCCGGGCTCTGCCGATCTCATCTGGGGCTGGGACCGGCTGGCCACGACCGAAGCGCATCTCATCGTGGATGCGGACCACGCCTCCCTGCTCCGGGAGCCGGCCCTCGACCAACTGGTGGGGCCTCTGGAGCGCGCTCTCGAAGGCGTCGAGGACGAGTGCTGAAAAAAGCAGGGACCGGCCGGGCTCCAGCCGGTCCCTCTCGCAAAGGGTAGACCTGCTTCGGTTGATTCAGTTGTCAAAGAACATTGACAGCGCCGGGGGGCTGGCGCCCCCCGGCTTCGCGGTCTTGCTTCAGGGCTTCACGGCTCTCAGACGGGCTTCGGCTCGGTCGTCGCGCGCCGCTGCGCGGACTCGGCTTCGCCGGGTGGCTTCGCCTTGCGGCCGCGCTTGCGCAGCGGGGTGATCCCGTACTCCACGAGCTTCTCGGTGCGCGGGCCGATGTCGCCCCGGATCGCCGCGCGCAGGAAGATGAGCCGCTCTTTGAGGAGGTTCATCGAGGCCTGCAGATCCTGTGTCGCCTTCTGCCTGTCCGCGGTGAGCGTCTTCTGCAGGGCCTTGAGGTTCTTGATCTCCTCCAGGCTCCCCTCGATCTGCGGCCGGTGCCGCTCGATGATCGATTGCAGGCCGGGGTTGGCCGAGGTGGAGGTCAGGAGCTGCTCGGCATCCGTCGTGACATCGGAATAGGACTGATTTGGCATGGTCGTTCTCCCTGGAACGATGTCCGGCCCCTCCATTGGGGCCGTGACGGGAAGATGGTCGTATATGTGGATGCATCTTGTCAATACCCATCCGACGCGGGATGATATGGCAGAGAAGCGGTGCGATGGCGGAGGTGATATGGAGAGCTATTCGCATTGGAAGGTGAGGCATTTCCCCCGCGAGGGGGACGGTTCCCCAGGCGGGGGGAGACTCTCACCGCGGGAGGGGAGCCTCTGTACCCGCGAGGGGAAAGGGGCTCCCTGGACGGTGAGAGGACGCCCCTGGGAGGGGAGACTCTCCCCTGCGGAGGGGAGACATTCCCCGGTGGAGGGGAGAGCTTCCCCCCGGGAGGGGAGAGTCCCGGATGCGAAGGGGAAACCCTCGGCGCTCGGGGACGGGCTTCCAGACTGCGAGGGGAATGTCTCCCCCCGCGAGGTGGACCGCTCCCCCGCGGAGGGGAGAGGCTCGTGGCCGGCCCCGAAGCCGTCGGGACGCCGGGTCAACCGCTCACCAGTGAGCGGTTGAGGCCTCCAGCGGCCCGAAGCGCTCGTATAATGGCGGTTGTCGAGCCATCGCGACCGGGAAGGACGGCACCATGAACGGGTTTTCGCTCCACACGCCCGAGGAGGTCGGCAGAACCCTGGCCGGCCGGATCAAAGCCTTGCGGCTGGCCAAGGGCTGGAAGCAGGCCACTCTGGCCGAGCGGTCCGGGGTGAGCCTGGCCTCGCTCCGGCGCTTCGAGGCGTCGGGCCGTGCGTCGCTCCAGCACGTGCTCCTCCTCGCGTTCGCCTTGAACCGGCTGGATGATTTCGACGCCCTCTTGCAGCCACCCCGCGCGGCGTCGATCGCCGAGCTCGAGGCGGCGGCGAAACGGCCCGTGCGCCGGCGGGGCCGGGTATGAAGAAGCTGGAGGTCCGTTTCGTTCTGGAGCCGGGGGAGGAGCGCGTCGTCGGCTGGTTGGCCGAAGACGGGCCGCGGCCGGCCAGCCGGCAGATCTATTTCGAGTACGACCCGGCGTTCCTGCGCGATCCGCTGTGGCTGTCTCCCTTCAAGCTGCCGCCGCAGCCGGGCCTCGTCGAGCACCGGGATCACGCCTTCGGCCCGATCTTCGGCCTGTTTGACGACTCGCTGCCGGATGGGTGGGGGTTGCTGCTCATGGACCGGTTCTTCGAGCAGCAGGGTCTGGCTCTCGCCGAGGTGTCGGTGCTCGATCGGCTGGCCTGGCTGGGGACGCGAACCATGGGGGCGCTCACCTATCACCCGCCCACCGATCCGGGAGACCGTGAGGCACGGCATCTCGACCTGCACGCGATGGCCCGCGCGGCCCAGAGAGTGGTTCAGGGCACCGCGCAGGAGGTGCTGCCGCAGCTCCTGCGCGCCGGGGGCAGCCCGGGCGGCGCGCGGCCGAAGGTGCTGGTCGGTGTCTCGGGGGAAGAGATCCTCTCCGGGGAGGACGACCTGCCCGCGGGGTTTGCACACTGGATCGTCAAGTTCCATACCCGGCAGGACGCGCCGGACGCGGGGCCGGCAGAGCTCGCCTACTCCCTCATGGCGCGAGAGGCGGGGATCACCATGCCGCCCACCCGGCTCTTCGAGACGGCGCAAGGAGAGAGGTTCTTCGGCGCCGAACGGTTCGATCGCCGGGGCAACCGCCGCTTCCACGTGCACACTTTCGGCAATCTCATCCAGGCCAATTTCCGCATTCCGAGCTGTGACTACCGCCAGCTTCTCGAGGTGACGCGCATCCTGACGAAGAATCACCCGGACGTTCTGGAAGGCTTCCGCCGGACGGCCTTCAACGTGCTGGCGCACAACCGGGACGATCACGTGAAGAACTTCGCCTTCCGCATGACCGCCGAAGGCGGTTGGGAGCTGGCACCGGCCTACGATCTCGTCTTCACGCCCGGCCCGGGCGGCGAGCACACCATGACCGTCGCCGGAGAAGGGCGCGCGCCGGGGCGCAGCCACCTTCTGAAATTGGCGGACCTTGCGGGGATCCCGGGCCGTGATGCCCAGGCGATCCTTGATGAGGTGGCCACGGCCGTGGCGCGATGGCGCACCCATGCCCGCCTCGCAGGAGTGAGCGCGAAAATCTCCACGGCGATCGAGAAAGCCCTCCGGGAGTGCCTCGCCCGGGTTTGAGTCCGCCTCACCCGGCGCCGCCGTCCACCGTGAGATTTGGTCCGGTGCTTGCATGGACAATCCCGCATGTCCAATCAACCAAGGGAGGGACTGAACATGCTCTGGGCCATACTCGTCATCCTGCTGGTCCTGTAGGTGCTCGGCTATCTGGTGTTTCATGTCGCCGGCGGACTGATCCATCTTCTCCTCGTGATCGCCGCAGTGGTGCTGGTCGTCCGTTTGATCCAGGGAAAACGAGTGGTCTGACGGCGTGCACGAAAGACAGGGCACTGGGACTGGGAGCTGGCACTCGCGTACGATCCCGTCCGCGTCCGGGCGCGGCCCATCACTCGCCGGCAAGAATCAGGACCCGGCGGCGAAGGCTTTCTGAGATCCACATCCCCGACGCCTCCAGGCGTGTCAGATGAGGAGCTATCGCTGATGTCAGCCCCTTTTCCTTGGCCGAGAGCAGAATTCTGAGCGTGCCCCAGACCGTGAGCCCAGCCGCCTGGCCGATGCGCCGCGCCAACTCGTCATCCAGGAGGGCGACCCTGTCGGGATGCTCCAACGCCAATGCCAGAGCCGCGAGCTCCCCCGCGCCCAGATCGAGAGTCAACCACGCGGACGGAACAGACTTCGGAGAAACGACCTCAATCCATTCCAGGTGCTCCAGGTCCGGGACGTCGTATCCCCTCCTGCGCCCTTCCCGGAGCTCCTCAATGACAGCCTCGGGTATCCACAAGGCCGACGCCAACTCGCGCAGCCAAGTCAGTTGACCGATACGGTGCAGGTACAGGACGGGGGATGTGTTGCTGATGAGCTCAGGCACGGCCGGCTTCCAGGTCACGCAGCTCGGCTTCGAACGGAAACACTTTGTACCGGCCGAGATTGGAGAGGAATTCCACCCGCGACATCCCGGCCAGCTCGGCGGCCCGGCCGGAGGTCAGCCGCCCGAGCTCATAGAGCTTCACGGCTGCAAGCACCTTCAGCTCGCGGCCGAAGGTCGCCACGTCGACCTTCTCTGCCAGCAGAACCGCCTCAGGGACGTCGATCACCAACTGCAGAGTGGACACGGTACACCTCCTGGCCGACCCGGTGGCGGGTGGCCGGTACCTATTTTACTCCCTCCGGATCGCCGGGTTCTCCAACGAAGCCCGTGCTCAGTCCCGGTACTCCTCCGCCACAATCCCCAGCTTGTGGAGCTTCTGCTGGAGGCTCTGGCGATGGATGCCCAGGTCGCGGGCGGCCTGGGAGAGGTTGCCCCGGTGGTCGCGCAGGACGGCGGCGAGGACCTCTCTCTCGAAGACGTCGAGGAGCTTCTCCTTGGCCGCCTGGAAGTCCTCCCCGGGGCGCCACCAGGTGAGGAGGCCGCCGCCGGGGCCGTCCCCTTCGGCGCCCCGCACCTCTCCGGGGAGGTCGTCCCGCGTCCGGCGCGGACGGCCAGATAGACGAGGACCACCGGCAGGAGAAGGCAGGTCTCGACCGTCAGCCCCACCGGACCGTCCGCCGGGACGGTCTTGCGCAGCAGGCCATACAGCCCGAACGAGACGGCGAGGATCAGGGAGATGAAGGGGAGGCTGCCGAAGGAGACGGCCATTCAGGCCACGCCGAGGGCGGCGAGGGCCACGCAGATCCATTGCACCGGGCGGAGCCGTTCGCCCAGGAAGACCATGCCGAGGACGACGTTGAGCAGCGGATTGACGTAATACCCGAGGCTCGCCTGGACCACCCGGCCGCTCTCGACGGCCATGATG
>Ga0209682_10000247_pt1 | contig 18521 bp, 17 predicted proteins | sample DOMMetBare2Fresh_2_FD_187471 | JGI IMG/M metagenome (GOLD analysis project Ga0209682, IMG submission 187471) | Wetland sediment microbial communities from St. Louis River estuary, USA, under dissolved organic matter induced mercury methylation -... | ecosystem: Environmental > Aquatic >... | reverse complement strand
AGGAGATTGGGCAGCTCCAGCAGCGTCAACTGCGCGGCGAGCCGGGCGTCTTTGAATTGCTGCTGGTAGAGATACCTCGTCAGGCCGGCCATCGCCTCCGCCCAACGCGCGCGGAGGGCCTCGGCTTCGTCCTCCTGAAGCCTTCCCAGCAGATAGGGTGGCAGGCCGGGGTCGAGGCGCAGGTGGCCGAAGCCCATGTCCTCTCCCAGGCCGACGTCGATCAGCTCGCCGGCCAACCGGTGGGCGGCGTCCGGCTCCAAGCCAGTGAGCTGCCCGAGGACCCAGAGATGCACACCCCCGTGGCAGACGGCCAGTACCTTCACGGACTCGCGCGACTCCGCCGGCAGCCGGCGCAGCGACAGCTCGACGCTGGCGTAGAGCGAGTTTTCGCGGTCGCCCGGGTGCTTGCGCTCCAGGTCCGCCATCAGCTTGCGCAGATCGCCGGTGGCCGCCTTGACGCCGCCGCGGGCCACCTCGCGCGCCAGGAGCACCAGGGCGCGGGCATGGCAGTGTACGGCCTCCACCAGCGCCGTGATTTCCTCCGGCGTATTGCCCGCGTCGTCGCTCGGCGGGGTCCAGCCGTTCTGCTTCATCACCTCGCCGACCAGCTTGACGGCATCGTCCGGGGCCAGCGCGCCCAGCTCCCGCTCGCGCCCCCGGGCGTCGAACGGCGCCGGCAGCGGCTCGCGGGTGGTGAAGACCAGCCGGGTCCGCGGATCGGCGGCCAGAAGCCGCCGGCAGAGAGCGAAGATCTCGGCCGCGGTGGAGGGGGTGGTGGCCGTGGTGGTTGCATCGGACGGATCGGTCGGATCGGACGGATCCGTCGGATCAACAGCTCGCTCAGGCAGAATGCTTTCGCAGTTGTCGAGCACCAGAATGGTGGGCTGGTCGCGGAGGGCACGCTCGACGGGCTTGAGAGCCTCGTCGAGGCTGGGGGACTGGGCAACTGAATAGGTGGCCCCTTCGGGCAGGAGTTGGTGGCCCAGGGTGTCGAGCACGGCTTGCGCGTGGCGGTGGTGCTCGAGGCTCACGAAGGCGGCGCGGGCGAAGCGGGCGGTGCGGGTGAGCCAGCGGGCCAGCTCGGCGGCCAGGGTGGTCTTGCCCTGGCCACCGGTGCCGCGCACCACCGCCCAGGGCTCGCGGTGCAGCAGGCGCTCCAGCGCCAGCAGCTCGCGGCTGCGCCCCTGGAAGTGATGCTCCGGGGGGTCGGGCAGAGCGCTCAGGCTCAACGTGCGCTTCTTTACGTTCTCCTCCGGCGGACCCTTGATGAGAAGCTGCGGGTCCCGCTCCTCCTGGTAGAGCACAGGCACGAACCAGTCCTGAAGCCGCAGCTCGCCGGCTCCCATGATTTTGCCGCGCCGCGCATCGTTGAACAGCGCCTGCTGCCCGGCGAGCATCGCTCGGCCAACCCGCCCGCCCTGGGCCAGCTCGTCGTAAAAGGCCTGGACGAAGCGGCGAGAGGTCTCCACCAGCACGCTGTGGCTCATCGCCACCACCGAGGTGACCCCCTCGTCGAGCAGCTTCGCAGCCACGGAGGCGGTGGGGTCCACCTCGGCCACCGCGGTCTGGCAAGCTTCGAGAAAGACGAGGGGAACACGGTGGTCGCGGACCAGGCCGGCGAGCCGCTCGGCGTCCACGAAGTCCATTCTCCTCGTCTCCCACCTGTCTTCGTCAGCGGGATCTTCGAAGCACAGCCCGCCCAGACCGAGCTGCCGGTCGTAGACGCCGTGGCCGTCGAAATGGACGACGTCGAAGGGCTGACCTTCGTCGCCCGCGCGGAGAGCCTTTTCGAGTGCCCCATAGGTGGGGGGCTGGAGGACGGTGAGGCGGGCGAGGGCGCCGAGGCTCTCGACGGCATCGGTCAGAGGCCGGGCGCTGATCCGGTGGTCGAAGTAGGCGATGGGCTTGCCTTTGGAATTCCTCTCCGGCCGCGCGGTGACCAGGAGGACGCGGATCGGCAGGGCAGTGGGCCGGGCGGGCTGGGCCTGGCGATTCGGCAGCCTTCGACGGACGCGCACGGCGTGCTTGCCTTGAAACAACCACGTGCGGCCGTCGTGCACGAGCTCCCAGGGGAGAGAGAGCAGCTCCGTGGCCGCCTCCCGCGCGGCGGCCTGGGCGTCCTCCGGCGCGTCTTTCGGAAGATCGCCGTCCACCTGCACGGAGAAGCGGCGCTCGCCCTCTTGGGCGTGTTGCCAGGCGTAGAAAGGCTCGCGAGCTTCCTCATCGCCCAATGCGGCCTGAAACAGAGCCTTGCCCCACGCCGGGAGCTTCTTCTCGATCCCCTCTGCGCGGCCCTGGAACACCCCCACAGGCCAGATGTAATAGCTCTCCAGATACCACCGCAGGTCGTCTTTCTCGATGGGCCCGAGCGGCGCGGTGAAGGAGTACCGCCGGCTTTTGATACCTCGCGCAGCGGCTTGCGCCGGTTTGTAGACGAGCGTAGCCATCGCCCGGGCGCGGCGCTTTCCTTCGGTGGTCTCGAACGTGGGATCGGTGAGCTCGAGGACAAGCTCTTCGCCCGGCGTGTCGCCGGCGGAGTCGTGTGAGAGGGAAGTCACCTGGGCGGCCGTCTCATGGATTCAGGATCTTCCAAGAGACTATGGGGATGGGGACGGGGCTGTCAATGAACGTCTCCCTTGCCGCAGGGTCCCGTCAAAGTCGTGCGGAGCCAGAGCGTTCCCCCGCCCAAAGACCCTCACCCCCGTCCCCTCTCCCACCCGCACTCACACCCACCCGGGAGAGGGGCGCCCCCACCCAAAACCAAGAAAGAATGGATCTTTGCCGAACCGGGAGGGGGCTTTCCGGTTCCCCCTCTCCCGGGTGGGTGTGAGTGCGGGTGGGAGAGGGGGCTAGGGGGTGAGGGTCCTCAGGGCTCCGGCTACGAGGACTTTGACGGGACCCTGCCCCTTGCCGGGAGGTGGTTGCGGTCAGGCGAACGGAGTCTCGACCCGAACGGCGGCTCGGTCACGAGCTCAAGGGATCTTGCGCCGCGGCAGCTCCGCGGGCGGCTCGAGCCCGAAAACCACATGCCAGTAGGCCCAGGAGCGCGGATCGAAAACCCCGGCCGGCGGCTCGTCCAGCACCCTGCGGAAGGCCTCGGGCGGGAAGTGCCGGCGGGCGACGGCGAGGTCCTCGACCGTTCCGTAGACCATCACCTGGGCCAGGAAGCGCACCGGATCCGCGAGCGCGTCGGCGGGGCCTTGCCACCAGAAGACCCGTTGGGCGACGGCCTCCAGCTCGGTCACGGCGCCAGTCCCCCGGGGAGAGGCTCGAAGCGGGGGAGGGCTCCGGGGTCGACGCGCCGGACCGCGCAGAGGAGCCGGTCCCGGACCGTCGCCGCAAGGGCCGCCAGGTCACCATCGGAAAAGTAGGACAGGGCCTTCAGGCTGAGGAGAGGATTGAAGCTCTCTCCATAGATCGCCCGGGCGGCACCGAGGGCGGTGTCGAGCCCGATGCCTTCGTCCAGGAGACGGGCGAGATCGAGGTAGTCCTTGGATTCCGCCCGGGCCTGCACGACCTGCGCCTTGCAGCCGGCGAGGTCGAGGAGCGAGGCGACCCGGACTCCCGTGTCCGCGGCGAGGTCGGGATCGGCGATACGCCGCAGGCGCAAGCCGCCGAAGAAAGAGACCTTCACGCCCGATCCAATGCCGGCCCGGCTGGTGAGAGTGTTCGCCGCGATCTGCAGCCGGACCGAGCCGGCGAGGAACGGGAGCGTCCGTTCGAGGTCTTCCGGCTGGAAAGGGGCGGAGGAGAAGAAGTCGAAGTCTTCGGAGACCCGATGCCCCAGACGGAGCGCCAGGCCCGTGCCGCCATAGAGGACGAAAGAGCCCGGCACGGCCGCCAGGGCGGGCCAGAGCTCCCGTTGCTCGGGAGGCAGAATGTCGAGCTTCGGAGCGAAGGGCAGAGCGATCTCCTTCCGGTGGAAGTCTATCGCGCAAGAGCCCTTGCTCCCACCCGCGCATTGTGTTTTAATCGCACGCATAATGACCCGCGAGCAATACGAATCCACCAAACGCCGCCTGGAGGAGCAGCTCCGGGCCGGTATCGAGCTGCTGGAGGCGGCCTGCACGGCGCAGATCCGGGCGCTGGATCTGGTCTGGATGCTCCACTCCCAGGAGGGGGGCTCCAGTGCGGCGGGCCGCGCAGCCGGCTTCCCGGCGCTGCCCCCCGCGATACCCCTGGCCGCCGCCGTACCCGAGCCTCCCCGGGCGGCGGCCCGGCCCCGGCGCAAGACCACCCAGGAGGTGTGGGACGACTTCGGAGCCATCGTCTGGGATCTCCCCGCCGTCTTCACCCGGCAGGACGTCTGCGAAAAGCTCGGCTACGAGCCGGATCGCGGCGTGCTCTACCGGCTGCTCGAAGCCTACAAGGACCAGGGCGTTCTCCAGCTCCAGGAGCGCGGGGGCGGCCGCAGGGCCAGCGTCTACGAGAGGATCGAGCCGGCCGAGGACTGACGGGGGCCGGCAGACGGTGTCCGCGGCGCCGGCCTTTGCGCAGCCGGCCGGGCGCATTGAGCTTCGTTCGCGCTCCTCTCCGGCCGGATTCATTCACGAATGTTCAGGGCCTGTTTGGACGCCGGGGCGGAATGTTCGCACTCATTTCCTTACGCGCGGGGAACCGGGGCGAATGAATCGTCGCACGGGGCGCATCAACCGGCAACCGGGGCGGTTGTTTTCGCTCCCGGCCCCGATGAGGCGGCAACCGGGGCGAATTGTCCGGCAACCGGCCGGATTGGAGCAGCTCGGGAACACGCTCTCCCGCGTGGGGGAGTGCGTGCAGGAGTTGTCCGGAGCCCCGCCTCAGACCTTCAGGCGGCCGATCAGCTTCTTGACCGCGTTGGCGCTCTGCATGACGTAGAAGTGGAGCGCCGGAACGCCGCGCGCGAGGAGCTCCTCGCATTGGTGGAGCGCCCATTCGACCCCGATGTCCGCGACGTGCTCGGGCTTGGCGGCCAGGACCTCGTCGGCCAGGGCGTCGGGGATCTCCACGTAGAAATTGCGCGGCAGCGAGGTGAGCTGCCGGGCCGAGGTGAGGATCTTGAGCCCCGGGATGACCGGCACCGTGATCCCCTGCTCCCGGCAGGCCTCGGCGTACCGGAAGTAGTGCTCGTTGCGGAAGAACATCTGGGTCACGATGTAGTGCGCGCCCGCCTCGACCTTCTCCCGGGTGTGGCGGACGTCGAGCTTCAGGTTTGCCGCCTCGAAGTGCTTCTCGGGATAGCCGCCGACGCCGATGCAGAAGCTGGAGGGCTCGGCGTCGAGCAGGTCCTCCTCCAGATAACGCCCGTGGTTCATGGCCTCGATCTGCTTGACCAGGTCGGTGGCGTAGGCATTGGCGCTGCGCCCGTACTGGAGGGGCTTCTGGAAGCCGCTGTCGTCGCCGCGCACGGCGAGCACGTTGTCGATCCCCAGGTACTTGAGCTCGATCAGGAAGTCCTCGGTCTCCTCGCGGGTGAAGCCGCGGCAGAGGATGTGCGGGACGGCGTCGATCTGGTACTTGTTCTGGAGGAGGGCGCAGACCCCCAGGGTGCCGGGCCGCTTGCGCTTGACCCGGCGCTGGAGGCCTTGCGGGGTCTCGTCGTAGATGACCTCGGCGGCGTGGCTCGTGATGTCGATGAACGGCGGCCGGAACCGGGCCAGCTCGTCGATCAGCCCGAGCAGGCCTTTGACGTCGCCGCCACGCAGCGGCGGGATGATCTCGAAGCTGACCAGCGGCCGGTCCGCCCGGGCGAGATGCTCGGTGACTTTCATGCGGTGGGGAAGGCGGTCAATCGAGCCGCGCTTCCAGCTTGATCTCGACCCGGTCGATCAGCGGCAGCACGTAGGTCAGGATCGCATGGTCCACCTTGACGACCTCGGACTCCCCCTCGAGCCCTTCCTTGCTGACGGCACGGTCGATCAGCTTGCCCTTGCTGTCCAGGAAGTCGAGCGTGAAGGTGACGACCCATTCGTCGTCTTCCGGGTTCTCGGCGTCGAAGCTGGCACGGACGATGGACTGCGTCTCCGGGGTGAGACCTCCCCGCAGGCGGTCCGTGATGGAGCCCCCGCCGGACGGCTGCGACAGCTCGACCTTGGCGATGCGCACCGGTCCCACCGTGGCGTTGAGCTCGATGAGCTTGTCGAGCTTGTAGCTGACGGTCTTTTCGAAGCGCAGGCTGCGCGGCGGCTCCTCGGCACGGGCGGGGGTGAGGGCGGCGCAGACGGCGAACAGGGCGAACGTGGCGGAGATCGCTGCTTTGTGCATAGTCCCTCCTCCTGGCGCAGCGCAGCGTATCCCTGCCGGGAAATCCGGGTCAAGGGCCGGCCACCGGCGCACCGGATCGGATAAAGTGCCGCCCCATGAGCCCTTGGCGGCGGGAACAGGGACCCCGCTTCTTCCTGCGCCTCCTCGCCGACCTCGCCGCGGCCTGGATTGCCTTGACCGGCGCCTTCCTGGTCCGCATCCACGTGCCCGTCCCCTTCACCGAGAGGCTGCTCCCTCCCGACCGCCTGGATTTTCTGATCCGCGACTGGATCCCGGTGCTCCTGATCCAGCTCGCGACCCTCTACTTTTTCGGTTTCTACGACCGGCCCCGCCCCCGCACCCCGTCCGAGGCCGCCCGCCGGCTGGCCGCCGCCACGGTGGCGCAGACCCTGGCGCTGACGAGCTTCTACTTTCTCTTCGCGCGCACCTTTCCACGCTCGGTGCTGCTGCTCTATCTGCTCTTCGACTTCCTGCTCCTCCTCGCCGGGCGCCTGGCGTTCGACCGCACCGAGCGGCGGCAGGAGCGGTGGGTCGCCCTGGTGGGGAGCGGCGAGGCGGCCCGGGAGATCGCCGAGGCGCTGCGCTCCCATGCCTGGCACGGCCTGCGCGTGGCCGGTTACGTCGCCCTCCCGCATGAGCCGGCGCCGGCCGCCGGAAGGGCGGACGATCCGGTCCTCGGCCCGTGCCTGGGCTCTCCCGAGGACCTGCCGGAGCTGCTGGCCCGCGGCGCCTTCGAGGACCTGATCCTCGCCGACAGCGGCGACTCCTGGCAGACGCGGCTCCTCGATTCGCTGGCCGGGACGCGCCCGGACCACACCAACGTCCTCCTCCTCCCCGGCCCGTACGAGAGCCTGATCGGCCGGATGCGCTACCGCTGGGTGCACGACCTCCCCTTGATCGAGGTCGTCCGCGAGTCGGAATGGCGGATCAACCGCCCGTTGAAGCGCCTCCTCGACGTGGTGGGCGGCACGGGCCTCCTCCTCCTTTCCCTGCCGGTCCTCGGGATGGCGGCCCTCGCGGTGCGGCTGACCTCGCCGGGACCGGTGCTCTACCGGCAGGTGCGGGTCGGCCGGGGCCAGCGGCCGTTCACGCTGCTCAAGCTGCGCACCATGCAGGTGGATGCCGAGCCGGAGGCCGTGGAGGTGCTGGCGCAGCCGGGCGATCCGCGGCTGACCCCGATCGGCGCCGTCCTGCGCCGTTTCCGGCTGGACGAGATTCCCCAGCTTCTGAACGTCCTCGAAGGCTCCATGAGCCTGGCCGGACCGCGCCCGGAGCGCCCCGGCTTCGTGCAGCAGTATCTCCAGGAAGTCCCCGGCTACGCCGAGCGCTTCTCCCTGGCGCCCGGGCTGACCGGCCTCGCGCAGGTCAATGGCGACTACCACTCCAGCCCGCGGAACAAGCTGCGCTACGAGCTCGCCTACATGGCCAACTGGAGCCTCTGGCTCGATCTGTCCATCCTGTTGCGAACGGTGAAGATCGTGCTGACTTCGCGCGGCGTCTGAAAAACGCGAAACCCACAGAGCCGAAAGACTTTCCGGGCTTGACGACGCCCCGTCGTCAGGTTATTCTGGTATATCGCTCCGTCGATAGCTCTTTGCAGGCGAGCGCCAGCCATGGCAGACAGAACACGTTTCTTTCACATCCTTCCCCTTCTGGGTCTCTGCGCCGGGATCTCGCCTGCCTGGGCGGCATCGACCGGTACGACGGAGCTCCACCGGCCCCAGGGAAGCGGTGCAGGGACCGCCAATGGCGATTACATCACGGCTTCGACCGGGGGATTGAACACGTTCTATCGCTATTACATCGAGGTTCCGCCGGGGGTGACCCGCCTGACGGTGGAGATGTTCGACGCCGACGTCGGGGCGGGCGGCGCCACCGAGGATACGGCGGGGCGCGACCGCGACCGCAACGGCTACGACACCACGGCCACCTATTCGCTCTTCGATCCGGCCGGCACGGCGCAGACCACCCGTTTCACCACCGGCAACACGACCACCCCCACCGGCGCGGACAACGCCTGGCTCGTGCTCTACGACGCGACGGCCAACACCGTGCGCGACAACTTCGGAACGGTTGCGTACACGAACAACGACGGGAACAACAACTGGGCCGGCAACTGGATCGAGACCGACGCAGGCGGAGCGGGCGCCGCCGCGGGCGCCATCCGGATCGTCACCGGCGAGCTCCGGTTGCAGGACGGGGTCACGGGCACCCCGAGCCTCGAACGCGAAGCCGACCTCTCCGGCAGCCCCGGCCTGAGCCTGACCACGGCCCTTCTCACCTTCGACTACCGCACCTCGAACGATCTGGAGGACGCCGATCAGATCAGCGTCCAGGTGTCGGCCAACGGCGGCGGGGCCTGGACGACGCTGGAAACGTTCTCCAACGACAGCTCGGGCTCGCGGAGCTACGACATCACCAGCTACATCGCGAACAACACCCGGGTCCGCTTCCTCCTCGCCGGCGGCTTCACCGGCACCGAGTTCTTCTACGTCGACAACCTGCAGATCACCGACGGGCCGAAGACGGCCGGCCACTGGGAGCTGCGGGTCGCCCAGTCGGCCGGCGGCGACGACATCAACGCCATCGGCATCCGGGCGCACGACGGGACCTCCGGCTCGGGCGGCACCGAGCTGAACGTCTACTACGACTCGCACTCCTCCTTCGGCGCCAATCCGCCGGCCTCCGGAACGGCCAGCGAGAGCTATACGCTCTACCCTTACGTCACCTCGGGGTGCACGGCGGGGAAGAACGACTTCGACTTCGACAGCAACAGCGGCACCGTGGGCTCGCTCGGCCTGGCGAGCCGGACGGCCGCCTTCACCCAGAGCTATGCCAGCGCCGCGATGTCGGCCAACAACACCTGGCGGCGCGACACGTGGAGCGGCTGGACCACCGACACGGTGGCCGGCGACTACGGGATCTGGGAAGCCGACCTCACGATCACCTCCTACCTGGTCTCCGGCACGCCGAACGGCAACTACGGCCACCTCTGGTTCAACAACTACGCCGCGGCGGCCAACCCGCCGGCGGCCAATCCCACGGCCAACGCCTTCCGGGTCTATCTGCCGAACGACGCCGGCACGGCGCCGGCCAAGCCCTACGTCGAGCAGCTCCTGACGCACAAGAGCGGCCCCAATCCGGTCCCCGTGAACGGGACGTCCCGCTTCCAGGTGACGGTCCGGGTGGTCAACCCGGGGGCGCAGGCGATCACCTTCTCGGCGTCGAACCTGGTGACCGCGAACGTCCCCGGTGGCGGCGCGGTCTATGCCGGCAACGCAGCGGTCGGCCAGGGGTCGATCGTCAGCCAGCCGGGGGTCGGCGGCACCGGCAACGTCACCTGGAACCCGGGGACGCTCGCGGCCGGTGCCACGTCGATCCTCACCTACCAGGTCGACATCACCCCGACCTCGGCCGGGCAGCGCGTCCCGGCGACGGCCACGCCCGCCTCGGGCAACGGCACCCGCGCCCAGTTCGTCGACACCACCGGCAACACCACGCAGACGCGGGCCACCTACCTGTTCGGACCCCTCTGCGAGCTGGCGGTCACCCAGGGGTCGTTGCTGACCCAGGCGGTGGTCTCCTCGTTCCGTGCCCTGCCGGGCCGTCAGGGGGGCGTGCTGACGGAGTGGACCACGGCCTCCGAGGAGGGGACGGCCGGCTTCCGGCTCCTGCGCCGGGACGGGCGGACCGGGCGGCTCACGCCGGTGCACGAGGGACTCCTCGCGGCGCTCGCCGCCACCCCCCAGGGCGGGACCTACCGCTTCCTCGACGAAGGGGCGTCGCCGCGCGAGGCCCAGGAGTACGTCCTGGAAGAGGTGGAGGCGCGCGGAGCGCGGCGGCGGTACGGGCCGTTCCGGGTCGCTCCGTGGGACGCCGAGGACGAGGCTCCCGAGATCGCGGGGCTCTTCGAGCGGAGCGCCCACCCCGGACACGCGGCGGCCCTGGAGCAGGTATCCGCACCGGTGAAGCTGGCCGGGCAGGAGAGCCCGGTGCTCCACCTCTCCGTCGGCGCGACCGGCCTGGTCCGGGTCTCCACCGAACGCCTGGCCGCGGCGAGCGGCCGGCCGGCCGGGACCATCGCGCAGCAGATCGTGGACGGCCGCATCGAGATCAGCCGCGACGGCCTCCTGGTCGCCTGGTACCCGGACCTGCGGCTCAACGGCCGGGCCGCCGGCCTGTTCTTCTACGGCGAGGCGCCGGACAGCCTGTACAGCACCACCTCCGTCTACAAGCTCGACCTCGGAGCGCACAAAGGGCTCCTCATGGAAGTCGGCGGCGTGGCCGGCAAGCCGGGCGGCAGCCCCGGGGACACCTTCCCCGAGCTGCGCCGCACCGAGCAGGACCACCTGCCGGCCACCGCCATCGCCCTCGATCCGGCGTCGGACTACTGGTTCTGGGAGTTCCTCCAGGGCGGCGACCCGACGTACGGCGTGCGCACGTTCGCCCTCGACGCGCCGGGCGCCGATCCGGCCGGCGCCGCGGAGCTGGCGGTCGACCTGCATGGCGCGACGGCCACCGGGACCGCCGGCGAGCACCGGGTGGAGGTGCGCCTCAACGGGACGTACCTCGGGGAAACGCAGTGGCAGGGCATCACCCCCGACCGCGCGACCTTCGCGGTGCCGGCGGGGACCCTCCTCGCGGCCGGCAACCAGGTCGAGCTGACCGGCCGCACCGGCGGCGGCGCGCCCTACAGCTTCACCTACCTGGAAGGGTTCGACCTCGCGTACCGCCGGTCGTTCCAGGCCGCCGGGGAGAGCCTGGCGTTCGCCCCGGACGGCGCCTCCGGCGTCACCGTCGCGGGCTTCACCGATCCGGCCATCCGCCTGCTCGACGTCGGCGATCCGCTCCGTCCCCGCTGGATCGAGGGCGCCACGGTCGAGGCGGACTCTTCCTCGTCCCGCTCCACATCCGGCTGGCGGTTGAGCTTCGCCCCCGGGAAGGGAGAGCGCTTTCTCGCCGCCGGCCTCGCCGCGGCCCAGGAGCCGCCGGCGATCCGCCCCTGGACGAGCCTCGCCAAGGGCCTCCGCGGCGACTACGTCGTCATCGCACCGGCGGCCTGGCGCACCGTGGCCGACCGCCTGGCGGCCCTGCGCCAGAGCCAGGGGCTCAACGCCGTGGTCGTCTCCCTGGAGGAGATCGCCGACTCCTACGGGTACGGCGTGGCCACGCCGCAGGCGATCCGCGCCTTCCTGGCGACGGCCTGGCAATGGCCGCGCCATCCCCGCTACGTGGCCCTGGCGGGCCAGGGGACGCTCGACTACCGCAACCTCCTCGGCTATGGCGACAACGTGCTGCCGCCGCTCCTGGTGCAGAGCACGGGCGGGCTCTTCCCCTCCGACAACCGCCTGGCCGACGTGAACGGCGACGGCCTGCCCGAGATGGCCGTGGGACGCATTCCGGTGCTCTCGGCGGCGGAATTCGGCGCCTACGTCGACAAGCTGACCGCCTACGAGACGGGCGGCCCGGCGGACTGGGCGCGCAACGTCCTCCTCCTCTCCGACAGCCCGGACCAGGGGACGGCGTTCGCGGCGGACAGCAACAGCGTCTCCGTGCAGCTTCCGGCCTCGTTCCGGGAGGAGACGATCGATCTGGGGACCGAGACGTTGGGCAATGCCCGGGCCCGGCTGTTCGCCGGCCTCGCCGAGGGCGCCGGGCTGGTCAACTACTTCGGGCACGGCGGCCTCGACCGGCTCGCCTCCGGAGGCCTGCTGACCAGCGCGGACGTCGCCGGCCTGACCAACGGCGACCGCTTGCCGGTGTTCACGGCGATGACCTGCACGGTGAACCGTTTCGCCGTGCCGGGCGTCCCCTCGCTGGGCGAGGTCCTGGTGCAGAGCCCCGGCGGCGGCGCGGTGGCGGTCTTCGGCCCCTCGGGCCTGGCCGACAGCGCCAGCTCGCGGGACCTCGCGCGGATCTTCTACCGGCGGACCGCGGAGCGCGGCACCTTGCGGCTGGGGGACCTGATCCTGCGCTCGTACACCGAGCTGCGGACCCAGGGCGGAGACGCTTCACTCCTGGACCTCTACAATCTGCTCGGCGATCCGGCGCTGCGCCTCCGGGCCGCGCCGGACGTCCCGGCGGGGAGCGGTGGCAGCGGCGAATGAGCACCGCGGAACCATCGAGGCGGGAAGACCTCCCGAAGCGCCCCTGGCAGGCGCCGTGCATCCTCTACCGGGAACCGCTGGAGGCGATGGCCGCGGTCTGCGCGCCGAGCCCGCCCGCGAAGAGCAATCCCGGCTTCTGCCCGCAAGGGCCGATCTCGTCGTAAAAAGCCAAGGACAGCAAGGACCCCAAGGACGGCAAGGACGAACACCGGAGGGTTCAGCCCACCACCGGCAACAACGTCCGCTTTTTCTCCCGCTCCAGGACCTCGCCCAGCACCTCCGCCCGCCGCACGGCGTCGGGGTAGAGGCCCAATGGGTCTCCCGTGCGGGTGGCGGCGGAGCCGGGGCAGAAATTGAGCAGCGGCCCGGCGGCGCCCTGGGCGTCGACGACCGCCTTCGCCTGCACGGTCAGCTCGCGGACCTCCCGCAGGCCGGCCGATCCTGTCCAGATCTCGCGGATCGGCTGCCGGTGGAGGTTCCCCACCGGCCGGCGCCACTGCACGCAGGGGTAGACGTTGCCGTAGGGATCGACCGCGATTCCCGCCGAGCCGGCGCCGCAATGCTTTTCCGTGGGCACGGGGACGATCCCCTCGTCTCCCTCGCGCGCCACCGAGACCGCGCCGTTTCCCGCCCGCGCCCGCTCGGCCTGGAGCGAAAAGAGGCGCACCAGCCCTTCCCGCGAAGGGGCGATCGAGAGCGGCTCCCGGTCGCCGTCGTCGCGCGGCGTGACCTCGGGATCGAGCTGCAGCGGCACGCCCAGCTCGTCCGCGAAGGCCAGCATCCCTTCGATCTCCCCCTCGTTCCAGCAGGTCACCGTGCTGTTGATCTTCACACGCAGGCCGAGGCCGAGCGCCTCGCGCAGGTTCGCCCGGAGGCGGTCGAAGCTCCCCGGCACCCGCGTCTGGCGGTCGTGGGTCGCCGCCGTGGCGCCGTGCAGGCTCACCTCGACCAGGAAGGGATCGACCTCGTCGCGCACCCGCCGCGCGAGCTCGCCGCGCAGGGCGTGGCCGTTCGACTTGATGCGGACCACGAAGCCGAGCTCGCGGGCGCGCGCTCCGAGCTTCAGAAAGTCCGGATGGGCCAGCGGCTCGCCGCCGGAGAGGGTCAGGTTGAGCACCTGGAGATCGCGCAGCTCCGCGAAGAACGCGAGGTATTGCGCGGTGGTGAGCGGCTCGCCGCGCAGGCCGAGGTCGTTGTAGCAGAAGAAGCAGTCGAGATTGCAGCGGTAGGTCAGCTCGACGAGGACGGAGAACAGGACGTTGTCGCGCCACGTCTTCCGCAGGATCTGCTCAAACCCCACGGTCCTCTCCTTCGCGCTCCCCGGAAGCCGGCACCGGCTCGAGCATCCCCTCGGCCGCCAGCTCCGCGGCGAAGCGCAGGACGTCGCGCTCCAGCTCCTCCCGGCCGACCGCGTACTCCCCCGCCAGCGCCTCGACCCAGTCGGCGACGCTGGCGCGGCCGTCGGCCAGCTCCAGCAGGCGCGCCGCGGTCTCGTTCATCACCAGGACCTCGCCGGCCCGCTGGCGCACCACCACCGCCTCGTCGTCGATGCGGCGGAACCGCACGTCGCGGGCCGGCTTCAGGACGCCGGTGAGATCGAGAGCAGGCATTGCCGGTCCAGTATAGGCCAGCACCCTCCGGAGAGGGAGAAACGGAGAGCCCAGGCGGGGGGATCGCCGGCCGCCGGCAGCAGGGACGCGAGGTTCGCCAGGAGCGCCTCGCGGCGGTACGGATCGACGTTGACGAAGGGGGAGCAGGCGAGGAGGAGGCCCATGGCCTCGGCCCGGCCGAGCGGGACGAGGGCGTCCTCCGGGCTCTTCTCCAGGCGGAGCAGCGCGGCCAGCGGAAACCGGCCGCCCGGCGATCCGGCGTCGCCCAGATCGCCGGTGAACGGCAGCTTCTCGACCTCGGTCCCCGCGGCGGACCGGCGGAGCGCATTGAGATCGTCCGACAGGACATCCAGGCCGCGCGCCAGGGCCTGGCGGGAAAAGGTGGTCTTGCCGGCACCCGACCGGCCGAGGGCGAGGAGGGACCGCCCTCCCGACACCACCGCGGCGCCGTGCACCAGCACGCCCCCCAGCTCCAGCAGGCGGTAGGCCGTGAGCACGCGGAAGAGGTTCTCGAAGATCCCGGCGAAGGAAACCCCGCCGGCGTCCGGCGTCCAGAGAGAGCCGGCGAGGTCCGGCCGCCAGTCGAGGCGCCCGGCCAGACGCATCCCGGCAAGGCGGAGAGAGGCCGGCGCCGGATCGAGGTCGAGGCCATACTCCCAGCCGCGGGTGTCGATGGTGCGGAATTCCTCCTCGGCCATGCGGAAGACCAGCGTCTCCACGGCCGCCGCGGTCGCCGCGACGCAATGCGCGCCGAAGCGCCCATGCACCGCCGCGGCCTGCTCCGGGTTGAGCCCCGCGAACCGGTAGGGTCCGCCCGGGAGGGCGAGGGTGACGGTGCGGTCTCCCCAGACGGCGCCGGCCCGGCGGGCAGGGAACAGGTCCGGGTGGGTGAGGAAGGCGGCGCCGAAGGTCATCGGGTCAGCGAGGGGGCATCGGACGGATCGGACCGATCGGACGGATCCGTCGGATCAAATGCCGCAGAGTGAGGCGGCCCCAGGCACTCACCGCGCGCAGGCGGTCGCCCCAGGCCACCCGCCCGGCCGGGCCGACCACCCGGCCGAGGACCCGGCTCATCGGCACGGGTGCGTCGTGGCAGGGGCAGCCATCCCCCCGGGTCACCGCGGCGAGCCGGCCCTGCCACCGGCGCCAGCCGAGGAGCCGGTGGACCAGCCAGCGGCCGTCCGCGGCACGGAACACGATCACGTCGCCGGGCCGGTAGAAGCGTGCCGGAGCCACCTCGACCCGGTCGCCATCGGCGATCCGCGGCGCCATGCAGCCGCCGCGCACGGTGACCGGCACCGGCTGCTCGCGGGCCATCTCGCGCAGGGCGTCCAGGACCTCGGACGAGGGCATGGGAGCAGTATAGATCAGGGGACCTCGGCGAGCCTGTGGGCGAGCAGGTCGCCGGCCAGGGCCACCAGGTCGTCCCAGATCTGCTCGGGCGGCGCGTCGTACGCGGCGGCGAGGACCGCGTGCACGGCGCCGAGCGAGGTCCCGGAGCCCATGAGGTTCCAGGCGTGCGTACCGGCCTCGTTGAGGCCGAAGTAGATCCCCGCCTGAGGATCGAGGAGGACCGCCTCCCCCGCGAGATCGCGGAAGAGGACACCCGGGCGGTGCCGGACCACCGTGTCCGGCACCAGGGGAGCGGCGGGGCTCACCGCGCCCTCGAAGGATCGCGGTAGGCGAGCGGCACCTGCGGCCAGAGGCGCGGATCGATCCGCAGCCCGAGGCGGAAGGCCTCGGCCGCCTCCTGCGTGCGGTGGGCCCCGTCGAGGGCGAGCCCCAGGTAGACGTACGTCTCGGGGCGCGGCTCGAGGCGCAGCGATTCACGGTAGGCGTCGATCGCCGCATCCCACTGGCCGAGCAGGAGATGCTGGGCACCCCGGGCGGTCGGAACGCCGACCTCCAGAGGATCGCGGCGCGCGGCCTGGCGGAGCACCTCGACGTTCGTCTGCAGGACCTCGACGCGCCGCTCCTTGTAGGCGGGCAGGGTCAGGGCCTCGACGACCCGCAGGGTCCGGCTGATCGTCATCCGGTCCCGCCAGCGGAGCGTCTGCCAGGCCAGGGCGAGGCCGAGGAGGAAGACCAGAGGCAGGACGAGCACGCGGCCTTTCATGCGGCGGCCTCCGGTTCCGCCGGACCGGCCGGATCTCCGCCCCGCAGCACCCAGCACAGGAAGAGCAGAGCCGGCCAGGCGACCAGGGCGCTGCGGAACGGGAAATACGCCAGCGAGAGGAGAGCGAGAGCGGCCACCCCCGCCCAGGCCAGGGCCTGTCCCTCCTGCCCGCGCGCCCGCCGCAACGCCGCGAAGAGGCTCCACAGCGCCCAGGCGAGCACCGCGGCGCCGGCCAGCCCCCAGTCCGCCAGGGTCTCCAGGTATTCGTTGTGGGCATTGGCAAACACCGGCTGGAGGTGCTGCGGATACATCTGCACGCCCTGGTCGAGGAGCGCGTTCATCGCCGGGACGTACTCGGGCCGGTAGGCGCCATGCCCGACGCCGAGCCACGGATGCTCGCGAAACATCCAGATCGCCGCCCGCCAGCCGTCGAGCCTGCCGGTGAGCACCGCGTTCCAGTCTCCGGAGAGCGCCTGCCCGGCCTTGGCGGCGATCCGCAAACGCAGCGGCGCCACGGCGAGCGCCAGCACGAGCAGCAAGGCCGCGCCGCCGCCGAACAGGAGCAGGGCCCGGCGCCGCGGCAGAACCAGCATCCAGAGGAGCGCGCTCCCCAATGCCACCGAGGCGAGCGCGGCGAGGGTCTGGGTGAGCACGATGGCATACAGGGAGAGGGCGAGGGCAATACCGGCCAGAGCGCGCCGCCAGCCGGCGTTCCGGAAGATCATCCACTGCGCGATCAGGACCGGGAGGACCAGGAAGGCCGCCAGCTCTCCCGGATTGCCGGCGAACGAGGTGACCGCGAGGCGCGCGTCATAGCGGATGCCGGAGAGCTGGATCGGCTGGAAGATCCGGTGGAACTGCAGGATGCCGAACAGGGCGAGCACCGCAGCCGGGACCAGCAGGCCGGCGAGGAACCGCTCCAGCCGGCGGGTCTCCAGGGCGAGGGTCCAGCCAATCAGGGCGGCACCTCCGATCCACAGGTCGGCGAGCCCGTCGCGCGCATGGAACGGGTGGGACGAGGCGAGGCCGCTCACCGTGGCCACCAGAAGGACCGGCAGGACGATCCGCACGGCGGGCCGTGCCCACAGCGCCGCCCAGCGGATCGTCCCGGCCTTGCGGACCTCCCAGGCCAGGAAGAAGAGAGAGGCGAGAGCCAGCCAACCGGCCGCAAGCGACTTGACCAGGCGGAACGATTCCTTGGCCGCCGGGGTGACCAGCAGAGGCACCACCAGCACGAGGAGCCAGAGCATCAGCCGCCCCAGCCAGAGGTTGAACGGCTCCGCCTTCCGCGCGGCCGGCGCCGCCGCCGCTCCTTTGCGGGAGGGGACGGAACGCGGCGGTACACGGGAGGTCTTGCGGGCGGGCTTCACAGCTCCCGCACCTCCGCGCTCCCCCCGCCCGCCACCTCCAGGCGGGTACCGGGCGCGGCGGCGCGGCGGTGGAGGATGGTCAGCCCGACCATCCGGCCGAGAGCGGGCGAGCGGACGACCGAGGTGACAGTCCCCGCCTCGCGGCCGTCGGCGAGGAGCGCCGCGCCGGGCTCCGGCGGAGCCTCCCCGTCGAAGACGAGCCCGCGCAGCATCTTCTGCACGCCGCCCCGGTAGTGGATGCGCGCCACCACCTCCTGGCCGAGGTAGCACCCCTTGGTGTAGCTCACCGCCTCCTCGCGCCCCGTCTCCTGGGGGAAGTTGTCCGGGCCGTAGTCGAGCCCGAAGCGCGGCAACCCCCGCTCGACCCGCAGCGCCTCCAACGCCTCGAAACCCACCGCCGGCACCCCCGCCTCCCCCAGCTTTTCGAGGAGCCCGGGCACCTCCGCCGGCGCCACCCACAGGGTGAAGTCCCAGAGGACCGCCGTCCCGCCCCGCTGCACCCGCACCTCGGTGCCCAGGACGGTCGAAGCCGCATGCGCCCACGCCCCCTCCGGCAGATCCGGCCCGAGCAGCTCGGCGGACCGCGGCCCGAAGAGCGAGAGCGGCACGGCGTCGGCGAGCGGCCGGATCTCCACCCGGTCTGCCAGGACGTACTTCTTCAGATGGTCGCTGATCGCCTCCTCCTGGCCCGGGGAGAGCTCGATCCACAGCCGGTCCTCCAGCACCAGGACCAGCGCGTCCGAGAGGATGCGCCCCTGCGAGCTGGTGAAAAATCCACAGGCGCCGCTCCCCGGAGCGAGCCCTTTCACCTCGCAGGTGAGGTAGGCGTTGGCAAAGCGCTGCCGGTCGGCCCCCACCAGCTCGATGCGGCCGGCGTCCGGGCGGACGGCCACGGCCGAGGTGGTGCGGAGGGCGCGGGATTCGTCTTCGAGGGTGCCCGGTTCCGTCATGGCTTCAGTCTACTATCTCCGCATGCCGACACCCTTCACCCTCCCCTCCCCCACCGGCTCGACCCTCGACGGCCTTCTCGACCTGCCCGATCCCCAACGCCATCCCGGTGCGCGGCCGGCGGTGG
>Ga0209682_10000246_pt1 | contig 18524 bp, 4 predicted proteins | sample DOMMetBare2Fresh_2_FD_187471 | JGI IMG/M metagenome (GOLD analysis project Ga0209682, IMG submission 187471) | Wetland sediment microbial communities from St. Louis River estuary, USA, under dissolved organic matter induced mercury methylation -... | ecosystem: Environmental > Aquatic >... | reverse complement strand
GCGGTGGGCCACCGGCGCGCCGATCAGGAGGTCGCGCTGGCCGGCGTGGCGGCCGAGCAGGACGTGGAGCCCGGCGAGGAGGGTCATGAACGGCGTCACCCCCTCACGCCGGCCCAGCTCGGCGAGCGAACGAGTCAGCTCGGCCGGCAGGGCGAACGGCTCCTCGGCGCCCCGGATGCTCTGCACCGCCGGCCGCGGGCGGTCCGTGGGGAGATCGAGGAGGTGCGGTGCCCCTTGCAGCTCTTCGCGCCACCAGGCGAGGAGGGCCTCCAGGGCCTCGCCGCGCAGCCAGCCGTTCTGCCAGGCGGCATAGTCCGCGTACTGCACCGGCAGCGGCGGCAGCTCCGCGGGCCGCCCCTCGCGGGCGGCCGCATAGAGCGCGCCCAGCTCGCGGACCAGCACGCCCATCGACCAGCCGTCGCTCACGATGTGGTGCATCACCGCCACCAGGACGTGCTCCTCCGCCGCGAGGCGGACGAGGAGGCAGCGGACCAGCGGCCCGCGCGAGAGATCGAACGGACGGAGCGCCGCGGCGCGGGCGAGGCGCCGGCCCTCCACCTCCCGCCGGTCCTCCGGCAGGGCCGCGAGGTCGGCGACGGGCAGCGGGAGATCGCGGTCGCCGGCGACGACCTGCCACGGCTCTCCGTGGACCGCCTCGAACGTGGTGCCCAGCGTCTCGTGGCGGCGGGCGATGGCGGCGAGGCTGCCGGCCAGGGCGGCGATGTCGAGCGGACCGGCCAGGCGTACCGCCGCCGGGAGGTTCCAGGCCGCGGAGCCGGGTTCGAGCCGGTCGATGAACCAGAGCCGGCTTTGGGAGAAAGAGAGGGGCGCCCGGCGCGTCTCTCCGCGGCCCGCCGGGGGGGCGGAGGGGAGGAGCCGCGGCGCCTCGGGCGCGGTGCCGCGCAGCTCGCGGTCGATGCGCGCGGCGAGCTCCGCGAAGACCGGAGTCTCGAAGACGGCGAGGAGCGACAGCGCGATCCCCCACCGCTCGCGCACCCGGGCGGCGAGGCGGGTGGCGAGGAGCGAATGGCCGCCCAGCTCGAAGAAGCTGGAGCCGGCGCTCACCGCGCCGGGGCCGGAGAGGTCGAGGAGCGACGCCCAGATCTCGGCCAGGGCATGCTCGGTGGCCGTCCGCGGCAGCGAGGGGGCCGGCGGTGCCTCGCCGAGCGAGCCCGCGGCGGCGCGCCGGCTCAGGGCCTTGCGGTCGATCTTCCCCACCGGTGTGCGCGGCAGGGCGTCCAGGAGGACAAAGGCGGCAGGAATCGAGGGAGCGGGCAGGCGGCTGCGCAGGAAGTCGCGGAGCGCCGCGCTGTCGAGCCGGGTGTCCGCACGCGGCGCCGCGAAGGCCACCAGGCGGCGCCCCCCTCCGCCCTCGTGGACCACCACCGCGCTCTCCGCCACCGCCGCATGCTCCTGGAGCGCCGCCTCGATCTCTCCCAGCTCGATGCGCACGCCGCGGATCTTCACCTGATGGTCGAACCGCCCGAGGAACTCCAGGTTGCCGTCCGGCCGCAGCCGGACCAGGTCGCCGCTCCGGTAGAGGCGGGCGCCGGGCTCGCGGGAGAAGGGGTCCGGCAGAAAGCGCTCGGCGGTCAGCGCCGGCAGGTTCTGATAGCCGCGGGCGAGGCCGATCCCGGCGATCCAGAGCGCTCCGGGGACTCCCGCAGGGACCGGCCGCAGGTGGCGGTCGAGCACCCAGAGGCGCGTTCCCGGGTTCGGCCGGCCGATCGGGGGCTCGCGGCGGTCGGCGCCGCAGACGAAGGCCGCGGTGTTCACCGTCGCCTCGGTGGGACCGTAGCAGTTCACCAGCCGCACCCGCTCCGCCCACCGGCTCGCCAGCTCGGCCGGGCAGCTCTCGCCGCCGACGGTGACGACGCGGAGGTCCGGCACGCCGCCGTCCGGGATCTGCGCCAGGAGCGAGGGGACCAGGCAGGCATAGGTGATGCGGTAGCGCCGGATCTCCTCGGCCAGCACCTCGCCGGAGAGGAGCGCCTCGCGCCGCGCGATGCAGAGCGCCGCGCCGCTCCCCAGGGCCGACCAGATCTCCTCCACCGAGGCGTCGAAGCCGAACGAGATCACCTGCAGCACGCGGCTGCCCGGACCGATTCCGAAGACGCCGATCATGTGGCGGATCAGGCTCACCACCGAGCGGTGGCGGATCATGACCCCGTTGGGGCGGCCGGTCGAGCCGGAGGTGTAGATGGTGTAGGCGAGGTTGTCGGGGGTGGGGGAAAAAGAAAAGGACACAAAGGACTGCAAGGACACCAAGGACAAAGAAAGCCCCTCCCGGGAGGGGTCGTTGTTGTCCTTGTTGTCCTTGTCGTCCTTGATCACCACCGTGGCTCCGGAGTCCACCAGCACCCAACCGCGCCGCTCCTCCGGCCAGGCGGGATCGAGCGGCACCCAGGCCCCTCCGGCGAAGAGGACGCCGAGCACGGCCACGATCCGCTCGATCGACGCGTCGAGGCAGAGGGCGACGCGGGACTCCGGCCCCACTCCCAGCGCGCGCAGGCGGCGGGCGAGGCTCTCGGCCGCGGCGCGCAGCCCGGCGTAGGTGAGGACGCGATCGTCCTGGATCACCGCGGGGGCGTTTGGCTGGCGCTCCTCCCAGGCGAGGAAGAGGTCCTGGAGGAGGAGGCCGCGCGTCTCTCCCGGGCCGGTGTCGTTCCACTCGGCGAGCTGCGCCTGCTCGGCGGCGGAGAGGAGCGGCAGATCGGAGAGGGGACGCCACGGCTCCTCGGCGGCGCCGGCGAGGAGAGTCAGGAAGTGGCCGGCGAAGCGGTCGACGGTCGGCAGGTCGAAGAGGTCGGTGGCGTATTCCCAGCAGCCGCCCACCGGCCCCGCGGCGCTCTCTTCCCCGATCGACAGGACGAGGTCGAGCTTCGTGGTGCCGCTGTGCACCGGGAGCGGCTCCAGGGCGAGGCCAGGGAGGGCGAGCGGTGCCGGCGGCGCGTTCAGGAACGCGAAGGCCACCTGGCAGAGCGGATGGCGGGAGAGCGAGCGCTCCTCCACGACCTCCTCGACCAGCCGCTCGAACGGCAGGTCCTGGTGGGCGAAGGCGCCCAGGGCCATGCCGCGCAGGCGGCGGACGAGGTCCCGGAACGGCGGATCGCCGGTGAGGTCGGCGCGCAGCGGCAGGTCGTTGACGAAGAAGCCGATGAGGCCTTCGAGCTCCGGCCGCGGCCGCCCGGCGACCGGCGTCGCGATCAGCAGGTCCTCGCCGTCCGTCCACCGGCCCAGCACGGCGGCGAGGCCGGCCAGGAGGGTCATGAACAGGGTGGCGCCCTCGTGGCGGCTCACCGCGCGCAGGCGGGCGTCGAGCGGCACCGGGAGAGACGCCGGGCGCTGCGCGCCGCGCCGGCTGAGCACCGGCGGGCGCGGGCGGTCGGCGGGAAGCTCCAGTACCTGCGGCGCGCCGGCCAGGGCGTGCCGCCACCAGGCGAGCTGCCCGTCCAGCGTCTCCTCCTGGAGGGTGCCGCGCTGCCAGACCGCGTAGTCCGCCACCTGGGTGGGCAAGGGCGGCAGGGGCGACGGCCGCCCCGCGACGAACGCGCCATAGAGGACCCCCACCTCGCGCACCAGGACCCCCATCGACCAGCCATCGCTCACGATGTGATGGATCGTGGTCACCACCACGTGCTCCTCCGCGGCGATGCGGAAGAGGAGGGCGCGCAGCAGCGGCCCGGTGGCCAGGGAGAACGGACGGCTCGCCTCCAGGCGCCCGCCCTGGTCCGCGGCCCGGCGCGCCCGCTCCAGGGGCAGCGCGGTCAGATCGACGACGGGCAGCGGAAACGGCGGTTGCGAGGCGGCCGGGTGGACGGTCTGGAACGGCTCGCCCCCCTCCTCGGCGAAGGTGGTGCGCAGTGCCTCGTGGCGCCGCACGATCTCGCCGAAGGCGCGGGCCAGCGCGCCGGTTTGCAGGCCGCCCGAGAGGCGGAGGGCGACCGGCAGGTTGAACGTCGCCGACTCGATCTCGAGACGGTCCAGGAACCAGAGGCGGTGCTGGCCCGAGGAGAGAGGGGCGACGCGGCCTTCGGAGGGGACGGCCGTGCATCGCGCGGAGTCCTCACCCCCTTGCCCCCTCTCCCATCTCCCACCCTCCCCCCGCCGGGAGAGGGGGAACCCCCGCCCCTCGTGCTCCAGGCGGGCCGCCAGATCCTCCAGGACCGGTGCCTCGAAGAGGGCTCGCAGCGGCAGCTCGACGCCGAACGCGTCGCGCACCCGCGCCACCACCTGGGTCCCCAGGAGGGAGTGGCCTCCCAGGTCGAAGAAGTGGCCGGTGACGCTCACCCGCTCGGCCCCGAGGACCTCGGCCCAGATGCGGGCGAGCGCCTCCTCGGTGGCGTTGCGCGGCGCGACGTACGCGGCGGCTTCCTCCACCGGCAGATCCGGTGCGCGGCGGGCGAGCGCGCGGCGGTCCACCTTGCCGCTCGGGGTCAGAGGGAAGGACGCGAGGAGGACGACCACGGAGGGCACCATGAAGTCCGGCAGCCGCTCGCCCACCCAGGCCCGCAGGGCGCGCGGATCGGCCTCCGCACCCGCGGCCGGGATCACCCAGGCGACGAGGCGCCGGTCGCCGGGACGCTCCTCGCGCGGCACAACCACGGCCGCGGCCACCTGGTGATGCGCCGCGAGCACGGCCTCGATCTCGCCGGGCTCGACGCGGACGCCGCGGATCTTCACCTGTGTATCGAGGCGCCCGAGGAACTCCAGGGCGCCGGCCGGCAGGAGCCGCGCCCGGTCGCCGGTGCGGTAGAGGCGCGCTCCGGGCTCCTCCGCGAAGGGATCGGGGACGAAGCGCTCGGCGGTGGCGCGCGACTGCTCCAGATAGCCGCGGGCAGGGAGAGCGCCGCCCAGGAGCAGCTCACCGGGAGCGCCCACCGGCGCCGGCCGGCCATCCAGATCGACCACCACCGCGCGGGCTCCCGCGATGGGCCGGCCGATCGGCGGCAGCGCGGGCCAGGCGGCCGGATCACCTTCGAGGACGAAAGCGGTGGCCACGTGGGTCTCCGCCGGGCCGTACTGGTTGTGCAGGCGGGCACCGGGGAGCCGCGCGAACAGCTCGCGCAGAGCAGGGGTGATGCGGAGCTGCTCCCCTGCCGTGATCACCTCGCGCAAGCTCGCCGGCAGGGCGGCGCCACGCGCGGCCTCGGCGAGCTGTTGCAGGGCGACGAAGGGGAGGAAGAGGCGCTCGACCCGCTCCTCGCGCAACCGGGCCAGGAGCGCCGCCGGATCGCGCCGCGCCTCGTCGGAGATGAGCACCAGGGTGCCGCCCGCGGCCCAGGTGGAGGCGATCTCCTGGAACGAGACGTCGAAGCTCGGCGAGGTGTACTGGAGCGTCCGCCACGGGCCGGGCGTCGCGGTGAGCTGCCAAGCAACGAGCTGCGCGAGAGGGCCGTGCCGCATGGCGACACCCTTCGGGCGGCCGGTGGAGCCCGAGGTGTAGAGGACGTAGGCGAGGCTGTCGGGGGAAAAGCCAAAGGACCCAAAGGACTGCAAGGACACCAAGGACGCCCCCTCCCGGGATGGGTTGTTTTCGTCCTTGTTGTCCTTGAAGTCCTTGATGTCCTTTTCTTCCAGCACCAGCGCCACCGCGGCATCCGCCAGCATCCACGCCAGCCGCTCGGCCGGCCAGGAAGGATCCAGCGGGACGTAGGCCGCCCCGGCCTCCAGGATGCCGAGGAGCGCCACCGGCAGCTCCAGCGAGCGGCCGAGCGCGACGCCGACCCGGCTGTCCGGGCCGATGCCCAGCCGCCGCAGATGCCGCGCGAGCCGGCCCGCCCGCTCCCGCAGCTCCCGGTAGGTCAGGCTCCGCCCGTCCGTACCGACCACCGCGAGAGCGCCGGGTGTGCGCTCGCACTGCGCGGCGATGAGGTCGAGCACGGTCGGCGGCGCGGGCACGGCCGGCCCCATGGCCTCCCCCAGCACCTGCCGCCGCTCCGCCTCGGGCAGCAAGGCGAGCTGCGAGAGGCGCCGCCCGGGCGCGGCGGCGAACGCATCCAGGACCTTCACGAAGCGCCCCGCCAGCCGCTCGATGGTGGCCGGCTCGAAGAGGTCGGTGTTGTACTCGAAGGCGCCGCGGAGGCCCCCCTCCAGCTCCGTCAGGTCGAGCATCAGGTCGAACTTGGCGACCCCGGGATCGAGCTCCGGGGTGCGCAGCGTCAACCGGCGGAGCGCGGCGCGGGCGGGCGGCGCGTTCTGCAGCACGGCGAGGACCTGGAAGAGCGGCGGCCGCGCGGGATCGCGTTCGGGTTGCAGCTCCTCGACCAGCTTCTCGAACGGCAGGTCCTGATGCTCCCACGCGCCATGGGCGGCCTCGCGGACGCGGCCGAGGAGCGCGCGGAGCGTCGGATCGCCCGAGAGGTCCGCGCGCAGCACCAGGGTGTTGGCGAAGAAACCGATGATCCCCTCCAGCTCGGGCCGCCGCCGGTTGGCGACCGGAGTGCCGACGCAGAGGTCCTCCTCGCCGGTCCACTGCCGCAGCAGGACGTCGAAGGCGGCGACGAGGACCAGGAAGAGCGTCGCGCTCTCCTCACGGGCCAGCCGGTGGAGCGCCGCGGTCCGCTGCGGATCGATCCGCAAGGAGAGCCGGGCGCCGGCGAACGTCTGCACCGGCGGACGAGGGCGGTCCACCGGCAGGTCGAGGACCGGCGGCGCTCCCGCCAGGGTCTGCCGCCACCAGGCGAGCGCGCGCTCCAGGCGCTCCCCCTGGAGCTCCGCGAGCTGCTGCTCCGCGAAGTCGGCGTACTGGAGGGGCAGCTCCGGCAGCGGCGACGGGAGGCCGGCGGCGAACGCTTCGTAGAGCACCGCCATCTCGCGCAGGAAGAGGCTGTTCGACCAGCCGTCCGAGATGACGTGGTGGAGGCCGATCGAGAGGGCGTGCGCCGCCGGGCCGCGGCGCAGGAGGAGAGTGCGCACCAGCGGCCCGCGGGCGAGGTCCATCGGCGTGCGCGCCGCGGCGAGCGCCAGCCGCTCCTGCTCCGCCCGGGCGCGCGGCGCGGGCAGCGCCGCGAGATCGACCACCGGCAGCGGCCAGCCGGCGGGGTCCGGCGGCGGCGCGATGACCTGGTATGGGACGCCGTCCTCCTCGCCGAACGTGGTGCGCAGCGTCTCGTGGCGACGGGCGATCTCGGCGAAGGCGCGCCCGAGCGTCGCGGCCTCCAGTGGACCGTCCAGCTCGGCCAGGGCGCTGATGTTGTAGAACGGATTCCCCGGCTCCAGGCGGTCGAGCACCCAGAGGCGGCGCTGCGCGAACGACAGGCGCGGCCGCTCGCGGCGGACGGGCCCGTGCGGAGCGGCCACCGGGCTCTCCAGGTGCTCCGCGCCGATCCCCCGCTCCTGGAGCTTGCGGGCCAGCAGCCGGCGCTTCTCCGCCGACAGCAGGGTGGTCACGGCGCCACCTCCGCGGCGAGCTGCTCGCGCACCTCGTCGTCGGCGAGCTCCTGCACCTCCAGCACCGCGGCGGCGATCTCCTCCACCTCGACGCCCGCCGCCGCGCCCAGGTCCTCCAGGCGCACGGCCAGCTCCGCCAGGGTGGGCGCCTCGAACAGGGTGCGCAGCGGCACCTCCAGCGGGAAGAGGTCCTGGATCTGGGTGACCACGCGGGTGGCCGCCAGCGAGTGGCCGCCGCGCGCGAAGAAATCGTCCGGCGCGCCGATCACGGCGACGCCGAGCACGCTCTTCCAGATCTCGGCGAGCACCTTCTCGACCGGCGTCCGCGGCGGCACCCGCTCGCGCGCCTCGCCGCTCTCCTCGGGCGCCGGCAGGGCCTTCCGGTCGAGCTTGCGGTTCGGCGTGAGAGGCAGGGTGTCCAGCACCACGAAGGCCGCGGGGACCATGTAGGCCGGCAGCCGGCGGCGGGCGAAGTCGCGCACCTCTTCGATGTCTGGAACCGCGCCGGCGGCCGGCACGAGCCAGGCAACGATCCTTTTCGCACCTGGCCGGTCCTCGCGGACGAGGACGACCACGTCGCCCACCGCCGGATGCTGCCGCAGCACGCTCGCGATCTCCCCCAGCTCGATGCGGAAGCCGCGGATCTTCACCTGGTGGTCCATCCGCCCCAGGAGGTCCAGCACGCCGTCCGGGCGGTAGCGCGCCAGGTCGCCCGTGCGGTAGAGACGGCGGCCGGGCACCTGCGCAAAGGGATCGGGGATGAACCGCTCCGCCGTGAGGTCGGGGCGCCCGAAGTACCCCCGCCCCACCCCCACGCCGCCGAGGAGCAGCTCGCCGGCCACGCCCACCGGGACCGGCCCGCCGTCCGTCCCGATCACATAGGCGAGCTGGTTCGCCATCGGCACGCCGTACGGGATGCTCTTCCAGGCGGGATCGACCGCGCCGATCAGGTGGATCGTCGAGTCCATCGAGACCTCGGTGGCACCGCCGAGGCTCACCACCTGTGCTCCGGGGACGAGCGCACGCAGACGGTCCGGCAGGGTGACCGGAATCCAGTCGCCGCCCAGGAGGACCAGGCGGAGCGCCCGCGGCGCCGTCTCCGGCCGCGCTTCGATCTGATCGACCAGCATCTCCAGCATCGCCGGCACGGAGTGCCAGACCGTCACCCGGTGGCGCTCCAGGAGGCCCGCCCAGGACGCCGGCTCCAGCAGCTCCTCCGGCCGCGGCAGGACGATTGTGCCCCCACCGGCGAGCGTGCCGAGGACGTCGTACGCCGACATGTCGAAGCTCAGCGAGGAGACGGCGAGCACCGCGTCGCCCGCGCCGATCTGGAAGCGGCGGTTGAAGTCGGTGAAGTTGTTGACCCGGCCGCGGTGGTCGAGCATCACCCCCTTGGGCCGGCCGGTCGAGCCGGAGGTGAAGATGACGTAGACCAGGTCCTCCGGCGCCACCCCGGTCGCCGGCCGCTCGCCGCTCTCCTCCGCCCAGCCATCGACCAGCACTTGACGCAGGTCGAACCCCGCGAAGCGGCCGGCCAGGCGCTCCTGGGTGACGAGGAGGTGCACGTCCGCGCTCGCGAGCATCACCGCCAGCCGCTCCTGCGGATAGTCCGGATCGAGCGGCACGTACGCCGATCCCGCCTTGAGCACCGCGAGCAGGGCGACCGCGACCTCGGGGGTCCGCTCCAGGGAGACGCCGATCCGGCCGCCGCGGCCGGCGCCCAGGCCGAGCAGATGGTGCGCGAGCGCGTTGGCCCGCCGCTCCAGCTCGCCATAGGTGAGGGAGATGTCGCCGCAGACGACCGCCGGAGCCTCCGGCACCGCGGCCGCGCGCGCCTCGAACAGCTCGTGCAGGCAGGCGTCCCGCGGGAAGTCCACCACCGTGGCGTTCCACGCCTCGACCGCCTGGCGGCGCTCCGCCTCCGAGAGGAGCGGGATCTCCAGCGCGTGCCGCGACGGATCGGCCGCGGCCCGCTCCAGCAGGTTGCGGTAGTGGCCGAGCAGGCGGTCCACGGTCGCCGCATCGAAGAGGTCCACGTTGTACTCCAGGTGGCCGCCGAGCCGCCCGTCCTCCTCGCCCAGGTAGAAGCAGAGGTCGAACTGCGCCGTCTCGCGGTCGATCCGCACTCCTTCCGCCCGCAGGTCTCCGGCGAGCTGCACGGTGAGCGGCGGGACGTTCAGGAAGACGAGCATCACCTGGGCCAGCGGGTTGCAGCTCGGATCGCGCTCCACCTTGAGCGCGTTGACCAGCAGCTCGAACGGCAGGTCCTGGTGCGCGAACGCGCCGAGGGTGCTCTCGCGCGTCCGGTCGAGCAGCGCGCCGAACGACGCCGGCGCCGCCAGATCGGCGCGCAGCAGGACGATGTTGATGAAGCAGCCGATCAGGCTCTCCGCCTCGACCCGGCTCCGCCCGCCGGTACCCGTGGAGACCAGCAGGTCGTCCTGCCCGGCGGCCCTCCCGAGGAGGGTCTGGAAGGCGGCGAGGAGGGTCATGAACAGGGTGACGCCATGGCTCTGCGAGAGGCCGTGCAGAGCGCCCGCCAGCCCGTCCGGCACCGTGAAGCTCCGCGTGGCGCCGCGAAAGGTCTGCACCGCGGGGCGCGGCCGGTCGGTGGGCAGAGAGAGAAGGCGCGGCGCACCATCGAGCCGGGCGCGCCAATAGCCGAGATGCTCCTCCAGCACCTCGCCCTGCAACGTGCCGCGCTGCCAGGCCGCCCAGTCGCCGTACTGCGCCGGCAGCTCCGGCAGGGGCGACGGGAGCCCCTGGCGGAACGCCTCGTAGAGCGCGGCCAGCTCGCGGACGAAGATTCCCTGCGACCACTCGTCCCACAGGATGTGGTGCATGGCGGTGACGAACAGATGGTCGTCCTCCCCGAGCCGCGCCAGCAGATGCCGCACCGGCGGGCGCACCGCCGGCGCGAACGGCTCCTCCACCGCTTTCCAGGCGATCGGCAGAACCGCGGCCAGGGGCCCCGCGCTCCCTGAAAGATGCCGGATCTCGACGGGCTCCGGCGCCCCGATGCGCTGCACGGGCTCGTCGTTCTCGAGCGGGAAAGTGGTGCGCAGGATCTCGTGCCGGCGATGGATCTCGGTGAGCGCCGCGGTGAGCACGTCCAGATCCAGCCGGCCGTGCAGGCGCAGGGCCACCGGGTTGTTGTAGGCGGCGTTGCCGGGCGCCAGGCGGTCGATGAACCAGAGGCGCTGCTGGGCGAAGGAGAGCGGTGCGCGGCCGGCTTCGGACCGGCGCGGCAGCGCCGGCTCGGTGCGCGGCGCCGCCGCCCCCGCGGCGAGGAGCGGCGCGAGGGCCTGGATCGTCGGCGCTTCGAACAGGGTGGCCAGAGGAAGCTCCACTCCGAAGCGGGCGGCGATCCGCGCCAGGAGCTGGGTCGCCATCAACGAATGGCCGCCCAGGTCGAAGAAGCTGTCGTGGGTGCCGACGGAGGCGATCCCCAGCAGCTCCTGCCAGATCCCGGCCAGCGCCTGTTCCTGCGCATCTTTCGGCGCCACATATGGAGTGGTGAGGCCGGGGCGCGCATGGAGCGTGGTGGCCACGGGAGCCTCCTCCACCGCCGCGACGCTTTCCTCGATCCAATACCGCTTCCGTTCGAACGGATAGGTGGGGAGCGCCACGCGCCGCCGCCGCTCCTCGCCGCGGAAGCCCGTCCAGTCCACACGCACGCCGGCCAGCCACAGGCGGCCGAGGGTCGAAAGGGCGAACGCCTGGTCGGAGCGCCGCTCCCAGGCGGAGCGCAGAACGGGCAAGGCGACCTGTCCGTCGCCGCCGGCCTGGAGCGCCAGGCTGGTGAGGCTCTGGCCGGGACCGACCTCCAGCAGGACCAGCCCCGGCTCGCGCACCAGCTCGGCGACGGCGGCGGCGAAGCGGACGGGCGACAGCATCTGACGCACCCAGTACCCCGGGTCCGTCGCCTCCTCGGCGGTGATCCAGGTGCCGGTCAGGTTGGAGAGGAACGGGATCTCCGGCGTCCGCAGCGCGATGCCGGCGAGGAGCCGTTCCAGCTCGCCGGCCACGGGTTGCAGAAGCGGCGTATGGAACGCGTGCGACGTGGCGAGCCGGCGGCCGGGCGTTCCCCGCTCCCGGAGGACCACCTCCAGGGCCTCGACCGCCGCGGCCGGCCCGGCGACCACAGAGAGCTCCGGCCCGCTGACCGCCGCGAGCGCGAGCTCTCCGTCCAGGAGGCCCACGACCGCGCTCTCCGGGAGAGGCACGGCGAGCATCGCCCCCGCCGGCAGCGCCTCGATCGCCCGCGCCCGCAGGGCCACGACGCGCAGCGCATCCTCCAGGGAGAGCACGCCGGAGAGGCAGGCCGCCACGTACTCCCCCAGGCTGTAGCCGAGGAGGGCGCGGGGGACGATCCCCCACTCCCGCCAGAGCCGCGCCAGGGCGATCTCCACCGCGAAGAGCGCCGGCTGGGCCACCGCCGTACGGCGGAGCGGGCCGGTGGCCGCGGCGCTCCGGCCGAGCATCGCCTGCAAATCGACGCCCTCCCCGCCCTCCTCTCCTCCGCTCCAGAGCGCCGCTCCGAGATCCACCCCCAAAGGCCACAGGATCGCCGCGCACCGGTCGATCTCCGCGCGGAAGACCGGCTCTCCGTCGTACAGGCCGCGGGCCATCCCCGGGTACTGCTCGCCGAGACCTGGAAGCAGGAAGGCGACCGGGCGGTCCGTCCGCTCCTCGTGCGCCTCCAGGATGAAGGCGGGATCGCGCTCCGCCAGGGCCCGGCGCGCCTCCTCCGGGTCGCGGACCACCAGGGCGCGGCGCCAGGCCATCACCCGGCGGCCGGCCTGGAGCGTCCAGACGACGTCGGCGAAGGCGGGGCACGGCGAGTCCAGATGCGCGGCGAGGCGGTCCGTCGCCGTCTCCAGCGCCGTCCCGGTCGCCGCCGAGAGGAGCAGGAGCTGCCAGGGGCGGGACGGCGCGGCAGGCGCGGGCTCCGGCGCCTCCTCCACGATCACGTGCGCGTTCGTGCCGCCCAGGCCGAACGAGCTGACCCCGGCGCGGCGCGGCGCGCCGTCCGTCTCCCAGGGCGCGAGGCGGGTGCTCACGTAGAACGGGCTCGCAGCGAAGTCGATCGCCGGGTTGGGCGTCGCGAACCCGAGGCTCGGCGGGATCTCGCGGTGCTCCAGGGCGAGCACGGTCTTGATCAGGCCGGCGACACCCGCCGCGGCGTCGAGATGCCCGATGTTCGTCTTGACGGACCCCACGGCGCAGAAACCCGTCCGCTCCGTCCCGCCGCGGAAGGCGCGGGTGAGCGCCGCGATCTCGATCGGATCTCCCAGCGCGGTGCCGCTGCCGTGCGCCTCCACGTAGCCGATGGTCTCCGGATCGACCCGCGCCAGGGCGAGCGCTTCGGCGATCACCGCCGACTGCCCCTCGACGCTCGGGGCCGAGAAGCCGACCCGCAGCGGGCCGTCGTTGTTCACCGCCGAGCCGCGGATCACCGCGCGCACCGGATCGCCGCCGGCGAGCGCGTCCTCCAGCCGTTTCAGGACGACGATGCCGGCACCGCTCCCCGGCACCGCGCCGGCCGCCGCGGCATCGAACGCCCGGCAATGGCCGTCCGGCGACAGGATGCTCCCCGGCAGATGGAAGTAGCCCACCTGCGGCACCTTGAGCGAAACGCCCCCGGCGAGCGCCATGTCGCACTCGCCGTTCAACAGGCTCTGGCAGGCCATGTGGACCGCCACGAGCGACGTGGAGCAGGCGGTCTGCACGCCGACGCTCGGACCGGAGAGGCCGAGCTCGTAGCTCACCCGGGTGCAGAGGAAGTCCTTGTCGGAGCCGATCATCCCCTGCACGCCGCCGGGCGCGTTGAGCAGGCCGTGTCGCGAAAAGAGGTGGAAGAAATAGTAGCTGTTCGTCGAGACGCCGCCGAACACCCCCACCGGGCCGCCGATGCGCAGCGCATCGTAACCGGCCGCCTCCAGCCCCTCCCAGGCGCACTCCAGGAACAGGCGCTGCTGCGGATCGAGGAGCGACGCCTCGCGGGCGCTGTAGCCGAAGAACGGCGCATCGAAGAGATCGATCTCCGCCACCACCCCGGCCGAGCGCACGTAGCGCGGATCGGCGAGCGTCTCGGGCAGGACGCCCACGGCGCGCAGCTCCGCCTCGTCCAGGGTGCGGAGCGACTCCACCCCGTTGCGGAGGTTCTCCCAGAACGCCGCGGCATCGGGCGCCCCGGGGAACCGGCCGGCCAGGGCGAGGATGGCGATCGCATTCTCCGGAGGCTCCGGGGCTTCGGGCTCTTCGTGGTTCATGGGCGGTTCCTCTGGCTGGTGCCGCGCAAGCGCTTCTGGCGCTCGAGCAGGGCGCGCCGGGTCTCGGCCCGGTCGAGGCTCCGTTCCAGATCGAGGGGAGACGGCGGCGGGACCTGCGGTGCGGAGGCGCTGTGCCGCGCCTCCCCCAGCGAGGCCGGGAGCGTCGCCACCGGCCGGCCCGGATCGGCCACCACGGCGGCGAGGAGCTCCGCGTAGTCGGCCGCCAGGCGCTCGACCGTGGCGGCCTCGAAGAGGTCCGAGTTGTACTGGAAGGAGGCGGCCACGTGATCGCCCGCATCGCTCATCAGGAGCGACAGGTCGAACATCGCGGCCCGCCCGCCGAGCAGATACGGCGCGAGCTCCAGGCTCCCCGTGCGTAGCGTCGCGCCCCCCTGGCCGGTGAGCAGGCGGATGACCCGCTCCTCCTCTCCTTCATAGAGGACGAAGAACACCTGGAAGATCGGCGCCACCCCCGGATCGCGCTGTGGCCGCAGCCGCTCGACGAGGAGAGGGAACGGATAGTCCTGCCACGCCTCCGCCTCCGCCACCCGCTCGCGCACCCGTCCGAGCAGGGGCCGGAAGCCCGGATACCCGGCGAACGACGTGCGCACGACGACCGAGTTGACGAAGTACCCGACCACCTCCCGCAACCGGGGAGACGGCCGCCCCGGCGCCGGACAGCCGACGAGCACGTCCTCCTGCCCGCTGTAGCGGTAGAGGAGCGCCTGGAACGCGGCGAGGAGGAGTGTCGAGAGCGTCACCCCCTCCGCCGCCGCGAGCGCCTTCCCCCCCCGCGTCAGGTCCTCCGGCAGGAGCACGGCGAGCGACCCGCCCGCGAACGTCTGGCCGGCAGGGCGCGGACGGTCCGCCGGCAGCTCCAGCGCCGGAGGCGCCCCCGCGAGCCGGCTCCGCCAGAGCCCCGCGAGCTCCGCCCCGCGCGGCCCCACGAGCATCTCCGCCTGCCACCGCGCAAACTCCTCGTACGTGGCTTCCAGGGGAGGCAGCGCCGCCGGCAGCCCCTCGCGCGCCGCGTCGTAGAGCACGCCCAGCTCGTCGAGCAGGACGGCGAGCGACGAGAAATCGATCGAGAGGTGATGGAGCGAAGGGAGCGTGACCGTCTCCCCGTCTCCGAGATGGAACAGGCTGAGGCGCACCACCGGCGCCTCCTCGAGCCGGAACGGCCGGTGCGCCGCCTCGCCGATCCGCCGGTCGAGCTCCGCCGCGCTCCAACCGGTGGCGTCGATCTCCACCACCTCGACCGGCAGATGCGCATGCACCCGCCCGACCGGCTGCCCCCCCGGCGCCGGGCACGTCGTGCGCAGCACCGGATGCCGGTCGGCCAGCGCCTGCCACGCGGCGCGAAACGCGCCCACGTCGAGCCCACGCGAGCGCGCCGGAAGGCTCACGTTGTACGCCGTCGCGCCAGGAGCCAGCTTCTGGACGAACCAGAGGGCCCGCTGACCGAAGGAAAGCGGAATGTCCCGGATCTCAGACATCAATCAAAAAATAAGTCGCCTCCCGGAGGCCGGGAGAACTACCTCTACTACGGTAGTGCGCGCAGTGGTCTCGCAGGGGACGGGATGGGGCAAGAATAGCGGATCGGAGGGGAAAGGGGAACGGGCTCAATCCGCCGCGACCTGGATCACCAGCTTCCCGCGCACGTGCCCTTCCTCGCTGAAGACGTGGGCGTCGGCGATCCGCTCCAGGCGGAACACCTCCTCGACGTGCGGGCGGAGGCGGCCGGTGTCGATCATCCGGCCGAGGACGGCGAGACCCTCGCCGCTGGGCTTGACGATGACGGAGCGGGCTCTCCGGACGGGACCGAAGAGGCCGCCGGCCAGCGAGGCCAGGCCCTGGACGACGATCGCCGCTTCGAAGGAGGTGGTCACGTAGACCCCTCCTTCTTCCAGGATCAGCTCGCACTCGCGGTACGCGGCTCTCCCCGCGGCATCGAAGACGACGTGGTAGCTCTCCTCGTCCTGCGTGAAATCCTCCTGCGTGTAGTCGATGCCGCGGTCGGCGCCGAGCTCGCGGAGGAATTCCTGGTTCCGGCCGCTCGCCACGGCCACCACCCGGGCTCCCAGGGCCTTGCCGACCTGGACGGCGAAGTGGCCGACGCCGCCCGCGCCGCCGTTGACCAGCAGCCGCTCCCCCTCCGCCAGCTCCCCCCGGTCGCGCAGCGCCTGGAGCGCGGTCAGCCCGGCCACCGGCACGGCCGCGGCCTCCTCGAAAGTCAGGCGCGCGGGCTTGGGCGCGGCGGCCGCCTCCCCCACCAGTACGTATTCGGCATACCCTCCGCCGTGCGGGCTGTCGACGAAGGCATGGACCGGATCGCCCGGGGCGAACCGGCTGACCTCGGCGCCGATCGCCTCCACCTCCCCGGCCACGTCGAAGCCCAGGATGAGCGGGAAGCGGGCGGGTCTCAGGAAGCGCAGCCCGCCCTTGCGCATCTTCCAGTCGAGAGGATTCACCGCCGCCGCGCGCACCCGGACCAGGAGCTGCCCGGGTCCCACCACCGGCTTCTCCACCTCACGGACCTCGAAGCGGTCCACACCGCCGTAGCCATGGATCACCGCTGCTCGCATGGCCGCCAATCTATACCAGGGATGACAAAGGTCATCCGGATTTCATGATCCCCGTACCTGGAGCCGGACCGCCCCGGCGCGCCAGAATCCAGGCTGTGCCAAGCATCCATGAAAGGATTCATTCCATGAGCCTCCTGAGCCGCAGCCGCCGGACGTCCTTCGCCCTGGCCCTCTGTTGCCTCCTGGCCGTTCCCGCGGGCGCCGCGGAAGGCCCGGCGGCGTTCGCCATCACCAACGTGCAGGTCTTCGACGGCACCCGCCTGCTCCCCAAGGGGATCGTCGTCGTGCGCGACGGCAGGATCGCCGCCGCCGGCCCGGACGCCAAGGTGCCGGACGGCGCCAAGATCGTCGACGCCGCGGGTGGCACGCTCCTCCCCGGCTTCATCGACAGCCATACCCACGCCTTCGCCAACGCGCTCGAACGCGCCCTCGTCTTCGGCGTGACCACCGAGCTCGACATGTTCACCGGTCCCGAGCTCGGGCGGGAGATGCGAGCCGGGCAGGCGGCGCCCGGCGGCGCCCCCGGGCGCGCCGACCTCTACAGCGCCGGCTATCTCGCCACGGTCCCGGGCGGGCACGGCACGGAGTACGGCCTGCCGGTGCCGACCCTCACCAGGCCCTCCGAGGCGCAGCCCTGGGTGGACGCCCGGATCGCCGAGGGATCGGACTACGTCAAGATCGTCCTGGAGAACGGCTCGGCCTACGGCATGAAGGTCGCGAGCCTCGATCACGCGACCATGGCCGCCCTGGTCGAGGCGGCCCACCGCCGCCACAAGCTGGCCGTCGTCCACGTCAGCACGGCGGCGGACGCCCGCGCCGCCCTCGCGGCCGGCGCCGACGGCCTCGTTCACCTCTTCACCGACCGGGCGGCCGATCCGGACTTCGTCCGCATCGCGGCCGAGCACAAGGCGTTCGTCGTGCCGACCCTGACCGTTCTGGAGAGCACCAACGGCGTGGCCGGTGGCAAGGCGCTCACCGAGGACCCGCGCCTCGCGGAGTACCTGCTGGCGGACGAGGTGACCACCCTCCGGCGCTCCTTCCCTTCCCACACCGCGGGCGGCATGCCGGTGGCCTATGCGACCGTCCGCCAGCTCGAGGAAGCCGGTGTACCGATCCTCGCCGGCACGGACGCGCCCAATCCGGGCACCGCCCACGGCGTCTCGATCCACCGCGAGCTCGAGCTCCTGGTGGAAGCGGGGCTCACCCCCGCCGAGGCCCTGACCGCCGCGACAGCGGCCCCGGCCAGCGCCTTCCACCTGGACGACCGCGGCCGCATCGCTCCCGGCCTGCGCGCCGACCTCGTGCTGGTGGCGGGTGATCCGACGAAGACCATCACCGATACGCGCAACATCGTGCAGATCTGGAAGGGAGGCGTCCCGCTGGAGCGTCCGCTCGCCCCGCAGAAGACCGCGGCGGGATCGGCACCGGCCACCACCGCGGCCCTCTCGGGCCTGATCAGCGACTTCGAGGACGGCACCACCGCGGTCCGCTTCGGCAGCGGCTGGGCCGATTCGACCGACGCGATGCGCGGCGGCGCCTCGGTGGTGAAGAAGGAGGTGGTGGATGGAGGCGCCCGGGGCGGCAAGGTGCTGGAGATCTCGGGCGAGGTCAGGAGCGGCTTCGCGTTCCCCTGGTCCGGCGCGATCTTCTTCCCTGGCGATCCGCGGATGGCGCCGGCGAACCTCTCCGCGGCGCGCGACCTGGTCTTCTGGGCGCAAGGCGACGGCCGCACCTACAAGGTGTTCGTCTTCTCGACCAGCCTGGGGATGATGCCCGCCCAGCAGCCGTTCGTCGCCGGCCCGGAGTGGGAGCGCCACACCATCCCCCTCGCGCAGTTTACGGGCGCCGATCCCGCCGCGATCACCGGCATCTTCTTCGGTGCCGGCCCCGACCTGGGGACGTTCCACTTCCGGATCGACGACGTGGAGGTGGCCCCGGCGCCCTCTCAGACCAGCCCGTAACCGAGGTCGTGGGCCACGCGGCTGAGCACGGGGAGCAGGGCCGGGTCGAGCAGCGGCCGGTGGAAGACCGGGAGCGGCGGGACCGCCCAGGCTCCCCGCTCCCAGAGCGCGACGGCGGGCCGGTTGCCATGCATGGAGGAGGGATAGCAGATCCCCTGGACCTCCCCATAGGCGGCGTAGATCGCCTGCGCCCAGCGCCGCGCCCGCGGGCGCGGTCCGGTGCTGAGCGCCATCGACGCTCCGGCGCGGGTCGGCCAGACGCCGGTCAGGTCGAGGAGGTCGACCGGCCGGAGCAGCTCGAAGGCGGCGAG
>Ga0209682_10000245_pt1 | contig 18609 bp, 18 predicted proteins | sample DOMMetBare2Fresh_2_FD_187471 | JGI IMG/M metagenome (GOLD analysis project Ga0209682, IMG submission 187471) | Wetland sediment microbial communities from St. Louis River estuary, USA, under dissolved organic matter induced mercury methylation -... | ecosystem: Environmental > Aquatic >... | reverse complement strand
GGAGCTGAAGGCGTTGGGGTATGTCGCGAAGTGAGGGGTGCGCGCGAGGGTGGTGGCATGCACCGGCGCGGCTGAAAAGGACCCAAAGGACTGCAAGGACCCAAAGGACGAAAGACAAAAAGGACGAAAACCTCCGCGGGCGGGCGGGGTCCTTGAGGTCCTTGCAGTCCTTTGGGTCCTTGGGCGGTTGGGGGATTGACAACGGCCGGCGCCGTCCGTAAGATCTGCATCCTTCCGCGCGGCGGGAGGTTAGCTCAGCGGTTAGAGCACCTGCCTTACACGCAGGGGGTCGCGGGTTCAAATCCCTCACCTCCCACCAAGAGGTGAGACACGCCGCGGGAATTTGACATCCAGGTAACGTCAGGCTCATTGCGGGGCTGTAGTTCAGTTGGTTAGAACGCCGGCCTGTCACGCCGGAGGTCGCGGGTTCGAGCCCCGTCGGCCCCGCCAATATCCCCCCTGGTTCCTGGATTTTCTCGCTGGAGACGGCTGGAGACGATTGAGATGCGCGACAAGATCAAGTTGGTTTCGACCGCCGGTACGGGGTACTTCTATACGACCGACAAGAACAAGAAGCTCTCCACCGAGAAGCTTCGCCTGAAGAAGTACGACCCCAAGGTCCGCAAGCACGTCGAGTTCGTCGAAGAGAAGCTGCGCTGACCGCGGTTCCCCCGTTTCGTTCCCCCTCGCGAGACCCCCGGATCGGGGGTCTTCGTGTTTTCAGGCACCCCGTGACAGAATGCTCCTCCCAAGGAGGAGGTCCCTTATGCACGAATTGCCTGCACTGCCTTACGCCTTCGACGCTCTGGAGCCCCACATCGACGCCCAGACGATGCAGATCCACCACGACAAGCATCACGCGACGTACGTCACCAAGCTGAACGACGCGCTCAAGGACCACCCGGACCTGCAGAGCAAGAGCCTCGAAGACCTGCTGCGCGGCATCGCCTCGGTCCCGGAAGGGATCCGCAACGCCGTCAAGAACCATGGCGGCGGCCATGCCAACCACAGCCTCTTCTGGAAGGTCATGGGACCGGGCGGCGGCGGCGCGCCGTCCGGCCCGCTCGGTGACGCGATCACCCAGGCGTTCGGCGGCTTCGACGCCTTCAAGGAGAAGCTCACCACCACGGCCACCAACGTCTTCGGCTCCGGGTGGGGCTGGCTGATCTGGAAGGACGGCAAGCTGGAGATCGCCGGCAAGCCCAACCAGGACAGCCCGTGGATGGAGGGCGCCGCGCCCCTCCTCGGCGTCGACGTCTGGGAGCACGCCTACTACCTGCGCTACCAGAACCGCCGTCCTGACTACCTCTCCGCCTGGTGGAACACCATCAACTGGGCCGAGGTCGAGCAGCAGTACCAGCGCGCCCGCGGCTGATCCCCTCCCCCAGGGACTTTTCCCGACCTCACCTGCTCAAAAACTGGGCAAGGCCCCCGAAGAGGGGTCCTTGCCCGCATCGCTGCGCAAGGACCCAACTTGCGGTTATAGAGAAGTTTGCACGTGTCAGCTCACGAGCTGCGCACATCCCTGCCTCTCGACTGACGCAAGATCAACCAAGCCTCAAGTATTCTTCCTCTAGAATAGGTTCAAATGAGGCCGGGGGGGATGGGCACCCCGGGCCAAACGCATCAAGGAGGAAAGAGCACAATGGCCAACATCGACCGCGCAATCCAGAGCTTCCGGCGGGAGGAGCGGCATTTGACCAAAGTCTTCAAGGCATTGTCGGACGGCACCCGCCAGGAGATCCTGCGATTGTTGGAAGGCCGCCAGCGCACGGTCGGCGAGATCGTGGGGAACTTCAATCTGTCGCAGCCGACGATCTCGCGTCACCTGTCGGTCCTCAAGGAGGCGGATCTGGTGGTCGACCAGAGGCAGGGACAGAACGTCATCTACCGGCTCAATGATGGCGCACTCTCGACGTCGATGCAGGAATTCTTCGGACAGTTCCGAAGCTGCCAGGAAGTCATGCGCTGAGACTCGTGAGAGCGGGCACTGCCGGCTCTCGACCTCCTTCTTGTCGGTTGATCCCTTTGCAATCCGAGGTGGGGGCGGTATAAGATGCCGCCCCCGGTCGCCCTCCCCTCCGTGGCAGCGCGTCCGTTCATCCCCGATTTCGGCGTTTTGGCGGTGTAGCTCAGCTGGTTAGAGCGAGCGACTCATAATCGCTAGGTCATGGGTTCAAGTCCCTTCACCGCCACCATTCCCCCGCCGGGCTCCCTGCCGCTCGACCGCATCCGCGACCACGTCTGCCGGTTCTTCCGGGAGACGGCGCCGCTCGCCGCGGGCGAGAAGCTCGTGGTCGCCTTCTCGGGCGGGCTCGATTCGACCGCGCTCCTCCTCTGCGCGAGCCGCCTCTTCCCGCTGACAGCCCCGCTGACCGCGGCTCATCTCGATCACGGTCTCGACGCCGGCTCGGCCGGCCGCGCCGCGTCCGCGGCCGCGGTGGCGGCGCGCCTCGGCGTCCCGTTCGTCGCGGAGCGGCGGCCGGTCCCCGCGTTGCGGCAGCCGGGCGAGAGCCTGGAGGCCGCGGCCCGCCGCGTCCGCTACGGATTCCTCGAAGAGGTCCGCCGGCAGACCGGGGCGCGCTGGGTGGCCACCGCCCACCACCAGGACGACCAGGCCGAGACGGTCCTCCTGCGACTCCTCTACGGCAGCGGTCTCGCAGGGCTCGCCGGCATCCGCGCGGTCCATGGCCGGATCGTCCGTCCTCTCCTGGAAGTGCCTCGCGCCGTGCTGCGCGAGGCGGTCGAGGCGGCGGAGCTCCCCTGGAGCGAGGATCCGGGGAACGCGGATCTCGCGGTGCCGCGCTGCCTCGTGCGCCACCGGCTGCTGCCGGCGCTGGAGAGGGAGCCCTCCCACCTCGCCCGCCTCGCCGGCAAGGCCCTTCGCGCCACCACGGCGCTCGACCGCCGCCTCGCGGACCTCCTGCACGTGCACACCCTGGACGATGGGGTCGCCGTGGACCGCGCCGTCCTCCTCGCGCTGCCCGCGGAGCTGCTGCCGTTCGCCCTGGCCGCCCTGCACCGCCGTGCCGGGGCGCCCTATCCGGCGGCGCGCGCGGCGCGGGAAGAGCTGCTGCGCCAGCTCGGAACCGGAGGGGACCGCCTCGCCTGTGACTGCGGCGGCGGCTGGCGTTGGGAGGCGCGCGCGGGGCTCCTGGTGCTCCGCGGCCCGCGGATCTCCGAGAAACCGCCGCGCTTCACTTATACTCTGGTGATCCCGGGTGTCCTCGAGATCCCGGAGATTGGCGTCAGGGTCGGGCTGCACCACCGCCCTGTCGAGCCCTGGATGTTCCAGAGCTCTCCTCACCGCGCGGGCCTCGCGCTGCCGCTGGCAGCCGGGGACCGCGTCACGGTGCGAAACCGTCGCCCCGGCGACCGCCTGCACCCTCTCGGTGCGGCCGGCAGCCGGCGGCTGAAGGAAGTTCTGATCGACCGGCGCGTCCCCCGCGAGCACAGGGACCGCCTCCCGCTCTTCTGCGTGGGAGAGCGGATCGCCTGGGTTCCGGGGATCACCATCGATCAGCGCTTCCGCATCACCGGCGAGGCGGCCGCCTGGGTCGCCGAGGTCGAGACGCGATGAGCACGACTGTGCCACTGGCTGCTGAGATGACTCCAGACAACCCGCCGGACCTCGAAATCCTGTTCGACGCCGCCACCGTGAGCGGCCGTGTGGCCGAGCTCGGCCGCCAGATCGGCCAGCAGATCGGCGCGGAAGACCCGCTCCTGATCGGCCTCCTCGAGGGCTCCCTGATCTTCCTCTCCGACCTGGTGCGGGCGATTCCGGCACCGATCCGCTTCGAGCTGATCCAGGTCCATTCCGGGGTTGACTCGGGAGTCCTCCGCATCGAATATCCGATCCCCGTGGACATCGCGGGGCAGAGCATCGTGGTGGTCAAGGACGTGGTCGCCTCCGGCGTCACCGAGCCCTACCTGGGACAGCAGCTCCGCGACCATGGAGCGCGCCAGGTCCGCTTCGCGGCGCTGGTCGACCTGCCGGACGACCGCAAGACCGACTTCCGCCCGGACTATGCCGCGTTCTCCACCTCCCGCCGGGGGGTGCTCGCCGGCTATGGCCTGAAGCACGGGGGGCGCTATGGGAACCTTCCGGGCATCGGACGCGTCCGAGGAACCGAGTGAGGGAATCCCCCTGCGGGCCTCGCGGTTGTCACCTGCAGGGACTTCGTGTCCTCCCGCGCGGGAGCGCGATTTTTGAAGAGGTAGCCGAGCTTTGAACTCTACGCTCAAGACGCTTTTTCTCTGGATGGCGATCTTCGTCGTCGTCATCCTGCTCTGGAACACCTTCCAGCGCAGCAAGACCGCCCAGGAAGACCTCTCCTTCTCCCAGTTCATCAAGGACGTGCGGAGCAGCAAGGTCGCGGAGGTCACGATCACGGGGCAGCAGGACCTGACCGGCAAGTTCAAGGGGAGCGCGCAGTACGCCGACGGGCAGGAATTCAAGGTCGTCCTCCCCCAGACCTATCCCGACCTGGTCAAGGAGCTGGATTCGGCCGGCGTCGAGATCCACGCCGAGAAGCCGCGGGACAACCCGCTCTTCGCCGTGCTGTTCACCTGGGCGCCCGTCCTTCTGATCGTCGCCCTCTGGATCTTCTTCATGCGCCAGATGCAGACCGGCGGCAACAAGGCCCTGTCGTTCGGCAAGAGCAAGGCCAAGCTCCTCAACACGACCGGCAAGAAGGTCACGTTCAAGGACGTCGCCGGGGTCGAGGAGGCCAAGGAGGAGCTGCAGGAGATCGTCGAGTTCCTGAAGGAGCCGCAGAAGTTCCAGAAGCTGGGCGGCCGCATCCCCAAGGGGGTGCTGCTGATGGGTCCTCCGGGCACCGGCAAGACGCTCCTCGCCCGCGCCATCGCCGGTGAGGCGAACGTGCCGTTCTTCTCGATCTCCGGCTCCGACTTCGTCGAGATGTTCGTCGGCGTCGGCGCCTCGCGCGTCCGCGACCTGTTCGAGCAGGGGAAGAAGAACGCCCCGTGCATCATCTTCATCGACGAGATCGACGCCGTCGGCCGCCACCGCGGCGCCGGCCTGGGCGGCGGCCACGACGAGCGCGAGCAGACGCTCAACCAGCTCCTCGTCGAGATGGACGGCTTCGAGTCGAACGAAGGGGTCATCCTGATCGCCGCGACGAACCGGCCGGACGTGCTCGACCCGGCGCTCCTGCGCCCCGGCCGCTTCGACCGCCGCGTCGTCGTCGACCGGCCCGACATCAACGGCCGCATCGGGATTCTCAAGGTCCACACGCGCAACATCCCGATGGACGACAACGTCAATCTGAACGTCATCGCCCGCGGCACGCCGGGCTTCGCCGGCGCCGACCTGTCGAACCTGGTCAACGAGGCCGCCCTGATCGCCGCCCGCCGCAACAAGAAGAAGGTGGACATGGGCGACTTCGAGTACGCCAAGGACAAGGTCCTGATGGGCGTCGAGCGGAAGACCATGATGCTCACCGACGAGGAGAAGCGGGTCACCGCCTACCACGAGGCCGGGCACGCGCTGGTCGCCGCCTTCACGCCGGGCGCGGATCCGCTGCACAAGGTGACGATCATCCCGCGCGGCCGGGCGCTCGGCCTGACCATGCAGCTCCCGACCGAGGACAAGTACACCTATCGCAAGCAGTACGTCGAGGCGCAGATCGCCATCCTGATGGGCGGCCGGGTGGCCGAGGAGCTGACCCAGGACGACGTCACGACCGGCGCCGGCAACGACATCGAGCGCGCCACCGACATGGCGCGGCGCATGGTCTGCGAGTGGGGCATGTCGGAGCTGGGGCCGCTCTCCTTCGGCAGCAAGGAGGAGCCCGTCTTCCTCGGCCGCGAGTTCCCGCAGCGCGCCGACTACAGCGAAGACACCGCGCTCCACATCGACCGCGAGGTGTCGCGCATCGTCCGCCAGGCCTATGAGCAGGCGACGAAGGTGCTGACCACCTACCGGGCCGTCCTCGACCGCGTCTCCACGGACCTCCTGGAGCGCGAGTCGCTCGACGGCGAAGAGGTCTACCGGATGATCCGCGACATGACCGGCCACGAGCCCATCCACGCCCGTCCGGTGCCGCCGGGAGAAGGGCTCGTGGTCACCGGACACGACGTGCCCGAGCCGGTGATCGCGCCGCGTCAGATGCCGATCCCCGCGACCTAGGAGACAGCGCGAATCCTCGACACCTCGCGCACCTGGGCTCTCCGGCTTCCCGGCCGCCGCTCCCTGTCCCTCGGGGAGCGGCCGCTGGTGATGGGTGTTCTCAATCTCACCCCGGACTCCTTCAGCGACGGCGGGTCCTGGAACGATCCGGCGCGCGCCGTCGAGCAGGGGCTCCGTCTGCTCGATGAAGGAGCCGACCTGCTCGACCTCGGCGCCGAATCGACCCGGCCGGGCGGCGGGGTCTATGGCGCGGGCGCCCCGGAGGTGCCGGCCGCGGAGGAGGCGGCGCGGCTGCTGCCGGTGCTGACCGCGCTGCGGCGCGCCACCGCCGCCCCCCTCTCGGTGGACACCCGCAAGGGCGAGGTGGCGCGGCAGGCTCTCGACGCCGGCGCCGACCTGATCAACGACGTGAGCGCCCTCGGCGATCCGGAGCTCGGCCGCGCCGTGGCCGGAGCCGGCTGCCCGCTCATCCTGATGCACAGCCGGGGCGAGCTCGCCACCATGCAGCGCGGCATCCGGTTCACCGACCTCCTCACCGAGGTGCGCGGCGAGCTCGCCGCCGCCATGGGACGCGCCGCGGCGTGCGGCGTCGCCGCGGAGCAGCTCGTGCTCGACCCAGGGATCGGCTTCGGCAAGACCGCGGAGCAGAACCTCGCCCTCCTCGGCCGCCTGCACGAGCTGGCGGCGCTGGGCCGGCCGCTCCTCGTCGGGGCGAGCCGCAAGAGCTTCATCGGCAAGACGGTGGAGGCGGCCGGCCGCCCCCTGCCGCCGCCGCGGGAGCGGCTGCCGGGGAGCCTCGCCGCCGTCGCCTGGGCCGCCGCCCGGTCGGCCGCCTTCGTGCGGGTTCACGACGTCGCCGCGACCGTGCAGTTCCTCGCGGTCTGGCGGGCGATCGGCGCCGCGGCCCTGGAGCATCGGGAGAGCGCGGCATGAGCATCGCGCGCCTGCTCGACCTGCTCACCTGGCGCGACGCCGTCGACGTCCTGGTCGTCGCCATCCTGATCTACAACCTGCTCCTGCTGATCCGCGGCACCCGCGCGGTACAGATGCTCCTCGGCATCGTCTTCGTCGGCATCCTCTACTACCTGGCGCGGATCATCGAGCTGCCGACCCTGCAGAAGATCCTGGAGAGCCTGCTCATCGTCCTGCCGTTCGCCATCATCATGCTCTTCCAGCAGGAGATCCGGCGCGCCCTCGCCGCCTTCGGGCGCAACCCCTTGTGGGGCCTCACCAAACAGCAGAAGGTGGTGGCCTCGTTCGCCGACATCGTGCTCGCCGCCACCACCCTCTCGTCGCGGCGGATCGGCGCTCTCATCGTCATCGAGCGCCTGCAAGGGCTGCGTACCTACGTCGAGAACGGCATCCTGGTCGACGCCACCCTCTCCTACGACCTGCTGATCAACATCTTCACGCCGGACACGCCGCTCCACGACGGCGCGGTGATCGTCCAGGACGACCGCATCGCCGCCGCCGCCTGCTTCCTGCCGCTCACCCCCAACCCCGAGCTGTCCAAGGAGCTCGGCACGCGGCACCGGGCGGCGCTCGGCATCACCGAGGAGACCGACGCGGTGGCCGTGGTGGTCTCCGAGGAGACCGGGATCATCTCCGTCTGCTTCGACGGTGAGATGATCCCCGACCTCGACGGCAAAAGCCTGCGCAACACCCTCTTCAAATACCTGGTGACCGACCTCTATCCCCAGGCGGGCACGGCATGACCGAGGGATCGCGCACCTGGGGGCTGCGCCTGCTGGCGCTGGGCATCGCCGTCGCCCTCTGGTTCAGCATCTCTCTGGAGGACCGGCAGGCGCTGTCGGAGCGGCTGGTGGAGGCGAGCGTCAGCTACAACCGGCCGCTCGGCCTGATCATCCTCGACCCGGAGAAGAGCGTGCGGGTGCGCCTGCGCGGCGGCAGCAAGCAGGTGCGCGAGCTCAATCCGTTCCAGGTGAGCGTCCAGGTCGAGCTGGAGCAGAACACCCCCGGCATGTACAGCGTCAACCTCAGCCCGGAGAACGTGCTCCTCCCCCCGGGGCTGGAGGTGGTCTCGATCGAGCCCAACGTCATCCGGGTGGAGCTGGAGCGGGAGGTGACGCAGCGCCTGCCGGTCCGCGCGAAGCTCACCGGCGAGCCGGCGGCCGGCGCCGTGGCCGTGATCGAAGAGACGGAGATCTTCCCCAACCAGGTGCTGGTCTCCGGCCCGGAGACCCTGGTGAAGCGGATCGAGACCCTCGAGACGGTCCCCATCCGTCTGGACGGGCATGCGCTCTCCTTCGAGGTCGAGGCATCGGTGGTGGCTCCGGACCCCCTCGTCCAGATCGTGCAACCATCCCGGGTCACCGTGCGCATCACCATGCGCCAGCCCGGGGCCGACGACAGTCCCCCCGCGGACCAGGAAAAGAAACCTTGAGCTCGACCGCCCGCCATCTCTTCGGAACCGACGGCTTGCGCGCCCGCTTCGGCGATGCGCCCCTGGACCGCCCCACCGTCACCTCCCTCGCCGCCCACCTGGCCGCCATGCTGCGCGAGCAGGCCACGGAGCACGGCGCCCCCCTCGTCGTGCTCGGCGGCGACACCCGCGAGAGCACCTCGGTGATCTGCCAATGGCTGGCCGAAGGGCTGGCGGCGGGGGGTGCCCGCGTCGAGCACGCGGGGGTGATCCCGACGCCCGGCGTCGCCTGGCTCGTCCGCGAGCTCGGCGCCGCCGCCGGCGCGGTCGTCTCCGCCAGCCACAACCCCTGGCCGGACAACGGCATCAAGCTGATCGACCCGCGCGGCTTCAAATGGAGCGAGGCGGCGGAGGCGGCGCTCGAACGGCATCTGGAGGGCGGCCGGGTGGAGGTTCCGGCGCTGGCGGAGGAGCTGCCGGTGGATGCCTCGCTCCGCGGACGCTACCTCGACCGGCTCGCCGCGACGGTCCCCTCTCTGGAGGGCCTGCGGGTCGTGCTCGACACCGGCAACGGTGCGGCGTCTTCCTACGCCGCCGAGCTGTTCGAGCGGCTCGGCGCCGCGGTCATCCCGCTCCACGGCGCGCCGGATGGCCGCAACGTCAACGCGGGGTGTGGCTCGACCGCGCCCGCGGAGATGGCGGCACGGGTGGTGGCCGAGGGGGCGGACCTGGGCGCCGCGTTCGACGGCGACGCGGACCGCTGCATCCTGGCCGACGAGCGCGGCGAGGTGCGCGACGGCGACGCCATCCTCTACCTCTGGGCCACCGCGCTCCACCGGCAAGGACGCCTGGTGCCGCCGCGGATCGTGGCGACGACGATGAGCAATCTCGGGCTGGAACGGGCCCTGGCGCGGGAGGGGATCGGCATCGCCCGCTGCGACGTGGGGGACCGCCATGTGGTGGAGACCCTGCAACGCGAGGGGCTCGCGCTGGGCGGCGAGCAGTCGGGGCACGTCGTCCACCTGGAGCTGTCGAGCACGGGAGACGGCCTGCTGACGGCGGTGCAGGCCGCGGCGATCGTCGCCCAGGGAGACCTCCCTCTATCAGGCCAGCTCGCCGGCTTCCGCCGCTACCCGCAGATCCTTCAGAACGTGCGGGTGGCGCGCAAGCCGGACCTGCTCGCCCTGCCGCGGGTGGCCGCGGCGGCTCGCGCCGTCGAGGAGAAGCTCGGCGCGGACGGCCGCCTCGTGCTCCGCTACAGCGGCACCGAGCCGCTCGCCCGCGTCATGATCGAAGGCCCCGACCAGCCCTCGATCGAGGCGCTGGCCGGCGAGCTGGCCGGGGCGATCCGCGACGAGATAGGGCTTCCCTAGCCGCCGTTCATCGCGGTCAGCATCTCCTTGACCGCCGCCTCGATGCCGACCATCACGGAGCGCGCGATGATGGCGTGCCCGATGTTCAGCTCCTCGATGCTCGCGATCGCGGCGACCGGACCGACGTTGTCGGTGCGCAGGCCGTGGCCGGCGTAGATCTTCAGCCCCTTGTCCTTGCCGATGTCGGCCATCTCCTGGAGCTTGTTCAGCTCTTCCTTGAGCTGCGCCGGATCGGTGGCCCGGGTGAAGGCGTCGGTGTTGATCTCGAACCCCTCGATCCAGCGGGCGCCGCCGCCCGGCATGCTGGAGAGCGCCTGGAGCTGGCGCGGGTCGGGGTCGATGAAGAGGGACACCGCGATGCCGCCCGCCGCGAGCTGCTCGGCCACCTCGGCGATGCGCCGCCCGTAGAAGATCAGGTTGAGCCCCCCCTCGGTGGTGACCTCCTCGGGGCGCTCCGGCACCAGGGTGACCTGGTGCGGCCGCAGGCGCAGGGCGGCCTTGAGCATCTCCGCCGAGATGGACATCTCGAGATTCAGCTTGCCGCGCACGCTCTCGCGCAGCCGTTCGACGTCCGCATCCTGGATGTGGCGCCGGTCCATGCGCAGATGGACCGTGATCCCGGAGGCGCCCGCTTCCTCTGCCACCCACGCAGCCTCCACAGGATCGGGGAATGGGGTATGCCGCGCCTGGCGCAGCGTCGCGACGTGGTCGACGTTGACCGAAAGTTTGGCCATCAGCGCTCGATCTCCAGATCTTGCCGCGTGGTGTCCTCGGGCTGGCGACTGATGAGGACGGTTCCTTGGATCGGAAAGAGGGTGCGGTGGACCCGCTCCCCGAACGTGAGATTCACCTCGTAATAACCTTCAGGATTGACCTGCAGCAGAGTACCCTTGCCGCCCTTCACGTTGAGCAGCTCGTTGTGGATCAAAACCTCGGCGGGTAGTTCCATCCCCCCCTCCTAATCCGTGTCCTGGAAAAAGCCTTCGTCCTTGTACTCCTTGAGCTTGCGCTGCAACGTCCGCAGCCCGATGCCGAGGAGGTCCGCGGCCTTGGCCCGGTGCCCGCCGGTCCGCGCAAGGGTCTCCAGGATCGCCTGGCGCTCGATGTCCGCCATGGTCCGCGGCTCCCCCGCCACCGCCTGGACCGGTCCCCCGGGCGCCGACAGCGAGGTCGACTCGCGCACCTCCACCGGCAGGTCCCCCGGCCCGATCTCGTCGCCGTGATGGAAGATCACCGACGACTCGATCACGTTGCGCAGCTCCCGGACGTTGCCGGGCCACGGATAGCGGGAGAGCAGCTCCACCGCCTCCGGGCTCAGCGTCTTCGGCGGCTTGCCGTGCTCCTGGCAGAAGACCCCCAGGAAGTGCTCGGCGAGCTGTTGCAGGTCGCCCGCCCGCTCGCGCAGCGGCGGAATGCGCAGCGTCACCACCTTCAGACGGTAGTACAGGTCCTCGCGGAACCGCCCCTCGGCGACCTCCTTCTCCAGGTCGCGATTGGTCGCCGCGATCAGGCGGAAGTCGACGTCGATCAGCTCGCTGCTGCCGACGCGGGTGATCTGGCGCTCTTCGAGGACGCGCAGCAGCTTGACCTGCAGCTCCGGATAGAGCTCGCTGATCTCGTCCAGAAACAGGGTGCCGCGGTGCGACAGCTCGAACTTGCCGATCTTGCGCGACACCGCGCCGGTGAACGCCCCCCGCTCGTGGCCGAACAGCTCGCTCTCCAGGATGTCGCTGGGGATCGCGCCGCAGTTGATCGCCAGGAAGCGCTCGTTGCGGCGGGGGCTCGCACGGTGGAGCGCGTTGGACACCAGCTCCTTGCCCGTGCCGCTCTCGCCGATGATGAGGACGCTCGAGCGGGTCGGAGCGACCAGCTTCATCTGCTCGAACAGCCGCTCCATCGGCGCCGAGCGCCCGATGATGCTCTCGAAGCCGAAGCGCTTGTCGAGCATCTGCCGGAGGGTCGAGACCTCCTCCTTGAGCTGCTGCTTCTCCAGCAGGTTCATCACCCGCTGCCGCAGCTCGTAGAGGTCCACCGGCTTGGTGAGGTAGTCGTCGGCACCGACCCGCATCGCCTCCACCGCCGACTCGATGCTGCCGTAGGCGGTCACCAGGATGAGGCCGAGATCGTACTTGCGCTCCCGGACCTCCTTGAGGAAGGCCACGCCGTCCATGCCCGGCATGCGCAGGTCGCAGACGGCCAGGCGCGCACCGTCGTTCTCTTCGAGGAATTCGAGGGCCTTGCGCGCGTCGTCGAACGTGCGCACGGCGAAACCGGCCTTCTCGATGGCGATCGCCATCGACTCGCGGGACCCGGTCTCGTCATCAACCACCAACACCAAGGGATTGTCCTGCATGCAGGGTCATTCTGGCACATCATGGCCTCAAATCGGAATGGCAAGCCCCTCCTGTCGTAAACTGGCCCCCCGACGCGATATGACCCTCCCCTTCGACTCCCGGCCGGCACGCGACGACAGCACCCTCCAGGGAGTGCTCGACAAGGTCGTCTTCGCCAACGAGGAGAACGCCTGGAGCGTGGTCCGCCTGGCCGTCTCCGGCCATCGCGAACCGGTCACCGCGGTGGGCAACCTGCTCGGCGCCCAGCCCGGCGAGACCCTGCGGCTCACCGGCACCTGGGTCCAGGACCCCAAGTACGGGCGGCAGTTCAAGGTCGCCTCTTGCCAGACCGTGGCCCCGGCGACGGTCGCCGGCATGGAGAAGTACCTCGGGTCCGGGCTCATCCGCGGCATCGGCAAGGGGCTCGCCGGCCGGCTCGTCCAGGCGTTCGGCCTGGAGACGCTCGACGTCATCGAGAACCAGCCCGAGCGCCTCCGCGAGGTGGAGGGGATCGGGCCGCAGCGCAGCACCGCCATCCAGCGCGCCTGGGTCGAGCAGCGCGACATCAAGGACGTCATGGTCTTCCTCCAGTCGCACGGCGTCTCCACCCATTTCGCCATCAAGGTCTACAAGGCCTACGGTGCCCAGGCCGTGCGCGTGGTGCGGGAGAACCCCTACCGGCTGGCCATCGACATCCATGGGATCGGCTTCAAGACGGCCGACGCCATCGCCTCCTCCCTGGGCATCGCGCCCACCGCGCCGCAGCGGATCGAGGCCGGCACGCTCCATCTCCTCGGCGAGGCCGCCGACCGCGGCCATGTCCACCTGCCGCGCGGCGAGCTGCGCGAGGAGGCCGTCAAGCTCCTCGGCGCCGAGGACTGGCGCGTCGACCAGGCGCTCGCCGCCCTCGCCGAGTCCGGCCAGGTGGTGGTCGAGCCCCTCGCCGCCGCGCCGGGCGACGCCGCCGAGGCGGCCATCTCGCTCAAGCCGCTCCACACCGCCGAGGCGGGGATCGCGGCGCGCCTCCGCGCCCTCCTGGTGCAGCCGCCGCTGCCGCTGGAGATCGACGTCGAGCGGGCGCTCGAATGGTTCGAGAAGCAGGAAAGGCTCGCCCTCGCCGGCGAGCAGCGCCAGGCGATCCGCGCCGGCCTGACGCGCAAGGTCCTGGTGATCACCGGCGGCCCGGGCACCGGCAAGACCACCCTGGTGCGCGGCATCGTGCGCATCCTGGAAAAGAAGGGGCAGAAGGTCCTCCTGGCCGCCCCCACCGGCCGCGCCGCCAAACGGCTCGCCGAGGCGACCGGAGGGGAGGCGGCGACCCTCCACCGCCTGCTGGAATTCAACGCCCAGACCCGCGGCTTCGACCGCAACCGCGAGCGCCCCCTCGCGGCCGACCTGCTGATCGTCGACGAGGTGTCGATGCTCGACACCGTCCTCGCCTACCACCTGCTGCGCGCCGTGCCGGACGGCGGCCGGCTGATCCTGGTGGGAGACGTGGACCAGCTCCCGTCGGTCGGGCCGGGGCGCGTCCTCGCCGACCTGATCCGCTCCGACGCCGTCGAGGTGATCCGCCTGACCGAGATCTTCCGCCAGGCGGAGCGCAGCCTGATCGTGGTCAACGCCCACCGGATCAACCAGGGGCAGATGCCGGTCCTGGAGTCGGTGGACAGCGACGGCGACTTCTTCTTCTTCGAGCGGCGCGAACCGGAGGAGGTCGTGGAGACCATCTGCCAGCTCGTCACCCGGCGCATCCCGGCCGGCTTCAAGCTCGATCCGGTCGAGCAGATCCAGGTGCTCTCGCCGCGCAACCGGGGGCCGCTCGGCACCGAGGCCCTGAACGCGCGCCTGCGCGACCTGCTCAATCCCGAGGGGGCGGCGGTGACCCGCGGCGGGCAGACGCTGCGGGTCGGGGACAAGGTGATGCAGGTGCGCAACAACTACGACCTGGAGGTGTGGAACGGCGACATCGGCCGGGTGGCGGAGATCGACGCCGAGGAGCAGCTCGTGCGGGTGACCGTCGACGGCCGGAGCGTCGTCTACGACTTCGCGGCGCTCGACGAGCTGGTCCTCTCCTACGCCTGCACGATCCACAAGTCACAGGGGAGCGAGTACCCCTGTGTGGTGATCCCCCTCCACACCACCCACTACCTGATGCTGCAGAGGAACCTCCTCTACACCGCGATCACCCGCGCCAAGCGGCTGGCCATCCTGGTCGGCGAGGAGCGCGCCCTGCGCATCGCGGTGGGCAACCGGAAGGTCCGGACGCGCCACACCCGCCTGGCCGAACGGCTGCGGGAATCCCCCTGACCCCCAAGGACGGCAAGGACATCAAGGACAACAGGGGCTTCTTGACAGGGGGGACCGGAACGGCTGAATCGAGGTATACTCCGGCGGTGCTCCAAGTATTGATCCTCGACGATGAGTCGATGGTGGTCGACACGCTCGCGGTGTGGTTGCGGATGCCCGGCGTGCACCTCACGACCTGCCTGGAGATCGAGGCGGCCGAGGCGCTCCTCAGCACCTTCCGCTTCGACGTGGTGGTGACGGACCTCTCCGTCTCCGAGCTCGGCGGGTTGGAAGGGATGCGCCTGATCCGCTTCGTCACCACCCACTTCCCGGACACCACCGTCTACGTCCTGAGCGGCTACGTGGACGAGAGCGTCCGGTCGCTCTGCTCGGTCCTCGGAGTGACGGCGGTGCTGGAGAAGCCGGAAGGGCTGTCGCAGCTCCGGACCCTCCTCCTCGAGCACCGGGCCACCCAGGCAAACGGCGCGGAGATCACCGGCGACGGCGAGGTGCAGCAGGTGGAGCGGCTGGAGGACTTCCTCCAGGCCGACACCATCCGTTCGGTCCTGCAGCCCGTGGTCAAGCTGAAGGACGGCGGCGGCGCCCCCTACGAGGTGTTCGGAGCCGAGGGGCTGGCGCGGGGGACGACCGGCTCGGTCCTGGGCAACCCGTCCTTCCTCCTGGCCTACGCGGCGCGCAAGGAGCTGCTCTTCGAAGCGGACATGATCTGCATCCGCGCCGCTCTCCACGAGGTCTCGGTGCTGGGGCATCCGCTGACCACGTTCCTCAACGTGCAGCCGCGGTCGCTCACCAACCCCGAGCTCACGACCAAGCTCTGCGCGGCCGTCGAAGCCGTGGGGCTCTCGGAGAGGAGCATCGTCCTGGAGCTCACCGAGCAGCAGACGATCGTCAACCCGCGGGCCTTCGCGACCACCCTGCAGAAGCTGCGCGACCGCGGCTTCCGGATCGCCCTCGACGACTTCGGGGAAGGCTCCTCCAACCTGAACCTCTTCCAGGACCTCCGCCCCGACTACCTGAAGATCTCCGGGACCTTCTGCCGCAATCTCGCCCAGGATCACTTCAAGCAGATCATCGTACAGAGCACGGCCGAGATGGCGGCCCGCGCCGGCACCGCGACGATCATGGAGGCGGTCGAGACGGCCGAGGAGGCGGAAGTCCTGAAGCGCCTGGGCATCGATTACGCCCAGGGCTACTTCTTCCTGCGGCCCCTGCCCGGCCGCGAGCTCGCCCGCGTGCTCGAAGAGGGGCCGATGCACGCGGCCCGCCCCGGGGCGGTCAACGCCCTCGGCCTCCTCCCTTCCGCTTCCTGAGCCCCTCCTTTTCCTCTCCTTGCGCGGTGGCCGGCCGGCCGGCCCCGGTGGGCCCGAAACCGATTCGTCCCGCCGTCCTGGTGTCCCGGTTGATCAGCGGAGGTACACTATACGAACGGACGGGCGCGCACGTCCTTGGCAGTGACAAGCTGCCAACAACTTTTTCGTGTTTTTTACTTGGAGGGACTTCACACATGACCGGTCATTCTCAGGTATACCCCTAGCTACCCCATCCCTTAGCTCTGTTGTTTTCGTCTGCTGTTGTTTTCTTGCTTGTGAACCTTGAACAGCAGGGGGTCTCTGCATCCTCTGCATTGCGGGAGAAACTACGCCCATGTCGATTCATGATTTTTATTCGAAGTTTGTGTCTAGCGAAGAGGAAAACACGTTGTTGGGAACGCTGCGCCGGCTGACTCTGTTCGACAGCCCCGGGGCGATGTTCCAGGAAGACCCGACTGCTGACTGGGCTCCCTGGGGAAGCGCCTCTCAAGAGTTGCCTCTGGAAGGAGGGGCGCTGTAAGGCCCGACTGAGCCGGCACCGAGTGGCGTCCGCGGGATCCGAGGTCACGATCCCACGGACGCCTCTTCCAGCAACCGGCCAAGCCCTGGAGACGACGCAATGACCTTTGCAGCCATCAAGAAAGCCGTTTGCGCGATACCCGAGATCTCGGCTTGGCCGGAGATGCTCGGTCTTCTCGCCCGAGTCGAACACAAGGAGGGGATTTCCGTATGGGATTACCCCGAAGCGTCCTGCCGCGCCGTCGGTGGAACCGCGATCGAAGCCCTCCCTGCCGCCGCCGCGGTTTTCTGTTCACTGATCAGTATTCATCTGGTCGACGACATGCTTGACGAAGAGCCGCACGGTGATTTTCACCGCCTCGGCAACGGTCAGACGGCCAACCTCGCACTCGCCCTCCAGGCCGCGGGCCACCGCCTGCTGGGTGACGCGATCTCCGACCCCACGATCAGCGCAGCGGCACAGAAAATCCTCGCCCGGATGGCTCTGGGAACCGCATACGGCCAGGGACTGGACGTCCGCGAGGCGACGAGCGAGGCCGAGTACTGGAAGATCGTCGAAGCCAAGACGCCTCCCTTGTTCGGCGCGGCCTTCGAGATCGGAGCCCTGTTGGGAGGAGCTCCCGCCGAGACCGTCGCGCAACTGGAGCAGGTCGGTCGCGTCCTGGGCCGCTTCATTCAGGTCAGCGACGACCTGGCGGATGCCCTGAAGACGCCCGCCAAGGTCGACTGGAACCGGCCGAGCAACAACCTGCCCATTCTATATGCCCTGACCGCGCAGCACCCCGCGCGCGAGCGGTTTCGCGGGCTCGTCGCCCGCTCCAACGACCCGGAGGCGCTCGATGAGGCGCATCAAATCTTGCTCAAATGCGGGGCCGTCAGTTACTGCACCTTCAAGATGATCGAGTTCGCCCAGGAAGCGCAAGAGATCCTGGACAAGACACCTCTTCACGACTCCGAGCCTGTGGCGCAGGTGTTGCATCTCAATTTGAGGCCTCTTCACCGCCTGCTCGAAACCGTGGGCGTCGAAGAGCCTGAGCTCATCACCGTGTGAGAGTGCCATGACCCCTATCGCCCGGAGGCCTGCCTGGGAGCTCCAGCCGCGCAATACAGCGGATCTGGATTTATCACACCGGCAGGCTCCGAAGGCGTATAATCGGGTTGATCCCCGGATCAGCCGAACGTACCCGTCCGATCCGAGACGGCTACCGTACCGCGTATTGAAGGGACGGTCTTTCGGGAGACCGACTCAAACCATGCCGGCGCTCCTTCTCTCCCACCCGTTCTCGCGGCTCCTCGAAAAGCCGGGCAAGGAGAGAATGCGCGCCGGAGCCCAATGGGAATCAGCCCGCTCGCGAGCTCCTCCTCGCTCCCCTCTCGACCGGCGTCTTCAGCAGAAGTTTCTCCGAAAGTAAATTATTTCGCTTCCCCTGAGGGAGGATCGTGCAATGCCTATTCATGATTTTCATTCGAAGCTCTCATCCCGGAACGAGAACAACGTGCTGTTCGAGGCTCTGCGCCGGTTGCGCCGGATCGAAGACATTCGGGGCCTTCTCTTCAGCGAGGAGACCCTCGCGGGGGGTTGGTATCCCTGGAGCGACGTGAGCGAGCCCCACCGTCAGGCCGTGGCAGGCGCTTGAGCAGCGGCTTGCCCGCTCACCGGGGCGCAGGCCTGCCTGCGCCCCGGAAGCTGATCCTGACTTCCTCGCGCCGGAGCACTCAAACACTTGTGTTGTAGAATCCGTACAGCACACCTATGAGCCTCCAGCGCACGAAGGAGCTCATCTGCGCGCTCCGCCCTGTCGCGGTCTGGCCGCAGATGGTCGAGCTGGTCGATCGAGTCCAGCCCCGGGGCCTCCTTGCCGTTTGGGAGTACCCGGCCGCGGCCTGCACGGCCATGGGAGGATCTCCGGAAGCCGCTCTCGTGGGGTCCGCGGCGATCTTCTGCTCGCTCATCAGCATCCATCTGGTGGACGACATGCTGGACGAAGACCCCCTCGGCGACTACCGCCACCTGGGGGCAGGCATCACGGCGAACCTGGCACTGGCGTTTCAGGCGGCCGGCCACCAGGTTCTCGACGACGCCTCCCTCCCCACGCAGACCCGCTCGACCCTCCAAGGGCTCCTCTCCCGCATGGCCCTGGACACCGCTCATGGCCAGAGTCTCGACACCCACGATCTTCAAAACGAAGAGGAGTACTGGCAGGTGGTGGGGGCCAAGACGCCCCCCCTCTTC
>Ga0209682_10000244_pt1 | contig 18621 bp, 18 predicted proteins | sample DOMMetBare2Fresh_2_FD_187471 | JGI IMG/M metagenome (GOLD analysis project Ga0209682, IMG submission 187471) | Wetland sediment microbial communities from St. Louis River estuary, USA, under dissolved organic matter induced mercury methylation -... | ecosystem: Environmental > Aquatic >... | reverse complement strand
TGTGGCCGCCCGGCCCGGGAAGGGAGGCGGCCGCGGGCGCGGCGGGCCTGGGTGCCGGGGCGGAGGCGCAGGCGGCGAGGAGGCAGGCGGCGGCTGCGAGGGAACGCTGCATGAGAGGCTCCGGGGAGGGCGGCCGGACGGTGCGATGGCCGGACGGTGGGGATGGGTTGGTGCGACCCCGGATCGCTGCCGGCCGGCGGTGCCGGGCGCAAGGCTCTGTTGGACGCCATCGCCCACCGCCCTCCGCTTGACGGAGCGTTGCCGGTCGCGCCGGCGTGGTTACCTCCTAGGGCCACGCGCCGCGTCATCCGCCGGCGCCGGAGACCACCACGGTGAACCCCACCTCGCCCCCCGCCCCCCTGACCTCGCCCTGGCGCGCCGTCGCCCTCTACATCGCCCTCATGGCCCTCGGCATGACCGCCATGCACCACGGCTTCGGCCTCCGCTACGACCAGCCGGAGATGACCCAGGTGCTGGTCTTCGTGGAGGTGGGGCTGGCCGGCTGGGCCTGGTGGGCGGCGCGGCGCCAACCCTGGTGGCCCCGGCCCGTGACCGGCCGGCCCTCGGCGCGCGGCCTCGCCTGGTTCGCCCCGGTCGGCCTGGCGGTGCTGGCCGCCTTCGGCGCCTTCGCCGCCGAGGTGGTCCGGGCCGCGCCGCGGCTCGCGCCGGAGCAGTGGCGCCTGCTGGCGGTGGTGGGAACCACCACGGCGCTGGTCGGGTTCTCCGAGGAGCTGATGTTCCGGGGCGTGCTGCTGCGCGGCCTCGGCCGGGGCGGCGGCCTCTTCCGCGCCATGGCGCTGAGCGCCGCCGGCTTCTCGCTGCTCCACGCCGTCAACGTGCTCGGCGGCGCGCCGCCCGCCGGCGTGGCGGTCCAGCTCGCCGTCACCTTCCTGGTGGGGCTCTGCTGGGCGCCCCTCGCCGTCCGGCTCGGCGCGCTCTGGCCGCTCATGGTGATCCACTGGCTCTGGGACTTCACGCTGGTCGGCCTGCCGGTGCTGGCGGTGGCGCCGCCGGTGGCGGCCGCCCTGATGACGCCGGTGGCCCTGCTCAGCCTCCCGCCGCTCTGGTGGTCGCTGCGGGGCGAGCGGGGCGCGGCCCTGGCGGCGCCGTAGGTGGCCGCCATGGGCACCCCCGACGACGCGGCACAGGCCGAGCGCCGCTGGCTGGCCGAGACCTTCCAGCCCGGCGCGCCCCAGCTCACCTGGCGGGCCGCGCTCAGCGGCGTGCTCCTCGGCGCGCTCATGGCGCTCTCCAACCTCTACGTGGTGCTCAAGACCGGCTGGAGCCTGGGCGTCACGGTGACCGCCTGCATCCTGGCCTGGGCCGCCTTCCGGGTGCTCTCGGCCCTGCGCCTCTCGCGCCGCCCCTTCGGGCCCCTCGAGAACAACGCCATGGCCTCGGTGGCCTCCTCGGCCGGCTACATGACCGGCGGCGGCAACATGGCGGCCCTGCCGGCGCTGCTGCTCCTCGGCGCGCCGCGCCCCTCCGGCCCGGCCCTGGTGGCCTGGTTCAGCGCCATCGCCATGCTCGGGGTGCTCATCGCCATCCCGGTGAAGCGGCAGCTGGTCAACCGCGAGCGGCTCCCCTTCCCCACCGGCACCGCCACCGCCGAGACCATCCGGGCGCTCCACGGCGCGGCGGCCGGCGCCTCGCAGGCGCGCCTGCTGGGCGGCGCGGCGGTGGCCGGCGCCCTGGTGGCGGTGGCCAAGGACCTGCCCGGCCTCCCCTTCCACCTCCCCGAGACCGTCGGCCTGCCCCTGCTGCTGGCCGGCCTGCCGCTGGCGCGCTGGGGGCTGGCCATGGAGACCTCGCTCCTGCTCTTCGGCTCGGGCGCGCTGGTCTCCCTCCGCACCGGCTGGTCGATGCTGGCCGGCGCGGTGCTGGCCTACGGCCTGCTCGCGCCGCCGCTGGTGGCCGCCGGCGTCATCCCGGCGGTGGCCTACAAGGCCATCGTGCAGTGGACGCTCTGGGGCGGCGCCGGCGTGCTGGTCTCCTCCGGCCTGGTGACCACCGCCTTCGACTGGCGCAGCCTGGCGGCCAGCCTCTCCGGGGTGGGCGCGGCGCTGCGGGGGACGCGCGGCGCGGACCCGGCCGACCCCCTCGACGCGGTGGAGGCGCCCGGCTGGTGGTTCCCGGCCGGCCTGGCGGTGCTCGGGCCGGTGCTGGTGCTCCTCATGTGGTGGCTCTTCGCCATCCCGCCCTGGGTCGGCCTCCTCACCCTGCCGCTCGGCGTGCTCATGGGCTTCATGGCGGCCCGCATCACCGGCGAGACCGACACCACGCCCTCCAAGGCCTTCGGCCCGCTGACGCAGATGGTCTACGGCGGGCTCCTGCCGGGCCAGGTGGTGCCCAACGTCATGGGGGCCAACGTGACCGCCGGCATGGGGCTGCACGCCGCCGACCTGCTCACCGACCTCAAGGCCGGCTACCTGCTGGGCGCCCGCCCGCGGCCGCAGGTGGTGGCGCAGCTCCTCGGGGCGGTGGTGGGGGCGCTGGCGGTGGTGCCGGTCTTCGACCTGCTGGTGCCGGACGCCTCGGCCCTCGGCACGGTCCGCTTCCCGGCGCCGTCCGCGCAGGTCTGGGCCGGCGTCTCGCGCGTGCTCCAGGCCGGCTTCGCGGCGCTCCACCCGACGGCGCGCCTCGCCCTGCTGGCCGGCCTGGCCGCCGGGGCGCTCCTGGTGGTCCTGGAGCGGACGCTGCCGGCCCGGGCCAAGGCCTTCGTCCCCTCGCCCTCGGGGCTGGGGCTCGGCATGGTGATCCCCGGCCCGTCGTCGGTGGCCATCTGCGCCGGCGCCGCCCTGGCGGCCCTGCTGCGCCGCGTCCGCCCGGCGGCGGCCGAGCGGCTGGTGGTGCCGGCCGCGTCGGGGCTCATCGCCGGCGAGAGCCTGATGGGCATCGCCATCGCGCTGGCGGTGGCCCTGGGGCTGGTTTCCTGAGCCGAACCGCAGCGCTCCTCCGGGCCATCGGGCGCCCGATGGCATGTCGGCCTGACCCGCGGGCAGAACCTAGAACGTCAGCGCCAGGACCGGAAAGGTGACGGCCCGCCCGGTGGTGGGCGCGGGCCGCTCCGGGGCGGGCGTCGGCAGGACCTGCTTCCGGTAGGCCGCGCCGGCCGCGAGCTCCTCGGGGCCCTGGCGGCCGCCACTCGCCAGGGCGGGGATGGCGATGGCCAGGCCGAGCCCCGTGGACGCGGCGCTGATCACGGCGCCCAGCAGCACCCGATCCGGGTTGCTCGAGGTTCCATCCTCATTCACCGGGGTCGAGAGCACGGTGATCGCGCCGATGGCACCGCCCACGCCCAGGATGACGAACCCGGCGACGGCGCGGCTCTTCACGCTGGCCCGGCGCACCTCGCGCGCCTCCAGCCCCTGCAGGACGACGGCGCGGAGCTGGTCGTCCTGGGCGAGCCGGCTGGCGACCTCGGCCTCGGACGCGCCGACCATGCGGGCGAACGTCGAGATCTGATCCGGACGGAGGGTGGCGGGCGCCGCCGTCCCGCCGTCCGCCGCCGGACGGCCCGGGAGAATCAACAGCGCGGCTGCCAGGGTGAAGCCGAGTGCCGAACCAGCTCGATGCATGGTGCCTTCCCTCTCGTGGTCCCGTCGTGGTCCAGTGGTTCCTGCGTTCGCCCCGCCGCACCTGCGCCTCACCACCCCATGCCGACCTGCAGCGCCACCTCGGTGACGCTGACGCGGGCGCCGGTGCCCGGGGTGCCGCCGAAGGTGCCGCGGGAGTCGCGGAACGACACGGCGTCCTGCGTGACGCGCACCTCCGCGTAGAAGTGGGTCCGGTATTCGCGCATGAAGGTCACCCCGGCCTGGCCGTAGAAGCCCAGGTTCATCCCGCCGCTGTCGAGCGCGGCGAGGAGCGCGGGGCGGATGCCCAGCCCGAGGTAGGGGGAGGTGCTGGCGTCGATCAGGAAGACGCTTCCGCCAAGCTCCGCGAACACGCCGCCGAAACCGTTCCCCTCGCCGCCGGAGGCCGGCAGGAGCGCCCCGGCCCCGAACTCCATGAACCACCGCTCGCCCTCGAGGCGAGCGTCGAACTGGAGCGAGATGGCCGGGTCGAACCGGACGCCCGACGCGCTCGGCCAGGTCATCCCGGTCTTCAGGCCGAGGGACTTCCCGACGAACACCCGGTTCGGCCGCTGCCCCTCCCGCTCGGTGACGGTATGCAGGTCGCGGGCCTCCGCGACGGTGACGCCCCGCACCAGCGCGCGCGCCAGCCGGCGGGCCACGGGCTCCACGTCGTCGAGGGACGCGGCCGTCAGCTCGGCCTGCCTGACCAGCGCCCCATCGGCGGTGAGCAGGGTGGCGTGGATGGTGATGCGCGACTTCAGGCGAACGGCCGAGACCTTGACGCAGTGGCCGGCCTTGAGCGCGGCCAGCGCCGGGATCAGGCCGCCCTCGCGCGCGATGGCGCCGGCCGTCTCGGCGGGCAGGGCGACCACCTGGTCGGCCTCGGAGGCCAGGGCGTTGCCGAGCACGATGCCGATGGCCCCCGCCTCGCCCTCGGTGAGGTTGGTCGCCTCGACCGGGAGGACGGCCACCTCGGCGGCCGAGGCCGCGAACGCCACCAGGAGCGCCATCAGGCACAGGAACGTCCGGGTCATGACCTCTCCCTCGAGGTGAATGGCCGGCGCGGCAGGAGCGCGCAGGCCGGCCTGGCCTCCCGCCCACCATCGCCCAGCCGGGCGCACCCCGCCGTGATCCGCATCACTTCGCGTGCGGTCGACCGGGCGTGTGTGTCCCTGCCCGACCTCCGCGCGGCTCGATCGGACGACCCTGGCGCTGCCGATCGCGACCCTGGCCGGTGGTCATCGCCGCGACCACCGGGGCTGACGCCCCGGCCCGCTACACCTTCTGGAAGATGAGCGAGGTGTTGAGCCCCGCGAAGGCGAAGTTGTTGTTCATGACGATGCTCGGGCTGGCGTCCCTGGCCGGGCCGGACAGGAGCGCCACGGGCGCCACGTCCGGATGCGGCCGCTCCAGGTTCTTGGTGGGCGCCAGGAACCCGTCCCGCAGCATGGCCAGGCAGAAGACCGACTCGATGGCGCCGCAGCCGCCGAGGGTGTGGCCCGTGAAGCCCTTGGTGGAGCTCACGGGGACCTGGTCGCCCAGGGCCCGCAGCACCGCCTTGCTCTCGCACACGTCTCCCAGGTCCGTGGCGGTGGCGTGGGCGTTGACGTACTCGATCCGGCTCCGGTCGAGGTGCGCGTCGGCCAGGGAGCGCTCGATGACGGCCGTCATCCCGTCCTCGGACGGCGCCGTCATGTGCAGGCCGTCGCAGTTGGTGCCGAAGCCGACGATCTCGGCGTAGATGTGCGCGCCGCGGGCGCGGGCCCGCTCGTAGTCCTCCAGGACCAGGGTGCCCGCCCCCTCGCCGACCACCAGGCCATCGCGGTCCGCGTCGAAGGGGCGCGGCGAGCGCGCCGGCTGGTCGTTGTACTTCACCGAGGTCGCGAACATGAGGTCGAAGATGGCCGCGTGCACCACGTCCATCTCCTCGGCGCCCCCCGCGAGCATGACCTCCTGGTACCCGTGCTTGACGTTCTCGTAGGCGTAGCCGATCGCCTGGCTGCTGGAGACGCAGGCGGAGCAGGTGGTGATGACCCGGCCGCGGATGGCGTAGTACTGCGCCAGGTTGGCGGCGCAGGTGTGGCTCATGAACTTGAGATAGGTGGCGGACTGGATCGCCCCCAGCTGCTTCTGGACGTAGAGCTTGCGCACGAAGTCCTCGACCGCGGCGCTGGTCCCGCCGGTCGAGCCGTAGGCCAGCCCGACCTTCCCGGAGGACAGGAGGTCCTGCGTGAGGCCGGCGTCGTCGATGGCCTGCTGCGTGGCCCAGGTCGAGAGCAGCGCCACCCGGCCCATGGTGCGGGTCCGCTTCTTCGGGAGCGCAGAGAGATCCACCTCCACCGGCGCGCCCAGGCGGGTCCGCAGCCCCTCCACCTCGCCGAAGGCCGGCACCACGCGGACCCCGCTGCGGTCCTCGCGCAGGCCCCTGGAGACCTCGTCGATGCTGTTGCCGATGGGGCTGGTGATGCCGACCCCAGTGATCACGACTCGCTTGCCAGACACCGAAGTCCCGCCTCTCCTGGCCTCAGGCCAGACCGCCGTTGATGCCGATGACCTGCCCGGTCACGTACGCGGAGTCCTCGCTCGCCAGGTAGGCGGCCAGGGCGGCCACCTCGTCGGGCCTGCCGAGCCGCCGCATGGGGATGAGCTTCAGGATGGTCTCGATGGGAGCTTCCGAGATCATGTCGGTCTCGATCAACCCGGGCGCGATGGCGTTGACCGTGACGCCCCGGTGGGCCAGCTCCTGCGCCAGGGCGCGGGTGGCGCCGATGAGCCCCGCCTTGGCGGCCGAGTAGTTGACCTGGCCGCGGTTGCCGGTGACGCCCGAGACGGAGGAGATGTTGATGATCCGCCCCCAGCGGCGCCGCACCATGGGCATCACCAACGGGCGGGTCACGTTGTAGAAGCCGTCCAGGGTGGTGCGGGTCACGCGCTCCCAGGCGTCGCGCTCCAGCGCCGGGAAGGCGGCGTCCGCGGCCACGCCCGCGTTGTTCACCACCACGCCGATGGGGCGCGACTCGTCGGCCAGGAGCCGATCGACGGCCTCGCCCGCCGCCGCCGCGTCGGCCACGTCGAAGGGGCAGGGCTCGGCCGTGCCGCCCGCTTCGCGGATGGCCCGGAGCACCTCGTCCGCCGCGGCCGCGTTGGACCGGAAGTTCAGGTAGACCGGGTGGCCGGCCCGGGCCAGGGCCCGGGCGATCGCGGCTCCGATGCCGCGGCTTCCGCCCGTCACGAGCGCCCAAGGCTTCATGTTCCCGCCCTTCCCTCTCCCTGGTAGACGTTGAGACAGCCGCTGGCGACCAGCTCCCCACGCAGCCGGACCGTGCAGTCGAAGGCGCCGATGGCCTCGTCGCCGAACTGGTGCCGGGCCTCGACGAGGAGCTCGTCCCCGGCGAGGAAGTCGCGCCCGGGCAGCGTGACGTCCCGCGAGCCGAGCAGGTAGCCGATCCGCACCGGCTGGCCCAGCGCGCGCCCCTTGAGCCCGGCGTAGGCGCCGACGGCCTGGGCCATGTACTCCAGCGCCACCAGGCCGGGCACCCGGCCCGCCTCGGCGAAGGTCGAGTCCGCCCGGATGCGCACGCGGCAGGTCACGCCGCCCGGGCTCACCGACACCACCTCGTCGAGAAGGAGCATCCGGCCGCGGTGCGGCAAGAGCTGCTCGATTGGCGGGAAGGCCGCTTGGCCGGTGCCTTCGCTCACGGAGCCCCCACGGAGAGATCGACGGCCCACCCGCCCTCACCTGCGGGGCCCAGCCCCAGCGCGCCCGACCGGCCTGCCTCGACGGCGGCGGCCAGGGCCAGCCCGCCCGCGCAGGGGTGCGCCCGCCACTCCGGGGGCACGGCGGGCGGGTCGGCCGGAGCGCGCCGCAGCCGCTCCAGGCGCGCCCTCGACCGGGCGGTGGGTTCGGCCGTCAGGAGAAGCGCCACCGCGGCGCTCCGGTAGGTGCCCCATCCCTGCAGCGGCCCCGGGAGCGCCTCGTCCGCCAGCAGGAGCAGGGCGACGCCGCCGCACTCGGCCAGCTGCAGGGCGGCCTCCAGCAGGGCCATCGCCGCCGTGTCCGGCCCGGCCGCCACGGCAGTCGCGCCGAGACGGTTCCCGGCGGCGATCGACAGGTACCCGACCGCGGTGTTGTGCACGCTGTTGTGGAACTTGGTGGGAGAGGGAAGCCCGCCCTCATCGCGGAAGGAGGCGACGATCTCGGTGGCGCAGGCGATCTCGCCCAGCGCGGAGCCGAGGACCAGCGGCACGCCGGCGAGATCGACTCCGGCCTGGTCGACCGCCTGGGCCGCCACCTCCGCGACCATCCGGGTGAGCGAGGAGGCGCGCCGGCGCAGCGCCGCCGCCAGCCGGGCCGCGGGGGGCTCCACCGCTCCTGGCGACGGCACCCCGGTCGCGAAGGCCCGCGCGTCCGGGAAGCCCGGCGCCCAGAGCCCGACGCCGCTCACATGGAGGGGCGGGATCACGGCGCACCGAGGACCACGGAGGCGTTGTTGCCCCCGAAAGCGAAGGAGTTGCTGAGCGCGTAGCGCACCGGCACGCGGCGGCCGGCCCTGACCACGTCGACCGCCACGGCCGGGTCGAGCGGCGTCGCGCCCAGGCTCTCGGGGACATAGGAGCGCTCGATGGCCAGGACGGCGAAGACCGCTTCGGTGATCCCGGCCGCACCCAGCAGGTGGCCGGTGTAGCCCTTGGTGGAAGCCACCGCCGCGCCGGTTCCGACCACCTGGACGATGGCCCGGGCCTCGATGGCGTCGTTGGCCGGCGTGGCGGTCCCGTGGGCGTTGACGTAATCCACCGCCGCGCCGTCCAGGCCGGACTGCGCCAGCGCCCCGGCCATGGCGGCCACCGCCCCGGCACCCTCCGGGTGCGGGTGGCTCATGTGGTGCGCGTCGCTCGACTCGCCCACGCCGAGCAGGCGCGCCGGACCATCGGCCCCCCGCTCCAGCAGCACGAAGGCGGCGCCCTCCCCGATGCTGGTGCCGTCCCGCTGCGCCGCAAACGGACGGCAGGGGCGCGACGAGAGCGCCTGCAGGCTGCCAAAGCCGCGCAGGGTGGTGAGGCAGAGCGAGTCGGCGCCGCCCACCAGGACGGCGTCGGCCAGCCCGCTCCGCAGGAGCCGGCGGGCCGAGCCCAGGACCTTGGCCGAGGAGGAGCAGGCGGTGGAGACCACCCAGGCCGGACCGCGCGCGCCGGCGAGCTCGCGCACCACCTCGAGCAGCCCATGGAAGGCGTGCTGGCGCTGAAGGTCGAAGCCGTCGGGCAGGCGTCCGAGGGAGGCCTGCTCCCCGAGGGCGCGCTCCGTCTCGAGGATGCCCCCGGTGCTGGTCCCCACCACCACCGCCACGCGATCGGCCCCCCAGCGGCGAACCGCCGCCGCCACCGGGCCCGCCAGCCCATCGAAGACCAGCGCGGCGATCCGGCCCACGCGGCTGTCCCACCGGGCCAGCGCCTTCGGCAGAGCAGGCAGGGCGTCGGGCAGCGCCCCGGTGGCGGTCTCGAAGGGCAGGTCGAGGCGGCAGGGCGCGAGGCCGGTCCGGCCCGCCTCCAGGGCACGGGCCACCTCGGCGGTCGTCGCGCCGAGCGCGTTGCCCACCGAGTAGGCCACCACCGAGCATGTGAACTGGCCGGCCTGTTCCGTCATCGACGACCCGCTGTACGGCATCCAGGTGTCTCCTCGGACGGAGCACCGCCAGGACATGGCCACCAGGCCCTGTCCGCCACCCCCAGTACGGCACCCCTCCGGGTGTCGTGTTAGTATCAGCCTCCACCTCCTGGCTCAAGCGGCTCGGCGGCCCCATGCGTGCGGGATCACTGGGCTGTGAAGATGTGCTCTACGCGGTCATACGGTGCGGACGGTCGAATCGTGAAGGGTGCAGGGACCGACATCGTCAACGTGGCGCGCCTGGGCCGGAGCCTGGCGCGCGGTCCAGCCTTTGCCCAGGAGGTCTTCACGCCCTTGGAGCGCCAATACTGCGATCGACGCCCCAACGCCGCCCAGCATTACGCCGCCCGCTTCGCCGCCAAGGAGGCCTTCCTCAAGGCCGTCGGCGTCGGCATCTTCGCCGGGGTCCAGCTGCGCGACATCGAGGTGGTCCGGGACGAGGCCGGCCCGCCGCGGCTCAACCTGGGCCCGACCGCGGCCGCCGCGCTGGAACGAGCCGGCGGCACCCGGATGCACCTGAGCCTTTCCCACGAGCGCGACTACGCCATCGCCCTGGTCGTGATCTCGTGATCCCCACCTTCCTCGACCGGGCGCGCCGGACGCTCTTCACCGGCTCGGCGTTCCTCTTCTTCTTCAGCGGCGGCGCGCTGCTCTCCTACTTCGTCCTGCCGCTGGTGCACGCCTGGCCGGGGACGGCCTTCCAGCGTGCCCGGCGGTGCCGCCTGCTGGTGGGGCGCGCCTGGGTCCTGTTCCACGACTACATGCGGGTCACCGCCATCCTGCGCTACGACCCGCGCCTGACCCGCCTGGAAATCCCCCCCGGGCCCTTCGTCCTGGTCGCGAACCACCCCACCCTGGTCGACGTCACCGCGCTGGTGGCCACCTTCCCGGACATCGCCATCGTGGCCAAGGCGGCCATGTTCCGCAGCCCGCTGGTGGGTCGGCTGCTGCGCCTCTGCGACCACATCCGCAGCGACGACGGCCCGTTCGGCGGGGCCGCGGTGGTGAGCGCGGCGGTGGAGCGGCTGGCTCGGGGGACCCCGGTCCTGATCTTCCCCGAGGGGACCCGCTCGCCGCGCCACGCCCTGGGAACGCTGCGCACAGGGGCCTTCGAGATGGCCGCACGCGCCGGCGTCCCGGTGGTCGCGGCCCTCCTCAGGTGCGAGCCGCCCACCCTGATGCGGGGCGATCCTTGGTATGCCATACCGGAGCGGACGGCGGACCTGACCGTCGAGCAGCTCGCCACCTTCCGGGTGGCGCCTGGGGAGGCCCCGACGGCGGCGGGCCGGCTCCAGGCACAGTACGGTTCGCTCGTCGGCCAGCCCGGCCGCCGGGAGACCGCCGTCACGTACCCCATCCGCCAGGAAGGCTGACGACGAGGAGCGCCATGGAAGAGCTGGAGAAGGAGATCAAGCAGTTGATCATCGACTGCCTCAAGCTGGAGCATGCCAGCGTCGACACCATCGACGCCGCGGCGCCGCTCTTCGTGGAGGGGCTCGGGCTGGACTCCATCGACGCCCTGGAGATTGGCATGGAGATTCGCAAGCGCTACGGCGCGCGCCCCACTGGAGACGAGGCCCAGAACCGGGCGATCTTCCACTCGGTCCGTTCGCTCGCGCAGTTCATCGCGTCGAATCGCGCCTCGTTGGCAGGGTAGGCCCATGGACAAGCAAGCCATTCACGACAAGATCGCCGACGTCATCTCCGAACTCTTCGACATCGACCGCTCGCGCATCACCCTCGACGCGAAGTTCGAGGACCTGGAACTCACCAGCATCGACGCCATCGACATGGTGGTGGAGCTGCAGCGCTTCACCGGGAAGAAGCTGACCGAGGCAGGCCTCCGCAACGTGCGGACCATCGGCGACGTCGTCGAGCTGGTCCACGCCCACGTCACCAAGGGCGAGCCGGCGTCGTAGCGCTCCGCTCCGGCCGTGCGCGTCCTCCTCATCTCGCCGAACCGGCTGCGCTTCCCGTATCCGGTCTACCCCGTCGGCCTGGACTACGTGGCGGGCGCGCTGGCGGCCCGGCACGAGGTCCGGATCCTGGACCTCTGCCCCCTCGCCGACGACGAGGTGGCGCCGGTCGTGGGCGCCGTGGTCCGCGCCTTTGCGCCAGACGCCATCGGCGTCTCGATCCGGAACATCGACAACACCGACACCACCGACCTGCGGCAGTTCGTGGGGGAGGTGGCGGACCTGGTGCGCCTGCTCCGCGGGCTGACCCGGGCCCCGGTGGTGCTCGGCGGCGCCGGGTTCACGCTCTACCCGGCCCAGGTGCTGGCCGAGACCGGCGCCGACCTCGGCGTGGTCGGCGAGGGCGAGCGCTCGGCCGCCCTCTTCGACGCCCTCGCCGCGGGCGGCGACCCAAGCGCCATCCCCGGCGTGGTCGGCCCGGGCTGGAGCGGCCCCCCGTCCAGCCCCCTGCCGCCGGACGCCATCGGGCGCCGCCCGGTCCCGCCGCCCAACCCGTCGCTCGACTTCTACCTGTCGAGCTGCGGCATCATGAACCTGCAGACGCAGCGCGGCTGCCCGTTCCGCTGCGTCTACTGCACCTACCCCGGCATCGAGGGCGCCTGCGCCCGCCAGCGCCCGCCCGCCGAGGTGGCCCGCGAAGCCCTGGCCCTGCAGGACGCCGGGGCCCGCTACCTCTTCCTGGCCGACTCGGTCTTCAACGGCGATCCGGCGCACAGCCTGGCCGTCGCCGCGGCCTTCCGGGCCGCCGGCCTCGCCATCCCCTGGGGCGCCTACTTCGCTCCGCAGGCGCCGGCTCCCGGCTTCTACGCGCGCATGGCGGAGGCCGGCTGCACCCACGTGGAGTTCGGCACCGAGGCGCTCTCGGAGCGGATGCTGCGCCGCATCCGCAAGAGCTTCCGGCGGAGCGACGCCCTGGCGGCCCACCGGGAGGCGCGCGCGGCCGGCCTCCACGTCGCCCACTTCCTCATCCTGGGCGGACCGGACGAGGACGGCGAGACGCTCGAGGAGACCTTCGCCGCCGCCGAGGAGCTGGCCGACGCGGCCCTCTTCTTCTTCTGCGGCATGCGCGTCTTCCGCGGCACCGAGCTGGAGGTCATGGCCCGCCAGGCGGGCCAGGTGGCGGAGGACGACGACCTGCTCCGCCCGGTCTTCTACCAGCCCCCCGGGCTCCCGCTCCCCGAGATCGAGGCCCGCCTCCGCGCCCGCGCCGCCGGGCGTCGCAACTGGATCGTGGGCGACGGCGAGGAGCGCACGCGCCAGGCGACCGCGCGGCTCTACGGCCGCGGCCACACCGGGCCGCTCTGGGAACACCTGATCGCCACATGATCGCCGGTCGACGCCTTCCACCGTCCCGCGCCTTCGGCGCGGGGATCGCAGCGCTGGCCCTGGCCGCCGGGGTGGTGCCCTTCGGCGCCGCGGCGGCCGCCGTGCCGCTGGCGCTCTTCGTGGCCTGTTGCATGGTGGCGCCCTTCGTCCCGGCCTGGGCCTTCTTCCTCGACACCCGGCACCGCGGCCCGGGCGACCGGCCGCGGGTGGCGCTGACCTTCGACGACGGCCCGGCGCCGGACACGCTCCCGCCGCTGCTGGCGCTGCTGGAACGCGAGGGGGTGCGGGCCACCTTCTTCCTGGTGGGCCAGCGCGTGGCGGAGTACCCCGAGTCGGTGGCGCTGATCCTGGCCGGCGGGCACACCATCGGGAACCACTCCTGGACCCACGATCCCATCCTCATGCTCCGCCCGATGCGCCGGCTGGAGCGGGAGATCCGGGCCTGCCAGGAGGAGTTGGCCCATCGCGGGGTCCGGCCGCTCGTCTTCCGCCCGCCCATCGGGATCACCAACCCCCGCCTGCCGCTGGTGTTGCAGCGGCTCGGGCTGGCGTGCGTCACCTTCCGCGTCCGCCCGCTCGACTTCAGGAACTCGCGCCTGCAGGGGCTCCCGGAGCGCGTCCTCGGGCGCGTCCGGCCCGGCGACTTCGTGGTGCTCCACGACTCGAGCCCGGGGCCCGGCCGGCTGGCGGCCTGGCTCGAGGCGGTGGCCCGGATCGTCGCTGGGCTGCGCGAGGCCGGCCTGGCTGTGGTGCCGCTGGAGGAGCTCCTCGGCCAGCCCGTCACGGAGCGCGTGCCGGCCGGGCCGCCCCCCCGCCGCGAGCCCGCGGCGCCGCAGGCGGGCGGCGTCGCCTCGGCGGTGCTCTCGGCGATCCTCTTCGTCGGCTACCCGGTGCTGGCCTGGCTCGGCATCACCTTCCTGGGCACCAGGACCGCGGCGCTGCTCCTCCTGGCGGCCCTGGCGGCATCGCAGCTGCGCCGGGTGGCCAGTCGCCCCGCCGCCCTGCGTGGCCTCGCCTGGCTGGGCGTGGCGGTGATCGGCCTCCTGGTCCTGGCCGCCGCGCTCGACGACCCGCGCTTCATCCTCGCCTATCCTTCGCTGGTGAACCTCGTGCTGCTCGGCCAGTTCGGCTGGACCCTGCGCGCCGGCCCGCCCATGGTGGAGCGGTTCGCCCGGCTCCAGGTGGACGACCTGAGCCCCGCCGAGCTCGCCTACTGCCGCGCCGTCACCATCGTCTGGTGCGCCTTCTTCCTGGTGAACGGCCTCGCCGCCGCGGCGCTGGCCGCCTGGGGCACCCGGAGCGCCTGGGCCCTCTACTGCGGGCTCATCTCCTACCTTCTCATGGGGGTGCTCTTCGCCGCGGAGTACGTCGTCCGGAAGGCCCGCTACGGGCGATTCGGCCCTGGCCTCGTCGACCGCCTGCTGGTGCGCCTGGTCGGCCCTCCCTCCGCCAGATGAGCCCGTTCCCTTCCCACGCCCCCTCCGATCCGGTGGCCATCGGCCAGGACGGCCCGCGCACGTTCGCCGAGCTGTGCGCTGCGGCCGCGGCCATCGCCGCCGCCCTGGCCCGGCGCCCCGAGGCCCGCGTGGTGCTGGCCTGCGACGATCGCTACCACTTCGCCGCCGGGCTGCTGGGCGCCTGGGAGGCCGGGCGCCAGGTGGTCCTGCCCCCCAACACCCAGCCGGCGGCGCTGGCCGCGTGGACCGGGCGTGGCGACGCGCTCCTGCTCCACGACCGGCCGGGCCAGGCCGAGGGCCACTGCCTGGTCGGCTGGCTCTCCTCGGCCGCCGCGGGCGATCCCTCCCGGCTGCGCCTCCCGGCCCTCGAGGCGGACGCGGTGCTGGTCGCCACCTCGGGCTCGACCGGCCCCTCCCAGACCTTCGCGAAGACCCTGGGCCAGCTCCTCGACGAGGTCTCGGTCCACGCCGAGCTCTTCGCCATCGGCCGCGGCGCCCGCATCCTGGTGACCGCGCCGCCCCACCACATCTACGGGCTGCTCTTTGGCGTGCTCCTGCCGCTGCGCGCCGGGGCCGCCTTCCTCCGGCGCACCGCCCTCTTCCCGGAGGCGGTGATCGAGGCGGTGGCGCGGTTCGGGGCCACCCACGTGGTCAGCGTGCCCGCCCACCTGGCCGCGGTGGCCGCGGCCGGGCCGCTGCCCGCGGTGGAGCGGGTCTTCTCGTCCGCCGCGCCGCTCCCGGCCGCCACCTCCCTGGCCCTCGCGGCGGCCGGCTGGCCGGTGACCGAGATCTTCGGCTCCAGCGAGACCGGTGGCGTGGCCTGGCGCGAGGCGGCCGGCCTGCCCTGGCGGGCGCTCCCGGGCGTGCGGGCGGCGGTGGGTGACGGTGGGCGGCTCGAGGTGGACGGTCCCTTCCTCCACCCGGGCCAGGCGCGCCCATTCGTGACGGGCGACCTGGCGCGTGACGTCGCCGGCGGCTTCGAGCTGCTGGGGCGGGCCGACGGCGTGGTGAAGGCGGGGGGGAAGCGCGTCTCGCTCGGAGAGGTCGAGGAGCGCGCCCGCGGCGTGGCCGGCGTGACCGACGCGGCGGCCCTCGGCCAGGACGGCGGCGGCGCGCGCGGCCAGGAGGTCTGGCTGGCGGTGGCCGGCGTCGGGGTGACGCCCGAGGCGGTGCGCCAGGAGCTGGCGCGCTGGCTCGACCCGCTGGCGATGCCGCGGCGCATCCGCGTGCTGCCCTCCCTGCCCCGGCAGGAGACCGGCAAGCTGCCCCGCGGCGAGCTGCTGGCGCTCTTCGAGCGGCCGGCCGTCACCTGGACCCTCGAGCCGGAGCCGTCCGAGCGATCCGCCGCCGGGGTCGGCCAGGAGCAGCTGGTCCTCCGCTTCCCCGTCCCGGCCAGCCTCGGCTGGTTCGACGGCCACTTCCCGGGCCACCCCGTCATGGCCGGCGTGGTGCAGCTCCAGGTGCTGGTGGTGCGCGAGGCCCGTCGCGCCTGGCCCGGGCTCGGCGAGCCACAGCGGCTCCTGCGGCTCAAGTTCAAGCAGGTGATCGTGCCGGGCGACCTGATCACCCTGACGCTCGGCCACCACGCCGCGACGCGGCGGGTCGACTTCTCGCTCTCCACCGCGCGCGGGGCCTGCGCCTCGGGGAGCATCTTCTTCGGCGAGGCGCCGACCGAGGCCGTGCCATGACCACCTTCCGTCCCTGCGCCGTCGTCCCCACCTTCGACAACCCGCGCACCATCCGCGCGGTGGTCGAGCGCATCCGCGCCCACCTCCCGGACGTCATCGTGATCGACGACGGCAGCGGCCCGGAGGGGCGGGCCGCGGTGGCGGCGCTCGGCGCCGAGGGGCTCGCCACCGTGCGCCACCGGGCGCGCAACGGCGGCAAGGGGGCCGCCGTCAAGGATGGGCTGGCCGCCGCGCGTGAGGCCGGCTTCACCCACGCCATCCAGCTCGACGCCGACGGCCAGCACGACGACGGCCAGATCCCGGAGTTCCTGGAGGCGGCGCGGCGCCGGCCGGAGGCCTTGATCCTGGGCGAGCCGGTCTTCGACCAGTCGGCGCCGACGGTCCGGCTGCGGGCCCGCCGCATCAGCCGCTTCTGGACCGACATCGAGACCGGCGGGCGCGTCATCAACGATCCCCTGTGCGGCTTCCGGGTCTATCCGCTCGAGGCGACCGGGCGGCTCGGACGCATGGGCGACTGGATGGACTTCGACGTCGAGATCGCCGTCCGCCTGGTCTGGCTGGGCTGCCCGGTGGTCAACATCCCCACCAAGGTGCGCTACCTCTCGGCGGAGGAGGGGGGCGTGTCCCACTTCCGCATGGTGCGGGACAACGTGCGCATCTCCTGGTGCCACACCAGGCTCTGCGCCGGGGCCCTGCTCCTGGCGCTGCGGGGCCGGCTGCCGTGACCACCCCTCCGCCGTCGGCGCGCTGGCTCCACATGGCGGAGCGCGGAAGCGTCCTCGGCATCCGCATCCTCGTCGTGCTGTCCACGCTGCTCGGGCGCCGGCTCACGAGCCTGGTGCTGCCGGTCATCGCCACCTGGTACGCGCTCCTCGACGGCCAGGTCCGGCGCGCCTCGCTGGACTACCTGCGACGCATCCACGGCCGGGCCACGCTGGGCCAGGTCATCCGCCACGTCGGCTGCTTCGCCCAGGTGACGCTCGACCGCCTCTTCATGCTGCGCGGCCGGCTCGACGTCTTCGACGTCCACACCCACGGCGAGGCGCACCTCACCGGGCTGGCGGAGCGGAAGCAGGGGGCCCTCCTCATCATGGCCCACCTGGGCAGCTTCGAGATCATGCGGTCGCTCTCGGCCACGCGGCGGCTGCCCGTCAACATCCTGGGCTACTTCCAGAACGCCCAGCTCATCAACGCCGTCCTGGTGGGCCTGGACCCGGCCACCGACGCCCGCTTCATCTCGGTGCGGCCCAACGATCCGACCTTCGTCTTCGAGGTGGAGGACCGGATCCGGGCCGGCGAGATGGTCGGGACCATGGGGGACCGGGTGGGCTTCGATGGCAAGGCGGTCCGGGTCCCGTTCCTGGGCGGCACGGCGGCCTTCCCGACCGGCCCCTACCTGATGGCTGCGGTCCTGCACTGCCCCGTCTACCTGGCCTTCAGCCTCTACCGGGCGCCCAACCGCTACGACCTCTACTGCGAGCCCTTCGCCGAGCAGGTCCACCTGCCGCGCGGAGACCGCCAGGCCGCCCTCACCGGGCTGGCTGCCCGCTATGCCGCGCGCCTGGAGGCCTACTGCCGCGAGGCGCCCGAGAACTGGTTCAACTTCTACGACTTCTGGAGCCCCACATGACACCCTCCGTCCTCCCCGTCGGCCAGCGGCCGCTGGGCATCGACGACGTGCTGAGCCTGGCGCGCGGCACCTCCCTGGTGGAGATCGACCCGGCGCCCGAGGTCCAGGCGCGCATCCGGTTCACCTCCGAGTCGCTGGCACGGAGGTTGGCCCAGGGGGAGGCCATCTACGGCGTCACCACCGGGTTCGGCGACTCCTGCGAGACCAGCGTCGCCGTGGACCTGGCGCAGGAGCTGCCCGTCAACCTGGTCCGGTTCCACGGCTGCGGCACGGGCGCGCTGCTGACCGAGGAGGAGTCGGCGGCGGTGGTGGCGGTCCGGCTCGCCACGCTGGCGCGAGGCCACTCCGCCGTCCGGCTCGAGCTCCTGGAGCGGCTCTGCCAGCTCCTGCGCTACCGGCTCCTCCCGGCCATCCCCTGCGAGGGCTCGGTCGGCGCCAGCGGCGACCTGACGCCGCTGTCCTATCTCGCCGCCGTCGTCATCGGCGAGCGCGAGGTCCTGACCGCCGGCGGCGGGGTCCGCCCCGCCGCGGAGGCGCTCGCCCAGGTCGGCCTCCAGCCGCTCGCGCTGGCGCCGAAGGAGGGGCTCTCGATCATGAACGGCACCAGCGTCATGACGGCGCTGGCCTGCCTCGCCTTCGACCGCGCCCGGACCCTGGCGCGGGCCGCCTCGACCGTGACGGCCATGGCCAGCGACGGGCTGCGCGGCGAGCCCAGCCACTTCGACGCCCGGATCTTCGCGGCCAAGCCGCACCCGGGCCAGGCCATGGTGGCGCGCTGGATCCGCGAGCACCTCGAGTACCACCCCAGCCACGGGCGGACCGCGACCCGCATCCAGGACCGCTACTCCATCCGCTGCGCCCCGCACGTCATCGGCGTGCTGGCCGACGCGCTGCCGGTCATCCGCACCACGCTGGAGATCGAGATCAACGGCGCCAACGACAACCCGCTCCTCGACCCCGAGAGCGGCGACGTCCTGCACGGGGGCAACTTCTACGGGGGCCACGTGGCCCACGCCATGGACGGCCTGAAGACGCTGGTCGCCAACGTGGCGGACCTGCTCGATCGCCAGCTGGCGCTCCTCTGCAACCCCGCCACCAGCAACGGCCTCCCGGCCAACCTGGTCTCCCGCCCGGGCCGCGACGCGAGCGCGCACCACGGCTTCAAGGCCATGCAGATCTCGGCGTCGGCCCTGACCGCCGAGGCGCTCAAGCTGACCATGCCGGCCAGCGTCTTCAGCCGCTCCACCGAGAACCACAACCAGGACAAGGTCTCCATGGGCACCATCGCGGCGCGGGACGCCATG
>Ga0209682_10000243_pt1 | contig 18676 bp, 18 predicted proteins | sample DOMMetBare2Fresh_2_FD_187471 | JGI IMG/M metagenome (GOLD analysis project Ga0209682, IMG submission 187471) | Wetland sediment microbial communities from St. Louis River estuary, USA, under dissolved organic matter induced mercury methylation -... | ecosystem: Environmental > Aquatic >... | reverse complement strand
GCTGGCGCGCACCTCGTCGTCGAGCGCCTCGGCCAGCGCACGCTGTGCCTGCGAGGCCGGGTCGTCGGCCCCGGGCTTGCCACCCAGCAGCGGGCCGAGCGCGTTGCCCAGGCGTTTCATCGCCGGGACGAGCCCGGCGCCGCCGGCCAGCTCGACCCGCGCGGCGGCGACGCGGCCGAGGCTCCTGGCGAGCGCGGCCATCGAGCGCTCGAAGATGGCCAGGCGCTGCTGCGACCACTGTGCGAGCAGGCGTGCCATCGCGGCCTGTGCCTCGCCCGCCAGCGCGGCCTGCACCGCCTGCAACAGCACGCCCTCCTGGACCCAGCAACGTGCAAAGGCGTCCATCGGAAACACCTGGGCAACGAAGTGGCGCGTCGACAGGTGGCGCCGCCAGCGCTCGACATCGACCGCCTCGTCCTCGGCGGCTCGCGGCGCGCCGAGCTGGTTGAGCAGCACGATCACCGGCTTGCCGACCCAGGCCAGCAGTTCCATCTCGGGGTCGACATAGGCCGCCGCCTCGGGCGACTCGGCGGCATTGACGAGGTAGAGCACGGCGTCGGAGCGCTCGCGCACGTGGCGCAGTGCCTGCTGGCTGGCCCAGAAGGCGCGGTCGCGCCAGCGGTCCCAGACCTCGCTCAGGAACCAGCCGAGCGGATGGGCCCGTCCGCGCAGGCGCCGCACCAGGCGCACGCTGTCGCCGAAGCCGGGCGTGTCCCACAGGCGCAGTTCGTCGCCGGCCGCGCTGCGCAGCAGCAGGTGGTCGGACGCGAACTCGGTGACATGCGGCGCGTCGCGCACCTCGCCGACATCCTGCTGCAGCAACGTGCGCGCGAGCGTGGTCTTGCCGGCATTGGTGTGCGAGACCAGGCTGATCGCGATCGTGGATGGTGGGCTCATCGCGCCAGCGCAGTCTTCAGCGCCGCATGGGCCGGCGACGGATCCGCGGCCTCGAGGTCGGCGCACAGCAGGTCGACGGCCTGCGCCTGCGCGAAGGCCCGCCAGGCGGTGCGGCGCTCTTCGACGCGCCCGGGCAGCGTGCCGAAGCGGCGCACGAATCCGGCTTCGTCGGCCACCAGCAGCAGCGTCGCACCCGGTGCCGCATGCTTCAATGCCTCGACGAAGCGGCCGTGGCTCTCGGCCTCGGGCGTCGCGCCCAGGTCGACCAGCGCGATCAGCAGCCCGGGCGGCGTGCCGGCCACCGCACGTGCGGCCAGCTCCTCGTCGCCGACCCGCGTGGGCTCGGCGATCTGCATCTGGACCGCGTCGCCGAACTCGCGGGCCAGCAGCGCACGCAGGCCGAGCGCCGCCGCCGCGCCCGGCGCGGCGGCATGCGGACACACGCGCACCGTCGCGATGCCGGCGCCTGCGCGCTGGCGCAACAGGCGCTGGAAATACGGCTCGTCGAGCGCCAGCGCGACATGGCGCGCCTGCCACGCCGCGCGCCCCAGCGCCAGCGCGGCGAGCGCCAGCCGCGGCACGATCACCAGCAACAGCAGCATCGCGCCATAGAGATGGATCCACGGCCCCGCGCTCGCGCCGGCCTGCGGTGCGGCCGGCGTCAGGCGCATGGCCTCGACGGCCGCGATGTCGGGCACGGCGATCCCGGTGAAGGCCGTCGCCGGCGCGAGCAGCAGCGCGAGCGTGCGCTGCACGGTCTCGGCGTCGAGGAAGGTGCTCTGCCAGCCGGCGCGGTAGTCGAATACCAGCCCGCGCAGATACAGCCCGGCGACCAGCCCGGCGCCCACCGCGGCGGCCGCGACATGCAACATCGCCGCCGCGCGCGCCAGCGTCTGCGGCGTCGCCAGCGTGGCCCACTGCAGCGTGGCCTCGCGCAACGGCCCGCGGCCGACCCCGCGCCGCCACCACGCGGCCAGCGCCCGCGGGATCAGGCGCCCGGCGGCGGCCGGTCGCATGGCGCCGACGAGCAGCAGCAGATAGACCGCCAGGTTCCACCCGATCACCGCCCAGGCCGGTGGCGCGAGCACGTCGACGATCGCGCTGCGGCCCAGCACATCGGCCACGAGGCCCACCACGATGCCCGCGGCGAGCGCGACGAACAACGCACTCCAGCGCCAGCCCCGGTGCACCAGCCAGCGTTCGGCACCGCGTTCGCGCGGCCCGATGCGCTGCAGGGCATGGTGCGCCCGCTCGGCCAGGTAGCGCTCGGGGCCGGCGTCGGCGGGCGCCGTCTCGGCCGCCAGCCGCGCGGCCCAGGCGGCGTCGTCGGCGGTCCACAGCGGGCCTTCGGCCTGGTCGAAGGCGCGCACGAGCACGAGGCGGCGCGCGGTGGATTCGTCCATCGTCACCGCGGCGCGGACGCGCGCGCCTTCTCGGCCTCGGCCTGGTAGGCCTCGTAGCTGCGGGCGGCGCTCTTTGCGCAGCGTGCGCGTTCGGCCGGATCCTGCAGGCGGCGGCACTGCTCCTCACGCCAACCCTGGCCGAGGTCGTACCAGACCTCGGACGCACAAGCCGACAGCGCACCCAGCGCCACGATGACCCACCCCATCCGCATGCCCGTTCCCCCTATGGACGCCGGATCGATGCTACGCGAGCACCCGGCTGGCATCGGCGGGCTCCGAACCATGCTCAAAGCGGCGGGGGGTCGACACCGGGTGTCTCATGCGAGCGCCCGGCCGATCAGGATCTTCTGCACCTCGCTCGTGCCCTCGTAGATCTGGCACACGCGCACGTCGCGGTAGATGCGCTCGACCGGGAAGTCGCTGACGTAGCCGTAGCCGCCGTGGACCTGGATCGCGTCGGAGCACACGCGCTCGGCCATCTCGCTGGCGAAGAGCTTGGCCATCGCGGCCTCCTTCAGGCAGGGCCTGCCGGCATCCTTGAGTGCCGCGGCGTGGCGGATCAGCTGGCGCGCGGCCTCGATCTGCGTGGCCATGTCGGCGAGCTTGAACTGCACCGCCTGGTGATTGAAGATCGGCTGGCCGAAACTCACACGGTCCTTGCTGTAGGCCAGCGCGGCCTCGAAGGCCGCACGCGCCATCCCCACCGCCTGCGATGCGATGCCGATGCGCCCGCCCTCCAGGCCCGACAGCGCAATCCTCAGGCCCATGCCCTCGTCGCCCAGCAGGTTGCGCGCCGGCACGCGGCAGTTCTCGAACAGGATCTGCGCGGTATCGCTCGCATGCTGGCCCATCTTGTCCTCGATGCGCGCAACGTTGTAGCCGGGGGCGTCGGTCGGCACGAGGAAGGCGCTGATGCCCTTCTTCCCGGCGGCCTTGTCGGTGACGGCCATCACGATCGCGACGTCGCCGTTCTTGCCGCTGGTGATGAACTGCTTGACGCCGTCGAGCACATAGTCGTTGCCGTCCCTCACCGCGGTGGTGCGCAGGCCCCCGGCCTCGGAACCGACATGCGGCTCGGTCAGGCAGAAGGCGCCGAGCAGGTCACCGCGTGCCAGCGGCTTGAGGAAACGTTGCTTCTGGTCGTCGTTGCCGAAGGCCATCAGGATCGAGCAGACCGGGCAGTTGTTGACGCTGACCACGGTGCTGGTCGCGCCGTCGCCGGCGGCGATCTCCTCCAGGATCAGCGACAGCGCGACGTAGTCGAGCCCGGCACCGTCCCACTCGGCGGGCACCGCCACGCCGTAGCAGCCGAGCAGCGCCAGGCCGCGCAGCTGCGCCTGCGGAAAGTGATGGCTCTTGTCCCACTGCGCCGCATGGGGCGCAATCTCGGCCTGCACGTAGGTGCGTACGGCGTCCTGGACCGCGCGGTGGTCGTCACTGAGCAGCATGTCGGTTCGGTCTCCGGGAAGCGGCATCACCACGCCAGCGGCGTGCCGTCGTGGTTGAAGAAGCCGCCGTTGTCGGCGGGCTGCAGTGCCGCGAGGGTGCGGCGGATGCCGGCCGCGCTCTCGGCCACGTCGAGGTCGGCGCCGGCCCCGCCCATGTCGGTGCGGACCCAGCCCGGATGCAACGCAACGCACGTCGCACGGCCAGCCAGCGCCAGCGAGGCGTCCTTGAGCAGCGAGTTCAGCGCCGCCTTCGAGGCCCGGTACAACCAGCCCGACGTCGACGCCCGCAAGCCGATCGAGCCCAGGCGCGACGATACGACCGCCAGGCGCGCACCCGGTGCAAGCCTGTCGACCAGTTGCGGCAGCAGACGCATCGCGCCGAGCACGTTGGTATGCATCACGGCATCGAAGTCGACCTCGCTCGGCGCCTCCAGGCCGGCCGTGCGCGGCCCGTAGACACCGGCGTTGAGGATCGCGACATCGAAGTCCGCACCGTCGATCTGCCCAGCCAGGCTGCCGGCGCTGGCGGCGTCGCCGACATCGAGTTGCAGTGCCTGCGCGCCCAGTTCGCGCAGGCGCGCGAGATCGGCCGGGCTGCGCGCCGTGGCCGTCACGCGGGCACCTTCAGCCACGTACTGGCGCACCAGTTCGAGGCCGATGCCGCGCGACGCGCCGACGATCAGGACCTTCACGCGTCGAACTTCCAGGCCGGACCGAGCTTGTTCATCACGCCATCATGCCTTGCCGTTGGGCGCCAGGGCCAGGCGCACGGCCAGGCCGGCGAAGACGACGCCGCCCAGGCCCTGCAGCCAGCGCGCCAGGCGCGCCGGCATCGCCACGCGCCGGGCCCGTGCGGCCAAGGCCACGACGGCGGCCAGGAACAGCGTGCTCTGCAGGACGAAGACCGCGCCGAGCAGCAGGAAGGCCGTGGTCTTGTCCGGCGTCTGCGGCCGGATGAACTGCGGCAGGAAGGCGAGGAAGAACAGCACGACCTTGGGGTTGAGCACGTTGGTCAGCAGGCCGGCGCGGAAGTCGACTGCGAGGCCGCGCGCCGCGGCCCCGGCGCCCGTGGCCGCTGGCGCGCGCCCGGCCCAGGCCTCGCGCCACATGGCGACGGCCAGCCACAGCAGGTAGGCCGCGCCGGCCCACTTGACGAGCGCGAAAGCGGTGGCCGACACCGCCAGCAGCGCCGCCAGCCCGAAGGCCGCCGCGAGGGTGTGCACCACGCAGCCGGCATTGATGCCCAGCGCCGCAGCGATGCCGGCACGCACGCCGCCTTGCAGCGTGCGCGTGACCGTCAGCAGCAGGTCCACCCCCGGCGTCGCGTTCAGCACGAAGACCGCGGCCGTGAACAGCAGCAGGTCCTGCGGCCCGGCCAGGCCGGCGCGCGCGAGCAGTTCGGGCATCAGAGCATCTCGAGTGCGAGCGCGGTCGCTTCACCGCCGCCGATGCACAGCGACGCGACACCGCGCTTGAGGCCCCGCTTGCGCAGCGCGCCCAGCAGCGTGACGACGATGCGCGCGCCGCTGGCCCCGATCGGATGGCCCAGGGCGCAGGCGCCGCCGTGCACGTTGACGATTTCGTGCGGCAGCCTGAACTCGGCCATCGCCGCCATCGTCACCGCGGCAAAGGCTTCGTTGACCTCCCACAGGTCGATGCTCCTGGCATCCCAGCCGGCCTTGGCGAGCACCTTCTCGATCGCGCCGGCCGGCGCGGTGGAGAACCACTCCGGCGCCTGCGCATGCACGCTGTGCGCCACGATGCGCGCGATCGGCTTCAGGCCGAGCCGATTCGCCGTGCTCGCGCGCACCATCACCAGGGCCGCGGCGCCGTCGGAGATGCTGGAGGCGTTGGCCGCGGTGATCGTGCCGTCCTTCTTGAACGCGGGCTTGAGCGTGGGGATCTTCTCGAGCTTGGCCTTGAAGGGCTGCTCGTCCCACTTGATCACGGTATCGCCGGCCTTGCCGGGCAGCGCGACCGGCGCGAGCTCCCAGTCGAAGCTGCCGTCCTCGTTGGCAGCCTTGGCGCGCGTGGTCGAGGCGATCGCGAACTGATCCTGCGCCTCGCGCGTGAATCCGTACTTGGCGGCACAGGATTCGGCGAAGACGCCCATCGCCTTGCCGCGCTCGTAGGCGTCCTCCAGGCCGTCCATCGCCATGTGGTCGAAGATCTGGGCGTGACCGTACTTGATGCCCTTGCGCACGAACATCAGGTGTGGCGCACCGGTCATGCTCTCCATGCCACCGGCAACGACCACGTTCGCCGTGCCGGCCGCGAGCATGTCGTGACCGAACATCATCGCCCGCATGCCGCTGCCGCACATCTTGCTGAGCGTGACCGCGCCGGCCGATTGCGGCAGCCCGGCCTTCAGCGCGGCCTGGCGCGCCGGCGCCTGGCCCTGGCCAGCCATCAGGCAGTTGCCCATCAGCACCTCGTCGACGGCGTCGCCGGGCACACCGGCGCGCTCGACCGCGGCCTTGATGGCGACGGCGCCCAGTTCCCAGGCCGCCAGCGACGAGAAATCACCCAGCAGGCCGCCGATCGGCGTGCGGGCGGCGGAGACGATGACGATGGGGTCGCTCATGGGAAGGCTCCTTCAGGGGGTCAGGCAACGGAAATGAGGGACGCGCCGCGCTCGTCGGTGGCGACACGCCGGATGTAGGCCTGGAACTCGGCGTCCTCGCCGCGCAGCAGCAACGGCAGGGCATTGTGGAAGTCGTCGCGCCGGCACCATTCGCGCATGTAGTCGTCCCAGCTGTTCCAGCGCCGCTGTTCGGCCGGGCTCATGCCGGGCTTGTAGGCCACCAGGTAGGCGCGCTCGAACAACGCGATCAGCATGTCGAAGATCACCAGCATGCGGTCGTGCTGCTCGGGCGTCGGGTCCGCGAGCGCGGTCTGCGTGCGCAGCTGGAGGTCGGAATTGGCCAGCACGACCTTCAGGAAATCGTTGTAGGCGTCGGAGAGAAGCTGGAAGGCCTCTTGCTCCTCGTTCTCGCGCTCCTTGCGCTGCTCGAGCAGGAAGACCACGACGGCAAACGGCAGCGCGACGACCGTGACGACATAGCTCGCCAGTTCCCAGAAGTCACGCGCCGACATTCACGCGGCCCCTGCCCCCGCGCCGCGCCGGTGTGCGAAGCGGCGCGCGGCGTCGTAGGGAAAGACATCGTGCACGTGGCCGGCCTTGATGCGCTCCTTGTGGGACTGCCAGAACGCGGCGTCGAGCAGGTCGGCGTGGTGCTTCATGAACACCTCGCGCACGCCCGGGTTGCCGAGCAGGAACGGGCCGAAGGTCTCGGGAAAGACGTCCTTGGGGCCGACCGAATACCAGACCTCGCCCGACATCTCGTCCTCCTCGTTGCGCGGCGCCGGCACGCGACGGAAGTTGCAGTCGGTGATGTACTCGATCTCGTCGTAGTCGTAGAAGACGACCTTGCCGTGGCGCGTGACGCCGAAGTTCTTCCACAGCATGTCGCCGGGAAAGATGTTGGCGGCAACCAGGTCCTTGATCGCATTGCCGTATTCGACGACGGCGTGGCCGATCGACTCGCTGTCGCTGGCCGCGATCGCATCCTGCAGATAGATGTTCAGCGGGATCATGCGCCGTTCGATGTAGACGTGCCTGATCACGAGCACGTCCCCGTCCTCCTCGATCAGGCTCGGGCAGAAATGCTTGAGCTCGTCGATCAGCTCCTGCTCGAAGCGTGCGCGCGGAAACGCCACGTTGCTGTATTCCAGCGTGTCCGCCATCCGGCCGACACGGTCGTGCTGCTTGACCAGCAGGTACTTGCCCTTGATCTGCTCGCGCGTCGTCTCCTTCTGCGGCGGATAGAAATCCTTGATGCACTTGAACACGTAGGGGAACGACGGCAGGTCGAACACCAGCATCACCATGCCCTTGATACCGGGGGCGATGCGCAGCTTGTCGCTGCTGTGGCGCTGGTGGGCGAGGAAGTCGCGGTAGAACAGGTTCTTGCCATGCTTCTGCAGGCCCAGCGCGCTGTAGAGCTCGGCGCGCGGCTTGCGCGGCATCAGGCCCCGAAGGAACTGAACGTAGGCACTCGGCACCTCCATGTCGACCATGAAATAGGCGCGTGCGAAGCTGAAGACCAGCAGCAGGTCATCCTCGCGGAACAGCGCGGTGTCGATGGCCAGCTTGCCGCTGCCCGTCCAGACCACCGGCAGGCACAGCGGCAGCTCGGTGAAGCCGTTGATGATCTTGCCGACGATGTAGGCGCCCTTGTTGCGGAAGAACATCGAACTGAGGACCTGGATCTGGAAGTTGGCGCGCAGCCGCCAATCCGCCAGCGGCAGCCCCGCGGCCTGCTGCATCGCCTCGATCGTGGCGTCGATGTCGCGCCCGAGATCGTCCCACTCGGCGGCGAGGCGGAAGTTGTGCACGATGCGCAGCAAGGTCTCGCGCAGCGTCTCCTTGGTCGGGTAGTAGGCGCGGTAGGTCGGCGCCGAAGCCGGCTCCTCGTTCTCGATGTACTCCGTGCTGACGGCCGGCCGCACGAAGATGAAATCGTTGCGGAAGTAGCTGCGATGCAGCAGCTTGGCCGTGACCGAGTTGAAGAAGGTCTCGGCCAGCTCTGGCTGGTGGTGGTTGGTCAGCAGGCCGATGTAGTGCAGCTTGGCCTGCTGCCAGCTGTCCATCGAGAGCTCGTCGACATGGAACTCGCCGCGCAGCCGCGCCACCGCTTCGTCGACCCGCTTGTCGTAGAACTCGATGCGCTCGCGCTGGGCACGCTGCTGGCCGTGCCAGTCGGCCTGCTCGAAGCGCGCCTTGGCGCTCGCACTGGCCGCTCGGAAGAGTCGATAGTGACGGTTGAAACCCTCGAGCATGGCCTGCGCGATGTCGAAGGCGCGGCTGTCGTTCAGGCGATGCGGGAACATCGAGGGATCGACCTCAATCGTCGTCGGCCGATGTCGCGATGCGCGGGTAGCGCTTGAGCGCGGCGGCGAAGACGTCGACCACGGACTCGGGCCGGTCCATCGTGCAGTCCAGGTCCTTCAGCAGGCCGTCGGCCAGGCCGTAGACCCAGCCGTGCACCGCCACCTTCTGGCCACGCGCCCAGGCATCCTGCAGCACGGTCGACAACGCGACATTGCCGACCTGCTCGATCACGTTCATCTCGCACAGGATGTTCTCCTGCTCGGCCTCGGGCAGGTGATCGAGCCGCTTGCGGTGGCGCAGCCGCACGTCCTGCACGTGGCGCAGCCAGTTGTCGGCCAGGCCCACGCGGGTGCCCTTGAGCGCTGCGCGCACGCCGGCGCAGCCGTAGTGGCCGACGACCATGATGTGCTCGACCTTCAGGTGCTCGACCGCGAACTGGATCGTCGACAGCGCGTTGAGGTCGGAGTGCACCACCACGTTGGCCACGTTGCGGTGGACGAACACCTCGCCCGGATCCAGGCCGGTGATCTCGTTGGCGGGCACGCGGCTGTCGGCGCAGCCGATCCACATGTACTTCGGGCTCTGCTGCTGCGCCAGGCGGGTGAAGAAGCCGGGCTGGCGCTGCTTGACGGCGTCGGCCCAGCGGCGGTTGTTGTCGAGAAGGAGGTCGAGTTCGTTGCTCATGGCGCCAGTGTAGGCAAGGCCACGTCTCCCGGCGCGAGGCCGGGCCGGAGACATCCGTAGGTGACGCCGTCGAGCGCGTGGCCCGCCTTGAGGATCGCCAGCGGCTGGGTACCCTCGTGGGTGTAACCGGCGTGGCGGGCCACGGCCTGCGACGCCACGTTGCGGGCGTAGATCGGCATCCACAGCCGCGTGATGCCCGGCAGCGCGCCCCAGGCCCACGCGGTCACCAGCGTCAAGGCCTCGGACGTCACGCCGCGCCGCCAGTGCGCCCGGCCGAGCCAGTAGCCGACCACGGCGCTGCAGGCGTAGAGCCCGCCCTGCGGCGCCACGCTGATGCAGCCGGCGACCTCGCCGTCGACCGCCATGCCCCAGACATGGCCCATCGCCGGCGCGCGATGGCCGTCGCCGCACCAGGCCTCGGCATGGGCCAGCGTGTAGGGCTGCGGGAACCCGTCGAACAGGTTGAAGGCCACCGCCGGATCATCGGCATGGCGCTGCAGTGCCGGCGCATCCGCCGGACGCAGCGCGCGCAGCACGCTGCGCCGGCCGGTGAGCGTCGGCACGTCAGGGCTCACATCGTCTCCGCGAACAGCTCGCGCCCGATCAGCATCCGGCGGATCTCCGACGTGCCGGCCCCGATCTCGTAGAGCTTGGCATCGCGCCACAGCCGCCCGAGCGGGTACTCGTTGATGTAGCCGTTGCCGCCGAAGATCTGGATGCCCTCGCCCGCCATCCAGGTCGCCTTCTCGGCGCACCAGAGAATGACGCTCGCGCAGTCCTTGCGCACCTGGCGCACGTGCTCGGCGCCGAGCTTGTCGAGGTTCTTGCCGACTGTGTAGCAGAACGCCCGACCGGCCTGCAGCACGGTGTACATGTCGGCGACCTTGCCCTGGATGAGCTGGAACTCGCCGATGCTCTGGCCGAACTGCTTGCGGTCATGGGTGTACGGGATCACGTGGTCCATCACCGACTGCATGATGCCGATCGGCCCTGCGGCCAGCACGGCGCGCTCGTAGTCCAGGCCGCTCATCAGCACCTTGGCCCCGCCGTTGAGCGAGCCAAGCACGTTGGTGGCCGGCACCTCGACGTTGTCGAACACCATCTCGCCGGTGTGGCTGCCGCGCATGCCCAGCTTGTCGAGCTTCTGGGCGGTGGAAAAGCCCTTCATGCCCTTCTCGACGATGAACGCCGTGACCCCGCGCGCGCCGAGCTCGGGCTCGGTCTTGGCGTAGACCACCATCGTGTCGGCGTCGGGGCCGTTGGTGATCCACATCTTGGTGCCGTTGAGGACGTAGTAGCCGCCCCCAGCGGAGCTCGGTTCCTTCCACTCGGCCTTGAGCTTCATGCTGATGACGTCGGAGCCGGCGCCGGGTTCGCTCATTGCCAGCGCGCCCACGTGTTCGCCGCTGATCAGCTTCGGCAGGTATCTGGCCTTTTGCGCGTCGCTGCCGTTGCGCTTGATCTGGTTCACGCACAGATTGCTGTGCGCGCCGTAGCTCAGGCCCACGCTGGCGCTGGCGCGGCTGATCTCCTCCATGGCGATCATGTGCGCGAGATAGCCCATGCCGGCGCCGCCGTATTCCTCGGGCACGGTGATGCCGAGCACGCCCAGCTCGCCCATCTTGCGCCACAGGTCCATCGGGAACTGGTCGCTGCGATCGATCTCGGCCGCGCGCGGCGCGATCTCGGCATCGCAGAAGTCACGCACCGCGTCGCGCAGGGCGTCGATGTCCTCGCCGAGCTGGAAGTCGAGTCCGGGCAGGTTCATGGGCGTCTCCGGTGATTGACGTTTACGTAAACGTCAATGATACCGGGCCGCCACCCTGCGCCGAAGCCCCGTCAGCGGCGGAACCGTCCCGCCGGCAACACCGTGATCCGGTAGGCCACGCGCTCGGCACGCTCGGACTGCACGGTCACGAAATGCCGGACCGCGGGATCGAAGCGGAACAGCGCCAGGCACTCGTTGGCCGAATCCTCGGACGGCGGCAGCTCGATGCCCTTGTCGGGATCCAGCGATCCCGGCGAGTCGATGCCGACAAAGAGCGCGGCCAGCGGCCTTGTGTCGGTACCGCGAACGCGCAACACCATCAGGCCGGGCTCCTTCACGTCCTCGGCCGTGATCTGCCAGATGTCGGTGCTGCGCTGGACGCTGGTCTGCCAGTCGTACTTGTTTTCGTAGAGGTGCTGCGTCAAGGAACCCATGTTCGGGTCGACGCGGCCCTTGCTGTCGACCCAGACCGTCGTCTTGGTGGCGACGAGCTTGGTGGACACTTTCAGCCGGCGGCTCGTGCTGACATCGAGCACGCCGCTGGACGAGGACCCGACCTCGATCTCGCGCACATCGGGGCCGAACAGCGCTGCGACGGCAGGGCCGACTCCCAGCAGCGCGGCGGCCGGCAGCCCGAGCAGGAGAGGTCGCCGGTTCACGGTTATGGCACGCGTCACTGCGGGTAGTAGCGGATCTTGTACTTGCCGGTGACGGCCTTGCCGTCGTCGCTGGTGATGGCGATGTACAGGCCACGGCTGCCGTCCGTCGACACGGTCGAGCGGTCGTAGGTGGCGATGACCTTGTTGGCGCCATCCCCCTCGGTGTCGACATTGGCGACGACGCTGAAGCTCGGCGTCGGGTCGCCCTGCAGTGGCGTCATCGTGCCCTTGGGGCGGTAGCGCAGGATCAGCACACGCGGATTGAAGTCCTCGGCGGTGACCGCGACACGGACCTTGTTGTTGATCTTGGCACCGAGGAACGAGCCGGTGACCTGGTCGGGCGGCCCGACGATGTCGACGACCGCCGCCGTCGAGGTGTCCGCCGGGCTGCCGGCTTCGACCAGTTGCAGGACCAGGTCGTCCTTGGCGACTTCCTTCTGGCGGTCGACCTCCTTGGCCATCAAGGGATTGAGCTTGCCCATGATCCCGCCCAGCAGGCCGCCCTTGCCGTCGCTGCTGGCGGCCTGACGCTTCTGCTCGGCGTCGTCGGCCTGGTTGACCTGAGCCTTCAGCGCCGTCAGCCGGCTCAGATTCTCCAGGCCGAGCATCTTCAAGCGCATTGGGCGCTGGTAGGCATTGCTCTGCGGCTCACCGAGCGTGCGCTCGAAGGTCTCGCCGACGGCGCCCAGCACCTTGATGGTCGCACCCGGCGTGTCGTAGCCGCCCTTGGGCGGCACGTACGACGGGTCGGGCTGGGCCAGGACGGCGCCGCCCCAGGCGATGGTCAGCACGAACACCGCGGCGCGGCGCGATGCGCGTGACATGTTGGATTCCATGGCGCTTCCTTTCCGGAGACGGCGGCGCGGGTGGTGCCCGTCAAGCCGGTCTGGATCTTACGCAAGCTCCGAGGCCCGGAAGGCTCAACGCCGCCGCGTCTTTCCGCTTGCGGCCGACAGCAGGCTGCGGCAGCGCTCCTCGTGCTGGGCGATCTCGGCCAGCGTGATCTCGATGTCCTCGCGCTGCTGCTCGAGTTGCCGGCGGTGATCGGCCAGCACGGCCATGAAGGCCTGCAGCTGCGGCGCCGTGTCCGACGGCGAGTCGTACATCTCGACGAGCTGCTTGATCTCCTGCAGGCTCAGGCCGAGGCGCTTGCCGCGCAGCGTGAGTTTCAGGCGTGTGCGGTCGCGGTGTGTATAGACGCGGTTGCGGCCGTTGCGCAGCGGCGCCAGCAGGCCCACGTCCTCGTAGAAGCGGATCGCCCGGGCCGTGATGTCGAATTCGCTCGCGAGTTCGGTGATCGTGAAGGTGCGCGCGGACTCCTTCGTGCGGGAGACGGATCGCTGGGCGGTCGGCATGTTGGGGCTGACGTTGACGTAAACGTAAATGTAAGCCCGTGGGCAGCGCCCGAGAAACCGCCCGGCACGGCACGGCGCAGCGCGCAGGCGGCAATGGGGCGATCCAGTTTGGCGGTGGCTGGCAGGGAGTCCAGCAGTTGGTCGGCGAAAGGTCGGCGTCAAGATTGACGCCGCCTGACGCTCTGGCGGGTCGCCGGCGGAAACCGCGGCGCCTTCGCCTCCCTGGCTGGTGCTGGTGATGACAGCCCGATGCGCAGTGTGCAGGCATGTCCGGCTGTCGGCATCCCCAAGGGTAGGGACACCTTTGGAGGGGGGTCCCTCCCTAGACCGAGGTCTTGCCAGAGGCGTTCAGTCGAACACCGGAAGCACCTCGGACTTGAGCGTCCCGCGTGCGGCCTCGAAGTCGGGCATGACCGAACGCACGACGTCCCAGAAGGCATCGCTGTGGTTCATCTCGCGCAGGTGCGCCAGTTCGTGCGCAACCACGTAGTCGATCACGGGGACCGCGAAGTGCACGAGCCGCCAGTTCAGGCGGATCGAGCCGTCGGCACTGGCACTGCCCCAGCGCGTCGACGCCGAGCTGAGCGACAACCGCCTGACGCGGACCCCGAGGCGGGCGGCAAACTCCGCGCAGCGCTGCTCGAAGACTCGCCGCGCCTGGCGCTGCAGCCAGCTCTGCACGGCGTCGCGCAGTTGCTCTGGCGCGGCCCCGTGCGGAAGGCCGACATGCAGGGTCAGCCTGGTCACGCCGGGCAGCGCGTCGGCAGTGCTGTTGAGCACCGCACCGGTGGTGCGCGGGTCGACCAGCACGATGACGGTCTCACCCAGGAAGGGCAGCGTCGTGCCATCGCGCCAGTCGACCTTGGCCTGCTGCAGCCGGCGCGCGCGCTCCTGCTGCTCCTGCAGCTTGCGCAGGATCCAGCGCGCCTTCTCGCGCAGCACCGACTCGACCTCGCTGACACCGACCCAGCGTGGTGCGCTGACTGTCAGACCCTCGGGCCCGACGACGAAGCCGATGCTCTTGCGGCGGGCGCGTCGGAATTCGTAGGCGACGCGGTGGCCGTCGAGATGGAGCTCCCGGTGCGCGCGCGGGTGGGTGAACGCAACGTGCTGCGACGTCGCGGCAGCGACGGGTTCGGGAGCGGCGGCGGCTGCAGGTGCCGGCAGGGGTGGCGCGGCGGCGGTCGCCGCCTCCGGCGAGGCGCCGAACAGCGACAGTTGCGCAGGGTGATCGTCGACGTGCATCCTCGGCATGGGCCGCGATTGTCTACGACCGCCCGCCGACGCCGGCGGCCACACCGTAGGCCGCCGGATCCAGGCGCCGCATCTCGGCTTCGATCCAGGTCTCGACCTCGGCCATCAACTCGTCGGCCTTGCGCCCCTGCGAGGGAATCGGCTTGCCGATCGATACGTCGACCACCCCCGGACGCAGCAGGAAGCTCTTGCGCGGCCAGCAGCGCGCCGAGGTCGCGGCGATCGGCACGATCGGCACGCCGGCATCGATGGCCAGGCGCGAACCGCCAGTCTTGTAGGTGCCGCGCTGGCCGCGCTCGATCCGCGTGCCTTCGGGAAACATGATGACCCACACGCCCTGGGCGAACAGCCGCTTGCCCTGGGCGGCGACCTTGGCCCAGGCTTCTGCCCGCTTGGAACGGTCGATGTGGATCATGTCCATGCGCGCCATCGCCCAACCGAAGAAGGGGATGTAGAGCAGCTCGCGCTTGAACACGTAGGCCAGCGGGTGCGGCATCAGCGCCGGGAAGGCAAACGTCTCCCAGGTGCTCTGGTGCTTGGCCGCCAGCAGCACGGCCGAGGTCGACTGCGCCCGGGTCGGCAGGTTCTCCATGCCCTGGATGCGCCAGCGCACGCCGCAGATCACGCGCGCGCCCCAGATCGCGGCGCGCAACCAGCCGGCGCAGGACCAGTACACCGGATCGCCGCGCACGAAGACGGAGATCAACAGCACCGCCAGCGCCCAGGGCACGACCGTGATCGCCAGCCAGGCGATGAACAGGGCCGAACGCAGGGCCCACCAGAGCCGGATCAGGACAGGCTCCCGGGCGAGGAATCGGGCACGTGGTCGCGCCGCAGCAGGTGGTCGGCGAACGCCCCGAGGTTGGCGTGCGCCATTGCCGTCGGCACCTGGGCCAGCAGATGCTGGCGTTGCGCGTCATCAAGCCTGGCGGCACGGCCGCTGAGCACCAGGTGCGGCTCGCAGCCGGCGGCGACTGCCGCCTGCAGGTCGCGCAGGGTATCGCTGACCATCGGAACCTGGCGCAGATCGATGCCGTAACGGCTGCCGATGTCGATCATCATGCCCGGCAGCGGCTTGCGGCATTCGCAGTGCTCCTCGGGCGTGTGCGGGCAGAAGAAGACGGCGTCGATCCTGCCGCCTTCGGCCTGGGCGAGCCGGATCATGTGCGCGTGGACGGCATTGATGATCGCCATGTCGATCATGCCGCGCCCGATGCCCGACTGGTTGGTCGCCACCACCACGTGCCAGCCCGCATGATTCAGGCGCGACACCGCCTCGAACGCGCCGGGAACCGGCGCCCATTCCTCGGGCGACTTGACGTGGTCGTCCCGGTACTGGTTGAGGATGCCGTCGCGGCCGAGGATGACGAGCTTCACGGGGCCGATTATCCCGGTCCGGCTCATCAGGCCGCCAGTCGCGCGAGGTCGGCCACCCGGTTCATCGCGCCGTGCAGGGCACGCAGCAGCGCCAGCCGGTTGGCGCGCAGGGCGGGGTCGTCGGCGTTCACCATCACGCCGTCGAAGAAGGCGTCGACCGGGCCTTTCAGGGCGGCCAGGGCCTGCAGCGAGCCGGTGTAGTCGCCCGCGGCCAGCGCGGCATCGGCGCGCGGCCCGACCTCGCCGAGCGCGCCGAACAGCGCGCGTTCGGCGTCCTCGATCAGCAGGGCCGCGCTGACCTCGGCCACGGGGGCGTCGTCAGACTTCTTCAGGATGTTGCCCACGCGCTTGTTCGCGGCAGCCAGGGCCGGCGCCTCGGGCAGCGCGGCGAAGGCGCGCACGGCCGCCAGCCGCTTCGGCAGTTCGGCCCAGCCGGCCGGCCGCAGCGCGACCACGGCATCGACCTCCAGCGCGCTCGCGCCCTGGTCGCGCAGGTAGCCCACCAGGCGGTCGTACATGAAGTGCGCGACCTCGGCCTGGGCCTGGCCATGGCCGCTCGGGAAGGCAGCGAATGCCGTGGCCACCAGTTCGGGCACCGACAGCGGCAGGCCGCGCTCGACCAGCATCCGCACGACGCCGAGCGCATGGCGGCGCAGGGCGAACGGATCCTTGTCGCCGGTGGGCAGCTGGCCGATGCCGAACAGGCCGGCCAGCGTCTCCAGCTTGTCGGCCAGCGCGACGACGATGCCGACATCGCCACGCGCCAGCGCATCGCCGGCAAAGCGCGGCCTGTAGTGGTCCTCGATCGCATCGGCGATCGAATCGCGCAGGCCGTCGTGGCGTGCGTAGTACGCCCCCATGATGCCCTGCAGCTCGGGAAACTCGCCGACCATGTCCGTCAGGAGGTCGGCCTTGGCCAGGGTGGCGGCTTCCTCGGCCAGATCGGCCAGTGCCAGGCCGCCGAGTTGCTGGCCGATCGAGCGCGCGATCGTGCGCACGCGCTCCATGCGCTCGCCCTGGGTGCCGAGCTTGCCGTGGTAGACCACCTTGGCCAGGCCTGGCACTCGCGAGGCCAGGGTCCTCCTGCGATCCTGGTCGAAGAAGAACTTGGCGTCGGCCAGGCGCGGGCGCACCACGCGCTCGTTGCCCTGGATCACACGGCTCGTGTCGGCCGGGCGGATGTTGCTGACGATCAGGAACTTGTTCGTCAGGCGGCCCGCTGCGTCCAGCAGCGGGAAATACTTCTGGTTCGCCTTCATCGTCAGGATCAGGCACTCCTGCGGCACGGCCAAAAACTCGCTCTCGAAGGTGCAGGTCAGCACGTTCGGGCGCTCGACCAGCGCCGTCACTTCGTCGAGCAGCGCGTCGTCGTCGATGGGCTTGAGGCCCTCCTTGGAAGCCGCGGCGGCCAGCTGGCGCACGATCTCGGCGCGCCGTTGCTCGAAGCCGGCGATGACGGCCCCCTGCTCCTGAAGCTGGCGCGCGTAGTGGTCGGCGTCCTGCAACACCACCGGGTCGACCGCGGCCTCGAAGCGGTGGCCCCGGGTCTGGCGGCCGGACTGCAGGCCCAGCGCCGCCACTGGCACGACATTGGCGCCGTGCAGCGCGACCAGCCCGTGCGCCGGACGCACGAAGTTGACGCTGCTCCAGCCGTCGGCCAGCTGGTACTGCATCACCTTCGGGATCGGCAACTTCGCGATCGCCTCGTCGAGCGCCTTCTGCAGGCCGGTGGCGAGCGTCGCCCCGGGTTGCGTGCTGTCGAGGAACAGGACCTCGGCCTTGCCGTCGGGCCGGCGCTTGAGTTGCGGCACCACGCCGGCGTCGGCGCCGAGCGCGGCCAGCTTCTTCAGCAGCGCCGGCGTGGCGCTGCCGTCGGCAGCCAGCGCCACGCTCACCGGCATCAGCTTGGTCGACACGGCCTTGTCGGGCGCAGCAGCCAGCACGGCGCTGAGATGTGCGGCCAGGCGACGCGGCGACGCAAACGTCGTCAGCGCGGAGTGGTCACCCGCCAGGCCCTGGGCCTTCAGGCTGGACTGCAGAGCAGCCCCGAAAGCCTCGCCCAGCTTCTTCAAGGCCTTGGGCGGCAGTTCTTCGACGAAGAGTTCGATCAGCAGATTCTTGGTGGTCGACATGATGCTCAGGCCGCCTTCTTCTGTTCGAGCGCGGCGGTCACTTCGTCGGCCCAGGCGCGCGGCGCCATCGGAAAGCCCAGGCGCAGGCGGCTGTCGAGGTAGCTCTGCGCGACGGCGCGCGCGAGGTTGCGGATGCGGCCGATATAGGCCGCGCGCTCGGTCACGCTGATCGCGCCGCGGGCGTCGAGCAGGTTGAAGGTGTGCGCAGCCTTGAGCACCTGCTCGTAGGCAGGCAAGGCGAGCTGCTGCTCGATCAAGTAGATGGCCTGCTTCTCGTGCGAGCCGAAGGCGCCGAGCAGGAACTCGACGTCGCTGTGCTCGAAGTTGTAGGTGCTCTGCTCGACTTCGTTCTGGTGGTAGACGTCGCGGTACTTCAGCGGGCCGTCGGGGCCTTGCGTCCAGACCAGGTCGTAGACGTTCTCCACGCCCTGCAGGTACATCGCAAGCCGTTCCAGGCCGTAGGTGATCTCGCCGGTGAGCGGCTTGCAGTCGATGCCGCCAACCTGCTGGAAGTAGGTGAACTGCGTCACCTCCATGCCGTTGAGCCAGACCTCCCAGCCCAGGCCCCAGGCGCCGAGTGTCGGGTTCTCCCAGTCGTCCTCGACGAAGCGGATGTCGTTGGCCTTCAGGTCGAAGCCCAGGGCCTCGAGCGAACCGAGGTAGAGCTCCAGGATGTCCGCCGGCGCGGGCTTGAGCACCACCTGGTACTGGTAATAGTGCTGCAGGCGGTTGGGGTTGTCGCCGTAGCGGCCATCCTTGGGCCGGCGGCTGGGCTGCACATAGGCGGCCTTCCAGGGCTCGGGGC
>Ga0209682_10000241_pt1 | contig 18717 bp, 13 predicted proteins | sample DOMMetBare2Fresh_2_FD_187471 | JGI IMG/M metagenome (GOLD analysis project Ga0209682, IMG submission 187471) | Wetland sediment microbial communities from St. Louis River estuary, USA, under dissolved organic matter induced mercury methylation -... | ecosystem: Environmental > Aquatic >... | reverse complement strand
CCATCACCGAGACTGGGGATTGTCTTCAGGGGCTGGGCCGGTTGGAGGAAGCCGCGCTCGCTTACGAAGAGGGCGGCCGGCGCGCGCGGGCGATTGAGGATCTCCGATCCGCAGCCGTGGTGCAAGGCCAACTCGGCACGGTTCGCCTGTTCCAGAAACGCTATGCGAAGGCGCTGGAAATCTACGAGGAGTCGCGCCAAGCTTTCGAGAGACTGGGCGAGCCAAGGATGGTGGCCACGGCCTGGCATCAGATCGGCGTAACTCACCAGGAAGCGGGTCAGTACGAGCTAGCGGAGCAGGCCTATCGCCAATCGCAGGCAATCAATGTGCGAGAGAACGACCTCAGCGGTCAGGCTTCTGCCCTGAACCAGCTCGGGCGGCTATACAGCATCATGGGGCGCGTAGAGGAAGCGGTGACGTTGTTTGGGCAAGCCGCCGAGGTCCATGTGCGGCTCAATGACGTCGCCAACGAAGGGAAGGACCGAGGCAACTTGGCGACTTCGCTGATCCAGCTCCGCCGTTACGATGAAGCCCGGCAAGAGCTTCGGCGGGCGATCGAGTGCTTAGAGCCCTATGGCCACGCCGCCGAGCCCTGGAAAGCTTTGTCGATCCTGGAGAATCTCGAACGCGCCACCGGCCACGCCGAAGCCGCGCAGGCGGCCCGGCGGCGGGCGATCAAGGCCTATCTGGCTTATCGCCGGGCTGGGGGGGAGAGCCAGAGCAATCAGGTTCAACTTTTTGCTCTTGTGGCCCAGGCGATTCAGGAGAAGGCGGAGGAGGGCGCGGCGCGGGAGTTGAATGAGCTGCTTGCGCCCGAAGCCCCACCGCACTTCACGGCGCTGATCCGGCAGCTTCTGCGGATTCTTGGCGGCGCGCGCGATCTGGCTCTCGCGGAGGAGCCGGAGCTGGACTTTGGGAACGCGGCAGAGTTGCGGCTTTTGCTGGAGGGGGTGGGTTAGCCGGGCATAAATGCCCGGGCTAGCAGCGGCGCCGGGTGAACCCGGCTTTCAAGCCCCATTCATGGGGCGCTGCTGCTAGCCCGGCGATTCATCGCCGGGTGGTGGGTAACCGGCCTCCGCGGTCCCCTCTTCACGGAAACACGTGCTACCCTTCCCCTGTGGATATCGAATCGGCCGAGAAGCAAAACATCACCCTGGCGATCCCCAAGGACCTTCTGCAGAAGGCGAAGAGGATCGCCGTGGACCGGCACCAGTCGGTCTCGGGTCTGCTGACCGCGATGATTGTGGACCTGGTCAGCTCGGAGGAGAGTTACGTCCAGGCCCGGGACCGCCAGCTTGCCCTCCTCGCGACAGGGCTCGATCTGGGCACCCAGGGCCGTGTGAGCTGGACCCGGGACGAGCTGCATGAGCGATAGGGCGCGGGATTTCGTCGACACCAACGTCCTGGTTTACGCGAACGACATCACTGCGGGGATCAAGCGCGATCGAGCGGTAGATCTGGTCTCCTCGCTCTGGAAGCAGCGGTCGGGCTGCGTCAGCATTCAGGTGCTCCAGGAGCTCTATGTGAACCTGACCCGCAAGGTGCCGCAGCCACTGGACGGACCGGCTGCCTCCAGGATCGTCGCGGATCTGGCACAGTGGCGGGTCCACTCGCCGCAGCCTCCGGACTTGGAGGCTGCCATCGAGATCCACCTGCGGAATCGGATCTCCTTCTGGGACGCGATGATCATTCGGAGTGCAGCCCGGCTGGGCTGTTTCCGGATCTGGTCGGAAGACCTCAACGCAGGGCAGATCTATGAAGGGGTTCGGGTCGAGAATCCGTTCGCCTGACAGCGCTTCGAAGTGGCATAACATGGCGACTGGTCGATCTCGATGACCGAGCCGCCCCCCACCCCGCCCGGGGATGCACCGCCTCCCCCTCCCGCCCGCCGCCGCGGACGGCGCATCGCGCTGTTTCTGATCCTCGCCCTGGTCCTGCTCCCCTTGCTGGCACTCCTCGCCGGCTGGGCGGGGTTGCGCTCGGCGGCGGTGCGCCGGGCGATTCTGGCGAAGGTGGCCGCGGCGGTGGAGAAGGGGTTCGGGCTGGCCCTGGGGGCGGATGATTTCTCGTTGGTGGGTTGGAGCGGCATCGAGCTTTCCAAGGTCCGCCTCGGGGCTCCGGGGAAGGCGCCGCTGGTGACGGCGGAACGGATGCGCGCGGGGGTCGATCTGTTTTCTTTGCGGCGCGAGACGGCGGTGGTGCGGTCGTTGGAGGTCTTCTCTCCGGTGATCGACCTGACGGCTCCGTTCCCGACGCTGCCCGCGTCCGAGGGGCCTCCGGGCTTCGAGATCCGGCGGATCGCGCTCCATGGCGGTACGGTGATCGGGGCTCCGGTGGCGCCTCCGGCTTCCGAGTGGCTGACGCGTTGGCGGATCGATGGGATCGAGGCGCAGGGCGCCTTTCGTAATGGTCCTTGGGATCTGGCGGTGGAGAAGGCGGAGGCCCGCGTGGAGCGGCCCGGCTTCCCGCCTCTCCCCCTGCACCTCTCGGGGAAGTTCGCCCAGGAGGCCGCGGGAGGGCCGATCCGGATCGCCGATCTCGTGGCGGACGGCGATGGGGTCCATCTCGACGGGTCCGGCAGCCTGGGGCTCGAAGAGAACGCTCCGATGCAGGCCGCGTTCTCCGCGCGGGTGGAGCCGCGCCTCCTCGTGGCCGGTGCTCCCGCGGGAGGGATCGTCGAGGCCCGGGGCGACCTCCGCCTGCCGGAAGCCGCCGGCCGCGTCGCCTTGACCGCTCGCGATGTTCCGGCGGAGCTGCTCCGTCCCTCGCTCGATCCGCAGCTCTTCACCGATCTGGCGCTCGCCGGCACGGTCGCAGATGCCCGCGCCGATCTCGTGCTCGGTCCGGGATCGTTCGAGAAGGTCGAAGGGAATGCGGAAGCGGCCTGGAGGCGGGGACCGCGGCCGCTGGCACGGGTGGAGGGTCGGATCCTTCCCGCGGCGACTGGCAGTACGGCGCCGCTTCGCCTGGCTTTTTCCGGTGATCTCCTGCCTGCGAGCCCCGGGCGTCGCCATGTGCAGGGGACGGTCGCCGCGGCCGACTGGGCCGGTCTGGCCAACGGTACGGCCGAGGACGTCCGTGCCGAGCTGCGCACGGCGGACGTGGCCGCCGAGATCGCGACGCTCCGCTCCCTCTGGCCGCGCCTGATTCCCGCGCTGCCGCCGGAGATTCCCGCCCGCGGTGCCCTCCTCGCGAATCTGCGGCTCGACGGTCCTCTGGCCGATCCGAAGGCCAGGCTTCAGGCGGAGTGGAAGCCGGAGGCGGAGGCGCGGGTGGTGCTTGAGGCGGAGGGGCGGTTGGGCACGTGGGCAGGGAAGGCGGAGGCGACGGTGGAGAGGCTGCCGGTGGGGATGGTCTGGGGCCCCTCACCCCCTGGCCCCCTCTCCCATCCCCTCCCACCCGACCGGGAGAGGGGGAACCTTGCCGGAACGGCCGTGCCTGGACCTCGCCAGGGTGACACCGGGGACGTCCCCCCTCTCCCGGCGGAAGGGAGGGGGTGGGAGAGGGGGCCAGGGGGTGAGGGCCTCCTCAACGCCCACCTCACCCTCAGCGGCTCGCCGCGAGCCTACGCCACCACCCTCACCGCCGACGCCTCTAGGGTCTCTTATGCCCCCTATCTCCAATCCGCCGACTCCCTGCACCTGGAGGCGGCCGGCACCCTCGCCGCCCCGGTCCTCTCGAAAGGCTCCGGCGGCCTCACCTACGACGGCACCCTCGATCTCACCGCGGCCGGCCTCTTCACGTCGCCGAATGCCTCGGACACCGTCCGGCTCGATCATGTCCAGGTCGCCACCAAAGGTCTCTTCCGCTCCGAGCCTCTCTCCTGGACGGGGACGGCCACGGTGGATGCCACGGGGCTCGACGTGCCGGGGACTGCACAGGCGGCCGAGATCCATCTGAGGTCGGAGGAGGTGACCGCGAGCACGACGGTGGCCTCTGGCCGGGTTTGGCTCGATGCGCCGCGGATCGAGCTGCCGGGAGCGGGGACTGCGATCGACGGCCTTCATCTGGAAGCCGAGGGGGACCGGCGCGAGGTGCGGATCGTCGCCCTGACCGGCAGCGTCCCGGAAGGACGGACCTTCTCCGCCACCGGCCGCGCTCTCCTGGAGCCTCTGCTCGCCGAGGCGGATCTGGAGCTGAACCTGGTCCGGCCGGTGGACGCGGTGCGGTCGGTGGGGCTCTCGGCGAGCTTGCGGAGCGGCGTCATCGGGCTTTCCGTTCCCCGGCTGGAGACCGAGGCCGGCCCGGCGAACCTGCAGGCCACCATCCCCTTGGGGGCTTTGCACCAGATCCCGCAGCTCGCGGCGGCCCTCGAACGGCTCCCTCTGGAGCTGACGCCCGGCCCCATCGCTTTGACCCTCGACGCGCCGGAGCTCGACTCGGAGCGGCTGCTCGCGGCGCTGGGGATGGAGGCGCGGCCGGAGCGGGTCCAGGGGGGCCTGTGGACCGAGCTGTCCTTCGATCCCACCGCCCCGGCGGCCGGCCGCGGGGAGATCCGGATCGACGGCTTGCGTCTCGAAGCTCCCGATGGACGGGCCAGGGCCGAGGGGCCGGTTTCGGCCCACCTGGAGAACGGGGTGCTGGAGATCCGTCCGGTCCATCTGGTGGCGAGCGGCGGCGGGATCGACGGCGCGGGGTTCGACCTGAAAGGCCGGGCGGATCTGAACCGTTCCTGGAATCCGTTCACCGATGAGCCGGCCAAAGCCGTCCGCAACGTCGCTTTCGATGCCGGCGGCACGCTCGACGCGGCGCTCCTGAATCCCTTCCTCCAGGGCGGCGTCGCCTCCGGTGCGTTGACGCTCCAGGCGCAGGCTTCCGGCCCGCTGGATGGCTTGCAGGGCGACCTCCACGCCACCGGCACCGGCGCGTCCTTCTTCTGGGCGGCGCCGTATGCGACGCGCGTGCAGGATCCGGAGGTCGAGGTCACCTTGCGCGATGGGCGCTGGCGGATCGTGGATGGCGGGATGTTCCTGAACGGCGGACCGGTCCAGTTCGCGGGCGGCGGTGCGCCGGGGGAGCCGGTGGCGCTGGAGGCGGCGTTCGACCGGGTGCGCTACCGGCTCGACTATGGCCTGACCGCCCTCTTGAGCGGCCGGCTCGCCTTCCGCATGCCCTCCACGGGGCGGTCGGAGCTGACCGGCCGGGTCACGGTCGACCGCGCCCTGCTCGACCGCGACGTCGATCTCGACCGCGAGGTGCTGGCCGTCTTCCTCCAGCCGGACGTGACGCCCGGCACCGAGGAGAGCTTCCTGTCGCAGGTCGACCTCGACCTCCAGGTCGCCACCGTCGACGGCGTGCGCATCCGCAACAACGTGGCCGACCTGCGGGCGGACTGGCAGCCCCTCTCGGTCACCGGCACGCTGGAGGCGCCGGTGATCCAGGGGCGGATCGACGTCGACCCGGGCGGGCGCATCGACGCCTATGGACAGACCGTGCAGATCGACCGCGGCTCGCTCGTCTTCACCGGCGATCCGCTGCTCGATCCGCGGATCGACATGTCCACCACCAGCACCTTGCAGGACCCGACGATCTCCCGGTTGCGCGGTGCCGAGAACCCCCTGGCGTTCCTCGAAGGGAACGACCCGGAAGACCCGCTGGCCTCGAAAAAAGAGCCTGACTTGCAGGGCGCCGTCACCGGCGGTCTCGCCCGCTATTACGGGGCGCGCCTGGCCTCGACGCTCGGGCAGGCGGTGGGGCTCTCGGTGCGGCCGGCTCTCGTCTTCGGAGAGACCGGCGATCCCACCGCCCGCCTGACGGTGGGGGCCGATCTCTCGCGCAACGCCTCCTTCGCCCTCTCGATCGACCTGCGCAACGCCGAGCGCCGCACCTACCTGCTGGACCTCCATGGCCTCCGCGAGCTGCCGGGCCTCGCGCTCCAGGGCTTCACCACCGACCAGGGCGGCGAGGGGGCGAACCTCCAGCAGGTGCTGGAGCTGGGCGGAGGCCGGGTGCGGGAGAGCCGCCCGCGCCTGCACCGGCTGCGCCTGGAGATCCCCCCGGAGCTGCCGAAGCGGAAGCTGCGCCGCGCCGTCCGCCTGGAGCGCAAGGGCCCCGTGCCCGAGCACGCGGATTTCGACGTCGAGATCGACCTGGCCGAGGTCCTGCACCGCGAAGGCTGGAACGATCCGAAGATCGACGTGAAGGTCGTCCCGGCCGAGGGGAAGAAGAACCAGGTGGACGTGAGCGTGCGGATCGATCCCGGTCCGCGCGCGACCTTCGATTTCACCGGGGACCGGCCGCCGCGCCGGGACCGGGCGGTCATCGCCGCGCTCTATCGCCCGGACTTCTACGAGCCCGCATCGCTCGGCGAGATGAAGGCGGAGACCGTCCGCGCCTTCCGCCGCCGTGGCCGTCTGGCCCCGCAGGTGGAGGTCACCGTCACCTCCCGGGACGGGGAGAAAGCCGTGACCGTCCACACCGTGGCCGGCCCGCGCGCCAAGCTCACGGAGCTGGAGATCGCCGGGATCGATCCCGCGGCCGGCCGGCTGGCCGCGACCCGCTTCCCCGGAACGCTCTCGCGCGTCGAGCTCGCCACGGCCGAGCCGGGAGCCGACCGCCGCCTGCTCGAGGCCCTGCGCGTCCTCGGCTATCCCGAGGCGAAGGTCCTCGGCCGGGAGGTGCTGGACCGGAAAGGCAAGCGCCTCGTCGTCCGCGTCGACCCCGGCGAGCGGCAGGCGATCGGCCGGATCGAGGTCGCGGGTGTCGACGCAGAGGAGCGGGACCATCTGCTGAGCCTCATCCCCCTGCGTCCGGGCGATCCGGCGCGGCTCGACCGGATCTCCGAAGGAGCGCTGCGGCTCGAACGCTCCCTGGAGGACGACGGCTTCCCAGACGCCAAGGTCCGCCCGGCGACGTGGCCCGACGCCGCCCACCCCGGGACGCTCATCGCCCTCTTCGACGTGGCGCCGGGAGCCCCGGTGCGCCTCACCGAGGTCCACTATGAAGGAGAGCGCTGGACCAACAAGCGGCTGATCGAGAAGGTGGCCGGCCTGGAGACGGGCGTGCCCTTCCGCAACGCCGACGTCGAGGAGGCGCGGGCGCAACTGTTCGACCTGGGCGTCTTCTCGCGGGTGACGGCCGGCGTCGACCGGGCGGAGGAGGGCGCCGCGCGGGTCACCTTCTCGCTCACCGAGCGGCCGCGGTTCCACCTCGGCTACGGGGTCCATTGGGTGAACGGGGAGGACCGGGCTTCGGCCGTGGTGGACTTCACCGACAACAACTTCCTCGGCCGGGCCATGACCCTCGGCCTGCGCGGCCTCTACGAGCCGAACGACCAGATCGGCCGCGCCTACCTGCGCACCGGCGAGCTCCTGGGCACGGCGTTCTCGCTCGAAACCTATGCCCAGGCCCGGCGCTTCATGGCCGACGGGCTGGTCGAGGACAGCCGGGAAGGCGCCCTCCAGCTCGCCCACCCCTTCGGGTCTCATCTCACCGGCCGGCTCTACCTGAAATACCTCACCACCCACATCTACGAGGAAGAGCCGGACCCGTTCCTGCCGCCGTTCGACCTGCGCATCGACCGTCCCTATCTGGGCGTCCAGGCGCTCTGGGACTCGCGGGACGACCGGATCGATCCGGCCACCGGCCTCTTCGCGAGCCTCGACCTCTCCGGCAGCGGCCCCTACGTGGGGAGCGACTTCGACTACGCGCGTTTCTACGGGCAGGTGAACACCTGGCGCCCCGTCTCCCTCCGGGGGCGTCCGCTGGTCTGGGCGCAGTCGGTCCGCGCCGGCTGGGCGGACGCCTTCTCCGGGCAGGAGCTGCTGCGGGCGGAGCGCTTCTTCGCGGGCGGCGAGTTCTCGGTGCGCGGCTACGAGACCGAGAGCCTGGGACCGCGCGAGGTGCTGGGAGACCTCGTCCGTCCGCTCGGCGGCGAGGCGCTCTTCATCATCAACCAGGAGCTGCGCGTCCCGCTCCCCCTCGACCTGACCGGCCTCCTCTTCTTCGACGCCGGCCAGGTCTGGGCGACCACGGGAGACCTCGACACCGACTTCGCGAAGTCCCTCGGCCTCGGCCTGCGCGCGCGGCTCCCCATCGGCCTCTTCCGCCTCGACGTGGGCTTTCCCCTGGACCGCCGGGAGGGGGAGGAGAGGTACAAGCTGTATTTCGGCTTCGGGAACGCGTTCTGATGCGCCGGCGGCTTCTCCTGGTCCTGGCGGTGCTGGCGGCGGCGCTCTGTGCCCGGTGCCGTCCGGGGGAAGAGGCGAGCGTCCCTCAACCGGCTCCCTCCCCGCCACCCCCGGCCGTGCGTCCGGTTACGGGCCTGGAGCCACGGACCGGTTTCCGCAGCGCAGGCGAGCTGGTGGGGCGGGAGAGCCGGGGTTTCACCGTCGAGGTCCCCGCGGGTTGGTTCCTCGAAGTGGTCGTCGAACAGAAGGGGATCGATCTGGCCGTCACCGTATCCGGCCCCAAGGGCGAGGGGAAGGTGACGATCGATACACCCACCGGTGACCGGGGTCCGGAGGTCGTTCCGTTCATCGTGGCGGCCGGCGGCCGTCAGATGCTGACCCTTCAGGGGGGTGAGGCGGAGGGGCGCGGGAGCTTCGAGCTGCGGATCGAGGCCTTGCGGCCGGCCGGGGACCGCGACCGGGCCCGGGCGGAGGCGGTGGCCCTGGATGCGGCCGGTGCGGCGACGGTTGACCGGGCCGCCGCCGAAAGGTTTTTCCAGAGGGCCTTGGAGCGGTGGCGGGATGGTGCCGATCCACGAGGAGAGTCCCTGACTTGGCGGCGCCTCGGTGAGGTCGAACGGTTTCTCGGCAAAAAGGACCAGGAGGTCCACTGCTACAGAGAGGCTCTGCGGCTCGTCCGGCAGACCGGAGACCGCTTCCAGGAGGTGCGTGTGCTGGGCTCGCTGGGGACGGCGGAGAGGAGCCGTGGCGAGTGGCTTGGCGCCGAGGTGGCTTTTCGCAGCTTTCGAGCCGCCGCTCTTGCCGCGGGGGATTTCGAGGCGGAGGGGCTCGCTCTGGGAAACCTCGGTAGCCTGTCCCAGGACCGGGGCGAGCTCGCCCAGGCTCTGATCTTCTATGACCATGCTGTCGAGCGCCTGGAGAGGTGGGGCGAGCCCCGTGAGGTGGCCCGTCTGCTCCACAACCGGGGCACCATGTATCTTCAGTTGAATCGCCTGGAGGATGCACAAGACAGCCTTTACAAGGCTCTGGACCTCCGCAGGAAGATCGGCGACAAACGAGGAGAGGCGAAGACGCTCCTTCTTCTCGGCGAGATCCTCGCGTGGCAGGAAGAGCCCCGGGCGGCGCTACGCTACCTTCACCTCGCCTGGCGGCTCGCCCGCGAGCAGGGAGACCTCCCGACCCAGGCCAGCACTCTGGACAAGCTGGGGATCGTCTATCTGGGCCTCGGCCGTCTCTCGATGGCCGGTTCCGCGCTGCGCCAGGCCGCCGCTCTCTTCGAGCGGATGGAGGCGGATGACGTCCGCCTGGGGTGGGCGGAGATCAATCAGGGCCGCCTCCAGGAAGCTCTCGGGAAGCGACAGGAGGCGTTGGCTTCGTACCGAAGAGCGCAGAACCGCCTGGGAGACCAGGGCGAGCGGACCGGGGAGGCGGCCGCGCTCTACCAGCAAGCCTCTCTCTTGCGGACCTCCGGAGACATCGACGGCGCGATGGTCGTGATCGAGAAGGCCGTGGTGCTCCTGGAGTCGCTCGGTGCCGATGCGCCGGCCTTTTCCCTGCAGAGCTCCTACCTTGCGCCACGCCGCTCATTCCGGCAGCTCTGGTCCGACCTCTTGATGATCCACGGTCAGCCGGCGCGTGCGCTCGAAGTGAGCGAGCAGAACCGTGCGCGTGGATTTCTGGAGGCGCTCGCCACGTCGCCCACCGAGCTGCGCCGCGGTGCTCCAGCCCCCCTGCTCGCCGAGGCCCGGCGCCTGACCGAAAGGATCAACGCCGTCGAGCAGAGCCTGCAGGATCCCGCCACGCCGGCGGTGGCACGGGAGGGACTGGAGAGCGCGTTGCGCACGCTCCTTCTCGACTACGACAAGTTGCAGGCCCGCCTGCGGTCGGCGCCGACGAGCCTGGAGGCTCCGTCGCTCTCCGCCCCGGAGATCCAGGCGCTTCTGGACGAGGAGACGCTGTTCCTCGTCTACGAGCTGGGGGTGGACCGCAGCTTCCTCTGGGTGGTCGGGAGGAGGTCGATCGACAGCTACGTCCTGCCGCCGCGCGAAAAGATCGAGATCCTGTCTCGCCGCGCCTGGGAGCTGCTGAGCCGGACCGCCGGCGGCCGAGGGAGCCGGCGCACCTGGCGGGTGCTCTCCCAACTCGGCGACGCCATCCTCGCGCCGGCCGCGGCGCGGCTCGGACGGCATCGCCTCGCCATCGTGGCCGACGGAGCCCTCCGCGACGTCCCCTTCGCCGCCCTTCCGGTGCCCGGGTCCGGCGAAGAGGAGGCCCGGCCGCTGATCCAGGACCATGAAATCGCCGTGCTGGAATCCCCCTCGGTGCTTGCCCTCTTGCGGAAACGGCTCGCCGGGCGCCTGCCCGCTCCGCTGGATGCCGCCGTCCTGGCCGATCCGGTCTACTCCGCCGACGACATCCGGATCACCGGCCGGCTTCCGAAGCCGGGAGCCGGTGGCTCCCTCCCCCGCCTTCCCGCCACCCGGAAGGAAGCCGAGTTGCTGCGCTCCCTGATTCCGCCCGAGAGATTGCGCATCGCCCTCGACTTTGAGGCCTCCAGCGACCTGGTCGCGAGCGGCGAGCTGCGGCACTACCGCATCCTCCACTTCGCGACCCATGGCCTCCTGAACCCGCGGCATCCCGAGCTGTCGAGCCTGGTCTTCTCCCTCGTCGACGAGCAGGGCCACGCGAAGGACGGCCGCATCCGCGCGTATGAGCTCTTCGATCTGGATCTGCCGGCCGACCTCACGGTGCTCAGCGCCTGCCGGACCCTCCCCGATGCCCTGTCGCAGGGAGAGGGTGTGGTGGGCATGGCCCGTGGCTTCATGGTCGCCGGCTCGCCGCGGGTCGTCGTGAGCCTCTGGAATGTGAACGACAGCTCCACGGCCGTGCTCATGGAACATTTCTACCGCGGCATCCTGGTGCATGGGCTGCGGCCGGCGGCGGCCTTGCGTGAAGCCCAGATCGCCCTTCTCACGGAGGACCGGGGCCGGCTCGAGGATCCGTATTACTGGGCGCCCTTCGTTCTCGAAGGGGACTGGCGCTGAGGAGACCAACAAAGAGACCCGCACCGGTGTCTCTTAGAGGGAATGGGGACGAAGCCCCGGAAAGGAAGGAGCCATGGAGGAGAACGAGATCCATCCCGCCGTCGCCACCGCTGCCGATGCGGAGAATCCGGCCCAGACCGAGTCGAGCCCGAACATCGGGGTCTCGGATGACCAGGATCCGCCCAAGTCGGGTCAGGCTCTCGACACACCGCTCTGAGTGCCTGCGCAAACACCCCGCGCGGCAGCGAGGCGGAGCGAGGGAGAGTCCGAGCCCGTCCGCTGCCGCGGCCTGTTCCGTTTCCTGGAGAAGGAGAGATGGTGGTGGATACGCCCTATAGCAACGGCATCGACGCCGAGACCGGTGACTATCTCCCGCCCCTGCCGCCCGCGGCCGAGCTCGCCCGGGCCCTCGCCGAGGGGAAGGTGGCGGTCCCTCCGCAGGCCGCCGGCGACTCCTCCTTTGAGCCCATCGATGGGGTGTCGGCTGAAGATCTGGGGAGCTCCGGCTGGGGGGTGATCTTCGCGGAGGGCGCAAGCCCCGGCGTCCGGCAGGCGCTGCGGCCGCTGCTCGACCATCGCCGTGCTCAGGCGGCCCGTCTCTTCGACCGGGGGTACCGGGAGATTACGCTGCCGCCGGGCGCCGCGAGCCCGGGGTTCACCGCGGAGAGCTTTCTGCGCGAGCAGGGGGCGGCCACCGACGGTTCCGTGGATCCGGAAGAGATGCCGTATTACCTCCTGCTCGTCGGAGGTCCGGAAGAGATCGGCTTCAGTTTTCAGTACGGCCTCGACGTTCAACACGCCGTCGGACGCATCTGCTTCGACCGGGTGGAGGACTACGCGGCCTATGCCCAAGCGGTGGTCGCGGCGGAACAGGACCCGATTCCCCGCCGCCGGGGCGCGGCGGTCTTCGGCGTCCGCAACGAGGACGACTCTGCCTCGGCGAGGACCTTGAGCGATCTGGCGGTTCCGCTGGCGGACTCCCTGGGGAAGAGCTTCCCGGACTGGCAGATCGAGCGCGTGCTGGGGGAGGAGGCGACGAAGGACCGCCTGGAAAGCCTCTTGGGCGAAGATCCGCCGGCCCTCCTGCTCACCACGGGGCATGGCCTGGCCCGCAAGAACAGCGATCCCCGCCAGCCGGCCGAGCAAGGCGCGATCGTCTGCCGTGACTGGCCGGGTCGGCGCGTCTGGAACCAGGCACTGATTCCGGAGCACTACTTCGCGGCCGGCGACCTCCCCGCGGGTGCCGACCTGACCGGCCTGATCGCCTTCCACTTCGCCTGCTTCAGCGCCGGCACTCCTGCCACGGACGACTTCGCGACCCTTGCCCCTGGTTGGCCCGCCGTGGCCCAGCGCCCCTTCGTCTCGCGGTTGGCGCAGCGGATGCTCGCGCAGGGCGCCCTGGCTGTCATCGGACACATCGACCGTGTCTGGCTCCATTCCTTCTACACGGAGTCCGCACAGGCCCGAGAGATCCGCACCTTCCAGCAGACCCTCGCACGTCTCCTCCGCGGCGTCCCGGCCGGCCATGCCATGGACCTGATCAACCGCCGCTGGGGAACCGTCGCGAGCCGCCTCTCCGTCCTCCTGCACCGCTACCGCCGGGGCGAAGAGGTCACGGAACAGGAGATCGCCGAGACCTTCCTCACCTGTAACGACGCCCGGAACTACGTCTTGCTGGGCGACCCGGCGGTGCGGCTGGGGGTGTAGCGCCAGGCGAGCAGGAGATCACCTCCAGCCCGGGATGGTAAGATCGTGGAGGAAGAGTAAGGGGGGGTAAAGGAGGTAAGGAATCATGTCGATCGCCAGGGTGACGAGCAAAGGGCAGGTGACCATTCCCTACGAGGTTCGAATAGCGCTGGACATCCACCAGGGAGATGACCTCCTTTTCGAGGTGTCTCCGGAGCACTCGGTGCGTCTGAAAGTCGTCAAGAGGAGGGCCCTCTCGGAGCTGTTCGGTGCGTTGCCGGCGACGCGGCCGTTCCCGGGGAAGGATGAGATCCGTGAGCTGGTGGGCCAGGACCTGGGGGAAGACTTCAAGCGGCTTCCTGTCCGTCGCGTAGCGCCTTGACCTTCATCCAGCCCCAGGCGGCGAGCAGGATCGCCGGCACCCAGACCCACAGGAGCTCGCTCTTCAGGACCTCCAGCCCACGGCCGGAGAAGAAGTGGCGCCCGATCGGTGAGACCTCGATCGGCCGGAAGGGGAAGAAGAAGCGGTGGTTGGCGAAGGGCGCGAAAAACGCCACGCCCAGGCCGCCGTCGGTGCAGGCGTCGAGGAGGCCGTGCGAGGCGGTGGCGGCGAACAGGAAGAGCCCCAGGGTCCATGGCCCCAGCCCGGGTGCTCCCCGGCGGTAGAAGAGCCCGACGAGGAGCGCCGCCAGCGCGGCGGCGAAGGCCAGGGAGTGCGAGAGGCCGCGGTGCCCGAGCAGGTGCCCGTAGGGGATGCCCAGGGGAAAGCCGATCACGTCCAGGTCGGGCACCATGGCACAGACCGCACCCAGCACCCAGATCCCCCCGGGCACCTCGCGCCGGTGGAAGAGCGCGCCGAGCCCCAGAGCGGAGACGGCGTGGGTGAGGATGGTGGGCACGCCGCCTCTATCGCTTCGCCGCCCGCAACACGGCCTTGGCGCGCTCCGCCTCCGGAGAGCCCGCGGCGAGCGCCAGGAAGCGCTCCATGTCGTTCACCAGGAGGTCCTTCCTGCCGAGCTTCTCGGCGGCGAGGCCACGGTAGAAATAGGCGTAGGCGATCCCCGAGTCCATCTCGATGGCCCGGTTGAGCTGGTCGAGCGCCGGCTGCCATTGCTCCTGGAAGACGCGGGTGATGCCGATCTGGAGGGGGATCAGGGCATTGCCGCCATCCGCCTCGCCCGCCCGTTCCAGCGACTGGACCGCCTCGTCGTAGCGGCGGAGCCGCTGCAGGGCCACGCCGCGGACATAGTTGCCGTCCTTTCCCCCCTGGGCATTGCCGAGCTCCTCGGCTTTGCGGAACGCGGCGTCGGCGTCGCCCCCCTTGCGCTGGCGCAGCAGCGTCTCGCCGAGATAGAGGAACGCCGCCGGATCGGACGGCGAGAGCTCGGTCGCCTTGCGCAGCCGCGCCTCGGAGTCGCCGTACTTCCTCTCCTGCTCCAGCACCCGGCCCAGCACCGTGGCCACCGCTCCGTTCGAGTCGGCCTTGCCGGCCACTCCCTCGACCGTCGAGCGCGCCTCGCCGGTCTTGTACTCCCAGAGCTGGCGATCCACCGTCCGCACCTCGGGAGGTGCCGGCTCCGAAGGCGGCGGAGTCTCACCGCCGCCCCCCCCTTCCTGTCCGCCGCCCCCCTGGTCACCCGCCGGGGGTTTCCCCTTCGGCTTCTTTTTCTTCTGCGCCTCGAGAGACGACGGCGCGATGATCAGCAGGGCGGCGAGAGTCCCCAGGGCCAGAAGCTTGAAGAATCGAGAAGACGTCCGGGTCATACTTTCCTCCTGCGGCCGGTTTGTCGGTTCACCAAGGAGCGCCGCAGGAGTGAGTATACCCGCGCCGGAGACCGCGGAAACCCGCGGCCTCCGGCGCGAAGAAGGAATCGCCGGGTCCCTTTACTCCTCGCAGTACCAGCAGCGGAAGCGGATGTAGCCGTCCGACTGGTACATGCCGGTGTAGGTGTCCCAGTGGCAGACCGCGGTGTAGACCAGCTCCAGGCCGCAGCGGCCGTTCGGGCAGTCGACGTAGGCCATGGCCGCGGCGCGGAGGTTGGCCTGGGCTTCGGCGCAGGAGCTCCCCTGGGCCCAAAGTTGGGGGGTGTACTCGTAGCCGCCACAGAAGCAGCCCGGCGGAGCCGCTTCGGCGTTCCGGACAGGTGTCACCACCAGGGTGACGAGGGCGAGGACGAACAGGAGGACGAACAGGCGTTTCATGTAGAGCCTCCCTCGAAGTTGCGGAGGTTAAAGAGCACCTCCATTCAATAAGGTGCCTGGGAGGCACGCGGCCAACCCGCCCTCAAGGGTGGTTTTACCCTGCTTCAAGGGGCTGGGCGGGCACGATCCGGTCGATCTCCGCGAGGTCGTCCGCGGTCAGCGTCCATCCGGCGGCGGCGGCGTTGCTCCGCGCCTGCTCGGCGGAGGTGGCTCCGGCGATGACGGAGACGACCACCGGCCGGGCGAGGAGCCAGGAGATGGCGAGCTCCAGGAGGGTGTGGCCGCGCGATTCCGCGAAGGCGATGAGCTTCTCGACCCGGTCGAGGCTCTCGTCCGCGAGGAGGCGCGCATAGCGGCTTTCGGCGAGGCGGGTGCCCGCGGGCGGCGGCTGGCCTTTCCGGTATTTGCCGGTGAGGAGGCCGCTCGCCAGGGGGAAGAAGGGGATGAAGGCGAGCCCTTGGCTCTCGCAGGCGGCGAGGACCTCGCGCTCGGGGGCGCGCTCGAAGAGGCTGTACTCGTTCTGCACGCTGGCGAAGCGCGCGGCTCCGGGGCGGACGGCCGCTTCGGCTTCGCGGAGCTGCGCGGCCGAGAAGTTGGAGCAGCCGATCTCGCGGATCTTGCCGGCCTGCACCAGGTCGGCGAGCGCGCCCAGGGTGTCCGCGATGGGAACCGTCGGGTCGGGGGTGTGGAGCTGGTAGAGGTCGAGGTGGTCGGTCCCCAGGCGGGTGAGGCTGTCTTCCAGGGCCTGGCGCAGATAGGCCGGTTGCGCCCCCTTGCGCTCCTCATCCATCTTCATGCCAAACTTGCTGGCCAGCACGACGCCGTGGCGGCGGGCGCCGAGGGCGCGGCCCAGGTACTCTTCGCTCTGGCCTTTGCCGTAGATGTCCGCCGTGTCGAAGAAGTTGATGCCGGCGTCGAGCGCGGCGTCGACGACCTTCCGGGTCGCGGTGGCGTCCAGGCGCCATCCGAAGTTGTTGCAGCCGAGGCCGACGGTGGAGACGGTGAGCGATCCGATGTGCCGTGTGTCCATGATGGGTCCGGTCCCCCTTGCGCCAGGATCATATCGTCCGGCTCTCGCGGGGTGTAATCCGGTTCGCAACGTTCCGCGTTCATAGTCGCTCACCGCGGGATCTCTGAAAGAGGAGTCAGTCCGGCATGTCTCAAGGAGTGCGGGAGCTTCGGCTGAAACGGTTGCCCATTTTCGAGAACGTCGACGAGAGCGTGCTGGAAGCGCTGGAGCATGACCTCAAGGAACGGTTGTATCCCTCGCAGGAGGTGGTCTACCGGACCGGCGCGCCGGCCGACGGCCTGTACGCCGTGGTGAAGGGAGGGGTGCAGGTGCGGACGGAGCGTCCGGGCCAGCCGGTCGACCGGTTCCTCGATCTCGGGGCGGGCGACGTCTTCGGCGAGGCGGAGGCGCTGGACGCGGTGCCGCGCGAGCATACGGCCCGGACGATGAAGGCCGCCCATCTGCTCTTCCTCCCCGCGGCGCCTCTGCGGGCGGCGATCGCCCTCTATCCCTTCGTCGGGACGCTCCTGCGGACGCTCTCGATCCGCCGGAAGACGACACAGGCGCGGGCCCGGGTCGCCCCGTCCACCCGGCGCGAGCCGCGGATCTGGGTCGACCGCGAGGTGGTGCTGCGCCTCGACGACAGCCTGCCGGTCGCGGTACGGCTGGAGGACCTCTCGGCCAACGGAGCCTGCTTCGCCGCGGTCCCGCCGACCTGGCACGCCGGCAAGCGGCTGAGCTTCATCCTGGGGACCTCGGACCGGCCCAATCTCCTCCAGGTGAGCGGCCACGTCCGCTGGCAGGAGCTCGGTTCGGTCGGCGTCATCTTCGAGAACGCGGGACCTCACCTGCGGCAGAAGGTCGAGCAGGCGTTGCAGGTGCTGGTGCCGTAGGCCCCGTGAGGGGGCCGTCTGATACACTCCCGTCCGGCTCCCGCCCGGGGCATCCGTGTGCCCGGGGGGCCACCGTTCCCCGTCCATCCGTCTCTCGGACAACGTCTCGGAGGAGATTGTCTTGAAGATCCATGAATATCAGGCCAAGGAGATCCTGCGCCGGTACGGGGTCGCTACGCCCAAGGGGCGGGTGGCCACCGATCCGGACGAAGCGGCGCGGATCTGCCAGGAGTTTGGCGGCCGGTGCGTGGTCAAGGCCCAGATCCATGCCGGCGGCCGCGGCAAGGGCGGCGGCGTCAAGCTCGCCAGGTCGCCCGAGGAGGCGCGCACACTGGCGTCGCAGATCCTCGGCATGCAGCTCATCACCCACCAGACCGGCCCCGAAGGGCAGCTCGTCCGCAAGGTGCTCATCGAAGAGACCGCGGACATCGCCCAGGAGCTCTACGTCTCGATCACCCTCGACCGCGCCCAGGGGAAGCCGGTGATCATGGCTTCCGCCGCCGGCGGCATGGACATCGAGGAGGTCGCCGCCACCCATCCGGAGAAGATCTACCGGTTGGCCATCGACCCGCACCTCGGCATCCTGCCGTTCCAGGCCCGCTCGGTCGCCCGCGGCCTCGGCTTGAAGGGGCAGACGGCGGCCAAGGCGGCGAAGCTGATCACCGGGCTGGTGAATGCCTACCTCGCGACCGACGCCTCGCTCGCCGAGATCAATCCGCTGATGGTGACGGGCGGCGGCGACGTGATGGCGCTCGACGCCAAGTTCAACTTCGACGACAACGCGCTCTTCCGCCATCCGGACGTCGTCGAGATGCGCGACCTCGACGAGGAGAACCCGATGGAGGTCGAGGCGTCGAAGTTCAACCTGAACTACATCAAGCTCGACGGCAACATCGCCTGCATGGTCAACGGCGCCGGGCTCGCCATGGCGACGATGGACATCATCAAGCTCTATGGCGGTGAGCCGGCCAACTTCCTGGACGTCGGCGGCGGCGCCAGCCAGGAGGCGGTCAAGAACGCCTTCCGGCTGCTGGTCTCCGATCCCAACTGCCGCGCCGTGCTGATCAACATCTTCGGCGGCATCGCCCGCACGGACCGCATCGCCCGCGGCGTGGTGGGGGCGCTCGAGGAGCTCGGCGGCGCGCGGGTCCCGGTGGTGGTGCGGCTGGAGGGGACCAACGTGGACGAAGGGCGGCGCATCCTGCGCGAGGCGCCGTTCCATTTCATCGTGGCCGAGCAGATGGCGGACGCCGCCGAGAAGGTGGTGGCCGCCGCGAAAGGGGGCGCGTGATGGCGATCTGGTTGAACAAGGACACGCGCCTGCTCGTCCAGGGGATCACCGGCAAGGAGGGGACGTTCCATGCCCTCGGCTGCCGCGACTACGGCACGCAGGTGGTCGCCGGCGTCACCCCGGGCAAGGGGGGCGAGGTGGTGGAGGGGATTCCGGTGTTCGATTCGGTCGTCGAGGCCCGCGAGGCCACCGGGGCCAACGCCTCGATGATCTTCGTGCCGCCGCCCTTCGCCGCGGACGCGATCATGGAGGCCGCGGGCGCCGGCATCGAGCTGGTGGTCTGCATCACCGAGGGCATTCCGGTGAACGACATGCTCAAGGCCAAGGCCTATCTGCGCGATGTTCCGACGGGGCCGACCCGCCTCATCGGGCCGAACTGCCCGGGGATCATCACGCCGGGGCAGGGCAAGATCGGCATCATGCCGGGTCACATCCACCGGCCGGGGCGGATCGGCGTGGTCAG
>Ga0209682_10000240_pt1 | contig 18728 bp, 20 predicted proteins | sample DOMMetBare2Fresh_2_FD_187471 | JGI IMG/M metagenome (GOLD analysis project Ga0209682, IMG submission 187471) | Wetland sediment microbial communities from St. Louis River estuary, USA, under dissolved organic matter induced mercury methylation -... | ecosystem: Environmental > Aquatic >... | reverse complement strand
GGTCGGTTCGTCGCAAGCGCCGACCGCCCGCCGCCGTGGATAACCCTGCGCCGCAGTGCTCGGGCCGTCTTCAACAGCCGCAAGGTTGCCTTATGAGCGTGGCGATCCGTCATCTCGATACCTCGGTCGCGGGCTTCGAGGCCGATTTCCAGCGCGTGCTGCACTGGTCGGCAGAAACCGACGCCGCGATCGAGCAGCGCGTGGCGGACATCCTGGTCGACGTGAAGCTGCGTGGCGACGCTGCCCTGCTGGAATACACGGCGCGCTTCGACGGTGTGCAAGCTGCGTCGGTGGCGGCGCTGGAGATCGGCCCGGCCGATCTCAAGGCCGCGCTCGAGACCATCACGCCGGCACAGCGCGCCGCACTGGAGCAGGCGGCGGCACGCGTGCGCAGCTACCACGAGCGCCAGTTGGAAGCCTGTGGTCGCAGCTGGCAGTACCGCGATGCCGACGGCACCCTGCTGGGCCAGAAAGTCACGCCGCTGGACCGCGTGGGCATCTACGTGCCGGGCGGCAAGGCGACCTACCCGTCGAGCGTGTTGATGAATGCGATCCCGGCGCAGGTGGCGGGCGTCGGCGAGATCGTGATGGTGGTGCCGACGCCCGTCCGCGACAAGGGCGCGGACGCCTCCGCGCGTGGCGAGCGCAACGCGCTGGTGCTGGCCGCCGCGCAGGTGGCCGGCGTGCACCGCGTCTTCACGATCGGCGGCGCGCAGGCCGTGGGTGCGCTGGCCTACGGTACGGCGACCGTGCCACGGGTCGACAAGATCACCGGCCCCGGCAACGCCTACGTGGCCAGCGCCAAGCGGCGCGTCTTCGGCCAGGTCGGCATCGACATGCTCGCCGGGCCGAGCGAGATCCTCGTGCTCGCCGACGGCAGCACGCCGGCCGACTGGGTGGCGATGGACCTGTTCAGCCAGGCCGAGCACGACGAGCTGGCGCAGAGCATCCTGCTGTGCCCGGATGCGGCCTACATCGCCGAGGTGCAGGCGGCGATCGACCGCCTGCTGCCCGGCATGCCGCGGCGCGACGTGATCCGCGCGTCGCTCGAGGGCCGCGGCGCGCTGATCCGCACGCGCTCGATGGACGAAGCCTGCGCAATCAGCAACCGCGTCGCGCCCGAGCACCTGGAGGTGAGCTCGCGCGACCCGCATCGCTGGGAGCCATTGCTCAGGCATGCCGGCGCGATCTTCCTCGGCGCCTTCACGAGCGAGAGCCTGGGCGACTACTGCGCCGGCCCGAACCACGTGCTGCCGACCTCGGGCACGGCACGCTTCAGCTCGCCGCTGGGTGTCTACGACTTCCAGAAGCGCAGCAGCCTGATCGAAGTGAGCGAGGCAGGGGCGCAGATCCTGGGGCCGATCGCCGCCGAGCTGGCCTACGGCGAAGGCCTGCAGGCGCATGCGCAGGCGGCGGAGTTCCGGTTGAAGAAGGGGCGAGCGTGAGCGCCGCACGTCCGTTCCAAAGGCGCCCGCTCCCCCATGTGCGGACGCCGCGCAGCGCCACGGAGGCGCCATGAGCCTGGCCGACCGCATGCGCGCGACGATCCGCCAGGACGTGCAATCGATGCACGCCTACGCCATCCAGCCCAGCGCCGGCTTCGTCAAGCTCGACGCGATGGAGAACCCGTTCACGCTGCCACCCGCGCTGCAGCGCGAGCTGGGCGAGCGCCTCGGGCGGGTGGCGATCAACCGCTACCCGACGCAGTGCGTGGCCGATGTCGTTGCGGCGCTGACGACCTTCGTCGGCCTGCCTGCCGGGTGCAAGCTGATGCTGGGCAACGGCTCGGACGAGCTGATCAGCCTGCTCGCTCTGGCCTGCGACGTGCCGGGCGCGACCATCCTGGCGCCGGTGCCGGGTTTCGTGATGTACGAGATGTCGGCCAAGCTGCAGGGCCTGCAGTTCGTCGGCGTGCCGTTGACGGCGGACTTCGCGCTCGACGAGGCGGCGATGCTGGCCGCGATCGACCGGCACAAACCCGCCATCACGTACATCGCCTACCCGAACAACCCGACCGCGAACCTGTTCGACGACGTGGTGATCGACCGCATCGTGGCCGCGGTCGGCCGGCAGAACGGCCTGGTGGTGTTCGACGAGGCGTATCAACCGTTTTCGTCGCGCACCTGGCTGCCGCGCATGGCCGGGCAGGAGCACGTGCTGGTGATGCGCACGCTCAGCAAGTTCGGCCTCGCCGGCGTGCGCCTGGGCTACATGGCCGGCGCGGCAGCGCTGATCGACGAGGTCGACAAGGTCCGACCACCCTACAACATCAGCGTGCTCAACGCCGAGGCGACGCTGTTCGCGCTCGAGCATGCCGACGAGTACGCGCGCCAGGCGGCCGTGCTGCGTGCGGAGCGGACGCGGCTGCAGGCGGCCCTGCAGGCCCTGCCGGGCGTGACGCCGTTCCCGAGCGAGGCCAACATGATCCTCGTGCGTGTGCCCGATTCGAAGCGCGCGTTCGAGGGCATGAAGTCTCGCGGCGTGCTGGTCAAGCACATTGCCGGCCTGCACGCGCTGCTGGCCAACTGCCTGCGACTGACGGTCGGCACGCCGTCAGAAAACACGCGGATGATCGATGCCTTGAAAGCGAGCCTCTGACATGAACCGTGTGGCCGAAGTCCGCCGCGACACCAAGGAAACGCAGATCCGCGTGCGGGTCGACCTCGATGGGACGGGCGACGCCAAGCTCGCCACCGGCATCGGCTTCTTCGACCACATGCTCGACCAGATCGCCCGCCACGGCCTGATCGACCTCGAGGTCGAAGCCGCCGGCGACCTGCACATCGACGGCCACCACACGGTCGAGGACGTGGGCATCACGCTGGGCATGGCGGTGGCGCAGGCGGTCGGCGACAAGAAAGGGATCACCCGCTATGGCCACGCCTACGTGCCGCTGGACGAGGCGCTGTCGCGTGTCGTGGTCGACTTCTCCGGCCGCCCGGGCCTGCACATGGACGTGCCGTTCAGGTCGGGCATGGTCGGCGCCTTCGACACCCAGCTGGCCTACGAGTTCTTCCAGGGTTTCGTGAACCACGCGCTGGTCACGCTGCACATCGACAACCTCAAGGGCGCGAACGCGCACCACCAGTGCGAGACGGTCTTCAAGGCTTTCGCGCGCGCATTGCGCATGGCGCTGACGCCGGACCCGCGCTCGGCCGGGGTCATCCCGTCGACGAAGGGCTCGCTCTAGCCATGAGCCGAACGATCGCCGTCGTCGACTACGGCATGGGCAACCTGCGATCGGTGTCGCAGGCGGTGGCGCATGTGGCGCAGGGCGCCGACATCAAGGTCATCGTCACGTCCAACCCGGAGGAGGTGTTCGCCGCCGAGCGCGTGGTGCTGCCGGGACAGGGCGCGATGCGCGACTGCATGCGGGAGCTGCGCGATTCCGGCCTGAAGGACGCTGTCCTGCAAGCGGCCGCGAACAAGCCCCTGATGGGCGTGTGCGTGGGCATGCAGATGCTGCTCGACCACAGCGAGGAGCAGGACACGCCGGGCCTGGGCCTGCTGCCGGGGTGCGTCGTGCGCTTCCGGCTCGAGGGCCGGCTGCAGCCCGATGGCAGCCGCTTCAAGGTCCCGCAGATGGGCTGGAACCAGGTCTTCCAGCGGCCGCACGCGATGTGGCAGGGCATTCCCGACGGTGCCTGGTTCTATTTCGTGCACAGTTTCCATGCGGTTCCGTCGCAGGCGGAGCACGTCGCCGGCGAGACCGACTACGGCGGCCGCTTTACCTGCGCCGTGGCGCGGGATAACATTTTTGCCACCCAGTTCCATCCCGAGAAGAGCGCCGACCACGGCCTGGCCCTGTATCGAAACTTCCTCGACTGGCAGCCTTGAACCGTCCCTCTTCCCGCGTCCCCAGCTTCCTCCACCACGCTCCACCCGAGCCATGCTGCTGATTCCGGCCATCGACCTGAAGGACGGCCACTGCGTCCGCCTCGAACAAGGTGACATGAGCGTCGCCACCACCTTCGGCGAAGACCCCGCGGCGATGGCACGCCGCTGGCTCGACGCCGGCGCGCGGCGTCTGCATCTCGTCGATCTGAATGGCGCCTTTGCCGGCAAGCCGGTCAACGAGGGCGCCGTCAAGGCGATCCTGCGCGAGGTCAACGGCGCGATCCCGGTTCAGCTCGGCGGCGGCATCCGCGACCTCGACACCATCGAGCGCTACCTCGACGACGGCATCAGTTTCGTCATCATCGGCACCGCCGCGGTCAAGAGCCCCGGCTACCTGAAGGACGCCTGCACGGCCTTCGGCGGCCACATCTTCGTCGGCCTCGACGCCAAGGACGGCAAGGTCGCGACCGACGGCTGGAGCAAGCTCACCGGCCACGAGGTCGTCGACCTGGCGAAGAAGTTCGAGGACTATGGCGTCGAGGGCGTGATCTACACCGACATCGGCCGCGACGGCATGCTGACCGGCATCAACATCGCGGCCACGGTGAAACTGGCGCAGGCGCTGACGATTCCCGTCATCGCCTCGGGCGGGCTGTCGGACATCGCCGACATCGAACGCCTGTGTGCCGTCGAGGGCGAGGGCATCGAGGGTGTGATCTGCGGCCGCTCGATCTATACCGGCGCGCTCGATTTCACCGCGGCCCAGCGCCGCGCCGACGAGCTCGGCGCGGGCTGATACCGATCGTCGTTCGATCGCGGCCCGGCGTCGCGCACGGGCATTCGATTCGCGCAGCGCGGAAACGTCCGCGCCGCCCCTGCGCGCCCCGACTTCGGGCGCGACGCCGCGTTGCGGCGCGTCAACGCGTCTGTGCGGCCGAGGTGATGACGATGGGCGTGGTCGGCGCGCAGAACGAGCCGGCCGGCGAGCAGGCGGCGTTCTCGATCGCCGCGGCCAACGCGGTATTCGTCGTCACGCTGCCGAACACGGCATAACCGCCGCCGCTGGTGTCCAGCGCGAGGTTGTCGACCGTGTTGATGAAGAACTGCGAGGTTGCCGAGTCCAGCACGTTGGTGCGCGCCATCGCCAGACTCCACTGCACGTTGCTCAGGCCCTTGCCCACCTCGAGCGCGATCGGCGCAAAGGTCGGCGTCTTCAAGGTGCCGTTGGCGAGGAAGCCGCCGCCCTGGACGACGAAGCCCTTGACCACGCGGTGGAAGACCGTGCCGTCGTAGAAACCTGAGTTCACGTAGACCAGGAAGTTGTCGACCGTGATCGGCGCCTTGTCGGGCGCGAGCGTGTAGACCATGCTGCCGGCGATGGCGCCGCCGTTGCTGACGGTCATCGTCACCTGCGGGGCCGGCACGGTATAGGCCAGCGTGCCGAGCGAGGCCGAGGTGCTGGCCCGGGTGACGGCCACCGACTGCGCGCCGATCGCGCTGACGCTGCAGGTGTAGTACGCCGTGGTCGCGGTGCTGACGTTTGGCGCCGTCGTGCTGCGCGTCATGTTCTTGCAGCCTGCCGACGAGACGGTCACGTCGGCATCGAGGCTGGCGCCGTTGATCGTGACCAGGGCCGGTTGGCCATATTTCGGCGTGCTGATGGTCGCGGTCGCGACCGACGGGCCGCTCGGGCCGCTGTCGCCGCCACCGCCGCACGACGCGAGCAGCACGGCAGCGGGCAGGGCGGACAAGAGGCGCAGGGCAGAGGGGATCCGTGTCATGGCGTCAGGGCGCAGCGCGCCGGCAGGTGGGTGGAGGCCCGGATGGTAGGGCGTGCGGCGGTCCGTGGTGAACCCCTCGTCCTTGGGTATGCTGCGGGTCATGCTCGCCAAACGCATCATTCCCTGCCTCGACGTCACCGGCGGCCGTGTCGTCAAGGGCGTCAATTTCGTCGAATTGCGCGATGCCGGCGACCCGGTGGAGATCGCCGCGCGCTACAACGAGCAGGGCGCTGACGAACTGACCTTCCTCGACATCACCGCCACCAGCGACGGGCGCGACCTGATCCTGCACATCATCGAGGCCGTGGCCTCGCAGGTGTTCATTCCGCTGACGGTCGGCGGCGGCGTGCGCACGGTCGAGGATGTGCGCCGCCTGCTCAACGCCGGCGCCGACAAGGTCAGTTTCAACTCGGCCGCGGTGGCCAACCCGCAGGTGATCCGCGACGCCTCCGACAGATACGGCGCGCAGTGCATCGTCGTCGCGATCGATGCCAAGCGCCGGCACGGCGACGACCTCGCCGCGCGCGGCCCCGGCTGGGATGTCTACACCCATGGCGGGCGCAAGAACGTGGGCCTGGACGCCGTGGACTGGGCGTGCCGGATGGCCGAACATGGGGCCGGCGAGATCCTGCTCACCAGCATGGACCGCGACGGCACCAAGGTCGGTTTCGACCTCGAACTCACCCGTGCGGTCAGCGACGCGGTGCCGGTGCCGGTGATCGCCTCCGGTGGCGTCGGCGCGCTGGAGCACCTCAGCGATGGCATCCGCATTGGGGGCGCCGATGCCGTGCTGGCGGCCAGCATCTTCCACTACGGCGAATTCACGGTCGCCCAGGCCAAGGCGCTGCTCGCGCGCGACGGCATAGCGGTGCGCCAGTGAGCACCGCACCGGGCTGCCGCCGGCAGGCCAACGCCCTCTTGGGGACCCGGTTGAAAGCCGCCGCGGACGGGAGGCTTCGATGAGAAAACCACCGCCACGCGAGGTCCGCCTGATCGGTGGCTCGTGGAAACGCAGCAAGCTGCCAGTGGCCGACAGCCCCGGCCTGCGGCCCACGCCCGACCGCGTGCGCGAGACCCTGTTCAACTGGCTCGGCCAGGACCTGACGGGCTGGCGCTGCCTCGACCCCTTTGCCGGCAGTGGCGCGCTCGGCTTCGAGGCCGCGTCGCGCGGCGCGGCGCAGGTGCTGATGGTCGAGCGCGAGGCGGCGCTCGTGACGAGCCTGCGGGCGGTCAAGGACCGCCTGAGTGCGAGCACCGTGCAGGTCGAGCTGGGCGACGGCCTGGCCACGCTGCGGCGCTCGGGCGGCCAGGGCTACGACCTCGTCTTCCTCGATCCGCCCTACGACGCGGGCGTGCTCGACAACGCGCTGAAGGCGGCGGCCCAGGCCGTGACGCTGGGCGGGTTCGTCTATGTCGAGGCGCCTGCACCGCTCGCCGCATTGCCACCCGGCATGGAACTGCACCGTCAGGGACGTGCAGGTGCGGTCCACTACCATCTGTTGCGGCGCAGCACGACGACACTGCCCGCGCCGCCGATCTCACCGCCCGAGGAGCAAGCGCCGTGACCGCAAAGACCCCGCTGACTGCCGTCTACCCGGGCACCTTCGACCCGATGACGCTCGGCCATGCCGACCTGATGAAGCGGGCCGCCAGCCTGTACGACCGGCTCGTCGTGGCCGTCGCGGCCGGGCATCACAAGCGCACGATGTTCACGATCGCCGAACGCCTGGAGATGGCGCAGGAGATCGCCGCGCCCTACGACAACGTCGAGGTGATGGCCTTCCGCGGCTTGCTGCGCAACTTCGTCGTCGAGCTCGGTGGCAAGGTGGTGGTGCGTGGCCTGCGCGCGGTGACCGACTTCGAGTACGAGTTCCAGATGGCCGGCATGAACCGCCAGCTGATGCCCGAAGTCGAGACGGTATTCATGACGCCGAGCGACCAGTTCCAGTTCGTCAGCGGGACCTTCGTGCGCGAGATTGCCACCTTGGGCGGTGATGTCTCCAAGTTCGTGGCACCCTCGGTGCTCAAGCGCCTGAACGAGCGGGTGGCGTCCGTGGAAGAGTGAAGAGCCGATGGCCCTGTGGATCACCGACGAGTGCATCAACTGCGATGTCTGCGAGCCCGAATGCCCGAACGAGGCGATCTCGATGGGCCCGGAGATCTACCAGATCGACCCGCACCGCTGCACCGAATGTGTCGGCCACTTCAGTGAGCCGCAGTGCGTGCAGCTCTGCCCGGTCAACTGCATCCCGGTGAATCCGCAGCACGTCGAGACGCGTGAACAGCTGCAGGCCAAGTTTCTGCAGCTCACGGCCGCGGTGGCGAAGTGACACGCCCGGGCGCCTTGGCGGCAGCCTTCTTGACGCCTGCGTTCCTGGTGGACTTCTTCTTCGGTCTCTTCTCGGCGGGGTGGGACGGGGTCGCCGCCGCGACGACGGCCGGCTTGATCGCAGCCGGACCCTGAGGACGCGTCGCCGCCTCGCGTTCGCGCTCCTGGCGTTCGGCCCGGAGGTCCTTCGCCAGCCGTGCCTGGCCGGCCGCGACGGCCAGGGCGTCACGCTGCTGTTCGCTGCTGCGCGGGTCGGCCACCTCGATCTCGCGGCCGGTCGGGCAGGGCGTCTGCGAATACTCGCGCCCGCCGGGGCCGCAACGGTAGACCTTCTGCGACAGCGCATCGCTGCACGCCACGATCAGCATCAGGCTCGTCACGACGGCAGGCCAGTTCATGGCTTCGGCTCCTTCGGGTCATCGTCCGCCGGCCGCGGTTCGGGCCTGGGCGGCTTGGGGCGCTGCGGTTTGGCGTGCAGCTTCATCATCGCCTTGTCCATCTCGCCGGCGATCAGCAGGTCGAGTGCGGCCATGGACTCGGCTATCGCCTTGTGGATGGCCTCGCGCTGGTCGGGCGCGGGCTTGCGCAGCACGTAATCGACGACTTCGGCCCTGACACCCGGATGTCCGATGCCCAGACGCAGCCGCCAGTAGTCGGCGCTGCCGAGTTGGGCGTGGATGTCGCGCAGCCCGTTGTGGCCGGCGTGGCTGCCGCCGAGCTTGAGCTTCATCTGCCCGGGCAGCAGGTCGAGCTCGTCGTGCACCACCAGGATTTCCTGCGGCGCGATCTTGAAGAAACGCGCCAGCGCCGCGACCGACTTGCCCGAGAGGTTCATGAAGGTCTGCGGCTCGAGCAGCCAGACCGGGCCCGGCGGACGGTTCACGCGCGCCACCAGGCCGAAATAGGCCCGCTCCGGATTCAGATGCGCTGCGAGCTGGCGTGCCGCGGCGTCGACCCACCAGAAGCCCGCGTTGTGGCGGGTCTGTTCGTATTCGGTGCCGGGGTTGCCCAGGCCGACGAGCAATCGGATCATGGTGAGGGATTATGTGAGGGCACCAACGAAAACGGCCCCACCGCAGTGGGGCCGTCGGAGGGGGGATCCCTTGCGGGACCCATCGGTCACCGTGCGTTCTGCTTCTCGTTCTTCTTCTTGGCCGGTGTCTTGGCGGCGGGCGCCACGACCTGCGTCGGCGCGACTTCCTCGACCTCTTCCTTCGGCATCGTGACGGCCACGATCACCGGGTTGAGCGTGCCGTGGCGGACGGCCTTGATGCCCTCGGGCAGCTTCAGATCGCTGACGTGCAGCGACTGGTTCTTGGTCAGGCCCGTCAGGTCGATCGTGACGAACTCGGGCAGCTGCGAAGCCAGGCACTCGATCTCGAGATCGGTGCGCACGTGGGCGACCAGGCACTTGTCGGTCTTGACCGCGGGCGAATTCTCTTCGCCCTCGAAGTGCAGCGGCACCTTCTTGCGCAGGCGGGTCGTCTCGTCGACGCGCTGGAAGTCCACGTGCAGCACCTGCTGCTTCCAGGGATGAAGCTGGAAGTCACGCAGCAGCACCTTCTGCACCGCGCCATCGACCTCCATCTCGAGGAGGGACGAATGGAAGGCTTCCTTCTTCAGGGCGAAGAACAGCGCGTTGTGATCGACCTCGATCGGGGTGGGGGTGCCGGCACCGTAGACGATGCCAGGCACCTTGCCGGCGATGCGCAGGCGGCGGCTCGCTCCGGTCCCCTGCAGCGTACGCGCGTAAGCGGTGAATTTCATTGGGTAACTCCAGTTGAGTGTGGTCGCCCGCGACCAGGCGTACCAGGGAAAGACCGGCTCCGGATGGAAGCCGGCCGTCTGCGGATCAGAAGTTGTTGTTCTGCTCCGCGAACAGGGACGTGACCGATTCGCCATCGGAAATGCGGCGGATGGTCTCGGCAAACAGGAAGGCCACCGACAGCTGGCGGATGTTCTTGCACGCACGCGCGCTGTCGGTCAGCGGGATGGTGTTGGAGATGACGACCTCGTCGATCATGGACTTGGCGATGCGCTCGATCGCCGGGCCCGAGAAGACCGGGTGCGTGCAATAGGCGTAGACCTTCTTGGCGCCACGCTCCTTCAGCACCTCGGCCGCCTTCACCAGCGTGCCGGCGGTGTCGATCATGTCGTCCATGATCACGCAGTTGCGGCCGTCGATCTCGCCGATGACGTGCATCACTTCGGAGACGTTGGAACGTGGCCGGCGCTTGTCGATGATCGCCAGGTCGCAGCCGAGCTGCTTGGCCAGCGCGCGCGCGCGCACCACGCCGCCGACGTCGGGCGAGACGACCACGAGGTCGGGATAGTCCTTGCTCTTCAGGTCCGACAGCAGCACCGGCGAGGCGTAGATGTTGTCGACCGGGATGTCGAAGAAGCCCTGGATCTGGTCGGCGTGCAGGTCCATCGTCAGCACGCGCTCGACGCCCACGGTCTCGAGCAGGTTGGCCACGACCTTGGCGCTGATCGGCACGCGGGTGGAGCGCGGCCGGCGGTCCTGGCGCGCATAGCCGAAGTACGGAATCACCGCCGTGATGCGGCGCGCACTGGCGCGCTTGAGCGCATCGACCATGACCAGGAGTTCCATCAGGTTCTCGTTGGTCGGCGTGCAGGTCGGCTGGATCACGAAGACGTCGCGCGCGCGGACGTTCTGGTACAGCTCGACGTCGACCTCGCCGTCCGAGAAGCGGCCGACCTTTGCCTTGCCGAGTTCGACGCCGAGGTGGGTGGCGATCTCCTGGGCCAACACCGGGTTGGCGTTGCCGGAGAACAGCATGGTGTTGAACAGCACGGTCGTCTTTCAGTGCGGCGGGTGCCGCACGGGGCCGGCGCCAGGCGCCAGGGTGCGGACGGACTCAAGCGAAAGCGATTTGGCAGGGGAGGAAGGACTCGAACCCTCGCATGTCGGAATCAAAATCCGATGCCTTGACCAACTTGGCGACTCCCCTACACAGGACCCGGCTCGCGCCGAACCCTCGAAACCCTTGTCAGCCGGCCCAGCCCGCGAGCGGATGCTGGTTCAAGCTGCGGCACAGCCGACCGACCCAGCCGGGAGGAAGGTCCGAGGCACCTTCCGCCAGCCCTGTCGCCATGGGTGAGTCACCCGTGCCGACCCGCGCGAACACCGCACTGCCCGAACCCGTCATCCGGCTGTTGCCGAACCGTTGCTCGAGCCACCGGGCGGCTTGCGCCACCTCGACACACCGATCTTCGGCGGCGGCTTGCAGGTCGTTGCGACCGAATCCGCTACCGAGACCGGCCAGCGCCGTGCTCCCGAGAGAGCCCATGAGTATAACCGAGGCCGAGTCCCTTTTCAGCAGCGCGCTGCCGAAGATGTCCGCCGTCGGCAGCGACGCCGTCGGCTTGACCACGAAGTAGCGCTGTTGCGGCGCGTCGATCGCCGAGAGTCGATCGCCGATGCCCTGCACCAGGGCGTTGTGGCCGAAGACGAAGAAGGGCACGTCGGCGCCGAGCGTCGCCGCCAGGGACAGCAATCGTCCACGCGGCCAGTTCAGGCCCCAGAGGCAGTTCAGAGCCAGCAGCACGGTGGCGGCGTCGGAACTGCCGCCACCCATGCCGGCGCCCGATGGAACGGTCTTGGCGATCGAGATGTCGGCGCCGAGCGTCGTGCCACTGGCGGCCTGCAGCGCGCGCGCTGCGCGCAGGCACAGATCCTCGGCGGGCAGGTGCTCGGTGAGATCGTGGCGTTCCAGCCGGCCGTCGTCGCGCAGTTCGAGGTGCAGCGTGTCGGCCCAGTCGATGAGCGTGAACACCGACTCCAGCAGGTGGTAGCCGTCGGCGCGTCGGCCGATCACGTGCAGGAAGAGGTTCAGCTTGGCCGGCGCCGGCAGGTCGTAGAGCGCGCGCAGGCCCATCAGGAGGTCTCCACCCGGGCGCGCAGCGTCACGGCCGGAGGGGCGGGGCGGCGCGCCACGATCTGGCCATCGGGAACTCGCGACGTGTCGATCAGCCAGCCCATCTGCTCGAAGCCCCTGCCGTCGCGGGCGGCCATCGACGGCGCGCCCGACCACGGCCGGCCACGCAGCCAGTCGAACAGCGCGGCCAGCGGCAGCGGCTCGCCGAAGGCCTGGGTCGACAACTCGTCCAGGCTCGCGTAGACGATCGGCGCCTCGCCCGATCTCAGCTCCACCCGCCCCGGCTCCCAGCGCGCCTGAGCGACCGTGATGCCGAGCGGGCTGACGAGATCGAGCTGTCCGCTGGTGGCGTTGCCGCGCAGTTCGAAACTGCCGCTGACCTGGCGCGCCGGCGCGGTGGCGGTGGCCTCGACCAGGACCGCAAGGCGACCGCTGATCAGGCCCGGCGGCAACCCGGGCGGCGCGATGGACGCGCATCCGGCGGCCACGACGGCGACGAGCACTGCCGCGAGACGCGCCAGACTGCGCCGTCTCACAGGTCGGGCTTCAACCGCGCGAGCGTCTCGCTCAGCACGTCGTTGGCGGCGTCGCGGCTGCGGCCTTCGCGCCAGACACGTCGCGCATCGTCGCGCCGGCCCATCACCCACATCACCTCGCCCAGGTGGGCTGCGATCTCGGTATCGGGCCGCGTCGCATAGGCCTGTTGCAGCAGCTTCAGCGCCTCGTCGTGGCGACCGAGGCGGAACTCGACCCAGCCCAGGCTGTCGGTGATGAAAGGGTCGCCGGGCGCGAGGGCGAGCGCCTTGCGGATCAGGTCGCGTGCTTCGTCCAGGCGCTGCCCGCGATCGGCCAACGAATAGCCGAGCGCGTTGTAGGCATGCTGGTGATCGGGCTTGAGCTCGATCACGCGCTTGAGCAGGCGCTCCATGTCGTCCACCCGCTCGAGCTTCTCGGCCATCATGGCCTGCTCGTACAGGATCTCGGGCTCGTCGGGGTAGCGCGCCGCCGCCTGGGCCAGCACCTCGTAGGCATCGCGCCATTGCTTGACCTCGCGCAGCACCTGCGCCTCGGCCACGAGCTTTGCACGGCCGTCGGCCGGGCTGGCCTCGGGCACCTTGCGCACCAGGTCGCGCGCCTGCCGGATCTGCCCCTGGCGGGCCAGCAGCGTGGCGCGCCGGGTCTGCACGTCGAGTGCGCGCCGCGGGCTGTCGATGCGCGCCAGGTAGGTCTCTGCGGCCTTGAAGTCGCGCCGCATCTCGGCCGCCTGGGCGAGCATGAGCAAGGCCTGGACCGGGCCGCCTTCGGCGTCGGGCTCGTCGCCGTCGCTCTCGCCGTCGTCGGCCGCCTTGGGCTTCTTCTCGACCAGCTGCAGATAACGCTGCAGTGCCTGCTCGGCCGGCTGCACGTGCTTGAGCTCGAGGTGCAAGGCACCCAGGCTCAGCCAGGGTTGCGGGTTCTCGGGCTGCTGGCGGGTCACGACCTCGAGCTGCGCGATCGCTTCCGGGTAGCGCTGGCCCTGCGTCAGCGCGCGAACATAGGAAAGGCGCAGGGCCGGTTCGGCGTCGGGCGACTGCAGCCGTGCGACGACCAGCGCCTCGGCGGCGGGCTCGCGGGCCAGCAGGTCCAGCGCCAGCAGTGCCGGGCCGATCGCCTGCGGGTCGCCGGCCTGCGCCTGCCGGGCCAGGGCCAGTGCCTTGGCGGAGTCGCCGGCGGTGAGCCAGGCACGGCCGCTGGCGACCAGGGCGGCCGCACTCGTGGCCGGGGCGGCCACGTACGGCGCCAGGGCCTGCTCGATCATCTGTGCGGCGGCGCGCGGGTCGCCGGCGCGCTGGAACAACCGCGGCACCGAGGCGATCAGTCCGTTGCGCTCGGTCAGCGGGGTGCGCGACAACAGCAGGCGCAGCGGCTCGGCCGCGTCGCCCGGGCGGTTCAACGCCGCCAGGATCTGCAGTTGCAGCCGCAGGGCCTCGTCCGATTCCGGCAGTGCCAAGCGCCAGGCACGCGATGCCGCCAGGGCCTGGTCGCCGGCACGCGACTGCAGCGCGATCTCGACGGCGCGCCGGAACAAGGTCTCGTCCTTGGTCCGCCTCGCGGCATCGAGCACCACCTCGTAGGCGACGGCTGGCTGGCCGCCACGCAACTCCATCTCGCCCAGCAGCAGCTGGTAGAACAGCAGCGCATCGAGCGTCGAATGGGTGGGAGTCTCGGCGTCGGTGCGGGGCTCGTCGGCCGCGCGCCCGGGCAGGGCAGCGACCAGGGACAGCGCCACCACGAGCAGTCGCACGGCATGGGTCAGTTTCACCGATTCATTCTCACATAATGACCCATGCCCGAATTGCCGGAAGTGGAAGTCACCCGCCGCTCCTTGGTGGCATCACTGGCCGGTACACGGGTGACCGGCGCAAGTCTGGGCAAGCCCCTGCGCTGGCCGCTCGGCTGTGCGCCCGGCGATCTGATCGGCCGGCGCATCGGCGACATCGCCCGGCGCGGCAAATACCTGTGGCTGCCCCTCGGCCCGCGGACCGGTCGAGGCGCGGATGACGCCGGCGGGCTGCTGATCCACCTGGGCATGTCCGGCTCGCTTGCCTTTGGCCCCGACGACGGCCGTCCCGGCCCCTGGGATCACTTCGAGCTCGAGACCGAGCGGGGCGTGCTGCGCCTGCGCGATCCGCGGCGCTTCGGCGCCGTCGTCTGGTCGGCCGGCCTGGATACGCCGCCGGCCTCGACGCTGCTGTCCGGCCTGGGTGCCGAGCCGTTCGACGAGGCACTCACGCCGCAGGCCTTTCACGCGGCGCTCCGGAAGCGCCGCACGGCGGTCAAGAACGTGCTGCTGGCCGGCGACGTCGTGGTCGGCGCCGGCAATATCTATGCGTGCGAGGCCCTCTTCCACGCTGCCATCAACCCGCGCACGCGCGCCGACGCGATCAGTCGGCCGCGCGCCGCGCAGCTGCTGGCGGCGGTGCGCGGCACGCTGGCGCGGGCGATGGAGGTCGGCGGCTCGACCCTGCGCGACTTTCGCGACGCCCATGGCATGGGCGGGGAATTCCAGGCCGAGGCGGCCGTCTACGCCCGCGAAGGTCAACCTTGCCAGCGCTGCGGCCGACCGATCAGGCGCATCGTCCAGGGGCAGCGTGCCACCTATTTCTGCAGCCACTGCCAGCGCCGCTGACGGCGACCAGGCGCCAAGTCCCGCACGCTGGCGCGGCATGCGGGCCTGCGAGGTGTCTCCAGGTGTATCGATGGCCCCGCGATCCGCAGGGGCTGCGCTAGCATCGTTGGCCACGCAGCCCGGCTGCTCGCCCGATGCATTCTTCGCTCACGCTTCACCTCAATGCCCTGACCGAATGGCGCGCGACCGTCGACCGCGCTGCCGCGGCCCTGTCGCGCTGGCTTCAGGAGCACGATCTGCAGGGCGATGCCGAACGTGCCCTCGTGGTCTCGTTGCGCGAGCGCCTGGCGTCCGAGAAGCTGCACGTGGCCTTCGTGGCCGAGTTCTCGCGCGGCAAGTCCGAGCTGATCAACGCGATCTTCTTCGCCGACACCGGGCGCCGCGTGCTGCCGGCCACGCCCGGGCGCACGACCATGTGCCCGGTCGAGCTGGCCTACGACGAGGGGCGGCCGCCGCAACTGTCGCTGTTGCCGATCGAGACCCGGCTGCGTGGCCTGACGCTGGCCGACCTGCGCGGCCGCGACGAGCCCTGGAGCTGCATGCCGCTGGACCCGCACGACCCCGAGGCGCTCGCGCGGGCGCTGTCCGAGGTCACGCGCACGCGCCGCGTCTCCATCGACGAAGCCCGTGCGCTCGGGCTCTGGGACGACGAGCAGGCCGACGACAACCCCCCGCAGCAGGATGACGGCCAGGTCGAGGTGCCGGCCTGGCGCCACGCGCTGATCAACTACCCGCATCCGATGCTGCGCCAGGGCCTGGTCGTGCTCGACACGCCGGGCCTGAACGCGATCGGCGCCGAACCCGAGCTGACGCTGAACCTGCTGCCCTCGGCCCACGCCGTCGTCTTCGTGCTCGGCGCCGACACCGGCGTCACGCGATCCGACCTCACGGTCTGGCGCGACCACCTCGGTGCCCGCGCGCTCGAGCGTTTTGTCGTGCTCAACAAGATCGACACGCTTGCGGACCCGCTGGCGACGGCCGACGAGGTGGAGCGCCAGATCACGCACCAGCGCGACGAGACGGCACGCATCCTGGGCGTCGACGAGGCGCGGGTGTTCCCGCTTTCGGCGCGCGATGCACTGGCCGCGCGCATCGACCGCAACACCGAAGGGCTGGTGCGCAGCCGCCTGCCCGACCTGGAGTCGGCGCTGTCGAATGAGCTGCTGCCGCGCCAGCAGGAGATGCTGGCGGCGGCCGTGCGCGAGACCCTGGCGACCTTGCGGTCGAGCGCCGCGCGTCGCGTGGGCGACCTGCGGCGCCAGAACGCCGAGGAGATGCTCGAGCTGCGCGGCCTGCGCGGCAAGAGCGGCGCCAAGGTGCGCCAGATGGTCGAGCGCGTGCAGGCCGAGACGGAAGAATTCGAGCGCAGCATCGCGCGTCTGCAGGCACTGCGCTCGGTGCAGCAGAAGATGCTCAAGCAGACCGTCGCGCCGCTGAGCAGCGATCAGTTGCGCCACGAGATCGCCGCCATGCAGGCGGCCGGCGGCATGCGCCTGCTGAACGGCACGACCGCGCGGTCGTTCGCGCTGCTGTGCCAGCGCATGCACGAGGCCCTGAAGCGCGCCGCGGGTCAGGCGGCCGAGATGCAGCAGATGATCGAGGCCAGCTTCGCGCAGCTCAACGCCCAATATGGTTTCTCCTTCGTGCTGGCCCCGTTGCCCAAGCTCGACGGCTACGACCGCGAACTCGAGCACATCGAGCATCGCTACGGCAAGTTCCTGGGCCTGACCCGGGCCTGGCGCCTGTCGACCCCGGGCGCGGCCGAGCAGTTCCGCCGCATGCTGCTGTCCAAGCTGCGGGTGGTCTTCGAGACCGCTGCCGGCGAACTCGAGATGTGGAGCCGGGCTGCCGAGGCGCAGGTCGAAGTGCAGCTGCGTGAGCGCAGGCGCGCGTTCAAGCGCCGCCAGGAGGCACTCGAACGCATCCAGTCGGCAGCCGGCGAACTCGAGACCCGCATCGGTGAACTCGAGGACCAGGAGCGCCGCCTGCGCGACCTGCAGCAGCGGCTCGACGCGCTGATCGAGGCCACCGAGGGCGCCACGCGCCTGATGCCGGAATTCGTGCCTCGGCGCAACGCGGCGTGAGCCGGCGTGCCGGTGCGGCGGCGGGCGCGTTGCCGCTGGCCGATCGGGTCGTGCAGTGGCAGCGCGTCCACGGCCGCCACCATCTCCCCTGGCAGCGCACGCGCGACCCCTACCGGGTCTGGCTGTCCGAGGTCATGCTGCAGCAGACGCAGGTCGCCACGGTGGTCGGCTACTACGCCCGTTTTCTCGCGCGGTTTCCTGACGTGCAGGCACTGGCTGCGGCCCCGCTGGACGACGTGCTGGCGCTGTGGAGCGGGCTGGGCTATTACGGCCGCGCGCGCAACCTGCACCGCTGCGCGCAGGCGGTCGTCACCGAGCACGGCGGCCGCTTCCCTGGCGACAGCATCACGCTCGCGACGCTGCCCGGCATCGGCCGCAGCACCGCGGCGGCGATCGCGGCCTTCTGCTTCGGCGAGCGCGTGGCCATCCTCGACGGCAACGTCAAGCGGGTGCTCTCGCGTGCGCTCGGCTTCGCCGGCGACCTGTCCTCGGCCGCCCAGGAGAGGCTCCTCTGGTCGCAGGCGCAGGCGCTGCTGCCCGCGCGCGAGGTCGAGGCCTACACCCAGGGGTTGATGGACCTGGGCGCCGAGATCTGTGCCGTGCGCAGACCGCAGTGCGCCGCCTGCCCGCTGCAGCCGATCTGTGTCGCGCAACGCGAAGGCCGGCCCGAGGCCTACCCGGTCAAGACGCGCAAGCTCAAGCGCGGGCGGCGCGAGCATGTGCTGCTGTGGCTCATGCATCGACACCAGGTCTGGATGACGCAGCGCCCCGAGACCGGCGTCTGGGCCGGGTTGTGGAGCCTGCCCGAGTGGGCCGATGCAGGTGCGCTCGCAGACCTCGCCGCAGGCTGGCCCGGCGAGGGTGAGGCAATGCCGGCGATCGAACATGCGCTGACCCACTTCGACTGGACCTTGCGGCCGCTGCGCTGGACGCTGCCGGCACGCTGCGCGGCGTCCACGCGCGCCCGCGTCGAGCGGGCGCTGCCGCCAGGCCGCTGGTTCACGATCGACGAGGCGCTGGCGAGCGGCCTGCCGGCGCCGGTGCGCAAGCTGCTGGCGGGAGATGCCGGGCGTTAGCCCTTGACGACCTGCTTGCTGCGCAGGAAATCGTCGACCAGTTTCAGCCGCAGCGCGGGGTCGTCGAGCTCCATCAGCTTCTGCTTGGCCGCCAGCGAGATCGGCAACAGCTCGCACCAGCGGTTGGCCACCCAGCCGGCATCGTCCAGTTGCAGCGGCTCGCGCAGGGGCAGGGGGCCCTTTTCCTTCAGCGCGGCAACGGCCTGGGCCAGCGCATCGATCGTGCCGCGCAGGGCCGGCTCGGGCCGGCAGGCGGCGTCGTCGGCCAGCGTCTCGACCGGGGCGGTCCACAGGCCGTCGGCCTGCTGCGTCGGTGCCCCGGTGAGCCGAAAGCGCTGGGTGCCGGTGCAGCGCACACGCAGGATGCCCTGCTGCTCGCTGTCGATGTCGTCGATGCGCGCGAAGACACCGGTGCTCTCGATGCGCACGCCCTTCGGGTTGGCGCCGGCCTCGGCACCCTGGGCCAGGCAGACGACGCCGAAGGGCGCATTCGCGCGCAGGCAGGCCCCGATCAGGTCGAGATAGCGGGCCTCGAAGACCTTCAGGCTCAGCA
>Ga0209682_10000239_pt1 | contig 18749 bp, 17 predicted proteins | sample DOMMetBare2Fresh_2_FD_187471 | JGI IMG/M metagenome (GOLD analysis project Ga0209682, IMG submission 187471) | Wetland sediment microbial communities from St. Louis River estuary, USA, under dissolved organic matter induced mercury methylation -... | ecosystem: Environmental > Aquatic >... | reverse complement strand
TTGCCGGCGATGGAGTTGGCCACCTGCTCCAGCTTGGCCACGTCGGCCGCGGTGCCGTGGCCGTGCTCCAGCTTCTCCAGGATGCCCTCCATCCAGGTGGTGCCCTCGCGGCAGGGCGTGCACTGGCCGCAGGACTCCTCGGCGTAGAACTTCGACAGGCGCGCCAGCGCCCGCACCATGCAGGCCGACTCGTCGAAGACGATGACGCCGCCCGAGCCGGACATCGAGCCGGCCGCCTTGACGGCGTCGAACTCGAGGGAGATGTCGATCTCGTGGGCCGCCAGGACCGGCGACGAGGAGCCGCCGGGGATGACGGCCTTGAGGGCGCGGCCGCCGAGGATGCCGCCCGCGTCCTCCATGATGAGCTGCTTCAGGTTGTAGTGGCAGGGCTTCTCGTAGATGCCCGGCCGGTTGACGTGGCCCGAGACGCCGAAGAGGCGCGTGCCGCCCGACTTGCCGATGCCGAGCGCCGCGAAGGCGTCGCCGCCGTGCTGCACGATCCACGGCACGTTGGCGATGGTCTCGACGTTGTTGATGATGGTCGGCTTGCCCCACAGGCCCACCACCGCCGGGAAGGGCGGCTTGAGGCGCGGGTAGCCCTTCTTGCCCTCCAGCGACTCGAGCAGCGCCGACTCCTCGCCGCAGATGTACGCGCCCGCGCCGCGGTGCACGTGGATCTGCAGGTCGAAGTCCTTCTTGCCGAGCAGCCTGGCGCCGATGACGCCGGCGGCGTTGGCCTCGGCGATGGCCTTCTCGAGCGCCCGCGCCTGCTTGGCGAACTCGCCGCGGATGTAGATGTAGGCGAGGTGGATGTCCAGGGCGTAGCAGGTGATGGCGATCCCCTCGAGGAGCAGGTGGGGATCGAGCTCGATGATGTAGCGGTCCTTGAAGGTGCCCGGCTCCGACTCGTCGGCGTTGACGGTCAGGTAGCGCGGCCGGATGTCCTTGGGCAGGAAGGTCCACTTGAGGCCGGTGGCGAAGCCGGCGCCGCCGCGGCCGCGGAGGTTGGACTTCTTCACCTCCTCGACGATGGTGGCCGGGTCCATGCCGAGCGCCTTGTCGAGCGCGCCGTAGCCGCCGTCGGCCCGGTAGGTCCCGAGCGACGCGCTGTCGGGCTTGCCCCAGCGGGCGGAGAGGACGAGCGTGTCGCTCACGTGAGCCCCCCGAGGATCTGGTCGACCTTCTGCGGGGTGAGCTGCTCGTACATCTCCTCGTCGACCAGCATGGCCGGCGAGGTGCCGCAGGAGCCGAGGCACTCGGCCTCGCGCAGCGTGTACGTGCCGTCGGCCGTGGTGCCGGCCTTGGCGAGCTGCAGCTTCGCCTTCAAGTACGCCCAGAGCCGGTCGCCGCCGGTGAGGGAGCAGGAGACGTTGGTGCAGACCTCGACCAGGTGGCGGCCGAACTCGTGCGTCTCCAGCATCACGTAGAAGGTCGCCACCTCCTCGGCCCGGGAGGGGGAGGCGCCGAGGCGGTCGGCCGCCAGCCGCTGCACGGCCGGCGAGACATGTCCAAAAAGGGTCTGTCCGAGGCGCAGGGCCGGGATCATCGCCGAGGCCTTCCGGTCGGGCGGGTACCGCTTCAGGATCTCGGTGAGCTGGCGGTCGAACTGGTCGACCTGCTCTCGCGGCAGCCCCTCGACACCACCTGCAGGGTTGGTCATGGGAGTCCGAAAGTGGGGAGCGGATTCGGGTGCGACGGCGCGGGGCAGGCTAGTGGGGGGATGTAAGATTGTCAAGGAGATACGCCGCGATATACTGACGTTTCGCCATGGATCCGGGTCAAGAGAAGCGGCGCGATCCCCGGGTCCCTCTCGTGCTCAGGGTGGACTACCCAGGGCAGGAGCAGACGCTCCGCGACACCACCGAGAACCTGTCTGCCGGGGGGCTCTTCCTCCGGACCGACCGGGAGCTCTCGGTCGGCGATCGGCTCCCCCTCCAGATCAGCTTCCCGGGGCTGCTCGCACCCGTCACCGTCGAGGTCGAGGTGGTGCGCCGCCGCAACCCGGGCGAGACGGGACCGGCCGGCGTGGCGGTTCGCGTGCCGCCCGACCGCCCGGAGGAGCGCAGCGTCCTCTCGCGCCTCACCGAGACGGTGCGCAGCGCCACGCCGGTGCCGGTGGCGCCCGAGCCGGGCGCCCGTCGCTTCCGCATCCTGGTGGTGGAGGACAACCCGCGCGTGGTGGAGATGTACGAGTACGCCCTGCGCCGGCTGCGCAGCTCCGACGGCTCCTTCGACGTCTCCGTGGAGTTCGCGCCCAACGGCCACGAGGCGCTGACGCGGCTCGCGCGCACGCCGCCGCTCGACCTGGTCATGGCCGACCTCTACATGCCGGTGATGGACGGCTTCGCGCTGGTGGAGCGGCTGCGCGCCGACGCGAGCACCGCCAAGCTGCCGGTGCTGGTCATCAGCGCGGGGGGCGCCGACGCGCGGCAGCGGGCGCTCGAGCTGGGCGTGGACGTCTACCTGCAGAAGCCGGTGCAGTTCGCCGACATCATCGGGACGGTGCGGGCGCTGCTGCGCGTGGCGTGAACCGGCGCGCTCCCGCTTGACGGTGCCCTCTCGCCTCGTAGACTGCGGGCGGAGGAAGCCGATGCCCCGTTGCTCGTGCGCCGCGCTCGCGGCCATGCTCCAGTTCTCGCTTCTCGCCGCCTGCCAGCCGCCGGCGCCTGCAGGCCAGGCGCCCTCCGGGCCACAGCCTCCGGGCGCGACCGGCCGGGTCCTCCAGCCCTCTGGCGTGCCCATCGTCGGCGCCCGCGTCCGCGTCACGGGCCTCGCGGAGCAGGTGACGGCAGAGGGCGGCACCTTCAGCCTGGCGGGCGCACCTCCGATCTACGACGTCGGCGTCGTCTCCAACTCGAACGTCGCGACCGTCTACCTCGGCCTGAGCCGGCCCGATCCGATCGTGACGCCCGCCTTCGCCGTCTTCGGGACGGAGGCAACCCTCTCCGGCGTGAGCGGCGTCGCCTCGGGCCTCACGGCCGGCCGGCCGTCGCTCGTGTCGGTCGAGGGCACCGTCTGGGCGGGGAGCGACGTCCCGGCGACCGATGGCGCCTACTCGATCGAGCTCTACCAGCCGATCGCGACCGACCTCCCGTCGACGCTCCACCTCCTCGAGTCCACCACCGGCCCGGTTGGCCTCCCCGCGTCGTTCACCGGCCACGCGACCACCTCCGTCACCCTCCGCCCGGGCCAGATTTCGACGACCACCCTCGCGCTCGGCCCGGTCACCAGCCGGCCCATCACGGCCACCGTGGACGAGGGCGGCGCCGTGCTGTCGCTCTGGGTCTCGTGGCCGGGGGGCGGCGCGGCCCGCGTCGGCGACGGAACGCTCGATGGGACCTCGGCCTCCCTGGCCACGGCCGACGTGGCGGGGACCCGCTGGGCCGTGAGCGCGCGGGCGGGCAGTGGCGGGATGCGCCAGGCCTGGCGCCGTGGGCTGTCCGCCGGCACGTCGCCCGGCCCCCTGCGGCTCCCAGCCGCGCTGCGCCTCACGTCACCTCCGGACGGGGCCACGGGCGTGGACCTCACGACCAGCTTCACCTGGGACGCCGTGCCGGGGGCCGTCTACGTGGTCGTCTTCTGGTCGAGCGCGCCCAGCGCGCCGCTGTACTCCGTGCTCACGCGCGAGACCACCGCACGCATCCCGGACCTCTCGTGGGCGGGGCTCCAGCTCCCACCCTCCACCAGCGGGGAAGTCGACGTGATCGCCGTCGGCCCGATGGACGGCGCCGACGCCGCGGCGTCCCTGGACGGCGCGGTGAGCGCCTCGCCCAACGCCTGGGGCGATCGCTTCGCCCGGCGCGTGCCGTCCTTCGACGGCTTCGCGACCGGCGGGTCGACACGCTTCACGACGGCGCCGTAGCCGACGCAGGGTTGGTCCAACTCGACCGGGCGGTGGCGAGCCTCGCGATGATGGCGGGCGCAGCCCAGTTCGAACGAAAACGCCCGCCGCGGGATCGCGGCGGGCGTCGTGAAACCGGGAGAAGTGCGAGGCTACTTCTTCGCCTTCTTGTTGAACGCGTCCTTGAGGCCCTTGGCCGGCGCGATCTTCACGACGGTCTTGGCCGGGATCTTGATCTGCTCGCCAGTGGCCGGATTGCGGCCGATGCGAGCCTTGCGCTCGACCAGCTTGACGGCACCGAGGCCGCCCAGCGGGATCTTCTTCTCCGCCTTGAGGCTCTTGTGAACCACGGCCTCGACGGCCTCGAACACGGCCTTGGCCTGCACCTTGGACACCTGGGCCGCGTCGGCGACCGCTGCGAAGAACTGGGCCTGCGTCATGTCGAAGAACCCTCCTGACCGCCGCTGTTCGTTGGTATGGCAGGGCGGCGAATGCGACGGAGATATCGCTTCCGGATCGCCAAGTCAACGAAGACCCCTCACGATCGCCCTGCAAAATGGGCCTTCCGTGCCGATCGCCCAGCCCCGGATCGGTGTGGGGCGAGATCCCACCCTCGGACCGATCGTCAAGTCAAGGCGGCCAGGATCTCGTAGACGATGAGCAGGATGATGGCCAGCTCCAGCAGCTCCGCGCGCGAGGTGTCGGCGGCGTCGCCGGTGAGGTCGTTCACCTCCGCCACCAGCTTCTGCTTGCGCAGCACCGTCTCCTGCCAGGCCTGCAGGCGGAAGCGGCGCACGGCGCTCTGGTAGAGGCGGGCCAGGTAGAAGTCCCCCACGATTTTCACCGCGTTTTCGAGCCTTTCGATCATCTCGGACAGCTCCAGCAGCAGGGCCGCCGTCTTCCGCTGCAGCCGCCGGTACTTGCGCGTCACGAGGTGGGTGACGGGGCTGCCGCCCTTCTCCAGCTCGTCGTAGATGCGGTGCAGCTCCCGGTCGAGGAGGTCGTCGTAGTAGCGGAGCTCCAGCAGGTGGGCGGTGGCGAACTCCAGCAGGTCGGGCACGTCCTCGACCCCGGAGGGCTCCACCACGAAGGCCGAGTTCCAATGGATGACGGCCAGGTCGTCCTCCAGGTAGCTGAAGTGGTGTGACAGCACGTCCTGGCGCTCCGCCACCGAGAGGGGCGTCTCGCTCGTCTCGCCCAGCAGCAGGGCCGGGATGGGAGCTTCGGCCAGGAGGTCGGGCGCCGCCACCGGCCCCCCCTCGAAGGCCTTCACGAAGACCACGTGGTAGCTCTCCAGCCCCTCCCAGGCGTGCGGCCGCTCCAGCGCCGCCGCGAGCGTGCGCGCCACCTCCTCCGCCTCGCGCCGCGCCGCCAGGTCGAGCGCCGTGGTGGGGCCGACCAGCAGCGCCTCGCTGAGCGGCACCAGCGCCTCGAGCGCCGTGCCGGCCGGCACCGGGAGCCGGTAGCGCAGGCTCACCACGCCGTAGTCGAAGACGTGGGCCGAGACCTGGGCGGCGCGGGGGCCGGTGGGCAGCGCCACCTCCCGCGCTCCCAGCGAGAGGAACAGCGGCGGGCGCGGGAACTCCAGGGCCGTGGCGCTCTGGGCGCTCTCCATGGCGAGGCGCGAGCTGCCGGCCAGTTGCTCGGCGCGCGCCAGGTCGACCGCGTCGGCCACGTCGAAGAGCCGGTAGACGAGCACCTCGCCGTCGGCGACCCGGAAGCCCTGGGCGGTGCGATCCTCGGGGCGGTCCATGGCCGGTGAGCTTAGCCCCGGCGCGGCGCCCGGCCGGGGCCAGCCTGGGGCCCGGCGGGGACTCGGCTGGATTCACGGGCCTTTCCCTCCGTGGGCGGCGAGCGCCCGGCCGGGGCCGCTGGTCGGTCCGGTGTCACACCGTCCGAGCCAGGCTGCCAACGGGGTGCGAGGCAAGCACCGTGCACTCCGAAGTCCTCAATCCGCGCCGCGCGCCGCGCGCGGCCCACCGCTGCGCCGTGGACGTTCGCGACCGCCGCACCTCGTGGCGGGCGGAGACCGAGGACATCGGCCCGCGCGGGTGCCAGCTCGTCACGCCGCGGCTGGCGGCGCCCGGGCGCGAGCTGCGGCTCACCATCCGCTGCAGCAGCCTCGGCCAGGCCCTCAAGGCCACGGCCCGGGTGGTCTGGACGAGCGCCGCCACGCCCTCGCGGCTCGGCCTGGAGTTCCTCTCCGGGCAGCTCGAGCCGGGCTGGTTCGACGTGCTGCTCGGCGCCGACCCCTCCGCCGTCCGCCCGGTCCGTCAGGGGCCGGAGCGGCTCTCGCGCGCGGCCCGGCTCCACCTGGGCGACCCGCCCCGCTATCTCGCCGACTTCTCGGTCCAGGAGGTGGCGGTGCTGCGCCGCATCGGCCCGGGGCTCACGGTGGGCGAGCTGGCCACCTCGCTGGGCCCCGCCTTCGAGCGCGTCCGCGGCGCCCTCTTCTCGCTGGTGTCGCGTCGCCTGGTGGTGCTCACGCCGGGCGAGGCCATCGCGCCGGAGCGCTGGCAGCCGGTGCTGGCGGCGGCCGAGCGCGGCTTCGCCGAGGAGGGGATCGACCTCCCCGGGCCCAGCGGAGCCACCGTGGTCGCGCCGGTCCGCTCCCCCGCGGCCCAGGCGCTCTTCCACGAGGGGATGGCCCACCTCTCGGCCGGGCGCGTCGCGCTGGCGGTGGCCCGGCTGCGCGAGGCCCAGCTCCTCTCCCCGGGCGACGCCCAGATCGCCGGGGCCCTCACGCGCCTGGCGCCCTGGGTGTAGTCGCCGGGCCGGAGCCGCCGCCGCACACCCCTTGAACTCGGCGCTTGTCGCCGCTTCGAGCCGGGTCGTACTCTCGGCCAGTGCCGCTCCCCGCCCTGCTCCGGCTCCTCGCCGCCGCCGTCCCGACGGAGCGGATCCAGGAGGCGGCCGGCGAGGTGCTGGCCGACCCGGCGCTGCAGCGGGACCTCCCGGCGGCGGCGCCGCCGCCCACCCCGCCGCCGGAGTGGCTGGCGGCGCTGCTCTGGGCGCTGGCCGGGGCGGGCGTGCTCGTGCTGGTGGGGCTGGCCGTCGCCTGGCTGCTGGGGCGGCTGCGCCCGGGCCCCACCGACGACGACGTCATCGCGGGCGCCGCCGACGGCGCGCCGGTCGCCATCCCCATCGCCGGCGCCCGCGCGCTGGCGGCCGAGGGGCGCTTCGGCGAGGCCATCCACGCCCTGCTCCTCGAGACGCTGGAGGCGCTCTCGCGCGCCTCGCGCCTGGCGCCGTCGCTCACCTCCCGCGAGATCGTGACGCGGGTGGCGCTGCCGGCGCGGGCCCGCGAGGCGCTCTCCGGCCTGGTGGTGGCGGTCGAGGTGTCGCGCTTCGGCGGCGCCGAGCCGGGCGAGCGCGAGTTCCAGGCCTGCCTGGACCGCTTCGAGGTCTTCCTCGCCACCTACCGGGGCGCGGCGTGAGCGGACCGGCCGAGGCCCCCTTCTCGCGCCGCGCCGTCGCCTGGCTGGCCGCGGTCGCCGCCCTCTCGCTGGCGGTCTCCGGCTTCCTCGGCGCCTACGGCGAGCTGCTCGGCGACCCGCCCACCTGGGGCCCCGACGGCTTCAGCCGCTCCGCCATCGGCCACCGCGCCCTCGCCGACCTGGCCCGTCGGGTCGGCTTCCAGGTGGTCCCCTCGCGCCACCGCACCGCCCAGCGGGCCGCCGAGGACGTCGTGACGCTGCTGCTCGAGCCGGAGCTGGAACCGGGCCGGAGCTTCGTGCCGTCCGCCCCGCGGAAGCCGCAGGAGAAGCCGGACGAGAGGCCGCAGGAGAGGCCGGAGGAGAAGCCCCAGGACGAGGCGGAGGCGCCGCCGGACGACGGCCCCCGGCGCGCCCAGCTCGTCGACATCGCCGCCTCGGCGGGGCGGCTGCTGCTGGTGCTGCCGCGGCGCGCCGGCGTCCCCGAGCCGAACCACCCGGGCTGGCTCGCCGCCGAGGTCGAGGTGCCGCCCCAGGTGGCGCTGGCGCCCCTGCTGGCCCTGGGCGACGAGGACGCCTACGACGTCGGCCTGGAGGCCAGGCTGGTGCGGCTCGACCACGCGCCGTCGGGCTGGCGCGGCGAGCTGCCGGCCCCCAGCCTGGCGCGCCCGCAGCTCCTCGTCACCGAGGACCTCGCGCCGCTCGTCTGGTGCGACGACGGCGTGCTGGTGGGCGAGCTGGAGCTGGGCGACCGGCGCGCGCTGGTGGTCTCCGACCCCGACCTCCTCGCCACCCACGGCCTGGGGCGCGGCGACAACGCCGTGCTGGCGGTGCGGCTCCTCGAGCGGCTGGGCGCGCCGGAGCGGCCGCTGCTCCTCGACGAGACGCTGCACGGCCTGGAGCTGCACCCCTCCATCACGCGCGAGCTCTTCCGCTTCCCGCTGGTCATGGCCACGCTGCAGGCGCTCCTGGCCGCCGCCCTGGCCGCCTGGGCCGCCATGGTCCGCTTCGGCCGGCCGCGCCCGGCCCCGCGCGCGCTGGCGAGCGGCACCGGCTTCCTGGTGGAGAGCACGGCCGGCCTCATGCAGCACGGCGGCCACGTGGGCCACACCCTGGCCGCCTACTGGCGCGACGCCCGCGAGGAGGTGCTGCGCCGGCTGCACGCGCGCGGCGTCCCGGCGGCCGACCCGGAGCGGGACCTGCGGCGCCTGCTCGCCGCGCGCGGCCGCGAGAAGACGCTCGACCTGCTGGAGGCCCGGGTGGCGGCGCTGCGCCACCGCCGCTTCGGGGCAGAGGACGAGGCGGTGCGGGCCGCCCGGGAGATCCACCGCTGGAGAGAGGAGCTGACGGATGGAGCTTGAGGCGATTCGCGCCGTCACGGCGCGGCTGAGGACCGAGGTGCACAAGGTGGTGGTGGGGCAGGACCGGGTCCTCGACCTGCTGCTGGTGGCCCTCCTCTCCGACGGCCACGTGCTGCTGGAGGGCGTGCCCGGCACCGCCAAGACGCTGCTGGCGCGGGCCTTCGCCGCCACCCTGGGCGTCGGCTTCAACCGCATCCAGTTCACCCCCGATCTCATGCCGGGCGACGTGCTGGGCACCAACCTCTTCAACTTCCAGCAGAACGCCTTCGTGCTCACCAAGGGGCCGGTCTTCACCGACGTGCTGGTGGCCGACGAGATCAACCGCACGCCGCCCAAGACGCAGGCGGCCCTGCTGCAGGCCATGCAGGAGCGCAGCGTCACCATCGACGGCACCACCCACCCGCTCCCCTCCTGCTTCATGGTGCTGGCCACCCAGAACCCCATCGAGCAGGAGGGCACCTACCCCCTGCCCGAGGCGCAGCTCGATCGCTTCCTCTTCAAGATCGGCGTCTCCTACCCGAGCCGCGACGAGGAGCGGGGGCTGGTGCGGCTGCACGGCCACCGCACCGCCAGCCCGGCCTTCTCCGAGTTCGGCATCCACCCGGTGGCCACCGCCGCCGACCTGGCCGCCATGCGCCGCGCCGTGGCCGCCATCCGGCTGGAGGAGCCGGTGGTGGACTACGTGGTCGACCTGGTGCGCGCCACCCGCGGCCGGCCCCAGCTCCTGTGCGGCGCCTCCCCGCGCGCCGCCACCATGCTGGCCACCGCGGCGCGCGCCATGGCGGCGGTGCAGGGGCGCGCCTTCGTCATCCCCGACGACGTGAAGCAGCTCGCCATGCCGGTGCTGCGCCACCGCGTGGTGCTGGCGCCGGCCGCCGAGATCGAGGGGCTCACCACCGACGCCGCGGTGGCCCGCGTCCTCGAGGAGGTCGAGGCCCCTCGGTGATCTCGCCGACCCGCCGCGCCGTCGTCGTCGCCGCCGCCGGCTTCCCGCTGGCGCTGGTGCCGGCGCTCGTCCACCCGGCGCTGTGGGGGGCGTGGCTGGTGTGCACCGCGCTGGCCGGCCTGGCCTTCGCCGCCGACGCGCTGCTGGCGGTGCGGCCGCGGTCCCTGCGCGCCGAGGTGGCGCTGCCCGAGTCCCTGCAGGTGGGCGAGACCGGGGAGGCGGTGGTCGCGCTGCGCGCGCCCCGGGCCATCCGACGCGTCGAGGTGCTGCTCGACGTCCACGCCGACTTCGCGCCCCCGCCGCCCGGCGCGGTGGCGGTGCCGCCCGGCGCCGCCGGCGTGCTGCGGCTGCCGCTCACGGCGCGCCGCCGCGGCACCCCCACGGTGGACGAGCTCTGGTGCCGCTGGACCGGGCCGCTCGGCCTGGCGGCGCGCCGCACGCGGCAGAAGGTGGGGCGGGCGGTGGCGGTGGTGCCCGACCTGGCGCCGGTGCGCGCCGCCGCCTTCCGCTACTTCGGCTCGCGCGAGATGGAGGCCGGCGTCCAGGTGGAGCGCTTCGTGGGCGGCGGCTCGGAGTTCGACGCGCTGGTGGAGTGGGTGCCGGGGCTCGACCACCGCGCCATCTCCTGGAAGGCCTCGGCCCGCCACCGCAAGCTCCTCTCCCAGGAGTTCCGCGCCGAGCGGAACCACCAGGTGGTGCTGGCGCTCGACACCGGCCACCTCATGGCCGAGCCGCTGGCCGGCCTGCCGCGCCTCGACCACGCCGTCACCTCGGCGCTGCTCCTCTCCTACGTCTCGCTGCGGCTGGGCGACCGGGTGGGGCTCTTCGGGTTCGACCGGGCAGCCCGCGCCTGGACCGAGCCGCAGGGGGGGCTGGGGGCCTTCGCCCGGCTGCGCGCCGCCTCGGCCGCGCTCGACTACTCCACCGAGGAGACCAACTTCACCCTGGGGCTCACCGAGCTCTCGACGCGGCTGCGCCGCCGCTCGCTGGTGGTGGTCTTCACGGACTTCGTCGACACCATCACCGCCGAGCTGATGGTGGAGAACCTGGCCCGGCTGGCGCGGCGGCAGCTGGTGGTCTTCGTGGCCCTGCGGGACCCGGCGCTGCAGGAGGCGGCGCTGGCCCGGCCGGCGCGCCCCAGCGAGCTGCACCGCGCCGTGGCGGCGGCCGAGTTCGTGCGCGAGCGCGAGCGGGTGCTGGCGCGCCTGCGCCGGCTCGGCGTGCAGTGCGTCGACGCCGCCCCGGGCACCGTCTCGACGCGCCTGGTGAGCCGCTACCTCGACATCAAGCGGCGGGAGCTCATCGCGTGAGGGTCGAGCTGAAGAGCGCCGCCTTCCGGGCGGAGCGCGAGGCCTCCTGGCGCGAGCTGGAGGGGCTGGCGGGGCGCGCCGAGCGGGGCGGGCTGAGGGCCCTCGGCCCGGCCGAGCTGGCCCGCCTGCCGGTGCTCTACCGCGCCACCCTCTCCTCGCTCTCGGTGGCCCGCGCCATCTCCCTCGACCGGAACCTCCTCGAGTACCTGGAGTCGCTCTCCGGCCGGGCCTACCTCATGGTCTACGGCACGCGCCGCCACCTGTGGGAGGCCCTGGGCGACTTCTTCGCGCGCCGCTTCCCGCGTGCCGTGCGGGCCCACGCCGTCCACCTGGGCCTCTCGGCGGCGCTGCTCCTGCTCGGGCTCCTCACCGGCTTCGCCCTCACCCGCGCCGACCCGGAGCGCTTCTACGCCTTCGTGGACCCGGCCTACGCCGGGGGGCGCGGCCCCACCTCCTCCACCGAGTCGCTGCGCAAGGTGCTCTACGCCGACCGCAAGGCGGCCGAGATGCTGCAGACCTTCGCGGCCTTCCTCTTTTCCCACAACGCCCGCATCGGCCTCACCGCCTTCGTGCTGGGCTTCGCCGGCGGAGCGCCCACCGCGCTGCTCATGTTCTCGAACGGCCTGGTGCTGGGCGCCTTCGGCGCGCTCTACGCCTCGCGGGGCCTGTCGCTGGAGTTCTGGGCCTGGGTGCTGCCGCACGGCGTGACCGAGCTCTCGGCGGTGGCGCTGTGCGGCGCGGCCGGCCTGGCCCTCGGGCAGGCGCTGCTCTTCCCCGGCCAGGAGGAGCGGCTGGCCGCCCTGGCGCGGCGCGGGCGCGAGGCGGGCGTGGTGGCGTTGGGGGCGGTGGCCCTCTTCTTCCTGGCCGGGCTGGTGGAGGGGATCTTCCGGCAACTGGTGCATGCCGTCCCGGTGCGCTACGCGGTGGCCGCCGGCTCGGCGCTGGCGCTCGCGGCCTGGCTCGCCGGCTCGGGGAGGGAGCGCGCCTGAGCCCGCCCGCCGCCCGCGCCGGCGCCGCCCCGCCGGCCGCCGCCCCTCCACCGGCGACCGCGCCCGGCGCCGCCTACGGCGAGCCCCCGGCGCGGCTGCGCCAGGTGGTCACCCCCGAGGGCGTGCCGCTCCACTTCGTGGTGGCGCTGGTCGGCGACCGGATCAGCGCCTTCCTGCTCGACGTGCTCCTCATCCTCGCCCTGCTGCTGGTCGCCGCGGTGCCGGCCATCTGGCTCGCCGTCATCGGCCGGGCCACCTCCGACCTGGCGCAGGCGCTGGCCATGGTGGCCCTCTTCCTCATCCGCACCTTCTACTTCGCCTTCTTCGAGCTGGCCTGGCAGGGGCAGACCCCCGGCAAGCGCAAGCACCGGCTGCGCGCCGTCGAGGCGCGCGGGGGACCGCTCACCGCCGAGGCCATCATCGCCCGCAACCTGACGCGCGAGGTGGAGCTGTTCCTGCCGCTGGTGGCGCTCACGGCCCCGCAGGCCCTCTTCCCCTCGGCCCCCGGCTGGACGCGGCTCGGCGCCCTCGGCTGGATGGTCATCTTCGGCTTCATGCCGTTCTTCAACCGCGACCGGCTGCGCGTCGGCGACCTCATCGCCGGCACGGTGGTCATCCGCCTCCCCGACGCGCTGCTCCTCGCCGACCTCACCACCGCCGAGGTGGCGCCCGGGGTGGCCTTCAGCGACGCGCAGCTCGACGTCTACGGCGTCTACGAGCTGCAGGTGCTGGAGGGGGTCCTGCGCGAGCGCGGCCGGCCGGGCAACGCCGAGGCGCTCGCCACCGTGGCCGGGCAGATCCAGCGCAAGATCGGCTGGGAGGGTTCATCGCCGCCCGACGGCGCGTTCCTCGAGGCCTTCTACGCCGCCCTGCGCGGCCGGCTGGAGCGGCGGCTGCTCTTCGGGAAGCGGCGGGCGCACAAGCACGACCGCGCTGGGTGACCGACGGACCGGCTCACGCCGGCGGTGCGGGACCATGGGAGCCTGGGCAGCTGGGGTGCCCCGGCGAGGTGCGAAGCGGCGCCGCGGGGGCGGCCGGACTAGACTCGTCGCCACACCTCCCTCCCGGGTTCCACGCCATGCGAAGCCGCCTCCTCGTCGCCGCCCGCGCGATCCTGCTCGTCGCGCCGCTCCAGGCGCTCCCCGCCGCCGCCCAGGTGGCCACCGATCCCACGCTGGCCTTCGATCGGCTCGAGGCCATGGTGCCCATGCGCGACGGCGTGCGGCTCTCCACCGAGGTCTACGTCCCCAAGGCGGCGCCGGGGCAGGCGAGCGAGCAGCTGCCCATCCTCCTCATGCGCACGCCCTACGGCTTCAACCCGGACGCCCAGGGCTGGTCGAAGTGGCTCGCCCTCCCCTGGCTGCGCGACCTCCTGCGCGACGGCTACGTGCTGGCCCTGCAGAGCACGCGTGGCCGCTTCCGCTCCGAGGGGAGCTACACCATCGAGCCGGCGCCACGCGACCGGAGCGATCCACGCTCGGTCGACGACGGCACCGACAGCTACGACACCGTCGACTGGCTGGTGAAGCACGTCCCCTCCAACGGCCGGGTGGGCATGCTCGGCGTCTCCATCCCCGGGCGCCTGGTGGCCCTCGCCATGCGCGAGCACCACCCGGCGGTGAAGGCCTACTCGCCGCAGGCCACCCCGGTGGACAACTTCGTGGGCGACGACGCCTTCCACGGCGGCGCCTTCCGGCTCTCCATGATCGAGTTCTTCCCCGCCATGGAGGGCAGCAAGGAGTTCACCGACGTGAGCTTCGAGCGGGCCGACCTCTACGAGGCCTACCTCTCCATGGGCTCCACCGCCGGCGCCGCCCGCGCCGTGGGAGCGGCGGGGAAGCGGAGCTGGGAGGAGCTGCGGGCCCACCCGACCTACGACGACTACTGGAAGCGCCGCTCCCTCACCCGCCTGCTCGACGAGGTGCCGGCGCCCACGCTGCACGTGGGCGGCGCCTTCGACCAGGAGGACAAGCGCGGGCCGGTGGCGCTCTACCGGCACCTGGAGGCGAAGGACGCCGCCGGCCGGAACTTCCTGGTGGTGGGGCCGTGGGCCCACCGCTCCTGGCGCCTCTCGGAGGGCGACGGCCTCGGCCGCGTCGCCTTCGGCAGCCCCACGGCGCGCTACTTCCGCGAGGAGGTGCAGGCCGCCTTCTTCGCCTGCCACCTGAAGGATCGCTGCGAGCCGAAGCTGCCGGAGGCGCTGATCTTCCAGACGGGGAGCAACGCCTGGCAGCGGCTCCCGGCCTGGCCGCCCAGGAACGCCCCGAAGCGCAGCCTCTACCTCCTGCCCGGCCGCCGGCTCGGGTTCTCGCCGCCTTCCGGCGGGGCCGCGGACGGCGCCGAGAACTGGGTGAGCGACCCCTCGAGCCCGGTCCCCAGCCTGCCGCGCCCCTGGCTGGCCGGCTCGGCCGACAAGGCGGCCCACGACGCCGCCTGGGCCAACTCCCTCGTCACCGACCAGCGCTTCGTCGACGGCCGGCCCGACGTGCTCACCTTCGCGAGCGAACCCCTGCAGGAGGAGGTGGTGGTGGCCGGCGACGTGTCGGCCCAGCTCTTCGTCTCCACCTCCGGGCGCGACGCCGACTTCGTGGCGAAGCTCATCGACGCCTGGCCGGAGCAGGTGCCGGGCGATCCCACCATGGCCGGCTTCCAGCTCCCGGTGGCGGGGGAGATCCTGCGCGGCCGCTTCCGCGCCGGCTTCGAGAAGCCGGAGCCCTTCACGCCGGGCAAGGTGGAGGAGGTCACCATCGACCTGTTGCCGGCCAGCCACGTCTTCAAGAAGGGGCACCGCATCTTGGTGCAGGTGCACAGCAGCTGGTTCCCCCTCTACGACCGCAACCCGCAGAGCTGGGTGCCGAGCATCTTCGAGGCGCAGCCGGCCGACTACGTGGCCCAGACGCACAAGCTCTTCCGCTCGCCACGCTACCCGTCGCGCATCACCTTCGACACGGTGGGGCGCTGATCAGGCCGGCGACGAAAACCCCTCCTCGTCGAAGTGACGGTCGAAGGCGAAGGCCTCCTCGATGCGCACGTGCCGCATGGTGACGAAGGAGGCGGCATCCACCAGGCTGAGCGACGACTTGCGGCGCGCCAGGAGCAGGTCGAGCGACGCCTCGTGGAGCGCCTCGTCCACCCACACCACCTCGAACAGCGGCGCCAGGTCCTCGCGGAAGGCGCGCAGGGCCGCCAGTCCGAGCCGGCGGGTCACCAGGGCGCAGGCCTCCACCAGGACGTAGGACGTGGTGAGGAGGGAGGCCTCGCGCTGGCGGAGGCGCTGGAAGACCTTCTCCGCGCGGGCGTGGGTGGCGTCGCCGGCGTCGAGCAGCGCGTAGATCGCCGAGGTGTCGACGAAGACCCGGCTCACTCGAAGGCCTCGTCGAGGTAGGCGTCGTGCGCCAGGGCGACGTCGTTGGCGCCGCGGCGGTCGCGGAACCGCCCCACCGCGCGAGCCGCCCGCTCGTACTGCTGGGCGCGCTCGGTCCCGGCCTCGGCCAGGCCGCGGTCGACCAGGCGCCGGATGGTCTCGGCGAGGGAGACTCCTTCGCGGCGGGCGGCAGCCCGCAGCTTCCTGGCCTGCGCCTCGCTGAGCTGGATCTGGGTCCGGATCATGGGTGCCAATGTAAGCACATCATGATGTATCGGCAAGATGCTCGGCCCGCTCGCCGGGCGCACCGCGCTACTCGAAGACCCGCACCAGCTCGGCGGTGGTGGCGCCCTCCTTGGCGACGCGCAGGTCGTGGTAGGCGACGGCCGGGGCGATGTAGAGGAGGGGGCCGAGCACCATCGAGCCCGCCAGCGTGACGAGGCCACCGACGAGCGGCGTCAGCATGCTCAAGCCCATGCCGAGGTAGGTGGGGACGGCCCCGGCCAGCCCGCAGACCAGGTACGCCCCGAGCAGCTTCCAGCGGCTCCCCTTGGCGAGGGCGGCGCTCCGCTTCAGGCTCGCCCAGACGCCGAGCGGCTCCGCCATGACCACCGGGGCCACCAGGCTGTAGGCCAGGGCCCACATGATGCCGGGAACGACGAGCAGGAAGAGGCCGAGGTAGGCGGCCAGGAGGGCCAGCGTCCCGGCGCCGAGCAGGGTGGCGGCGCGGCGCCCCATGGCGGGCAGCATGCCGCCGATGGAGACGCGGCGCCCGGCCAGGTGCTGGATGGCCCCCTCGGTGGCCGCCGCCATGACCAGCACGCCGATGAGCATGGTGGAGGCGGCGAGGAGCCAGTAGCGCCCGCTGAAGGCCCAGGCCTTGGCCTCCGGCGACAGGCTCGCCAGCGGCGAGGTGACCCCCGGCTTGTACGGAGAGCCGAGGGCGAAGGCGAGCAGGAGGACGACCGCCTGGTGGATCAACCCGAGGCCGGCGAACGGGAGGAGACAGCTTCGCCAGGTGGCGAAGGTCCGGCCGATGAGACGGCCGACGGTGACGCCCGGGGCAACCGCCTCCACCGCCTCCCACCCCTGGGGCGGCGCGGTCGGAGCCGGGGCGAAGGGGGTGGTCTCCTGCACCGGCTCGGGGCTGGCGGGCCCGCCGCCTGGCGCGCTCACTCGAACACCCGCGCCAGGTCGGCCGTGTCGGCCCCTTCCTTCACCACGCGCAGGTCGTGGTAGGCGACCGCCGGCAGGACCCAGCCCAGCGAGCCGGCCGTCACCTGGACGGCGAGGCTGACGGCGAGCCCGAGCCAGACGTTGGCGAGCTGGAGCAGCGTGCCGACCAGGCCGACCAGGCCGCCGACCGCCGTCACCACGAAGAGGGCGGCGAAGATGGCCCAGCGCGAGCCGCGGGTGAGCGCCAGGCTGCGCTTGAAGGCGTCCACCGGGCCGATCTTCTCCACCGTGGCGGCCGGGAGGGCCACGCTGGTGGCCATGGCGACCATGATGCCGGGGATGATGAGCAGGATGTACCCGCCGACGAAGGCCAGGCCGACCAGGACCGCGGTGACGAGGAGCGTCCCGATGCGGCGAAACCCCTGGCCCAGCATGTCTCCCACCGAGGCCGGCTTGTGGGCCAGCCAGCGGATGACGCCGTAGGAGAGCCCGCCCAGGATGACGACGGAGATGGGGACGAGGACCAGCATCCCGGCGCCGACGACCCCGAAGACGAGGCCGAACGAGGACGGGTCCGGCGGGGCGCCGGCCTGCTGCTTCATGGCGCCGATGGCCCCGAGGGCGCCGAAGAGGACGAAGAAGGGCACGTAGAAGAGCACCGTCAGGCCGGCCAGCTTCCCCAGGTTGCGCCACCAGACCTGGAAGGTGCGCTGGATGAGGGTGCCGGCGGTGACCTGGGCGGTGCCCATGGCCGGCGTCCAGCCCGGCGGGCCGGCGGGCGGCGGCGGCGCGCCGGCGGCCCGGCCGGGGGCGGCGCCGGGCGGCGCGGACCAGGGCGACGGCGGCGGTGCGGACGGCGGCGGCTGGAACGGCATGGCGGAGTCCCCTCGATCGGCGCGGCCGCGGAGCGGGCTGGCTCCAGCGGTGACGCGGAGTGAGCGCCGATTCTACGGTGACGCCATCGCCCACGCGGAGCGAAAAGGGACCGGCGCGACCCGGCGCCGAGGGGCCCCGCGGGTCCGCCCATGTGCGGCGGTGTGCGAAGCGGCGGCGGGACCGGCTACCGGCCGACCACGCGCAGCCCGGGCTGGGCGGCGTTGCGGCGCGGGAAGTCGATGAGGTACTCGCCGGAGAAGCAGGCGTCGCAGAAGGTGTCGCGCCCCTCGCCGAGCGCGGCGTAGAGCCCCTCGCGCGACAGGTAGCCGAGGCTGTCGGCGGTGACGTAGGTGGCGATCTGCAGCTCGTCGTGGGTGGAGGCGATGAGCTCCTGCCGCGTCGGCGTGTCGATGCCGTAGTAGCAGGGCCAGGCGGTGGGCGGCGAGGAGATGCGCAGGTGCACCTCGGCGGCGCCGGCGGCCCGGATCATCTTCACGATCTTGCGGCTGGTGGTGCCGCGCACGATGGAGTCGTCCACCACCACCACGCGCTTGCCCCGGAGCACGTCCTTGAGCGCGTTGAGCTTCAGCTTCACGCCGAAGTGGCGGATCTGCTGGCTCGGCTCGATGAAGGTCCGGCCGACGTAGTGGCTGCGCACCAAGCCCATGGCGAAGGGGATGCCGGCCTGCTCGGCGTAGCCGATGGCTGCCGGCACGCCCGAGTCGGGCACCGGGATGACGAGGTCGGCCCGCACCGGGTGCTCCACCGCCAGCCGCTTCCCGAAGGCGTGGCGCGCCGAGTAGACCGACTTGCCGAAGAGGATGGAGTCGGGCCGGGCGAAGTAGATGTGCTCGAAGACGCAGCGCCCCAGCCGCGTGGCGCGGCCATGCTCGGGGAAGAGCCGCTCGCTGCGCAGGCCGTCGGCGTCGATGACCACCAGCTCCCCGGGCTCCACCTCGCGCACGTACTCGGCCTCGATGAGGTCGAGGGCGGTGGTCTCGCTGGCGAGCACCCACTGGCCCTTGAGCTGCCCGAGCACCAGGGGGCGGAAGCCCATGGGGTCGCGCACGCCCACCATGGCCTTGGGCGAGAGGAAGAGGATGGAGTAGGCGCCGGAGACGCGCGCCAGCGCCTGGCGCACCGCCGAGGCGAGCTGCTCGGCCGAGTTGGGCGGGCCGCCCGGCTTGGAGCGGGCGATGAGGTGGACCACCACCTCGGTGTCGGTCGACGAGGCGAAGATCGAGCCCTGCTGCTCCAGCTCGTGGCGCAGCAGGTCGGCGTTCACCAGGTTGCCGTTGTGGGCCACCGCCACCGCGCCGCCGGCGTACTGCACGGCGATGGGCTGGGCGTTCCTGAGGTGCGAGGCGCCGGTGGTGGAGTAGCGCACGTGGCCGATGGCCACGCCGCCCTTGAGGCGGCCGATGATCTCGGGGTTGAAGACGTCGGCCACCA
>Ga0209682_10000238_pt1 | contig 18852 bp, 20 predicted proteins | sample DOMMetBare2Fresh_2_FD_187471 | JGI IMG/M metagenome (GOLD analysis project Ga0209682, IMG submission 187471) | Wetland sediment microbial communities from St. Louis River estuary, USA, under dissolved organic matter induced mercury methylation -... | ecosystem: Environmental > Aquatic >... | reverse complement strand
GCTGCGGGCAACGTCAGGTCGGAGTTTGTCGTTTACCCCGGCACGCCCATGCGTTCTTCGCCGACTACCGTCCCAGCTACACCAAGAAAGCGGCGGAGGACGGCTGGACGCGTCTGGCGCAGTGGTTCCAGAAGTACCTCGCCTGAGCCTGACGCGCGTGAAACCCCAACGGCCGCCATGGCGCGGCCATTTCGCTGTGTGCGGCACGGCTTGACAGGTTTGCTACCGTGGACGCTTCTGCCTGCGATTGACCATGTCCACGCTCGCCTTCATCGTGTTAGCCAACGTGCTGTCGACCGTCGTGTCGATAACGCTCGCGGCCGCGTTGAGTTTTCGTCTGCTCGGCGGACTCGTCGACAAGCTGGTGTGCGTATCGGCCGGTCTGCTGCTGACGGTTGCGATCACGCATTTGTTGCCGGAATCATTCGAAAGCGGGGCCGATCCATTCGTGCTCGGCTGGGTGTTGCTGGCCGGCATCCTCGGCTTCTTCCTGCTCGAGAAGCTGGCGTTGATCCATCACACGCACCACCACGAAGGCGATGCGCACCATCACCATCATGGCCATGATGCGCAGGAAGCGCGCCGCGGTGGCTGGCCGATCCTGATCGGCGATGCGTTCCACAATTTCGGCGACGGCGTGGTGATCGCCGCCGCGTTCCTGGTCGATGTGAAGCTCGGCGTGACAACGACCCTTGCGGTCATGGCGCACGAAATCCCGCACGAGGTCGGGGACTTCATGATTCTGCTGAACGCGGGGTTTTCCAAGCGCAAGGCGTTTGTGTTCAATCTGATTTCCGGGATGAGCGCAGTGGTCGGCGGCGTGGTCGGCTTTTTCGTGCTCGACACGATGCAGGAACTGCTGCCCTACGCGCTGATGATCGCGGCCGCGGGCTTCATCTATATCGCGCTGTCGGACCTGCTGCCGGAGATGATGCGGCGCTCGTCGCTGCGCCAGTCGCTGCCTCAGGTGCTGCTGATATTTGCGGGTGTTGTGATCGGCGTGCTGGCCACCGGCGGCATGCACGCGCACTGAGGTCGTTCGAGCGAGCGGGACAATCATCGCTCGCCCCACGACGACCGCACTAAGTCACCCGCACCCGCTGCGCCAGTTCGCGCAACACGTCCAGTCCCGGCTCCTTGCGCGGCCAGATCAGGCCGACGCCGTCACCTTGATGCCGGGGCAGCACATGCAGATGCAGATGCGGCACGGTCTGCCAACCGGCCGCGCGGTTGGCTTGCAGGATCGTGATGCCCTCCGGCGCGAACCCGGCCTGCACGGCGCGTGCGATGCGCGCCGCGGCCAGCATCAACGCAGCGAGACTGTCATCGTCAGCGTCGAGAATGGTTTCGTACGGCTTTCGGGTGGCGACGATGACATGCCCCGGATTCACCTGTCCGGCGTCCATGAAGGCAAACACGTGTTCGTCCTCGTACACCTTGGCGCACGGAATCTCGCCGGCGATGATGCGCTCGAATATGGTCGTTGGCATATACGCCCCGCGATCAGGCAGTCGGTCCCGTGGCCACCGGCCGCGATCGATCGGCGACCCACTCGCTCCACGATCCCCCATACACCGCGCCGCCCGGCAATCCCGCAATTTCCATCGCCAGCAACAGGTGGCATGCCGTGACACCCGAGCCGCAGTAGGCGACCACCTGTGTCGGCGCGCGGCCGTCTCTCAGTGCGTCGAATTCGGCGCGCAGTTCGCGCGGCGACTTGAACTTGCCCTCGGCCGGCGAGGTGAGATTGGCCTGCCAGAAGCGATTAACTGCGCCCGGGATGTGACCGGCGACCGGATCGAGCGGCTCCTGCTCGCCGCGGTAGCGCTCGGGGGCGCGCGCGTCGACCAGCAACAGGTTCGGATCGCCGCGCGCCACGAGCACCTGCTTGGCGTCGACGACGCGCACCAATGACTCGCGCGCTTCGAAACTGCCTTGCGGGCGGTCGGGCGGCTCGATGCTCGACCAGTTGGTCGCCGCCAGCCATGCCGGCCAGCCGCCATCGAGCAGGGCGACCTTCGAATGCCCCAGCCAGCGTGCCAGCCACCACAGCCGCGCCGCGAACGAACCGCCGTGCGCGTCGTAGGCAACGATCTGCGTGTCGTTGTTGATGCCCCACTCGCGAAAGATCGCCACCAGCGCATCGCGATCGGGCAGGGGATGGCGGCCGTTCGTGCCCGTCTTAGGGCCGGACAGATCTTCTTCGGCGCTTGCGAAAACTGCACCAGGTATGTGGCCTGTCTGGTAGGCGCGCCAACCGGCCGCGTGGTCCATCAGGTCGTGACGACAATCGATCACGCACCAGTCATGATTGAACAGGTGCTGCTGCAGGTCCTGCACCGTTACGAGAGTTGTGCTCATCGCCTTCTTTCAAAACGTGCTACTTGTCGACATCGGGCCCGATCATTTCTTCCACCGACTGTCCGGGCCGCGCGTGCCGTGCCGAGACAATGGTCGCGATCACGCCGCTCGCAATGATGAACCCGATGCCGAGCCAGCTTGCAGGTCCGATGCGATCGTCGAACACTAGCAGGCCGAATATCGACGCAAACACGATCGCCGAGAACTGGAGGTTGGCAGTGAGCAGCGTGCGCCCGTGGCCATACGCGCGCGTCATCGCCAGCTGAGCGAGCGTTGCCGTCAATCCGACTGCCAGCAGCAATGCAACGCCGCGCAATGAATGTGATGTGAAGCCGGTGGCGAGCGTTCCGATCAATCCGAACGCGATGCCCGTTGCCGCAAAGTAGAACACGATGCGCCATTCCGGTTCACCCAGGCGCCCGAGTTCCTTGATGTGCCAGTAAGCCAGTGCGGCCATCACGCCGGAGGCCAGGCCTGCGAGCGCAGCATGGGATTGCGAGTCGTCAAAGCTTGGCTGCAGGACCAGCAGAACGCCCACGAAGCCGACACCGACCGCGATTGCCATCATCCAGTTGGCATGCCGGCCCGCCATCAGCGACGCGGCGAGCGAGAACGCGGCCAGGAACAGCGGCGAGCTGTAGTTCAGCGTCATCGCCGTGCCGAGCGGCAGCAACGTGGTGGCATAGAGCCAGAGCGCGAGCGAAACTGTGCCGACCGCGCCGCGCCGCAGATGCAGCCAGGGAATCGACGTGGACAGCGTGACGTTGCGCAGACGGGCGAAGAGCGCGATGCCGATGCAGCCGATCAGGCCACGGTAGAACACCAGTTCCATCACGCCATAGTCCCGTGCGGCGAACTTCACGCATACGCCCATCAGCGCGAAAAGCAGACCGGCGACGAGCATCCATAGCGATTGCATCGGGCGCGGAGTTTAGCCGGCCCCAGATTCACGGACACCCGGCGTGCGTCTGTATCCTTTTGTGCGCAACCTTCCGCCCGCATGGACAAACATGCTCGCGCGCCTCGACCGCTTTTGCTTTCGAACCATCGTCATGCGACTCGCTCGGCACCGCTTCCGGAAGATACTGGCCGCCACGACGGCGCTGGCAGAAGTGCCTGTCCGGATTCGCTGGTACGGCAACTGCGCGACCGGCGAAGGCACATCTCAATGAAGATTGGCGCAGTTCAGTGCGTGGTGCCGGCGGGTGCGCGACTGGGCGAATGCCCTGTATGGTCGGTGCGCGAACAGGTTTTGTACTGGGTCGATATCGCGGGCCATCGCCTGCATCGTTTCGATCCGGCCAGCGGCAGCGACGCATTCTTCCAGCTCGACGAAGACATCGGCTGCATCGGTCTGCGCGAGCGCGGCGGATTCATTGCAGGAGTGCGCAGTGGCATCTGGTTGCTCGATGCCGAAGGTCGCAAGCAGCGTTGCGTCTTCGTCAATGAATCGCCGCAGACGAGCCGCTTCAACGACGGCCGCTGCGATCGTGCCGGGCGTTTCTGGGCCGGGACGATTTTCGAGCCGCGCGATCGTCCCGCGGCGTCCCTGTATCGAGTCGATCCCGATCTGCGCGTCACACGCGTCACTGGGGACATCACGGTGTCGAATGGGCTTGCGTTCAGTCCTGACGATCGCGTGATGTACCACGCGGATACGCCGGCGCACGTGCTGTATGCATACGACTTCACACTCGCGACTGGTGCGATCGGTGCACGCCGCATCGTGCGCAATTTCGAGCGCAGGCAGCCGGATCGGAAGTATGGCGGCCGGCCCGACGGCGCCGCAGTCGATTCACTCGACCGCTACTGGAGCACGCAGTACGAAGGTGGCCGCGTCGTCTGCCTGGCGGCGGATGGAACCGAGTTGGTATCGATCGCATTGCCGGTAAAGCGCACGACGATGTGCGCATTCGGCGGACCTGAGCTTCGTACCCTGTACGTCACATCGGCGCGCGATGGTGCGTCGGCCGAAGAACTCGCTGCGCATCCGCTGTCGGGTGGCGTGTTTGCGATCGAACTCGATGTCGCAGGGCTGCCTGAGCCGGAGTTCGGCGGCTGAGCGGCGCCGATCGCACTCACGATCAGCCGTCACGGCACCAGCACGATTTTCGCCGCCGCGCTGCGTCCCTGGTCGAGGTCGGCAAACGCCGCCGCACCGTCGGCGAGTGGCCGCTGCTCAACCCATGCCAGATCACCGAACAGGCCGCGGTCGAGCGCATCGACGGTGGCGCGCAGATCGGCCGTCGTGTACGTGTACGTGCCGAGCAGGGTGATTTCCGCCAGCGTGAGCTTGCGCATGTCGATCTCGCTCGCCCAGTCCTGGAGCCCCACGTGCATGACCACGCCTCCCGGTTTGATCGCTGCAAACGCCTGCTGGCGCGTGACTCGGCTTCCCACCGCGTCCATCACGTAGTCGAACGCTGCTTCGGTCACCGACTGCGCGCGCGGATCGATCACCTCGCAGCCGACATGTTTCTCGATTGAACTTCGACGCAGCGCATTGAGCTCGGTGACCGCGAGGCGCTGTACACCCAGCCGTTTCAGCAGAAGCGCCGCCAGCATGCCGATCGCACCGCCGCCAATGACGAGCACACGACATTCGTGCAGGGGCCGCGCGAGCGCGCGCATCGACAGATTGATCGCATGCCACGCGGTGGCGGCTGGCTCGGTCAGCGCTGCGGTCACGGCCGGCATCTGCTGCGGCATCGCGATCAATGATGCCGCCGGAATGCTCATGAAATCGGCGAACGCGCCGGGGCGCGTCATGCCGACCATGGTGCGGTTGCTGCACAGATTGTTGCGCCCCTGTGCGCAGTATTCGCAACTGCCGCAGGTGATCAGCGGGTTGCCGGTGAAGCGCGTGCCGCGTTCGAAGCCGGGTGCTGCGCTGGTTTCGATGCGACCGACGAATTCATGGCCCAATACCAGTCCGGGTTTTCGGCGCGGGTCGTGGCCATGATAGGCGTGCATGTCCGAGCCGCAGATGCCCACGGCCTCAATCTTCAGCACCACTTCGCCCGGTGCCGCATCTGGCAGCGGGCATTCGAGAAGTTGCACTTCGTTTGGTTGGGTATAGACGAGTGCTTTCATCGGAGATTTCCTATCGTGCGGTGAATCCGCCGTCGACCATCAGGGTCTGCCCGGTGATGTAGGCGCTGGCCTCGCTGGCCAGAAACACGGTCACACCGTACAGGTCCCCGAGCTTGCCGTTGCGGCCGATCGCGGTTTGCGCGGCGTTGCGTGCGGCGAGGTCGGGGTTGTCGAACACGGGTGCGGTCAGCGCGGTCGGGAAAAAGCCGGGACCGATCGCGTTGCAGGTGATGCCGTGCGGCGACCATTCCTGTGCGATCGCGCGTGTCAGCTGCAGTATGCCGCCCTTGGCGGCGCCGTACGGCGCGCTGTTGGCAAACGCCCGATAGCTCTGCAGCGAAGCGATGTTGATGATGCGGCCCCAGTTTCGCCCCTTCATGCCCGGTGCGAGCGCTTGTGCGAGAAAGAAGGGCGCCGTCAAGAGCAGCTCGATCTGCGTCTGCCAGCTTTCAGGCGTGATTTCGGCAAACGATTGCCGCAGGTTGATGCCGGCGGCATTGACGAGGATGTCGATACCTCCCGCGCGCTGTTCGGCGGCGGCCGCGCACGTGCGCAGTGCGGTCACGTCGGTCAGGTCGGCCGCGAACCAGTGCGCGTCGATGCCGTCATTGTTCAGGCGTCTGGTCGCAGCGTTCAGTTCTGCCTCGCGCCGCGCGACCAGCAGCACTCGGGCTCCTGCGAGGCCGAGCGCGTGCGCCATCGCTTCGCCGATGCCGGAGTTGCCGCCCGTGACGAGCGCGCGGCGGCCCGTCAGGTCGAAGAGCTTTCCCAGTCTCATACCTCGACCGACGCGCCGAGATCGAACTTCTCGCCTGGAAAGTACTTGGCGAGCCGGTCGTCCGCAGTGCGCGCGTGTGCCTCCATGCCTTCGAGGCGCGACACGCGCGCGGTCACCTGCGCCAGTTGCCGGTTCGCCTCGCGTGTCATCCGCTGCCAGGTCAGCGTCTTCATGAACTTGTGCACCGACAGGCCACCGGAATAGCGTGCCGCTCCCTTGGTCGGCAGCACATGATTCGGACCACTGGTCTTGTCGCCGAAGGCGACGGTGGTTTCCTCGCCGAGGAACAGTGACCCGTAGCAGGTCAGGTTCGCAAGCCACCAGTCGAGGTCGCGTGCGTGCACTTCGAGATGTTCGGAGGCGTAGCGGTCCGAGACCTCGACGATCTCCTCACGCGAATCGCACAGGATCACTTCGCCGTAATCGCGCCACGCGGCCGCCGCGGCATCGCGTGCGGTCGGCGGTAGCGTGTCGATCAGCCTCGGCACCCGCGTCATCACGTCCTCCGCCAGCGCGCGCGAATCGGTGAAGAGCCATGCCGGCGATTCATGGCCGTGCTCGGCCTGGCCGACGAGGTCGCTGGCGACGATCGCGGGATCGGAGCTCGCATCGGCAATCACCGCCACCTCCGAGGGGCCGGCGAACACATCGATGCCGACCTTGCCAAATAGCGTGCGCTTGGCCTCGGCAACGAACTTGTTGCCGGGTCCGACCACCACGTCGGCCGGTTTGCCGGTGAACAGGCCATACGCCAACGTCGCGATCGCCTGTACGCCGCCAAGCGTCATGATCACGTTGGCGCCGGCGGCCTTGAACGCGTACAGCACATACGGATGCATGCCACCGCCGCGGAAGGGCGACGAGCAGGCGATGATCGTCTTCACGCCGGCGGCTTTCGCGGTGGCGACCGTCATGTAGGCCGACGCGATGTGCGCGTAGCGGCCGGCCGGGGCATAGCAGCCGACGACATTGACCGGGATGACGCGCTGGCCGGCGGTGACGCCGGCGTGCAGTTCGACCGAGAAATCCTCGATCGACTTGCGCTGGGCGACGGCGAAATCGAACACCTGCTTCGCGGCAAAGTCGATGTCGCGTTTCACGCTCGCCGGCACGTCGCGCAGCGCGGCGTTGATCGCGGCTTCCGTCATCACAATCTCACCGGTCCACTTGTCGAGTGACTTCGCGTAGTCGCGTACCGCATTTTCGCGGCCGCGTTCGATCGTCGCCAGCATTTCGTTGACCACCTTCTGCGCGGTGGCGGTTTCGGTGTCAGGTGTCTTGCTGGCTTTCTTCAGGTAGGTAAGTGCCATCGGGGTTTTCCAATCTGTCTGGTATGTTGAAAGCGCTTACATTCGGGTCGGGAATAAAGGCGGCCGCAGCCGCCTCTGCCGTTGTCGCCTAGTTGGTGCGATTGGCGAAATCGCGCAGTTTGGGATCGGCCTGTACGCGCTTCATGAATTCATCAGTGATGAAATCGGTGGGCTGCGGTACGGTCTGGATCGCGCCGGTGCCGCGCATGAAGATCGCGATCTGGCCGAACCACACATCCATGTCGGAGTTGCCGCGCGCGCGATCCATCCGCGCCAGCTGCTGCGCGAGATCGAAAGTCGGCCGCGTGTCGAACTCGCGCCGCATCGACGCATCGCTGATCGATACGCCACCCTGGTCGTAGAACTTCTTCATCATCGCGATCGCCTCGGTCTTGTTGGCGTTCATCCATTTCCAGGCGCGCAGATAGACGGCGAGGAACTTCGCCACGTTCTCCGGGTTCTGCTGCGCGTAATCACCCCGCGCGATCAACGCCCCCGGCACGACCACGCCGCCCTCTTTGCCGGAGCACAGCACCTTGGCGCCGGCTTTCTCTTCGAGCGTGTACATGTTGGGCGCCCACAGGCCGGCGAGGTCGGCATTGTTCGACGACACCGCCGAGATGATCTCGGCCTGGCCCATGTTCTTGATCGTCACATCCGCCTTGGCGATGCCGTACTTCTTCAGGCACGACTGCACCGCGTAGTCGCCCGTGGAGTTGGCGGTCAGCACGATGGTCTGGCCCTTCATGCTCTGCGGCGCCTTGATGAACTTGTCGGCGACTTCCTTGCGTACCAGCAGCGCGTTGCCTGCCGATTCGTCGTTGGTGAGGCCGATCGTCTTGATGCCGAAACGCACGTGGCCAAGCACCGCGGGCACCGAGCCCGTGCCGCCGACATCCCACGACTTCGACGCCGACGCGGCGATCTGCGGCACGCCGGCCGGGAAGGTGGAAAACACCGGCTTGAGCCCGACCTCGGCCCACCAGTTCTTCTCGGTGGCCACAAAGAAGGGCAGTGCCCAGTACAGCGCCGGCTGGTAGCTGACCTTGATTTCGGTCTGGGCCTGCGCGCCGATGGGGACGGACATGCCGAGTGCCAACGCGGCGGCAAATGCGGAGTTGCGAAGCGCGTGAGTGAACTGCAGTGCCATCATGTGTCTCCTCTGAGTGTGCTCAATGTACATCGCCGCCCTGCTGGTCGCGCAGCAGTTTCCATACATGGGTGCGAAGGTGGACGAACGAGGGCAGATCCATCACGTCCTCGATGCGCGGTAGCGCATCCCAGTGCTCGGCCCCGCGCACTGACTTCACGTCGATGATCTCGCGGATGGTGCCCGGCCGGCGCGACATCACAACAATGCGGTCGGCCAGATACACCGCCTCCTCGACCGCGTGCGTGATGAAAAGCACCGTGCGCGGATTCTGGCGCGCCAGCCGCACCAGTTCTTCCTGCATTACGACCCGCGTCTGCGCGTCGAGCGCGCCGAAGGGCTCGTCCATCAGCAGCACCTTGGGGTCGAGCACGTAGGCGCGCGCAATCGCCACGCGTTGCTGCATGCCGCCAGAGAGCTGATGCGGATAGGCCTGTTCGTAACCCTTCAGTCCCATCAACCCGATGTAATGCTCGATGCGGCGCCTGCGTTCGCCGGACTCGACCCCGAGCGACAGCAGCCCGAACTCGATGTTGTCCCACACCGTCTTCCATGGAAACAGCGCGAAGGCCTGGAACACCACTGCACGATCGGGACCGGGCCGCGTGACTTCGATGCCGTCGACCTTCACGTGTCCGCCGGTCGGATGCTCGAGACCGGCGGCCATCCGCATGCAGGTCGTCTTGCCGCAACCCGACGGTCCCACGATGGCGACGAACTCACGATCCTGCACTTCGAGGTCGATGTCTTTGAGCGCCACGAAGTCGTTGCCGCCCTGGCGAAACACCCGCTGCACGCTTTCGAACACGATGTTGGCCACTGTGCCTGCTCCCGTTCCTATACGCCGCGGCGCGCTTCGATCACCAACTGCACGCGCCGCAGCGCGACGTCGATCAGGAAGCCGATCACGCCGATCGCGATCATTCCGCTCATGACGGTCGCGGTCGATATCGCCGCCTGTCCCTTGACCATCAGGTAACCCACGCCACTCGAGGCGACGATCAGTTCCGCACCCACGAGGGACTGCCATCCCAGGCCGGCCGAAATGCGCAGGCCGGCAACGATCGACGGCACTGCCGCCGGCAGCAGCACCTGCGTCATCGCACGTATGCTGCCGGCGCCGAGCATCTGCGCGGCTTCGATGTACTTGCGATCGACGTTCTTGGCACCGCGGTAGGTGTTGATCAGCACCGGCGGAAACGCGCCCATAAAGATGATCAGCACTGGGCCGCCGATGCCGGTGCCGAACCACAGCGCGGCGAATGGCACCCAGGCGATCGGCGCGATGAAACGCACCGTTTCGAACAGGGGAGAGACGAGCCGGTCGACCCACCCAAACCACGCCATCAGCAGGCCGAGCGGGATGCCGACGATCACCGCCAGCACGAAACCGAAACCGAAACGCTGCAGGCTCGACAGAAGGTGTTCGTGCAGCACGTGGCCAACGAACGGTTCGACCGTGAGTTGGGCAAACCGCGCCAGCACATCCCACGGCGCCGGCAGAAAGGTGCGCGAGGTGATTCCCGACAGCGCCGCGAGCGACCAGACGCCGAACAGCGCCACTGCACCTGCCACCGTCAGCGTCCAGAAACTGCGCGCGTCGAGCTTCGGTTCGAGCATCAACGCACCTTCCAGGGGGTGACACGCGACTCGACCCAGCCGAGCGCGAGCGTCATCAGCCATCCGCACAACGCCACGCTGAGCATGCCGACCAGGATCATGGCCGGAAAGATGTCCTGTGCGGCCTGGTTCAGGATCTGGCCCAGCCCCCACAGCGCGCCGATGAGCTCGGCCGCAACCAGCGTGGTCCACGACGCCTGCAGCGATAGCCGTAGCCCGGTGAAAATGCTGGGCATGGCGCCCGGGATCAGCACTTCACGCCAGTAGCGCCAGCCGGTGACATCCAGCATCGACGCCGCTTCGAAGATCGGCTTGTCGATCTGGCGCACACCCGTGTAGCTGTTGATCACTGACGGAACGAACGCGGCGAAGAAGATCACCATGATCTTGGCCGCGTCGCCGAGACCAAGCCAGACGATCGCGAGCGGAATCCATGCCAGCGGCGGAATCGGACGCAGCAGCAGGAAGATCGGATTGACAAAAGCCTCGACCTTTCGACTTGCGCCCATCGCGAGTCCGAGTGTGACGCCGATCGACGACGAGACGATGAAGCCCATCGTCACCAGCAGCACGCTGCGCAGCACGTGCTCGTGCCAGCGGCCGTTGCTGTAGCCCTCGATGGCGATCTGCTTGAACGCATCGAACACTTCGAGCGGGGCAGGAAAGCGCGCCGTCGAAATGAAACCGGTGGCCGCCGTCAGCACGTGCCACAACGCGAGCAGCACGGTGACCGCGCCCAGCGTCGTGCCGAGAGTGCTCAGCACCTTGCGGGCCGGCGCGGGCGAACTCACGGGGCGGGGTCTCCTTCGCAGGGTTGTGACTGCTGCGGTATTCTTCTTGTAAGCGCTTTCATTCTGCCGCCCGCCCGATGTCGAGTCAAGCGTTTTTCGCGCCGGCACGAAGCGTTTCATCCTGCGTCGCATCACGGCCGACCTTGTCGCCACGCTCTGAAAGCGCGTACATTCGCGCCATGTCCGCTGTCGACAATTCGCCTCCGACAATCGACGACGTTGCCGCCGCGGCCGGGGTTTCGACCGCGACCGTATCGCGTGTGCTGAACCGGCCGGACTCGGTGCGCAGCAAGCTGCGGGCGCAGGTGGAGGCGGCGGTGGCGCGTCTGGGCTACGTCCCGCACTCCGGCGCACGGTCGCTGATGCTCCGGCGCACCGGCACTGTGGGTGCGGTCTTCCCCACCGTCGACAACGCAATCTTCGCCAAGGCGATCGACTCGCTGCAGCGCCGGCTGGCGCAGGCCGGTTATCAACTGCTGATCGCCACCAGCGACTACGACGTCGAAACGGAAATGCGGCAGGCGGTCAACCTCGTGACGCGGGGCGCCGATGCACTCGTGCTGTGCGGATTCAGCCAGCGGCCGGAACTGCTGCGGTTCCTGCAACAGCGGGGCCTGCCGTGCGTGCACGTGATGGTCTGCCCGGGTCCGGAAGGCTCGACCTGCGTTGGTTTCGACAACGCGGAAGCGATGGCAAAGGCGGCGCGCTACCTGATCGACCTGGGCCATCGCCGCATTGCCATGCTGGCGGGAATCACCCGCGACAACGACCGTGCCAAGGCGCGCATCGAAGGCGCGCGCCGGGCCCTGAAAGGCGCTGGGCTCGACCTGCCGGCCGCGCGCATCGTCGAAAGGCGGTACACGCTGGCCGATGCGCGGGACGGGTTCCGCGAACTGATGTCGCGCACGCCGCGACCGACCGCTGTGCTGTGCGGCAACGACGTGCTCGCATTCGGCGCGCTGCTCGAGGCGCAACGGATGGGCCTGGCGGTGCCCGGCGAAGTGTCGATCGTCGGCTTCGACGACCTTGAACTCGCGCGCCACGTTCAACCCGCGCTGACCACCGTGCGCGTGCCGGCCGAGGAGATGTGGCGCACCGCCGCCGATTGCCTGGTCGCCGCGCTGCGCGGCGAGCCGGTTCCGAATGCGACTGAAATCGAGGTGGCGCTGGTGGTGCGCGAATCGAGCGGGCCCGCGCCGCGCGAGTTGCGCAGCGCGAAGAAAGCTCGCGGAATCAGTCCGCCCTGATCCCGGCGGTCTTGATCACGCGTCCCCACCGCTCGACTTCGCTCTTCAGGAACTCGCCGAACTTGTCCGCGCCGCGCGGATCGACGCGGAAGCCTTGCGTGCGGGCGCGCTCCTCGATCTCCGGGGTGAATAGGATCTTCACCGCCTCGCAGCCAGCCGTTTCGATGTGCAGTCGCGCCGGGTCGTCGACCAGTTTGGGCTCGTACAAAACCTCATGCCGCGCGTCCAGTTGCGCGACCGCGCGCTCGTCCATGAACTCGGAGACGACGATTCGCATCAGCGAGCTGCTTGCGGCTCTTGCGCCGACCTCAGGCCGACTCGTACAACCGCGTCATCACGAACTCGCGATGACCCAGCGCCTCGGCCGCGGTCAATCTCCCGTTGGCCGTGCGCAGCATGCACTCCAGCAACTTGTCGCCGGCCTGGTCGAGCGTGATTTCACGCTGCAGCAGACCGGAGGTGTCGACGTCGACGTGCTCGCTCATCAGTCGCACCGTGCGCGGATTGGCGCAGATCTTGATCACCGGCAGGATTGGGTTGCCGATCACGTTGCCCTGCCCGGTGGGGAAGAAGTGCACCGCGAATCCCGAGGCTGCGCACAGTGTGACCATCTCGGCCGCGGCACTCGATGAATCCATGAACCAAAGGCCCGGATGCGTCGGCATTTCCGCCTTGTCGATCACGCCATCGACCGTGCACTTCTTGCCGATCTTCTGGATGTTGCCGAGCGCCTTCTCCTCGATTGTCGTGAGCCCCCCGGCGATGTTGCCCTTGGTCGGCTGCGAGTCCGAAAGGTCCGAGGTCTTGTGGCGGTTGATCACGTCCTGGTAGCGGTTGAACATGAACATGAATTTCTCGCGCACCGCATCGCTGGCGCAGCGCGCCGCGACGATCTGCTCGCCGCCGGTGAGTTCGGTCGTTTCTCCAAAGCACAGGTAGTTGCCGAGCGCGTGCAGCTTGTCGAACGCGTTGCCGACCGTCGGGTTGGCGCCGCAGCCGCTCGTGGTGTCGCTTTCGCCGCACTTGGTCGAGACCCACAGATCACGAATGCTGCACGGTTCGCGCTGCTTCTCGCTTGCCCACTGCACGTATTCGCGCGCGGCCTTGCTGGCACGCATGATCGTGTCGTGATCACCATGGCCTTCGATGCCGAAGCCCGTCACCGGCTTGCCGGTCGCGGCAATGCCGTCGACCACTTTCTTGGTCCAGCTGTCCTCGATCCCGATCACCACCACGGCCGCGACGTTCGGATTGCAGCCGGCGCCGATCAGGGTGCGGAAATGCAGGTCAAGGTCGGCTCCGAACTGCAGCCGGCCGTACGGATGCGGGATCGCGAGCGCGCCCTTGATGTTGTGCGCAACCGCCTCCGCCGCCGCGTTCGACAGATCGTCGAGCGGCAGGATGATCACGTGATTGCGCACGCCGACGCGGCCGTTCTCACGCCGGTAGCCGAGGAAAGTGGTGTCCTTCGAAATGACTGCCATGATTGGGTCCCCTCTACCAGCGCTTGGTCTTGATGTTGTGCACGTGGGCGTGCTCGCCGGCCTTGATCGGCGCCACGACCTTGCCCATGTCGATGCCGTACTTCCACACCGTGTCACCCGGCTTCATGTCGGTGAGTGCCACCTTGTGGCCGATTGGGATGTCCTGGCGCGCCTGCACGGTCATCGTCTTGTCTTCGTCCATGATCCAGCCGTTGAGGCTCTGGCCGGCCTTCACGCCCTCGACCACCACCACGGCGACCGTGTCCTTCCTGTCATGCAGCACGAAATGAATCATCTGTTCCTCCCTGCAATCCGCTCGAGTCCTGGCACGGCGCCGACTGTAGGCAGCGCGCCACAGCGTGTCAAACAGGTCATATAAATGACTTGCATGATATGGAAGGCGAGTATCACAATCGCGCCATGCCGCTCGCCAGTAACGCCATGCGCAGCAACGGGACGCCGGCCGCGGCGCGCCGTTCCGCGGATGCGTTTCGCCCCATCGCGCCGGAAGCGGCGGACATGCCGCTGTATCGCGTGGTCAAGCGCGCGCTGCTGCAGGCGATCGAGGACGGCGCCTATCCGCCCGGCGCCGCGCTGCCGAACGAAACCGCGTTGGCGACGACCTTCGGCGTGTCGATCGGAACGCTGCGCCATGCGGTCGATGAACTCGCGGCGGACCACATCCTCGTGCGGCGCCAGGGACGCGGCACCTTCGTTGCGACTCACAACGCCGATCGGTTCCTGTTCCAGTTCTTTCACGTCGAGCGCAGCGACGGCCTGCGCGAATCACCCACGGTCGAACTGCTCAGTTTCGAGCGGGCGCGGCTCGATGACGATGCCGCGTTGGCGCTTGGCGTCGGTGCGGGAGAGGCTGCGTTCGCGATCGAGACGCGCCTGTCATTGCAGGGGCGTGCGGTGGTGTACGACCGCATTGCGATTCCGGCCGCCCTCTTCAAGGGGCTGACCGAGAAGCGATTTCGCGACCGGCCGAGCACGATCTATCACCTGTATCAGACCGAATTCGGGATCACGGTGCTGCGGGCGCACGAACGATTGCGTGCCGCCAGCGCCGAGCGCAACGTGGCGCGCGTTCTCGCGCTGCCGCACGGAGCACCCGTGCTTCAGGTGCGCCGCACGGCGCTTACTTTCGGCGACAAGCCGGTCGAGTTCCGCGTTTCGACCGTCAATACGGCACACCACGATTACGTGAATCTGCTGACGAGGCCCACATGAGCGGAATCAAACTCGCGCGCGCGCTTGAAGTTGCGCAAACTGCCGCGCGCGCGGCGGGGCGCTTTCTTCAGGACAGCCACAAGCGGATTGGCAGCGCGGCGATCGGGCACAAGGCGCCGGGCGACGTGGCGAGCAGCATCGACCGCGAGGCTGAGGCGCTGATCCGCAGCAGGATCGGCGCGGTGTTTCCCGAGCACGGGTTTGTCGGTCGGGAGCTTGGCGGCAGCATTGATGCGCGCCGCGCGCAGTGGCTGATTGATCCGGTCGATGGCGCAGCGAATTACCTGCACGGATATCCGCAATATGCCGTGTCGCTGGCGTTGCAGCATCAGGGCGAAGCGGTTCTCGGGGTCATCTACGACCCGAATCGCGATGAAGTGTTTACCGCCACGCGCGGGCAGGGCGCGTTCTGCAATGGTGTTCGACTTGCCTGCAGTGCGCGATCAATGCCGGAAGAGTCACTTGCGACGACGGTATTTCCGAAGCCAACCTCCGAGCGCATGCCGCAGTATCTCGCCGAGTTCGGTCGCATGCTCGCCGGCTTCGGCGGCGTGCGCCGTTCGGGCTCGATGGCGCTTGAACTCGCGTATGTCGCGGCCGGTCGGGCCGACGCCTTCTGGGCGCACGATGTGGGTGAGTGGGATGCGGCGGCCGCGATCGTCCTGCTGCGTGAAACCGGCGCGCGCTTCGAGGCGCTCGACCGCACAACTTCGTTGACCAGCCGTTCACTGCTTGCCACGGCACCGGCGCTGTTGGGTCCGACGCGCGCAATTCTCGCTGGCAGCGCGTGACTTCGCGCGTCGATCGTGCGCGGTCTGGCGAATCATTGCCGCGCGCGGCCTGAACTACAATCATGCGATGGCAAAAGCTGCGCAAAAGCCAGTCACCGAGCTGACCTTCGAACAGGCGCTCGATGAGCTGGACGCCCTCGTGCGGCGCATGGAAGCGGGCGACATGGCGCTCGACGACTCGATCGCCGCCTACCGGCGCGGCGCCGAGCTGGCCAAGTTCTGCCAGGCAAAACTCGCTGCGGCCGAACAGGAAATCAAGAAACTGGACGGCGAGTTTCTGGTGCCGCTGAATCCGGACGAGTTGCGCGGCAACTGATGCACGCTGCCGCCAACCATGTGATCGCGGCGACAACGTCCGCGGATGCGGACTTCGACGCATGGATGAGCGCACGGCTGGCGCGATTTGAACACGCCGCGGACGCGCAGTTGCCGCTCCCATCGGTCGCGCCGCAGCGCCTGCATCAGGCGATGCGGTACGCGGCCCTCGGCGGCGGCAAGCGCGTGCGGCCGTTGCTGGTCTACGCCGCGGGCGAAGTATCTGAAGCGCCCACGGCGGCACTCGACGGCGCGGCGCTCGCCACCGAATACGTGCATGTCTATTCGCTGATCCACGACGACTTGCCGTGCATGGACGACGATGTGATGCGGCGGGGCCGGCCGACCGCCCATGTCGCCTTCGACGAAGCCACCGCAATGCTCGCTGGAGACGCGCTGCAGGCGGAAGCGTTCAAGGTGCTGGCCGACGCCGACGCGTCCGACCACGCGCGTGCAGCGCTGATGCGCGAACTGGCGCACGCGGCGGGCACGGAGGGCATGTGCGGCGGGCAGGCACTCGATCTGGCTGCCGTCGGCCAGTCGTTGACGCTTGCGCAGCTCGAGCAGATGCATCGGATGAAGACCGGCGCCTTGCTGCTCGCCGCCGTGCGCATGGGCGCCCGCGCCGGTCACGTCGACGCGGCCACCTTTGCTGCACTCGACGGTTATGGCCGCGCCATCGGGCTCGCATTCCAGGTCGTCGACGACGTGCTCGATGTCGAGCAACCGTCCAGCGCGCTCGGCAAGACGGCCGGCAAGGATGCGCAACAGGGCAAGCCGACCTACGTGTCCACGATCGGCCTGCGCGCCGCCAAGGACTGGGCCGAGACGCTGCGCCGGCAGGCGCACGCGGCGCTCGATGCGCTGTCTCCTGCGGTGGCGGCGCGTGCGCTGCGTCTGCGACAATTGGCCGACTTCATCGTCGTGCGCTCATTCTGAGCGGCGACGGGCTGCATGAATGACCTGCTGAACACGATCCGAACACCCGCCGACCTGCGCAAGCTCGACGGCGAAAGGCTGGCGCAACTGGCCGATGAACTGCGCGCGTTCGTGCTCGATTCGGTATCCAAGACCGGCGGCCATCTGTCGTCCAACCTTGGCACGGTGGAACTCACGGTTGCACTGCATTACGTGTTCGACACGCCGCGCGATCGCATTGTGTGGGACGTCGGCCACCAGACCTATGCGCACAAGATCCTGACCGGCCGCCGCGAGGCTATGAAGATGCTGCGCCAGTTCGGCGGCATCTCGGGGTTTCCGAGCCGCAAGGAATCCGAGTACGACGCCTTCGGCACCGCGCATTCATCGACCTCGATTTCGGCCGCGCTCGGCATGGCGGTGGCGGCGCGCAACACCGGCAACAAGCGCCACAACATCGCGGTGATCGGCGACGGCGCGTTGAGCGGCGGCATGGCGTTTGAGGCGCTGAACAATGCCGGCGTGATCGACGGCATCCGGCTGCTGGTGATCCTGAACGACAACGACATGTCGATCTCGCCTGCGGTCGGTGCGCTGAATCGCTATCTCGCGCGGTTGATGAGCGGTGGGTTCTACGCCGCCGCCAGGCAGGCCGGCAAGCAGGTGCTGAAGAATTTCCCGCCAGTGTTCGAGCTCGCGCGCCGCATCGAAGAGCACGCCAAGGGCATGGTGGTGCCGGCGACGATGTTCGAGGAGTTCGGCTTCAACTACATCGGTCCGATCGATGGCCACGATCTCGAATCGTTGATTCCCACCCTGCAGAACATCAGGCAACTGACGGGGCCGCAGTTCCTGCACGTGGTCACGCGCAAGGGGCAGGGCTACAAGCTGGCCGAGGCCGACCCGGTGCTGTATCACGGGCCGGGCAAGTTCGATCCGCAAAAGGGCGTCCAGCAGGCGGCGCCGGGCAAACCGACCTACACGCAGGTGTTCGGCGACTGGCTGTGCGACACCGCGGCCGCGGACCCACGGCTCATCGGCATCACGCCAGCGATGCGCGAGGGTTCGGGCATGGTGCGCTTCGAGCAGGAGTTTCCGGACCGCTATTTCGATGTCGGCATTGCCGAGCAGCATGCGGTGACGTTTGCGGCCGGACTCGCGTGCGAAGGCATGCGGCCGGTGGTCGCGATCTACTCGACGTTCCTGCAGCGCGGCTACGATCAGTTGATTCACGACGTGGCAATCCAGAATCTTCCGGTCACCTTTGCGCTCGACCGCGGCGGACTGGTCGGCGCCGACGGCGCCACGCATCACGGCGCGTTCGACCTGTCGTACCTGCGCTGCATTCCCAACATGGCCGTGATGGCGCCTTCGGATGAGAACGAATGCCGGCGACTGCTGACCACGGCGTTTCAGCACAGCGGACCAGCCACGGTGCGTTATCCGCGCGGCGCGGGTATTGGCGCGACGATCGAGCGCGAATTGCGGCCGTTGCCGTTCGGCAAGGCCGAGGTACGACGTGAATCGGGTGCACGTGCCGGGACACGGATCGCGATCCTTGCGTTTGGGCCGGTGCTGCATCCGGCGCTTGCGGCCGCGGCGAAGTTCGATGCCACGGTGGTCGACATGCGCTTCGTGAAGCCGCTTGACCTCGAACTGATCGAGAAGATCGCACGCGCGCACGACGCGCTCGTGACCATCGAAGAGAACGTGGTGATGGGCGGCGCCGGCTCCGGCTGTGCCGAAGCGCTCGCCGAGCTG
>Ga0209682_10000237_pt1 | contig 18855 bp, 16 predicted proteins | sample DOMMetBare2Fresh_2_FD_187471 | JGI IMG/M metagenome (GOLD analysis project Ga0209682, IMG submission 187471) | Wetland sediment microbial communities from St. Louis River estuary, USA, under dissolved organic matter induced mercury methylation -... | ecosystem: Environmental > Aquatic >... | reverse complement strand
CGGCGGCACCGACAACGCCAACTTCGCGACCCCGACCGACGGCTCGCGCCCGCGCATGCAGATGTACCTCTGGACCGGCCCCGGTGCGACCCACGAGGTGGCCATCAGCGGCGGCCCGACGTACAGCGCGATGGGCGCAGAGTTCGGCACCCAGCTCACGACGACCGGCCTGAGCGGCAGCATCGTGCTCGGCGACGGCGTCGCCGCCGCCGCCGGCAGCGTCAACGACGGCTGCGAGGCGCTGCCCGCATCCGTCAAGGGCAAGATCGTGCTGCTCGATCGCGGGCTGTGCGCCTTCACGGTCAAGGTCCAGAACGCCGCGAGTGCCCGCGCGGCCGGCGTCATCATCGCCAACAACGCGCCGACAGACATCTTCACGATGGGCGGCACGCTCAACATGCGCCTCCCGGTCGTGATGATCAGCCAGGCCGACGGCGCCGACCTGCGCGTGCGTGTCTCACCGACCGGCACGATGCGCAAGAAGTCGACCCAGCCGCTGCAGCGCGACGGCGACGTCGACTCCGACATCGTCTACCACGAGTACGGCCACGGCCTGACCTGGCGCATGATCGGCGGCATGAGCGGCCCGCTGGCCGGCGCGAGCGACGTGGTCGCCTTCATGGTCAACGGCGACGACGTGATCGGCGAGTATTCGATGAGCAACCCGCTGGGCATCCGCCGTTACCGCTACGCCGCCTACCCGCTGGGCTACGGCGACGTGAACGGCTCCGAGGTCCATGCTGACGGCGAGATCTACGCCGCGGCGATGTGGCGCCTGCGCGAGCACTGAACCGCCAGCGGACGCGGCAACGACAGCCTGTTCGACCACTTCGTCGACGGCATGAACTACACGCCCTCGACGCCGTCCTTCGAGCACATGCGCAACGGCATGCTGGACTCGATCGCCGCGACCGCCGCTGGCAATGCCTCGGCACGTTGCGCCCTGATCTGGCAAGCGTTCGCGCAATACGGCATCGGGGTCGGCGCCACCGGCACGGTACTCGGCAGCACCTCGGTGGCGATCACGCCGTCGAACGTCGCGCGCAGCGACTGCCTGCACTGACGCGAAGCGGCCGGGCGACCCGTCCGGGCCGCCGGCCGCGCCGGCGCGTCAGCCCTTGCGGACGCGCTCGATCAGGAAGTCGGCGACGGCGAGCGCACGCTTGTTGTCGCCGGCCAGCGAGCCGGCGGTGTAGTAGCGCCCGTGAATGCCGATCGCCGGCACGCCGTCGATCTTGTAGGCCTCGGACAGCTTCTTCGCCTGCGCCGACTTGTTGACGACGAAGAACTCCTTCGTCAGCTTGGCGAACTGCGCACCGTCGACGCCGTTGGCGGTCAGGAAGGCGACCTGGTCGGCCTCCTTGTCCAGGCGCTGGCGCTGCAGATGGATCGCCGCGAAGATGCGCTTGTGCATCAGCTCGAGCTTGCCCATCGCCTCGAGCCCGTAGAAGAGCTTCTGGTGCGCTTCGTGGGTTGCGCCGAAGCCCACCGGCACGCGGCGGAAGGCCACGTCGGCCGGCAACTTCTTGATCCACTCTTCGAGCGTCGGTTCGAGCTCGTAGCAGTGCGGACAGCCGTACCAGAAGAACTCCACGACCTCGATCTTGCCGTTCGGGGCCGACACGGTCGCTGTCTGCGCGAGCTTGACATAGTGCGTGCCTTCGACCGGCCCGCCCTGGGCGGCGGCCGGCCCGAACATCGAGCCGCCCAGACCGACCGCGGCCAGGGTGGTGGAAAAGTCGCGCCTGTTCATCCGGAATCCTTTCGGTTGCTTGTTGACGCCAGGATGGAGTCACCCAGGCGCCAGGAGTTCAACGTGCCGGCCTGTCGATCCGCACCAGCACGGCCTCGATCCCGCTCTCGGCGAGCTTGTCCTTGGTCGCATCGGCGTCGGCCTGCTTGTCGAACGGCCCGATGCGCACACGAAATACCGTGCGCCCGGACTGTTCGCGCTCGACCAGCTTGGACTCCAGCCCCAGCATCGCCAGCTTGGCACGCCGTTGCTCGGCGTCGTCGCTGTTCTGGAACGCGCCGGCCTGCACAAAGTAGATGAACGGATCAGCGACCGATTTGGCTGACTTGGCTGGCGCCGCGGTCGATGCTGGCGCTGCGGGGACGGGCGCGCCGGCAAGTATGGCAGCGGGATCGCGCGCCGGTGTCTTGGCGGCGGCCGGGGTGCTGGGCGCATCCGCAGGCGCGGCAGCCACCGGCGGCGCCGATGCCGCGCGCGCCGGCGCCGGCTTGCCGGCCAGCGGCGCATTCGGATCCCAGTTCTTGTTGCGCTCTGCCTCGGCGGCGTCCTGGTCGGCCGTGCGCTGAGGCACCTTGTTGACGAACGGCACCGGCGCCTTCGTGACCCACAGCGCCACGCCGAGGGCGAGCGCCAGCCCGACCAGCAGACCGAGGATCAGGCCCAGCACGAGGCCGCCGCGTTCGAACTTCTTCATGGCTTAGCTTTCTTCGGCCGGGCGCGACATGGATTCGGGAGCACCGACGCCGAGCAGCGCGAGCGCGTTGCGCAGCACCTGGCGCGTGGCCGCGAGCAGCGCCATGCGTGCGCGCGCAAGCGCGGCATCGTCGACGAGAAAACGCTCGGCGGCGTAGTAAGTGTGGAAGGCCGCGGCCACGTCGCGCAGGTAGAACGCCACGTCGTGCGGCGCCAGCTCGGCCGCGGCGCGCGTCAGCATGCCCGGATACTCTGCCAGCTTGAGCATCAGCGCGGCCTCGCTCGGCGCGGTCAGCAGCGACAGGTCGGCGGCATTCGACCCATGGTCCAGGCCGGCGACGTCGCCGCCCCATTGGGTGAGCACCGAGCAGATGCGCGCGTGCGCGTACTGCACGTAGAACACCGGGTTCTCGTCGTTGGCCTTGAGCGCGAGGTCGACGTCGAACGTGAACTCGGTATCGGCCTTGCGGCTGATCAGGAAGAAGCGGACCGCGTCGCGGCTGGTCCAGTCGATCAGGTCGCGCAGCGTCACGTAGCCGCCGGCCCGCTTGGAGATCTTGACCTCCTCGCCGCCCTTCATCACCGTGACCATCTTGTGCAGCACGTAGTCCGGATAGCCCACGGGAATGCCGGCCCCAGCCGCCTGCAAACCGGCGCGAACGCGCGCGATCGTGCCGTGGTGATCGGTCCCCTGGACGTTGATGACCTTGACGAAGCCGCGCTCCCATTTGTGCAGGTGGTAGGCGACGTCGGGCAGGAAGTAGGTGTAGGTGCCGTCGGACTTGCGCATCACGCGGTCCTTGTCGTCGCCGTACTCGGTGGTGCGCAGCCACAGCGCACCGTCCTGCTCGAACGTCTTGCCGGCGTCGACCAGCCTCTGGACCGTGCGCGCGACGCGGCCGTCGGCGTACAGCCCCGACTCGAGGTAGTAATGGTCGAACCGCACACCGAAGGCCTGCAGATCCAGATCCTGCTCGTGGCGCAGATAGGCCACCGCGAACTGGCGAACACTGTCGAGATCGTCCGGGTCGCCGGACGCCGTGAACTCGCGATCGTCGGCGTGCACGGTCTTCTTCGCCGCGAAATCGGCCGCGATATCGGCGATGTACTCGCCGTTGTAGGCCGACTCCGGCCAATCGGCGTCGCCCGGCTTCAGGCCCTTGAGACGTGCCTGCGTGGACGCCGCCAGCGTGGCGATCTGGACCCCGGCGTCGTTGTAATAGAACTCGCGGTGGACCTGCCAGCCCTGGGTCTGCATCAGGTTGCACATCGAGTCGCCCAGCGCCGCCTGGCGGCCGTGGCCGACGTGCAGCGGACCGGTCGGGTTGGCCGAGACGAATTCGACCATCACGCGCTGGCCATTCGAACCCTGCGTGCCGTAGTCGCGGCCGCGCCCGAGCACCTCGGCCACGACCGCCTGCTTGGCCGCATCGGACAGGCGCAGGTTGATGAAGCCCGGGCCGGCGATCTCGAGCGCCTTGACCCAGCGCTGGACGGCGGGCTGGCGATTCAGCGCGTCCACGACGGCGGCGGCAACCTCGCGCGGGTTCTTCTTGAGCGGGCGCGCGAGCGCCATCGCGCAGGTGACTGCCAGGTCGCCATGTGCAGCCTGGCGCGGCGACTCGAACGCCGCTTCGACGGGATGGTCGGGGGCCACTTCGACGAGCGCCGTGCGCAAGGCGTCCAGCAGCGCCTTCTTGGCCTGTTGCATGCAAGGGATTCTACGGGGCCCCTCCGGTCGCACCGGCGGCGTGGAACTGTGGCGCCAAAGCGCGGCAATTCGGGCCATCGGTCAGGCGTCGCTTGGGCACCATGCGCGCTGGCGCCTTGCGTGGCGCCGCCCCGCCCCATGTCCGAATCGATCATTCCAGCCCGCGACCCCAAATTGCCCGAAGCGATCGGCAAGTTCCGCGTACGCGCCTTGCTCGGCGAAGGTGCGACCAGCGAGGTCTTCCTCGCCCGCGACGAGTTCCGTGGCTTCGACGTCGCGATCAAGCGCGTGCGGCCCGGCCTTGCGGTCGATTCACCCGAGGCGCACTTCTCGGGGCACTTCTTCGCCGCCGAAGCCGCCCTGGTCGGCCGCCTGCAGCACCCCAATGTCGTGCACCTCTTCGACGCCGTCGACGAAATGCCCGCGCCCTATCTCGTGATGGAGTACGTGCCGGGCGTGACGCTGCGACGCTTCTGCCGCGCCGACGCGCTGCTGTCCCTCGAGCAGATCGTCGAAATCGGGTTCAAGTGCGCAAAGGCGCTGGACTACTGCTGGCGCCAGGGCCTGATCCACCGCGATGTGAAGCCCGCCAACATCATGGCGGTGATGCAGCGCGACGATATCGTCGACATCAAGATCACGGACTTCGGCAGCGTCCTCAACCTCGACTCCGACCGCACGCAGATCTTCCGTGTCGGCTCGCTGGCCTACATGTCGCCGGAGCAGCTCGACGGCAGTGCGCTCGACTGCCGCGCCGACATCTACTCGCTGGCCGCCGTGCTCTACCACCTGATCGCCGGCCGGCCGCCGTTCGACGCGCAGGCCCAGCCCGCGCTGATGCACCAGATCTTCCACGGCGAGATCCTGCCACTGCCCGGCCTGCGCGAAGGCGTCACCGAGGGTCTGGACCGCGTGATCCGACATGCGCTGGCACGCTCGCGCGACGACCGGCCCGCCACCTGGGACGACTTCGCCCGCGAACTGTCGGAACTGGTGGCCAACCGCGAGGTGCCCCGCGCGGCGCTGCAGTCGGTGCTCGACTCCGAGCGCTTCACGATGCTGCGCTCGCTCGAGTTCTTCAGCGGCTTCGGCGACGTCGAGCTCTGGGAGGTGGTGCATCGCGCGAAGTGGAAACGCCACCCGTTTGGCGCCGCGCTGTACCGCAAGGGCGACAAGGGCAATACCTTTCACATCATCGCGCAGGGCACGGTCGATGTATTCCGCAACGGCAACCGCGTCGCGCAGATGGGTGCCGGCACCTCGGTCGGCGAGATGGCCTATCTCGCTCCCAACCCCGAGTTGCGCACCCACAGCGCCGACGTCGTCGTCTCCCAACCCGCCACCACGATCTCGTTCACGCCGGACACGCTGATGCAGCTCGGCCTGGGCACGCGCTCGCTGTTCGACGCCGCCTTCATCCGGGTGCTCGTGCGTCGGCTGCATGCCGCCCAGGAGACGCTTGCGGTCTCGGCGGTGCTGGCCCCATCGTGAATTTATTCACGCGCCGCCGATTCCTGTCGTCGGCGCTGCGACCGCAGGCGTTCATGGCTTGCCGGACGCGCTTGCCTCTGGTGCAATCCCGTCCGGCTCTCTGCCGCCCACCCACCACGAGGAGAACTCCCTGATGAAGACCCTGATCACCGCCTGCCTGTTGTCGCTGGGCCTGCTGGCCGGCACCGCCCATGCCGCTGATGCCAAGGCGACCTGCGAAACCCAGGCGACCGAAAAGAAGCTCGCCGGCGCGGCGAAGAACAGCTTCGTGAAGAAGTGCGTCAAGGACAGCGGTGGTGCCGCGATGGCCGCGAGCCCGGCCTGCGAGAAGTCGGCCACCGAGAAGAAGCTGGCCGGCGCCGCCAAGAGCAGCCACATCAAGAAGTGCATGGCCGACGAGAAGGCCGGCGGCAAGAAGTAATCGCTGCACGTCCGTGCAAGACGGCCCGCTGCCCTGGCAGCCGGGCCGTTTCTTTTGGCCGGTTCAGGCTGAAGCGCCGCGCCAGCGCGCCGGGTCGGCGAAGCTGTGCTTGATGAAGTCGATCCACAGCCGCACCCGCAGCGGCAGGTGCTTGGCGTGCGGGAATACGGCATAGATGCCATTGGGCGGCGCGGCAAACTCCTCCAGCACCGCCTGCAGCTTTCCGGCCGTGACCTCGCCCTCGACCTCCCACGTGCTGCGCCAGGCGATGCCCATCCCGGCCAGACACCAGTCGTGCAGCACCTGGCCATCACTGCAGTCGAGACGGCCACTCGGTCTCAGGTGGGTCACGACACCATCGACCTGGAACGCCCAGCCGCGGGTCTGGCTGGCATCGGAGCTCAAGGTCAGGCACTCGTGCCGCGTCAGTTCCGCGGGGTGCCGGGGCACGCCGGCTCGCTTCAGGTAGGCTGGCGTCGCCACGCACAACCGGCGGTTGTCGGCCAGGCGCACGCTGATCAGGCTGGAGTCCGGCAGGTCGCCGACTCGGATGGCGCAGTCGAAGCCTTCGTTGACGATGTCGACCACGCGATCGCTCAGGTTCAGCGACACGCTGACGTCCGGATGCTCGGCAATGAATCGCGGCACCAGAGGCGCCACGTGCCGGCGTCCGAAGCCTGCCGGTGCCGTGATACGCAAGTGACCACTGGCTTTCACGCCGCCGGCGCTGACGCTGGCTTCGGCGCTGGCGAGGTCGATCAGCACCCGCTGGCAGTCCTCGAGGAAAGCACTGCCTTCGTGCGTGAGCGTGATCTTGCGCGTGGTGCGCACCAGCAGTTTCACACCCAGGCGCGCCTCGAGCGCGTCGATGCGCCGGCCGATCACGGCGGGCGCCACGCCCTCGGCGAGCGCGGTGGCCGTCAAGCTGCCCTTGGTCGCCACCGCGACGAACGACTCGAGCTGCTTGAGCTTGTCCATGACCAACCATTATGCGCATCGAAGTCACGGGTTGCACCAGTGATCGCCTTCATTGGGGCCGGAAACATCCATATTCGCAGCCCCGCCCGGGGGGCGTGCCGCTAACATGCCGCGACCCCTGACGAGCGAGCTCCGCCCATGTCCGACCTGGCCTCCGAAGACCGCCGCCTGGCGCCGTGGATCTTCACTGCGCTGATCGCGCCCTTCGGCATGCTCGGCGGCTTTCTCGGCGTGACGCTGGCCTACCAGCTCGGCCAGGCCAACGTCAGCACCGAAGCGATCGCCGCGCTGATCGCCGCGAGCTATCTGCCGCACACCTGGAAATTCTTCTGGGCGCCGATCGTCGACCTCACCTGGACGCGCCGCGGCTGGTATTACGCCGCGCTGCTGACGAGCGTGGCCGGGCTGCTGGCCATGGGCTGGCTCGGCGCCGACGGGCGCGCGCTCGGCCTGCTGACCACCGTGGTCATCGCCGCCAACTTCGCGACCACCGTCATCGGCATGGCGGTCGAGAGCCTGATGGCTCATGCCACGCCCGACGAGCAGAAGGGCCGCGCCGCCGGCTGGTTCCAGGCCGGCAACCTCGGCGGCGGCGGCATCGGCGGCGGGCTGGCGCTGTGGCTGATCCAGGACCGCGGGATGTCGGTGACGGCCTCGGCCGCCACGCTGGCCGCGCTGTGCCTGTTGTGTGGCGCGCCGCTGCTTCGGCTGCGCGAGCCGGAGCCCGATGCGGCCCATGCGGCGCTCGACCTGCGGGTGCACATGCGTGCCTTGTGGACCGACCTGTCGGGCGTGGTGCGCTCGCGTGGCGGGGCACTGGCGATGCTGGTGTGCTTCGTGCCGATGTGCACCGGTGCCGCGGCCAACCTGTGGTCGCCGTTGGCCGGCGAGTGGCAGACCGGCGCCAATACCGTGGCCCTCGTCAATGGCGCGTTGGGCGGCATGATCTCGGCGCTGGGCTGCATGGTCGGTGGCTTCCTGTGCGACCGCATGGACCGCAAGGCGGCCTACTGCGTCTACGGCCTGCTGCTGGCCGCCGTGGCTGTCGCCATGGCGGTGGCGCCGCGTACCGAATTCGTCTTCATCGTCGCCACCTGTGCCTACGCCTTCGTCGTCGGCCTGACCTACGCCGGCTTTTCGGGCCTCGTGCTCGAAGCCATCGGCCGCGGCGCCGCAGCCACCAAATACAGCCTGCTGGCCTCGCTGTCGAACATGCCGATCGCGTTCATGACCTTCGTCAACGGCTGGACCCACGAGCGCTGGGGCTCGGCAGCGATGCTCTATGTCGAGGCGTCGGCCGGCGTGGCGGCGGTGCTGGTCTTCATGATGGTCGCACGCATCAGCCGGCCACGCGCCATCACCGCTGCGGCGTCGACTGCCTGAGGATGGGGCCGTCGGGCCGGGCCTGCGAATCGGGGTTCAGCGGACAGAGCGCGCGCCAGCCGGCATCGACCGATCGCCGACCACACCATCGGCGATCAGGCCTTCGATGTCACCCGGGCCGTAGCCGAGCGCGGCCAGCACCGCGCGGGTGTCCGCACCGAGTGATGGCGGCGCGGCGCGCAGGGGCAGGCGTTGACCGTCGATCGCCAGCGGCAGCAGGGCCATGTGCGTGTCCACCGCCCGCCCGGCGCCACTGGCATCGGGCGGAAGGGTCACCGGTGCAAGGCCGCCCGTTGCGCGAAGGTGCGGGTCGTCGAACAGGTCTTGCGGCCGCGTGATCGGCGCGTAGGGCAGGCCGGTCGCCTCGAAGCGTGCGCCGAGTTCGGCGGCGGGAAACGGCGCGAAGCGCTCGCGCAGGATCGGGATCAACCAGTCACGCGCCTTGACGCGGTCGTTGTTCGACGCGAGGCGGGCATCGGCCTTGAGGTCGCCGAAGTCGAAGGCGTCGCACATCAGCGTCCACTGCGTGTCGCTGACCGCGGCGAGGAAGATCTGCTCGCCGCCCTTGACGGTGAACACGTCGTAGACCGCCCAGGCGCTGATCCGGCTGGGCATCGGCGCGGCCGGCTGGCCGGTCACCGCGAACTGCATCATGTGCTGCGCGACCAGCAAGACGTTGTTCTCGAACAGTGCGCTCTGGACTTCGCGGCCGCGGCCGGTGCCACCGTCACGACGGTCGCGCTGGTGCAGCGCGGCGAGTGCGCCGATGGCGCCGAACATGCCGCCCATGATGTCGTTGACGCTCGTGCCGGCACGCAGCGGCCGGCCCTCGGGGCCGGTCATGTAGGCCAGGCCGCCCATCATCTGCACGACCTCGTCCAGGGCCGTGCGGTGCTCGTAGGGCCCGGGCAGGAAGCCCTTGTGAGAGACGTAGACCAGCCGCGGGTTGAGCCGGCGCAGCGCGGCGTACGACAGCCCGAGCTTGTCCATCGTGCCGCCCTTGAAGTTCTCGCTGAAGACGTCGGCGCCGGCGGCGAGCTTGAGCACGATCTCCTGGCCGCGCGGGTTCTTGACATCGACCGCCAGGCTCTTCTTGTTGCGGTTGAACATGCCGAAGAACCCGGCACCGGAGCCGAGCAGCCTGCGCGTGTTGTCGCCGGACAGGGGCTCGACCTTGATCACCTCGGCGCCGAGGTCGGCGAGGATCATCCCGCAGGTCGGGCCCATGACCATGTGGGTGAACTCGACGACGCGGATGCCGTCCAGGGGCAGGCCGTCAGCCATGCGCCGACTCCTGCGTCCAGCCCGTCGGGAGCCCGGCCTCGGCCGTCATGCCGTAGAGCGATTCCCCCGGCAGGCCCGCACGCAAGGGAACGCGCGCGGCGATGAGCTGCTCGAGGTCGATGCCGGTCCTGACGCCCATCGCCTCGAACATGAAGACCAGGTCCTCCGTGACCACGTTGCCCGACGCGCCCGGCGCATACGGGCAGCCGCCCAGCCCGCCGAGCGACGCGTCGAAGCTGCGCACGCCCACGTCCCAGGCTGCCAGGCAGTTGGCCAGCGCCAGGCCACGGGTGTTGTGCAGGTGGGCGGCACCGGCATGCGCGCCGATGGCACTGCGCAGCCGCGTGAACAGACGCCGGATCTGCGCCGGGTTGGCCATGCCGGTGGTGTCGGACAGCCCGGATTCGTCGGCGCCGGCCTCGATCACCTGTTCGGCCATGCGGATCACGTCGTCCTCGGCCACGGCACCCTGGATCGTGCAGCCAAATGCCGTGGCGATGCCGGCCTCGAGCGTCACGTGCGGCGCACGCTCGCGCCGCAGCGCTGCGATCAGGCGCACCTCCTCGATCATCTGCTCGCGCGTCTTGCGCACGTTGGCCATCGAGTGGGCGGCACTGGCCGACACCGGCACCGTCAGCTTGTGCACCCCGGCAGCCAGTGCGGCCGCGGCGCCGCGCAGGTTGGGCACCAGCGCCATCACGGTCAGGCCGGGCAGCGTCAGCGCGTGCCGCACGACTTCGGCCGCGTCGGCCATCTGCGGCAACAGCCGGGCCGGCACGAAGGATGCGACCTCGATCTCGCGCAGGCCGGCGCGGTGCAACGCGTCCAGCCAGGCGAACTTGTGCACGGTCGGCATCGTGGACTTGATGCTCTGCAGCCCGTCGCGCGGGCCGACTTCGCTGATCAGGACTTCGGGGGTGCCGGGCATTGACGGATTCGACCGGTGTTCTGTAGGATGGAATGCCATTCCAAAGATTGTCTGCACGCCCCCGGCTGCAGTCAACCGGCCCGTGGCGCCCCATGCCCCGCAAGCCCGCTCAACCGTCGATTGCCGATCGGGCAGCCGCCCCTGGCGGCGCCGCGGCCGTCGACCGGGCGCTGTCGCTGCTGGCGGCCTTTCGTGCCGGCGACGCGGCGCTGTCGCTGGGCGAGCTGGCCACGCGCACGCAGCTGTACAAGAGCACGGCGCTGCGCCTGATCGCCTCGCTGGTCCACGCACGGCTGCTGCGCCAGCAGGGCGACGGCCGCTATGCGCTCGGGCCCGAGGTCGCACGGTTGCATGCGCTCTACGCAGCAAGCTTCTCTCTCGAGGCGGTGGTGATGCCGGCGCTGCACGGGCTGGTCGCGCGCACGAACGAGAGCGCGGCGCTGCATGTGCGCCAGGGCGACCGGCGCGTGTGCCTGCACCGCGTGGATTCGCCGCAACTGCTGCGCGACCACGTGCGTGCCGGCGACGTGCTGCCGCTGGATCGCGGCGCCGGCGCACGCGTGCTGCTGGCCTTCAGCGGCGCCAGGGGCGCTGTCTATGCACGCATCCGCGGCGAAGGCCTGGCGGTGATGGACGGCGACCGCGTCCCCGGCCTGACCGGCGTTTCGGCGCCGGTCTTCGGCCACGCCGGCGCACTGGTGGGCGCGCTGACGCTCACGCTGCCGAGTGCGCGCATGAAGAATCGCTTCATCGCCGACGTGCGCCAAGCTGCCGCCGAGTTGACCGCCCAGCTCGGCGGCTGAGTCCGCAATCTTTGCTTTTTTTGCACAAATGCCTCTCGCCTCCGTCACTTAATGCGCAGGCCGGTGTGGAATAGATTCCCGACATGGCTTCTTTGCCCGTCAAGGGCCCCGCATCGCCACGCGCCGTCCTGTTCGACGCCTACGGCACGCTGTTCGACGTCTACAGCGTCGCGCTCGCGGCCGAGCAGCTGTTCCCCGGCCAGGGTGACAAGCTCGCCCTGCTGTGGCGCGACAAGCAGATCGACTACACGCGCCTGTGCTCGATGAGCGGGCGCTACCGGCCGTTCTGGGACCTCACGCGCGCGGGCCTGCGCTTCGCAGCCCTGAAGCTCGGCCTCGTGCTCGACGGCGCGGCCGAGGACCGGCTGATGAACCAGTACCGGCATCTCAGCGCCTTCCCGGAGAACCGTGAGGTGCTCGCCGAGCTGAAACGGCGCGGCGTGCCGGCCGGCATCCTGAGCAACGGCGACCCGCAGATGCTCGACGTCGCGGTCAAGAGTGCCGGCTTCGCCGATCTGCTGAGCCACGTGCTCTCGGTGCACGAGGTGCAGCGCTTCAAGACCGACCCCGCGGCCTACGCCCTCGGCCCGCTGGCGCTGAAGCTGCCGGCGCGCGACATCCTCTTCGTCTCCAGCAATGGCTGGGACGCCATCGGCGCCACCTGGTACGGCTACACCACGCTGTGGGTCAACCGCGCCGGCGGCCCGCTCGAACAGCTCGACTGCCAACCCACGCGCACCGGCAGCAGCCTGCGCGACGTGCTCGACTTCTTTCCATCCTGACTCTCCACGAGGCGCATAGACCATGACCGATCGCACCCCCATCCACGGACTGAAGGTCGCCACGAATCTGAAGGCCTTCATCGACAACGAGGTCTTGCCCGGCACCGGCGTGACACCCGAGGCCTACTGGGCCGGCTTCGACGCCATCGTGCGCGACCTCGCGCCGAAGAACGCCGCGCTGCTGGCCGAACGCGACCGCCTGCAGGCCGAGATCGACGCCTGGCACCAGGCCAACCCGGGCCCGATCCGCAGCATGGCCAAGTACAAGGCCTTCCTGAAGAAGATCGGCTACCTCGTGCCGGTGCCGGCCAAGGTCAAGGTCACGACGAAGAACGTCGATGCCGAGCTGGCGCTGCAGGCCGGCCCGCAGCTGGTCGTGCCGATCACCAACGCCCGTTATGCACTGAATGCGGCCAATGCCCGCTGGGGCTCGCTGTACGACGCGCTCTACGGCACCGACGCCCTGCCCGAGGACGGCGGCGCCGACAAGGGCGCCGGCTACAACCCGGTGCGCGGCGCCAAGGTCATCGAGTACGCACGCTACGTGCTCGACCGCTGCGTGCCCTTGAAGCGCGGCTCGCACATCGACTCCACCGCCTATCGCGTGGTCGACAACGAGCTCGCCGTCACGCTGAAGGACGGCAGCACCGTGGGTCTGAAAAATCCGGCCCAGTTCGTCGGCTTCCAGGGCGAGATGGGCGATCCCTCGGCCGTGCTGCTGTCGCACCACGGCCTGCACATGGACATCCGCATCGACCGCACGCACACCATCGGCAAGACCGACCCCGCAGGCGTGGCGGATCTGGTGCTCGAAGCCGCGCTGTCGACCATCCTCGACCTCGAGGACTCGGTCGCCGTCGTCGACGCCGACGACAAGGTGCTGGCCTACCGCAACTGGCTCGGCATCCTCAAGGGCACGCTGACCGAGGAAGTCGCCAAGGGCGGCAAGACTTTCACACGCGGCCTGAACCCGGACCGCCAGTACACAGGCCCGCGCGGCGAGGACGTCGCGCTGCACGGGCGCTCGCTGCTGTTCATCCGCAATGTCGGCCACCTGATGACGAACCCCGCCGTGCTGTGGGGCCCGAACGACCAGGAGATCCCGGAAGGCATCCTCGACGCGCTCGTCACCACGGCCGCCGCGGTGCACGACCTGAAGGCCACGGCCGGGAATCCGGCAGGCGGCGCCTACGGCGCCGGGGGCATCCGCAACACCCGCCGCGGTTCGGTCTACATCGTCAAGCCCAAGATGCACGGACCGGCCGAAGTCGCCTTCGCCAGCGAGCTGTTCGGCCGCGTCGAGAAGCTGCTCGGCCTGCCCGACAGCACCGTCAAGCTCGGCATCATGGACGAGGAGCGCCGCACCAGCGTCAACTTGAAGGCCTGCATCGCCGCCGCGGCCAGCCGCGTGGCCTTCATCAACACCGGCTTCCTCGACCGCACCGGCGACGAGATGCACACCGCCATGCATGCCGGGCCGATGATGCGCAAGGGCGACATGAAGAGCAGCGCCTGGATCCAGGCCTACGAGCGCAGCAACGTGCTGGTGGGCCTCGAATGCGGCCTGCGCGGCAAGGCGCAGATCGGCAAGGGGATGTGGGCCATGCCCGACCTGATGGGAGCGATGCTCAAGGCCAAGATCGTGCATCCGCAGGCTGGCGCCAACACCGCCTGGGTGCCGAGCCCGACCGCGGCAACGCTGCATGCGCTGCACTACCACCAGGTCGACGTCTTCAAGATCCAGAAGGCGCTCGAGAAGACCGACGTCGACGCCGAGCGCGAGGCCATCCTCGAAGGCCTGCTGACCGTGCCGGTGGTCAAGAAGCCCCAGTGGAGCGACGAGGAGAAGCGCCAGGAGATCGAGAACAATGCACAGGGCATCCTCGGCTACGTCGTGCGCTGGATCGACCAGGGCGTGGGCTGCTCCAAGGTGCCCGACATCCACAACGTTGGCCTGATGGAGGACCGCGCGACGCTGCGCATCAGCAGCCAGCACATCGCCAACTGGCTGTTGCACGGCGTGGTCGACGAGCGCGATGTCCGCATGACCTTGGAGCGCATGGCCAAGGTCGTCGACCAGCAGAACGCGCTCGACCCGCTGTACAAGGCCATGTCCGGCAACGAGAAGGCGTCAGCCGCGTTCCAGGCCGCGAGCGACCTGATCTTCAAGGGGCTCGCCCAGCCCAGCGGCTACACCGAGCCGCTGCTGCATGCGTGGCGCCTGAAGGTGAAGTCCGGCGCCTGAGCGGCGCGGCGCCGTGCAACTGATCGACGACCGCGGCACGGGCACGGCGGCCGCGAGCGGCGGCGGGCGCTGGCGTTTTGTCGCCGACACGGTGATGGGCGGCGTCTCGACCGGTGCGATGTCGGTCGAGACCGTCGACGGGCGCCCGGCGCTGTTCCTGCGCGGGAAGGTGAGTCTGGACCACGGCGGCGGCTTCATCCAGATGGCGCTGGACCTGCCCACGCGACCCACCGCGCCCTGGCGCGCGATCGAGCTCGATGTCCGCGGCAACGGCCGGCGCTACGGCCTGCATCTGCGCACGGCCGGCATGACGCGGCCGTGGCAGGCCCTGCGCGCCAGCTTCGAGGCGCCGCTGTGCTGGCAGACGATCAGGTTGCCGGTCGACGCCTTCGTGCCGTACCGCTGCGACGGCCCGCTGGACCCGCAGGCCGTCACCCGCATCGGGCTGCTCGCCATCGGCGAAGCGGGCGATGCCGAGCTCGCCCTCGGCCGCATCGCCTGGGACTGAATCGCCGGCGCGCTGGCGCCATCACAAATCCCGATAGGCAGGGCCGGGCCGCGGCGACTATCGTGCGGTGAGTCCCACGAACGACCCGGAGAGAAGCTCGATGCTGCGCCCCTTGCTCACCCGCCTGACCCTCGCCCTGGCCGCCGCCAGCGCGCTGCCGGCCTTCGCCGGCACCGTCACCGTCATCACCTCGTTCCCCAAGGAGCTGACGCAGGCCTACAAGTCGGCCTTCGAGAAGGCCAACCCGACGATCAAGATCGAGATCCTGAACAAGAACACGGTCCAGGGCATCGCCTACGTCCGCGAGCTGCCCGTGGGCCAGCGGCCCGAGGTCTTCTGGGCCTCGGCGCCCGATGCCTTCGAGGTGCTGGCCGGCCAGAAGCTGCTCGAGCCCATCGCCGACCTGGCCAACAAGGCCGCGCCCGCCAAGGTGGGCGCCTATCCGATCAACGATCCGAAGGGCCTGTACCTTGGCCAGGCGCTCGCGGGCTACGGCCTGATGTGGAACACGCGCTACATGGCGGCCAACAAGCTGCCGGCGCCGAAGCAGTGGGTCGATCTGGCCAGGCCGGCCTACTTCGGCCACGTCGCGATGAGCTCCCCCTCGCGCTCGGGCACCACGCACCTGACGGTCGAAACGATGCTGCAGGGCGAAGGCTGGGACAAGGGCTGGACGCAGCTGCTGCAGATCGCCGGCAACTGCGCGGCGATCACCGAGCGCAGCTTCGGCGTGCCCGACGGCGTCAACAACGGCCAGTTCGGCATCGGCCTGGTGATCGACTTCTTCGGCCTCGCGGGCAAGTACTCGGGCTTCCCGGTCGAGTTCGCCTACCCCGACGTGACGGCCGTGGTGCCGGCGAACATCGCGCTGGTCGCGGGCGCGAAGAACGCCGCCGAGGCGAAGAAGTTCATCGCCTACACCGTCTCGGCCGAAGGCCAGGAGCTGCTGTACGACCCGAAGATCTCGCGCCTGCCGATCCTGCCGCCTGAAGTCATGAAGGGCAAGGCACCGGCCGGCTACCCGAACGCGTTCGAGATCGCCAGGCGCGCCAAGGTGCAGTTCAACAGCGATCTGTCGGAGACGCGCTACAACGTGGTCTCGTCGATGTTCGACCAGGTCATCACCTTCCGCATCAAGGAGTTGCAGGCCGCGACCAAGGCCATCCACGAGGCCGAAGCCGCGCTGACCAAGAAGCCGAATCCCAAAGCCGCCGCGTTGCTGAAGGATGCCCGCGCCGCGGCCTACACGCCGGTGGTCGACGCGACCAAGGTCGCCGACAAGGAGTTCCTCGCGGTGTTTGCGGCGAGCAAGAAGGACGCCGCGGTGAACAAGCGCGTGACGGCGCTGGAAGACCACTGGAACACGAGCGCACGCGCCAACTACGAGCGCGCGAAGTCGCTCGCCGAGCAGGCCCTGGCCGCCGCGCGCTGAGCCCTCGGTGGCGAGCCTGAAGACAAGGCCCGGCGTCTGGCTGGCCGGCGCGCTGGTGCTGGCCTTCCTGCTGGCGTTCCTGGTGCTGCCGGTCGGTCGCGTGTTCTTCACCGCCTTCGTCGAATCGGACGGCACGCCCACGCTCGGGCACTTCGCGGCCTTCTTCTCGCAGGGGCTGATGAAGGAGTCGTTCTTCAACAGCCTCTACGTGGCCGTGATGTCGTCGGTCTTCGCCGCGCTGATCGCGGTGCCGCTGGCGTACTTCACGGTGCGCTTCGACTTCCGCGGCGCCCTGCTGATCCAGACGCTCGGGGTGCTGCCGCTGATCATGCCGCCCTTCGTCGGCGCGGTGGCGATGCAGCTGATCTTCGGCCGCTCGGGTTCGCTGAACCTGCTGCTCAACGATGGGTTCGGCGTCACGTTGCCGATCATGGACGGCCTGAACGGCGTCATCTTCGTCGAGAGCATCCACTACTTCCCGTTCATCCTGATGAACCTCACGGTCGCACTGCGCAATATCGACGGCGCGATGGAAGAGGCGGCGATGAACCTGGGTTGCCGCGGCTGGCGCCTGTTCCGGCGCGTGATCTTTCCGCTCGCGCTGCCGGGCTTCGTCGCCGGCGCCTCGCTCGTCTTCGTGAAGGTCTTCGACGACCTCGGCACGCCGCTGGTGCTGGGCCAGACCAACCTGCTCGCGCCGCAGGCCTACCTGCGCATCACACAGGTCGGGCTCGAAGACCCGATGGGCTACGTCATCAGCGTGATCATGATCGTGTTCTCGATCGCGGCGATGGCACTGTCGGCGCGGGTGCTCCAGGGCCGGGACTATGCGACGACGCAGAAGGGCGGCGCGAGCCTTCAGCGCCGGCGGTTGTCGGCCGCGGGCTCGGTGATGGCCTATGCATGGATCTTCGTCGTGCTGCTGATCGTGCTGTCGCCGCACCTCGGCGTGCTGCTGCTGAGTCTGGCCAAGGTCTGGAGCTTCTCGCCACTGCCCGACGCCTATACGCTGGCGCATTACGCGACGGTGTTCCAGGATTCGAGCGGCATGATCCAGAACACGCTGCTGTACTGCGGCCTGGCCGCGGGGCTGGACGTGATCCTGGGTGTGACCATCGCCTACCTGATCTTCCGCACCACGCTGCCGGCGCGCCAGTGGCTGGACTGGATCGCCACGGCCTCGCTGGCCGTGCCGGGCATCGTGCTCGCGATCGGCTTTCTGCGCCTGTACAAGGGCGTGATGTGGCCCGGCACCGAACTGCTGGTTACCGGCACCTGGGTCATGATCATGCTGGCCTACGCGGTGCGGCGCCTGCCCTATGCGCTGCGAAGTTGCATCGCGGCGCTGCAACAGGTGCACGTGTCGCTCGAAGAAGCTGCCGAGAGCCTGGGGGCCACCAAGCTGCGCACGATCCGGCGCGTGCTCGTGCCGATGATGGCCGGTGGCATCCTCGCCGGCTTCGTCACCAGCTTCATCACCGCCGCGGTGGAGCTGTCGGCGACGATCCTGCTGACCTCGGCCGAGTCGCAGGCGCCGATGAGCTACGGCATCTACCTCTACATGCAGAGCGTGGCCGGCCGTGGGCCGGGTGCGGCACTGGGTGTGCTGGCGATCGTCGTCGTGGCGATCGGCACGTACCTGTCGCACGTCGTCGTCGAACGCACGCAGAGCCGGTTTGCGCCTGTCGCGAAGGGAGCGCAATCATGAAGAAGGTGAGTGTCCAGTGCCGCGATGTGCGGCTGGCGTTCGGATCGACCGAGGTACTCAAGGGCATCGACCTGGACATCCAGCCGGGGGAGTTCTTCGCGCTGCTGGGGCCCTCGGGCTCGGGCAAGAGCACGCTGCTGCGGCTGATCGCGGGCTTCAACCGCAACCAGGGCGGCCAGGTGCTGATCGACGGCGTCGACGTCTCCGGCAAGGCGCCGTGGGAGCGCAATATCGGCATGGTGTTCCAGAGCTACGCGCTGTGGCCGCACCTGAGCGTGTGGGACAACGTGGCCTTCGGCCTGGTCGAACGCAAGCTCGCCAAGGCGACGATCACGCAGAGGGTCGGCGCCGCGCTCGAACTCGTCGGCCTGTCACAGTTTGGCGAGCGCCGGCCCAACCAGCTCTCTGGCGGCCAGCAGCAGCGTGTGGCGCTGGCCCGCACGATCGTCATCGAGCCGCAGGTGCTGCTGCTCGACGAGCCGCTGTCCAACCTCGACAAGACGCTGCGCGTGCAGATGCGCCAGGAGCTGCTGGCGATGCAGCGGCGGCTGTCGCTGACCACGATCTTCGTGACCCACGACCAGGAAGAAGCGATGACCACCGCCGACCGCATGGCCGTGCTCGACCAGGGCGTGGTGCAGCAGGTGGGCGCGCCGGTGACGCTGTACGACGCGCCGGCCAACATCTTCGTCGCCGGCTTCGTCGGCACCACCAACCTGCTGCCGGCGCGTGTGC
>Ga0209682_10000236_pt1 | contig 18857 bp, 15 predicted proteins | sample DOMMetBare2Fresh_2_FD_187471 | JGI IMG/M metagenome (GOLD analysis project Ga0209682, IMG submission 187471) | Wetland sediment microbial communities from St. Louis River estuary, USA, under dissolved organic matter induced mercury methylation -... | ecosystem: Environmental > Aquatic >... | reverse complement strand
GCTCGCCGCTCCTGCACGCGCTCGCCTCCTCGCTCGACCTCTTCGCCGCCTGGACCGTGATCCTGCTGGTGCTCGGCATGGCCCGGGTGGCCGGCGCCACCCGGCTGCGCGCCGGCGCGGTGGTGGCGCTCCTCTGGGCCGGCTGGGTGGTGGCGACCAAGCTGCTGCCGGCCTCCATGGCGGGCGGCCCCGGCGGTGGCGCGTGAGCCCCGCCTCCGCCCGACCCGCCCCCGCGACGATCGCGACGCCCGTGACCTCCATGCCCGACGCCCGACCCTTCCGCCTCGCCGCGGCCCTCCTGGCCGCCGCCCTCGCCCTGCCCGGCCTCGCCGCGGCCCCGGCCTCCGAGACCGTCCTGCCGGCCGCGTCGCCCGCCGCCGGCTCGCGCCCCCTCACGCTCGACGACGCGCTCGCCCTGGCGGCGCGCCAGAGCCGCGACCTCGCCATGGCCCGCGCCGACGCCGGCCTGGCCGACGCCGACGCGCTCTCGGCCTTCGCCGGCGTGCTCCCGCGGCTCGACCTGACCTCCAGCGGCGGCCGCCAGTTCCTCGGCGACACCACCGTGACCTCGACCTTCCCGGTCATCGACTTCGGCGCCGAGACCGTGAACTACGTCCAGCAGTCGGTGCCGGTGCCGAGCACCGACTACAAGGCCTTCTCGCTCGGCCTCCGGCTGCAGCAGCCGCTCCTGGCCCCGGTGGCCTGGAGCCAGATCAAGCAGGCCCGCGCCGGGGCCCGCGCCGCGGCGCGCGGCTACGACGAGACGCGCCTCTCGGTGGCCTTCGAGGTGACCCGGCGCTTCTACGAGCTCGTCCGGGCGACCCGCTCCCTGGCGGTGCTGCAGCGCGCCGCCGCCCGGAGCGAGGAGCTGCTCGGCCGCGCCGAGGCGCTCTACGCGGCCGGCCGGCTCCCCAAGGCCGACGCCCTGGCCGCGCGGGTCAACCTGGGCAACGACCGGATCGGCGTGGAGCAGGCCGGCGTCCGGCTCGGCCAGGCCCGCGCCGACCTGGCGGTGACGCTCGGCCAGCCGGGCGACGCGCCGCTGGAGGCGGTGGCCCCGGCCGCGCTGGAAGGCCCCGAGCTGCCGTCCGGCGAGCCGCCGCCGCTCGCGGAGCTGCTCGGCGCGGCCCGGGCCCGCCGCCCTTCGCTGGCCGCCGCCGCCGCCCAGGTCGAGGCGGCCGACGCCGGCGCCTCGGCCGCCGACCGCGCCTGGTCGCCCACCGTCTCGGCGCTGGCCACCTACGACCGGAACGGCGCGGTGGCCGGCGGCAAGGACGGCGTCTTCGGCGATCCGACCCGTCAGTACGCCGCCACCGCCCAGGTGGTGCTGGCCTGGAACCTCTTCGCCGGCCGCTCCACCGAGGCGGCCCAGCGCCGGGCCTCCTTCACGGCCGAGAAGGCTCGCGCCAGCGCCGCCAGGACGGACGACGGCGTGGCCCGCGAGGTGACCACGGCGCGCCAGGCGGTGCTGGCGCTGACCCGCCAGGTGGCCCTGGCCGCCGAGAACCTGACCGCCGCGCAGCAGGGGGCCTCGCTGGCCCGCGACCGGCTGGAGGCCGGCGCCGCCTCGCAGCTCGAGGTGCGCGACGCCGCCCTGAAGCTCACCCAGGCCGAGCTCGCCCTGCTCCAGGCCCGCATCGATCACGCCGTGGCCGCCGCCGACCTGGGGCGCGCCGTGGGAGGAACCCCCTAGATGGACGCCCCGACCGTCACCCTGCCCCCCACCGACGGCCCCGCCGCGCCGCCGCCGGTCCGCATGAGCTGGCCGCGCCGCATCCTGGCCGCCCTCTTCGTCCTCGCCATCGCCGGCCTGGTGGCCGCCTCGCTCAAGCCGAAGGCCGAGCCCCCGGTGACGGTCCAGGCGGTGGCGGCGCGCCAGGGGGCCATCACCCGGGTGGTCACCGGCGGCGGCAAGCTGCAGGCCGCCACCGAGGTGAAGCTCTCCTCCAACATCACCGGCGACCTCGTGGACCTCGCCATCCGCGAGGGCGACCAGGTGGCGAAGGGCCAGGTGCTCGGCCACATCGACGCCCGCCGCTACGGCGCCCAGCTCAGCCAGGCCGAGGGGGCGCGCAACGGCGCCGCCGCCGACCTGCAGGGCGCCCGGGTGCGGGCCGCCGCGCTGGAGGCCGAGTACAAGCGGGTGGCCACCCTGGCCGCCGGCCAGAACGCCAGCGGCGCCGAGCTGGAGAAGGCCCGCGCCGAGCTGGACGCCGCCCGCGCCACCGCCGCCGCCGCCGAGCAGCGGCTGGCCCAGGCCGACGCCGCGCTCCGGGAGGGGCGCCACCAGTTCTCCCTCACCACCCTCACCGCCCCCATCGACGGCATCGTGACCCAGCGGGTGAAGCAGGTGGGCGAGCGGGTCCGCGGCTCCGACTTCTCCGAGGACGTCATCATGGTCATCGCCACCCTCTCCCGGATGGAGATGAAGGCGGAGATCGGCGAGCACGAGGTGGTCTACGTCAAGGAGGGCGACCCGGCGGAGATCGAGGTGGACGCCTTCCCGGAGCGGAAGATCAAGGCCAAGGTGGTCGAGGTGGCGCGCAACGCCACCGTGAAGAACGCCGGCACCGAGCAGGAGGTCACCACCTTCATCGTCCGCATGGGGCTCATCGACGCGCCGGCCGGCGCGCTCCCCGGCATGAGCGCCCAGGCCGCCATCTCCACCGACACGCGCCCCGACGCGGTGGTGGTCCCCATCTCGGCCCTCACGGTCCGGGCCGAGAAGGACCTGAAGCCCAAGGCGGCCGGCCCGGTGGGCGAGCCGCAGGCCCAGGCCCCGCCGGTGCCGGGCAAGAAGGCCCGCAAGGAGCTGCTCAAGAAGGTGGTCTTCGTGGTGGAGGGCGGCGCCGCCAAGCTCCGCCAGGTCGAGACCGGCCTGGCCTCCGACACCGAGATCGAGATCACCTCCGGCCTCAAGGCCGGCGAGCAGGTGGTGGAGGGGCCCTACAAGGCGCTCTCCAAGGAGCTGGCCGACGGGCGCACCGTGAAGGAGGAGCCGCTCGGCGGCAAGGGCGAGAAGAAGGACAAGGCACCGTGAGCGACGCGCTCATCTCCATCGACCGGCTCTGCCGCCACTACGTGGTCGGCGGGGAGATGGTGCGGGCGCTCGACGGCGTCTCCTTCGACATCGCCCAGGGCGAGTGGGTGGCCATCGTGGGCCAGTCGGGCTCCGGCAAGTCCACCCTGATGAACCTGCTCGGCTGCCTCGACACCGCCACCTCCGGCACCTACCGGCTCAACGGCGCCGACGTGGAGACCCTCTCCGACGACCAGCTCGCGGACCTGCGGAACAAGGAGATCGGCTTCGTCTTCCAGACCTTCCAGCTCCTCGGGCGGGCCAGCGCGCTCGCCAACGTGGAGCTGCCGCTGGTCTACCGGGGGGTGCCGCGCCGGGAGCGGCGGGCCCTGGCCGAGCAGGCGCTCCGCTCGGTGGGGCTCGCCAACCGGATGCACCACAAGCCGAACGAGCTCTCCGGCGGCCAGCGCCAGCGGGTGGCGGTGGCGCGCGCCCTGGTGGGCCAGCCGTCGATCCTCCTGGCCGACGAGCCGACCGGCAACCTCGACTCGCAGACCGGCGAGGAGATCGTGCGGCTCTTCGGCGAGCTCCACCAGCGCGGCCACACCATCATCCTCGTCACCCACGAGCCCAGGCTGGCGGCCCGCTGCCCGCGCGCCATCCGGCTCATGGACGGCCGGGTGCTGGGCGACGGCCCCGGGGCCGAGGTGGCGGCGCTCCAGGCGCCCCGGGCGGTGGGGACGTGAGCCGGCTGGCCGCCCGCTGGCGGGGCCTGCGCCGCTTCCTCGCCGAGGCCGGCGAGGGGGTGCGCATCGCCCTCCTCTCGCTCACCGGCGCGCGCCTCCGCTCCTTCCTGACCACCCTCGGCATCGTCATCGGCGTCATGACGGTCATCGCCATCGTGGCCATCATCGACGGCCTCAACGCCAGCTTCGCCGCCCAGGTCGGCGGCCTGGGCGCCAACACGCTCTACGTGAGCAAGTGGAAGTGGATGACCACCAGCGAGGACTGGTGGTCCATCCGCAACCGCAAGGACATGGGCAAGGCCGAGCTCGAGGCGGTGATCCGGGAGGCCACCCTGGCCGCCGCGGTGGCCCCCTTCGTCTCGCTCGACGCGGCGCTCACCTCCGAGCAGGCCGAGGTCAACCGGGTGCGGGTGCGCGGCACCAACCAGGACTACCTGCTCGCCAACGGCGGGTCGGTCGGCTCCGGCCGCTTCCTGACCGAGCCGGACGTGGAGCTCTCGCGCAGCGTGCTGGTGCTCGGGCCCAACGTGGCCGACCGGCTCTTCCCGGGCGTGACCCACGACGAGGTGGTGGGGCGCCGGGTGCGGGTGCAGGGCCGCCCCTTCACGGTGATCGGCGTGCTGGCCCGCCGCGGCCGGCTCATGGGGCTCGACCTCGACACCGAGGCCTCCCTCCCCTGGACCACCTTCCTGCGCGACCTGGGGGCCAAGCGGACCATCTCCATCGCCGTGGCGGCGCCGCCCGGCCAGGTCCAGGCGCTGGAGGACCAGCTCGTCGGCATCCTCCGGAGGGTGCGCCGGGTCCCGCCCGGCAAGCCGGACGACTTCTCGGTCAACCGGCAGGAGCAGTTCCTGCGCATCTACAACCAGCTCACCGGGGCGCTCTACGGCGTGGCGGTGGGGGTCGGCCTCATCACCCTGCTGGTCGGCGGCATCGGCATCATGAACATCATGCTGGTCTCGGTGACCGAGCGGACCCGCGAGATCGGGGTGCGCCGGGCGCTGGGGGCGCGCCGCCGCACCATCCTGCTCCAGTTCCTCATCGAGTCCTCGCTGGTGGCGGCGCTCGGGGGGGCCATCGGCACCGCCCTCGGCTTCGGGGTGGCGCTCCTGGTGGACCTCACCACCCCGCTGGCGGCGGCGGTGACGCCCGGCGCCGTCGCGCTGGGCCTCGGCTTCTCGGCCGGGGTCGGGCTGCTCTTCGGGAGCTGGCCGGCCTGGCGGGCCGCCCACCTCGATCCGGTGGAGGCGCTGAGGTACGAATGACCGCCTTCCTCGACAACCTCGCCATGGCGCTGGGGACGCTCAGGTCCAACCCGCTCCGCTCGGCGCTCACGCTGCTCGGCATCGTCATCGGCGCCATGACGGTGGTGGCCATGATGTCGCTCACCGAGGGCTTGCGGCTCAAGGTGAAGAACGACCTGGCCTTCCTCGGCAGCGACTCCTTCGCGGTGACCAAGTGGCCGGCGCCCGGCTTCGGCGACAAGGACTGGGAGAGCTTCAAGAAGCGGCGCCCCATCACCCGCGAACTCGGGGAGGCGCTCCGCGCCCTGCCCCACGTGGCCGGGGTCTCCATCGAGGAGGCCCACGACCAGCGCTTCGCCATCTCGACCGCGGAGAAGGCCACCCGCCCCATCATCGAGGTGGTGGGGGCGGTCCCCGACCTCGAGCGGGCCCGCTCGGCCACCCTGGCGGCCGGGCGCTTCATCTCCGACTCCGACATCCAGCTGTCGCGCCGGGTGGCGGTGCTCGGCTTCGACGTGGCCGACGTGCTCTTCCCGACCGGCGACGCGCTCGGCCAGACCATCCGGGTCAAGGGGCATCCCTTCGAGGTCATCGGGGTGGCGGCGCGCATGGGGAGCGTGCTCGGGCTGGAGTCGAAGGACGCCTGGGTGGTGGTCCCCTGGACCGCCTTCGAGCTGGCGCTCGGCCGGGTGGAGAACACCAACCTGACCGTCATCGCCACCTCCACCGAGGACCTGCCCAAGGCGCAGGATGAGGTGGTGACCCAGCTCCGGCGGCTCCGCGGCCTGGGGCCCCTCCAGGAGAACGACTTCGACACCTTCACCAACGACTCGGTCAACGCCCTCTTCGACAACCTGGCCCTCATGGTCAACTCCGCCAGCCTGGCGGTGTGCGCCCTGGCGCTGCTGGTGGGCGGCATCGGCATCATGAACATCATGCTGGTCTCGGTGACCGAGCGGACCCGCGAGATCGGCGTGCGCATGGCGCTGGGGGCGCGGCGGCGGCGCATCCTCTCCCAGTTCGTCTCCGAGGCGGTGGTGCTCTCGCTCCTGGGCGGCCTCATCGGCGTGGGGCTGGGGGCGCTCATCGCCGTCGGCGTCCGCGAGCTGACGCCCTTTCCGGCGAGCGTCCCGCTCTGGGCGGTGCTACTCTCGCTGGCCTCCGCGAGCGGGGCGGGCCTGCTGTTCGGCATCTACCCGGCCGCCCGCGCCTCCCGCCTCGACCCCGTCGAGGCGATGCGGACCGAATAGGAGCCGAGCGCCCCGTGGACAAGCAGAAGATCTGGTCGGAGGTGAAGGGCTGGACCCTCACCATCCTGGCGGTGCTGGTCTTCCGCACCTTCCTCTTCGAGGCGGTCTACATCCCGTCCGGCTCGATGATCCCCACCCTGCAGATCGGCGACTACGTGGTGGTGCAGAAGTGGGCCTACGGCGCCCGCCTGCCCTTCACCGAGGCCGCCATGACCACCTGGGCCTCGCCGAAGCGCGGCGACATCGTGGTGCTGCTCAACCCGAGCGGCGGCCCCTCGGCCGACGACCTCATCAAGCGGGTGGTGGCGGTGGGGGGCGACACCGTGGAGATCCGCGACGGCCGGCTCATCGTGAACGGCCGGCCGGTCCACCGCGAGGAGCGCCCCGGCGCCTGCACCTACTGGAACCGGCCGGACCGGGGCGAGTGGGTCGAGGAGCCCTGCACCGACTTCGTGGAGCACCTGGACGGCCACGTCTTCCACACCCACTGCACCCCGGAGCGCCCCTGCGGCGACGTGGTGGTGCAGAAGGTGCCCGAGGGGACGGTCTTCCTGGCCGGCGACCACCGCGACCACTCGGCCGACAGCCGGGTCTTCGGCCCGGTGCGCGTCGACCGCATCAAGGGGCGCGCCTGGATCGCCCTGGCCTCCTGGGGCGAGAAGGGGCTGCGCTGGTCGCGGCTCTTCCACTTCGTGAACCACTGATGGCCGGGGGCTCCCCACACCGGGGGTGACACCTCCGGCCCGGCCGGGGTGGGTGGCTCGTGCCGCGCGCTTCAGGCGGGCCGCCGGCTTGCTCCGCGCCTGGGACGGGTGAGAATGGAGGCTCGAGCCTCCGTTCCGGAGGTCGCCGAGCGCCCGGGGGGCCGGTGAGCGAAATGGAGGTCCGTCCGCCGAGCGGAGCGAAGCCGGCCGTCAGGCCGCGCTTCGGCTGGGAGCTCCGCATCCCGCTCGTCTACACCGTGGCCTCGGGCCTCTGGATCCTCGGCTCCGACACGCTGGTCGGGATGGTGGCGCGCGACGCCGCCCACCTCACCCTGCTCTCCACCTACAAGGGGCTCGGCTTCGTGGCGGTCACCACCGCCTTCCTCTACCTGGGCGTCCGCTGGGCCCTCGACCGCGAGCGGTCCGGCCAGCGGCTGGCCGAGGAGAGCGACGCCCTGCTGCGGGCGGTCATGGCGGCCAACCCGGACCCGGTCTTCCTGAAGGACCGCGCCGGCCGCTACCTCTACGCCAACCCGGCCGAGGCCCGCGCCCTGGGCCGGCCCGCCGAGGAGATCGTCGGCCGGACCGACCGGGAGCTCTTCGACGTCGAGGTGGCGGCGGCGCTCACCGCGGCGGACCGGCGGGTCATGGAGTCCCGGCAGGCCGAGGTGCTCGACGAGCGGGTTCCCATGCGGGACGGGATGCACATCTACCGGACCTCCAAGGCCCCCTGGCTCGACGCCCAGGGGCGGGTGGCCGGGCTCATCGGCAGCGCCCACGACATCACCGAGCGGGTGGCGGCCGAGGCGGCGACCCACGCCCTGCTCGAGGCCGAGGACCGCCTGGCGAGGGTGGCCGCCAGCGCCCCCGGGGTGATCTGCGCCTTCGAGCGCGGATCGGACGGCAGCTACCGGATGCCGCTCTCCACGCCGGCGGTGGAGGCGCTCTACGGCTTCACCCAGGCGGAGCTGGCGGCCGATATGGGCGGGATGTTCCAGCGGGTCCCGGAGGCCGACCGGCCCGGGCTGGTGAGCGGCATCGAGGGCTCAGCCCAGACCCTGACGCTGTGGCACGGCGTGTTCCGGTACCAGCACCCGACCAACGGGCTCCGCTGGATCGAGGGCTGGTCGGTGCCGCGGGCCGAGGCCGACGGCCGGGTGGTCTGGCACGGCTTCGTCACCGACGTCACCGACCGGAAGCGGACCGAGGAGGCGCTGGCCGCCAGCGAGGCCCGCTACCGCGGCGTGGTGGAGAACCTGAGCGAGGGGCTGATGCTCTTCGACGCCGACGGGCGATCCGCCCAGGTGAATCCGGCCGCCCGCGCCCTGCTCGGCCTCCCCGGCAACCAGGCCACGCCCAACCTCGAGGCCAGCCCGGAGCGCTGGTTCTCGGTCACCGATCTGGAGGGGCGGCTGCTGCCGCTGGAGCGGTGGCCCGTCCAGCGGATCCTGGCCGGTGAGCGGTTGCGCGGCCTGCTGGTCCGGGTGGTCCGGGCCGGCAGCCTCTCGCCCCGGCTGGTCCGCTGCAGCGGCGACCTGATCCGGCTGGGCGATGCGCCGGCCATCGGGGTCCTGAGCTTCACCGACGTGACCGACCAGGAGCGGAGCGCCGCCGCCCTGCGCAACAGCGAGGCCCGCTTCCGCGCCCTCACCGAGGGCGGCTCCGACGTGGTGCTCATCCTCGACCCGCTGGGTCGGGTCAGCTACGCCAGCCGGAGCGCCACCGACCTGCTCGGCTGGTCCGTCGAGGAGCTGGCCGGCACCCACCTGGCCGGACGGATCCACCACGAGGACCGCCGGGCTGCCCGCCAGGCCCTGCGGCAGCTCCGCCGCGACCCGGGGGCCACCGCCAGCTTCACGGTGCGGGTGGCCCACCGCGACGGCGGCTGGCGCGTCCTGGAGGCGGCCGGGCGCAACCGGCTGGTCGATCCGGCGGTGGCCGGCCTGGTGGTCAATGCCCGCGACGTGACCGCCCACCGCGCGCTGGAGGAGCAGGTCCGACAGTCGCAGAAGCTGGAGAGCGTCGGGCGGCTGGCCGGCGGCGTGGCCCACGACTTCAACAACCTGCTCACCGTCATCCTCCAGACCAGCGAGGTGATGCGGTCCGAGCTCGAGCTGGGCGCGCCGCCGACCAGCGAGGACCTCGACGCCATCCATCAGGCCGGGCTCCGGGCCCGCGACCTGACCCGCCAGCTCCTGGCCTTCGCCCGCAAGCAGGTCATCGTCCCCACCTCGGTGGACCTCTCCGAGCTCCTGGGCGCCAGCGAGAGGCTGCTGCGGCGGGTGCTGGGCGAGGACGTCCAGATCGTCACCGACCTGCCGGCGGGCACCTGGCCGGTGCGGGCCGATCCGGGGCAGGTCGAGCAGGTGGTCATGAACCTGGCCGTCAACGCCCGCGACGCCATGCCGGGCGGTGGCCGGCTCGACCTCTCCATCGCCAACCTGGAGCTCGGCGACGCGGCGGCGGCGGCGCTGGAGGGGCTGCGCCCCGGTCCCCACGTCCGGCTCTCGGTGGGCGACACCGGCACCGGCATGACCCCCGAGGTCATGGCCCACATGTTCGAGCCCTTCTACACCACCAAGCCGCGCGGCCTGGGCACCGGGCTCGGGCTGGCCACCGTCTACGGCATCGTGCGCCAGATGGAGGGGGCCATCCAGGTGGAGAGCGCGCCCGGGCGCGGCACCCGCTTCGACATCCTCTTGCCCCGCACCAGCGACGCCGCGGCGGCGCGCCCCGGCCCGGCCCCGGCGCCGGCCGGCGGCACCGAGACGGTGCTGCTGGTGGAGGACGACGCCACGGTGCGGCGGGTGGTCTCGCGCGCCCTGGCGAGGGCCGGCTACCGCGTCGAGTCGGTGGCGACCGGCCAGGGCGCGCTGGCCGCGGCCGAGCGGCTGGGACCCCGGCTCGACCTGCTCGTCACCGACATGATCCTGACCGACCTCGACGGCAGGCAGGTGGCCGAGGCGGTGCGCCGCGGCCTGCCCGGCGCCCCCGTGCTGGTCATCTCGGGCTACGCCGGCGAGGCGATCTCGCGGGTGGGGCAGCTCGGCGAGGGGATCGACTTCCTGCAGAAGCCCTTCACCTCGGACGCCCTCCTGCGCCGGGTGCGGGCCGTGCTGGACGGGAAGATCAAGCTGGCCTGAGCGGGCCGGCACGCAGCCGGGCGCAGGCGCGGCGCACCTCGGCCACCGCCCGCGGCACCGCCGCTTCCACCGCGGGCGAGAGCCCCTCGCCCACCTCGGAGAGCTCCGCCACCTCCACCAGCACCAGCTCCACCGCCGCCGGCACCGGCGCCCCGGCGGCGCGGGCGAGCTGGAGCGCCGAGGGGAGGCCGAGCGCGTGCGGCGACGGACCCCCGGGCGCGTGGAGCGCCTCGAGCGGCAGGGCGTGGACCTGGCCGGGCGGGTGGGCCCCGGTCTGGACGGCGTCCACCACCACCACCCGCTCGAACCCCTCCATGTCGTCGAGGAGGTACAGGCCGGCCTTGCCGCTGGTGCGGACCACCGCGCCCGGCTCCGGCGCCTCCGCCAGGGCGCGGGCCACGTGGAGCGCCACCGCGTCGTCGCGGCGGAGCGGGTTGCCCAGGCACAGGACCAGCACCGCGGCCGGCGCGGCGCCGGGGACGGGCGCCGTCAGACGGCGTCCTCGGCCACCCGGCGGCGCAGCACCCGCACCACCTCGCCGCGGTGGTCGCGCACCGTGACCAGGAGCGGCAGCTCGCCCGGCGCCGAGTGGGAGGCGCAGGCGTTGCACGGGTCGTAGGCGCGGAAGGCCATCTCGAGGCGGTTCAGGATCCCGTCGTCCACCCGGCCGCCGTGGATGAGCCCGCGCGCCGCCTTGCGGACCGAGACCTGGATCGGCGCGGCGTTGTGCTGGGAGGCGACCACCAGGTTGACGGCGGTGAGGAGCCCGCGGGCGTCGGCCCGGTAGTGGTGGATGAGCAGGCCGCGCGGCGCCTCGGCCAGGCCCACCCCCTCGACCTCGCCGCCGAGCGGCGCCGGCACCTGGCGGATCTCCCGGCCGGCCAGGCGCGGGTCGTCGGCCAGCGCCTGCACCGCCTCGGCCGCCTGGAGCGCCTCGACCAGCCGGGCCCAGTGGAAGGCCAGGGTCTGGTGGGCCGGGAAGCCGAGCCGGTCGAAGAGACGACACCGCTCTTGCTCCGCGAGCGGGGTGGCCATGGCGCGGGCCACCGCCAGGCGGGCCAGCGGCCCCACCCGGTAGAGGCCGCTCTCGTCACCCTCGGTGAAGCCGGTCCAGCCGCGGCGCTTGAGGAAGGTGAACTTGGCGTAGCTCCAGGGCTCGACCCGCTCGGCGAGGTGGTCGAGGTAGTCGGCCGGCGCGAAGCGCTCGACCTCCCGCCCGGCCGGATCGATGACCCGGACGTTCCCGTCCAGGAAGGTGAGCCGGTCCTCCGCGTCCACCATCCCCATGGCGTGGGCCCTGACCCGGTAGGCCTCGTCCTCGACGGTGCGCCACCAGCCCCCGTTGCCGCCCACCGTGGCGTGGAAGGACTCGAGGGTGTCCTGGGCGAAGCGGACCAGCCGCGGCGCGGCCTCGCGCAGCGCCGCCAGCCCCTCGGGCGGGAGCGCCCGGGAGCAGCCGCCCGGCAGCGCGAAGACCGGGTGGACCGTCCGCCCGCTCACCAGCGCCATGAGGTCGCGGGCCTCCTTTCGGACGGTGAGGATGCGCCGCCCCAGCGAGGCCCCCACCGCCGCCATGACCCCGAGCACGTTGCGCACCGGGGCCGGCGCGTCGGGCCCCATGACGAGATCCGGGCCGCCCATGTACCAGTAGTGGAGGAGGTGGTCCTCGAAGATGAAGAGGTTGTAGTAGACGTGCTGGAGGAGCCGCGCCGCGTCGGGCGGCGCCACGCCGTACATGGCGTCGAGCGCCCGCACCGAGGCCAGGTGGTGGGAGGCCGGGCAGACCCCGCAGACGTGGGCGGTGAGCTGCGGCATCTCCTCGGCGGCCCGCCCGACGCAGAAGCGCTCGAAGCCGCGCAGCTCCGGCACCTGGAGGTAGGCCTGCTCCACCTCGCCCGCCTCGTCGAGCAGGATCTCGACCTTGCCGTGCCCCTCCAGCCGGGTGATGGGGTCGATGGTGATGCGCCGGGTGGTGCTCATGGCTTCCCCCCCGGCAGGCGGAGCGGCACCAGGCCGGCGGCGTACCCGTAGCGCCAGAAGAGCCCGGCCGGGTCCGGCAGCTCGGCCGCCAGCCGGCCGATGGCCGCCTCGTCGCCGTGGAGCAGCGAGGCCATGGCCGACAGCGCCGCGGCGCCGGCGTCGGCCACCCCGTCGAGCGGGCCGAAGCAGCCGCGGCAGGGCATGTTGACCTCGACGCAACCCGGCTGGCAGCCCTGGCGCGTCCCCGGCCCCAGGCAGACCAGCCCCTGGGCCAGGAAGCAGGTCGCCTCGTCCGGCTGGGTGGTGTCGAGCCGCCTGAGCGCTTCGAGCTCCAGCCGCTCCGGCTTGGAGTCGCGGCGCGGGCAGGTGTCGCAGAGCGAGGCGTTGGGGGCCAGCACCGCGCCGGGCGGGAGCCGCCCGGCGCCGCCGGACAGGAGCAGGTCGAGCGCCGCCGAGAGGACCGCGGTGGAGGGTGGGCAGCCGGGGATGACGGCGTCCACCACCACCGCGCCGTCGAGCGGGAGGGTGCGCGGCAGCAGCACCGGGAGGTGGAGGCCGTGCTCGCCGGCCGCCGGAACCGCACTGCTGGCCCGGCCGGGGGCCGGGTCCGCGCTGCTGGCGACCCGGCCAGGGCCCGGGTCGCTCGGGTTCGAGACCGTCGGGGCGTCGCGGTAGGCGGCGTCGAGGAGCTGGTCCGGCGTGGAGAGGTTCCCCAGCCCGACCACCCCGCCGAGGTGGGCGCAGGCGCCGAAGGCCACCACGGTGCGCGCCTTCCGGCGCAGCAGGCGCGCCCAGTCCTCCTGCTCGTCGAGCCGGATGGCGCCGTTCAGGAAGGCCACGTCGATGTGGCCGTCCGGCATGGCCTCCACGTCGGCGCGCTTCCAGTCCATGGCCACCGGCCAGAGGACGATCTCGACCCGCTCGGCCAGGTCGGCGAACCCCTCGCCCAGATCGACCACCGCCTCCTCGCAGCCGCCGCAGGAGGCGTTCCAGTAGAAGGCGATCCGCGGCTTGCCCGGCGCCCGGGGCGGCAGGCTGGCCGGGGCCCGCTCCACCTCCGCCGGGGCGCTGGCGGCCAGGGCGCGGCGCGGGAGGTCGAGCGGGCCGAGCCGGCGCAGCGCCTCGGTCATCCGGCGGGCCGCCGCCACCAGCCGCTCGGCCTCGCTGGCGCCGGCCCAGAGCAGCTGCAGCCGCTCCGGCTCCAGGCCGGCCTGCTCGAGCGCGCGGAGGAGGAGCGCGTGGCGGGCGTGGGCCCGCAGGTTGCCGTCCACGTAGTGGCAGTCGCCCGGGTGGCAGCCGGCGATGAGCACGCCGTCGGCCCCCTCGCGGAAGGCCTGGAGCACGAAGGCCGGCTCGACCCGGCCGCTGCACGGCACCTCCACCGTGAGCAGGCTGTGCGGCAGCGGGAGGCGCGAGCGGCCGGCCTGGTCGGCCGCGGCCGAGGCGCACCAGCGGCACAGGAAGGCGACGATGCGCGGCTCGCCGGTCATGGCGTCCCTGGAGGCTCGAAGGGCTCCCCTGCGCCGCCCAGCAGCGCCCGGATCTCGGCGGCCACCGTGTCCCGGCCGAAGTGGCGCGCCTCGGCGGCGCCGGTCGGGCAGGCGGCCGCGCAGGTGCCGCAGCCGCGGCAGTGGACCGGGTCGAGGACGATGCGGCCGGTGGTGGCGTCGCGCCCGATGGCGTGGAAGGCGCAGGTCGGCACGCAGGCCCCGCAGGCCCCACAGGTGGCCGGGTCGATGGTGGCCACCAGCGGCTCGAGGAGCTGGCGCTCGCCGGCCACCAGGGTGGCCAGCACCCGCCCGGCCGCCGCGGCGCCGTCGCGGATCGCCTCGCGGATCGGCCGCGGGCCCGCCGCCGCGCCGGCGACGAAGACGCCCGGCACCCGGGTGGCCGTCGGCTCGAAGGGGCTGGCCCCGCCCTCGACCAGGAAGCCGCGCGCGTCGACGCCGAGCCGGAGCAGCCCGGCCAGCGCCTCGATCCCCGGGGCGCCGGTGGTCGGCGCGTGGAGGGCCACCAGGTCGAAGCGGCGCGCCACCTCGAGCGGCGCCAGGCCGGGCCGGCCGAGCGCGCCCCGCAGCAGCACCGGGTCCAGGCGGAGCCGCACCGCCACCCCGCCCCCCGCCGGCGTGGCGGAGCCGTCCACCAGCGCCGCGTCGAGCAGCTCCACCCCGACCGCCTCGAGGGCCCGGGCCGCGGCGGCGTGGCCTGGCACCCGGTGGAGCCCGCCGGCCACCGCCACGGCGGTGCCGGGGTGCTTCTGCCGCACCAGGTGGGCCAGCTTGAGGAGCTCGCGCACCGCCAGCTCGCCGTCGCTCTCGGCGGCGCTGGTGGCGAGGAGCAGCGAGGCCGGCGGAGCGCCGTCGGGGCGCCGCAGCGCGCCGGAGGTCGGGCCGCTCGGGTGGAGGAGCTGCTCGAGCTGGTAGGTGGAGAGGAGGCCGGGCGCGAGGCCTGGCACCGCGCCGGGGACGAGGCCGGTGGCCAGCACGATGGCGCCCACCTCGACGGTGCGGACGGTGGCGGCGGCGGCGAGGTCGATGGCGCCGAACGGGCAGGCGTCGGCGCAGGCGCGGCACGGGTCCCCGTGGGCGCGCAGGCAGCCCACGGGGTCGATGGCCGAGACGTGCGGCAGGCTCCCCGGGTAGGCCGGGCCGACGGCCTTCGTGCGCCCCAGGCCGCCGCTCCAGGGGTCGGGGAGCTCGACCGGGCAGGCGGCGGCGCACTGGCCGCAGCCGACGCAGGCGGCCGCGTCCACCACCCGCGGGGCCAGCGCCAGCTCCACCTCGAAGCGGCCGGCCGAGCCGCGCACCGCCCGCACCTCGGCCTGGGTCAGCACCTCGATCCGCTCGTGGTGCAGCAGCTCGTCGAGGGCCGGCTCCATGAAGCAGGAGGCGCAGGAGAGGTCGGGGAAGATCTGGTCGAGCCGGTTGGCCAGGCCGCCCAGCGCGGCGGTGCGCTCCACCAGCACCACCCGGCGGTCCTTGCGGGCCAGCGCCAGCGCCGCCGCCGTGCCGGCCGGGCCGCCGCCCACCACCAGCACGTCGGGCGAGACCTCGCGCTCCACCGGCTCGATGTGGCGGTGGTGGGCCACCCGCGCCAGCCCGGCCGCCACCAGTCGGGCGGCGCGCGCCGTGGCCGCGTCGCGCTCGCCGCCGGCCCACTCGACCTGCTCGCGCAGGTTGACGAGCTGCGAGAGCCACGGGCTGCGGCCGGCCGCCTGCATGACGCGCCGGAAGGTCTGCTCGTGCTCGCGCGGGGTGCAGGCCGCCACCACGATCCGCTCCAGGCCGAGCGCCTCGATGCGGCCGCGCAGCCAGGCCTGGCCGTCGGGCGAGCAGAGCACGTCGTGGGTCTCGACCGCGGCGGCGGCCGACCAGCGCTCGCAGCGGCCGAGCTCGTCGAGCCGGATCACCTGCCCGAGGTTGCCGGCGCAGCGGCAGAGGAAGAGGCCGGTGCGTCCTGCGCCATGGTCCGGGGGGGCCGCGCCGGGCCCGGGTGGCGCCGTGGAGGTCACACCATCAGTACTGGATCTGGATGGTGCACTTGATGCCGTCGGCGCGCACCGACAGGAGGGTCTTCTTGCGCCGCTCGCAGAAGGTCCGGATGTCCTTCTCGAAGGTCGGGCAGTCGCCGCTGATCTCGACGATGGTGCCGGCCGGCGTCTCGGCCGTCTCCACCGCGAGCTTGAGCACGGGCTGCGGACACCGCATGCCGGCACAGTCGATCTTGACGAGGTTCTGTCCGGCCACTCGGCTTCTCCGGGGGAGGCGGCGATTGGGGTGGAAGACGCCCGAATGTACTGGATGGCTCGCGGTGCCGTCAAACCAGGAACCGCGAGAGGCGCCAGGGGGTTGCGCCAGGCGCGGCGACCGCGCCCGGCGCCGCCGGAGACGCCCTAGGCGCGCCCGTCCTCGGCCTCGATGAGCCGGTGGATGGCGGCCGCGTCGGGCGCCGCCAGGATGGCCTCCCGGAACGCGGCCGAGCGGAAGAGCCGGCTCACCCGGGCCAGCACCTGGACGTGGGCCCCGGCGGCGTTCTCCGGCGCGAAGAGGACCATGAAGAGCTGGACGGGGCGGCCGTCGGCGGCGCGGAAGTCCACCCCCGGGGAGCGGCCGAAGGCGGCCACCTGGCAGGGCAGGCCGGTCAGGCGGCCGTGCGGGATGGCCATGCCGTCGCCGACGCTGGTGGAGCCGAGCCGCTCCCGGTCGAGCAGGGTCCCGACCAGCCGGCCGGCGTCCAGGCCGAGCCGCGCCGCCAGCGGGCGGCACAGCTCGGCGAGGACCTCGGCGCCCGTGCCGCCCTGGAGGTCGGCGATCACCGCCTCCGGCCTGAGGACGTCCGCCAGCTTCACGCGCCGTGCACGCTCCGATCAGGCGGTGCGGGCCTCGATGAGCCCCAGGCCACCGTCCTCGCGACGGTACACGACGTTGATGGCGTTGTCCTTGGCGTTCTGGAAGACGAAGAACTGCGAGCCGAGCAGCTCGAGCTGGAGGATGGCGTCGTCCACCGACATGGGCCGGGCCTGGAAGGCGGTGCTCTTCACCACCCGGTGGCTGGGCCGCTCGGGGTGGTCGATGATGTCGATGACGTCGTGGCGGATCTCCGCCGGGGCCGCCTCGGCGTGGGCGCCGTTCTTCTGGGAGGCCAGCTTGCCCTTGTGCTTCTGGAGCTGCCGCTCGATCTTGTCGGCCGCCTCGTCGATCGAGGCGTACATGTCCTTCGACTTGGCGGTGCCGCGGAGCAGGAAGCGCCCCGCCTTCACGGTGATCTCGGCGTGGTGGGAGAGGTTCTCGACGTGGAGCACGGCGTGGGCCTCGCTGGGCCGGTCGATGTAGCGCTGGACGTGCTCGACACGCCCCTTCACGTGCGACTTCAGGGCCTCGGTGGGCTCGAGGTGACGGAAGGTGATGTTCACCTGCATGGACGTCCTCCTGGGTGGGGAAGAGCCGGAAGACGCCTCGGCCGCGGCCCGCGCGCCGGGGTGGCGTCGCTGGTGCCGCGGCCGATGGACCTGCCGGCTGCCGACATGCTGGAGGAATGATAGCAGGGCGCGGAAAGCGATCACGCCCATCGACCTCTTCCTCGGCGGCCCGCTCGGGGCGTGCCCCGCACCTCCTGCAACCACCCGGATCCACGGGGCTCAGCCGCGATGCTACCCTGCCTACATGTCCACCATCGTCGTGGTCCGCCGCGGCGGCCTGGCCGTCCTGGCCGCCGACACCCTGACCAAGGCCGGCCACTCGCGGGACCCCGCGGAGTACGTCGCCAACCACCAGAAGAGCTTCCGCGTCGGGGCGAGCGTGGTGGCCACCGCCGGCCCGACCTCCATGAAGTCGATCCTGCAGGAGCACTTCGCCGGGCTGCGGCCGGCCCCGCGCCTCGACTCGGTGGCGGCGCTGGTGCGCACCTGGTCCAAGGTCCACGCCGCCCTCAAGGCCGGCTGGTTCATGAACCCGGCCGAGGGGAGCGACGACGCCTTCGAGTCCAGCCGCTCCGACGTGCTGGTGGCCAACCCCCACGGCATCTTCGGGGTGAGCTCGCACCGGGTGGTGCAGGAGTTCACCCGCTTCTACGCCTACGGCTCGGGGAGCGAGTACGCCATGGGGGCGATGTACGCCGCCTGGGGCGACCCGGCCCTCGACGCCGAGGCCATCGCCCGCCTCGGGGTGGAGGCGGCGGCCCAGTTCGACGTGGCGACCGCCCTGCCGATGACGCTGGAGGTGGTGCGGCTGGCGGAGGCGGGCCGGCGGCCGCCGCGGCGAGCGCGCGGCTGAGCCGAGGCGGGCCGCGCGCTGGCCCCGGTGGAGGCTCAGGGCGCCTGGAGCAGCGCCAGCAAGGCCGCCCGGTCGGGCGCCAGCAGCGCCTTGACCCGCTCCAGGTCCACGTCGGCGACGATGATCTCGCCGACCTCCTCGTTGACCAGCCTGAAGATCCCCTGCTTCTTCATGCCCTCGGCCTGCCGCTGGTTGTCCTCGGTCGGCGACACGTAGTGCACCGAGTAGATCTTGTAGCGGTGCATGAGGAAGAGCTGCAGGAGCGTCATGAGCCGCTTCTTCCGGAGGCCCAGGTCGAAGTTGTTCTGGTCGCGGATGGAGAGGATGTTCCGCCCCTTGCGGTCCTGGATCACCGCGAAGACCACGTTGGCCTTGACCTGGTCGGCCGGGTCGCGCAGGGCGAGCTCGAGCAGGTCGGAGCCGGCGGTGCGGGGCTTCAGGGAGACCTTGAGCTTCCCGGCGATGGCGTGGTGCTTGCGCCAGGCGTCGACCCACTCCTCGAGGAGCTTGGGCGGCACCTCGGTCTGGACGAGGTGCTGGTGCTGGGTGGAGCCCTGCCCCATGGCCTTGGTGGTGGAGGTGCGCCCCGAGATGGACATGAGCCCGGCGTCGGCGCGGGGGCCGCCCACCAGCGTCTGCGGGGTGCGGTACCCGGACTCCAGCAGGCGGAACTTCCGCTGCAGCCGGGCCAGGGCCAGCATGCCCTCCTGGCGCAGCGAGGCGGCGAACTCCTCCGACGCCAGCCCGTCGATCTGGTGGCCGCCGTAGGTGATGAAGTTGAAGACGAAGCCCATCTTCCCGAGCTCCTCGGGGAAGGCCCGCATCTGCTCGTCGTCCATCCCGGTGGTGTCCCAGTTGAACGAGGGGGAGAGGTTGTAGGCCATCATCTTGTCGGGGTAGACGGCGTGGATGGCGTCGGCGAACCGCTTGGCGTCGTGCAGGTCGGCGGTCTTGGTCTCCATCCAGAGGAGGTCGGCGAAGGGGGCCGCCGCCAGCGACT